>JAESGR010000138.1_pt1 | contig 117644 bp, 113 predicted proteins | sample 9269771 | NCBI WGS metagenome assembly JAESGR01 (sample SAMN15739572, study PRJNA653492) | algae metagenome | isolation source: Chroococcus sp. CMT-3BRIN-NPC107 and co-occurring heterotrophs from well... | place: USA: Clark Mountains Wilderness, California | collected 2010-04-18
GATGGACAAGCTGGGGCTGGACAGCGTGGCGGAGCTGACGAGGTACGCGATCCGGGAGGGCGTGTCGTCGTTGAGGGGGTAGGGGAGGGGAAGGGGGGGGAAGGGACTGAGGGACAAAGGGACTAAGTGCGGGGGGAATCGTGGTCTCCGACACTCAGTCCCTCAGTCCCTCAGTCCCTTCGTCCCTTCCGTCAGAGTAACGACATCCCGCCGTCCACGTAGAGCTCCACCCCCGACACGTGGCGGCCCAGGTCGGAGGCGAGGAACAGGCAGACGTCGGCGACGTCGATCGCTTCGCCCTGGCCCTCGTTGACGGCGGGGCTGCCCTGCGGGAGGTCGATCTCGATCCCGATCTTGTCGGTGCCGCGCTTCTTCGTGCTTTCCTCGATGTTCGTGTGGATCGCGCCGGGGCAGACGGCGTTCACGCGGATCTGGTGGTTGCCCAGCTCGAGCGCGAGCATCTTGACCATCGCGACCTGGGCGGCCTTGCTGCAGCTGTACGCGGTCGCGCCGGGGTTGGAGAACGTGCGGTTGCCGTTCACGCTGCTCATCACGATCACGCTGCCGGCCCCCTGACGCTTGAGGTGGGGGACGGCGTAGTGGAGCGTCAGGTAGGTGCCCTTCAGGTTGACCGAGAGCGTCTTGTCCCACTCGTCGGGCCGGAGCTCGTCGATCGGGGCCCAGACGCCGTTGATCCCGGCGTTGGCGACGACGACGTCGAGCCGGCCGAACTTCGCGACCGTCTGATCGACCGCGGCCTTGACCTGGGCGGGGTCGGAGACGTCGCACTTGAAGAACGCGGCCTGCCCGCCGGCCTGCTCGATCTCCTTGCGGCCGTCTTCTTCGTCCACGTCGGCGATGCCGATCTTCGCCCCCTCTTTGGCGAAGCGGAGCGCGGCCGCCTTGCCGATGCCGCTCTCGCCGCCGGTCACGAACGCCACCTTGCCGTCGAGCAGTCCCATCGCGTGTCTCCTCTGGGCCCGCGAGCTCCGGACGAGGCGCACCGCAGAGACGCGGAGGTCGCGGAGAAGACCGGGTCGTGACCCGTCCTGCCGGCAGCTCACTGGGCCGATGCGCTTATAGACCGGCGGGGCGGTCGGCGGGTACTCAGGAATTCACCACATCGGGTCGGGGCGGCGCGGGCGGGCGTCGTCCGCTTCCGCGTCCGCCCGGGCGGCGAGGATGGCGTCGTTGATCCAGTCGACGAACGTGACGAGGCGCTCGAACCGGTCGACGACCTCGCGGAGCAGGCGCGGCGTCAGGGCGAGGTCGGCGTCGAGCAGCGTGTAGAAGTAGAGCTGCTTGTAGCGCAGCAGGTCGAGCACGTCCGGCGGGGCGCCGTCGAACCCCTTGGGCGGCCGCGCGAGCTTTGCGCCCTGCATCGGGCCGAGCGCATTGACCAGGCGCTTCTCGGTCGACAGCTTGGTCAGCGTCTTCGCGTCCGCGACGATCGCCCGGCGGACGGCGGCCAGCTCCTCCGGGCCGGGCATGTACATCCCGCCGGCGACCTCGACGTGCTTGTGCGAGACGCCGACGTAGAACCCGGCCGCGTTGTTCTTGCCCAGCCCGTGGCGGTGGAACATCGCGCCGACGTGGTCCTTATACGGCGTCTGGTCCTTGGCGAACCGCGTGTCGCGGTAGATGCGGTAGAGGGCCTTGGCCGGCGTGGCGGTGACGTAGTCGGCGGCGAACAGCTTGAACGCGTCGTTGACGCGCGTGACCAGCTCGACCATCGGCCCGCGCACCTCGGCCTCGAACAGGTCTTTGCGGGGCGTGAACCACTCGCGCGAGTTGTTCTTCTCGAGGCCGCGGAAGAAGGCCTGCATCTTGGGGGAGAAGCCGGGGAATGCGGGCTTTGCCTGCCCCGTCCCCTTTGCCTTCGAACCCGGCTTCGTCTTCGTCGCCATGTCCCCATCCTAATCGCCTCGCCGCCAACGTGCCCGTCTGCGGCGACGTTAGATGAGCGTCGATCAAACCGGCGTGGACATCCTCGGGCGGCCTCGAGGGGCGCGGACGGTATGCCCCCGCGCCGGTGCGTGGCGTCGAGGCACGCCCGGCGGGTCAGACGCCACCCGTTATCGCCTGCTCCTGCGGGGCGGGCGCGACCCTGACCGAGTGGACGAACGGGTCGGTGAACCGCGCCTCGATGAGCTTTTGGTACGCCGGGTTCCGCGCCCGCAGCCGCACCCACCCGCGGGTGCGGTCCAGCGTCCGCCGGGAAACAGGCCGGTCCGCCACGTTCGCGACCAGGATCGCGAGAATCGCCGTAACCGGCACGCCCATCCCCGCGAGCAGCGCGACGCGCACCCACTCGGGGGTGCCGTCGGGCAGGAGGGCCCGCGCCGGCCCGGCGAGGGCGGCCAGCGCCAGCCCGCACCCCAGCACGACGGCGAGCGCCGCCCGCCACCACCGCCCCCGCGCCACCCGCTGGCACGGCTGGCAGCACGGGTACGTCTCGGCGCCCTTGCTCAACCCGACCGGAGGCACGTAGGCGCGGCCGGCCGGCGCGCAGCAGTGGGCGCAGTTGGCCGGCAGCCCGATCCGGAACGGCTGCACGACGACGCCGTCACTGTGCCGGATCAACTCGACCCGGTTCGCTGGCGCGTAGTAGGGGCCGCGGTCGTCCCGTCGCTCGAGCAAGGCCGGCTGTGCCCACCTCCGCCAGTGATCCGGCGGCAGGAAGTCAAATTGGGCGCGGTCGAACTTCAGCCGCCCGGCCCACCAATACGCGAGGCCGAACAACGCGACTGCCGCGCCCGCCGCACCCGCAACGGCCAAGACCCGCCCGTCGCCACCCTCGGGGAGCCCGTGCCGCTTCCAGTGTGCGTAAGCGATGCCGCCCGCGACTCCGGCGGAGATCCATGCCGTGTGCAACACCGCCGACCGGGCCCGCCGGACCCGCCGCCGCCGGACGTCGTCGATCGCGGCGTCCTGGACGTGCCGGCAGTGCGGACACGGGACCGGGTCCCGCCCGAGCGCCGCCTCGCGCAGCGCGGCCGCTTCCGCCTCCGCGGCGGCGCGGGCGCCGGCGTTGTCGAGGCCGAACAGGCTCGACCCCGACCCGCTGGCCGACCGGATGATCTCGTACGCGTACGCCTTGCCGCACCGTTCGCAGCGGACGTTCTGATGAACCGACGCCGTGCGAGTGGCGGCGACACTGACGACTATCGACGCCATGGGGGCTCCCCGCGTGTGACGTGTGTTATGCGAGCGACATCCTACCGTGGCCGCGCGGCGAAGGCATCGCTTTCTTACTCAAGCAGTGGCCCAACAAACATGATCGCGTTTCCCGCCGTCGGGCACGAATCGTACCACTCGGTGAAACGCCTCGAAATGTACCTGCCACGCCGCCCACCGCCGCACGAATTGCGGGCGTGCTGCCGGGCGGCAATCACCGGCGGGGCGCGTCTCCCCGCCGCCCGACGTTGACGGCCGCCGCCCCCAGATAGCGCGCCGGCAGCCGCGTCTCGACCACCCGCGCGCCGACCTTCTCCACCCGATACCCCGCCGCCTTCGGCCGCGACGTCACGACCTCCGCCAGCCGGCGGCCGACGAAGTGGAGGGCGGCGCCGTCGTCGGCCGCGTAGCCGGCGGGCAACCGCTCGCGGCGGACCAGCGCGTGGTAGGTCGGGCGGCGCTGGGCTTCGCTGTCGTAGTGGGGGCAGGCGCTGCCGGGCAGCAGGGCGAGGCCGTCGTTCAGGGCGGCCAGCGGGCCGTAGGAGTCGGTGCAGCAGGACGTGAACCAGCAGATCGCGCCCGCGCTGACGCCGCACAGGACGACGCCGTTCGCCCACGCCCGGCGGAGGATCGCGTCCACCCCGTGGGCGCGCCAGACCGCGAGCAGGTTCGCCGTGTTGCCGCCGCCGACGTAGATCACGTCCTGGTCGAGCAGGAAGCTCCGCAGGTCCGTCTCCGTCCGGCGGAAGAGCGGCAGGTGCGACGCGATCCCCCGCCGCTTGCCGAACGCCGCGTGGAACTTGGCGACGTAGTCGGGCGAGTCGCCGCTCGCGGTGGCGATGAAGCAGACCTTCGGCCGCCGCTTGCCGGTCAGGCCCAAGACGAAGTCGTCGAGCAGCGGGTTGTCCGGCTCCATGCTGAACCCGCCACCACCCATGGCGACGATGTGACGTTGCCGTTGCGTGGGTGTCCGCACTTGCTTGGCCATCGAGGTGTCCTTCCCGCATCTGCAAACGAAAGCGGGCCGGCCTGTATGACCAGGCCGGCCCGCATGATTCGGAGCGGAGGCGCTGTTACCTCTTCTTCGCCTTCGCCTTGCCGTTCTGGCTCGACTTGATCGCCGCGTGCGCCGCCGCCAGACGGGCGATCGGCACCCGGAACGGGCTGCAGCTCACGTAGTTCAGGCCGACCTCGTGGCAGAACTCGACCGACTTCGGGTCGCCGCCGTGCTCGCCGCAGATGCCGCACTTCAGCTCGCCGTTCACGCCGCGGCCGAGCTTGACCGCCATGCTGACCAGCTTGCCGACGCCGCCGACGTCCAGCGACTGGAACGGGTCGCGCTCGAGGATCTCCTTCTTGATGTAGTCCGGCAAGAACACGCCCGCGTCGTCGCGGCTGTAGCCGAACGTCATCTGCGTCAAATCGTTGGTGCCGAAGCTGAAGAACTGGGCGGTCTCGGCCAGCTCGTCCGCCGTCACCGCGGCGCGGGGCACCTCGATCATCGTGCCGTACAGGTACTCGACCCGCGTCTTGGTCTCCTTGAAGACGGCTTCCGCGGTCTCGACCGTGTACTTCTTCAGGTAGTCGAGCTCCTTCTTCGTGCCCGCCAGCGGGATCATGATCTCGGGCAGCACCTTGACGCCGGCCTTCTTGCACTCGACCGCCGCCTCGATGATCGCCCGCACCTGCATCATCAGGATCTCGGGGTACGTGACCGCCAGGCGGTCGCCGCGGTGGCCGAGCATCGGGTTGGCCTCGTGCAGCTGCTGCACGCGGTTCTTCACCTGCTCGAGCGACAGCCCGAGGCTCTTCGCCAGCTCGGCCTGGTCCTTCTCGTTGTGCGGCAGGAACTCGTGGAGCGGCGGGTCCAGCAGGCGGATCGTGACCGGCAGGCCCTTCATCGCCTTGAAGATCCCGACGAAGTCCTCGCGCTGGTACGGCAGCAGCTTCACGAGGGCCTTGATGCGCCCCTCGCTGTCGCTCGCGAGGATCATCTCGCGCATGTTGTGGATCCGCTCGGGGTCGAAGAACATGTGCTCGGTGCGGGTCAGGCCGATGCCCTCGGCGCCGAAGTTGCGGGCGACCTCCGCGTCGTGCGGCGTGTCGGCGTTCGTGCGGACCTTCAGGGTGCGGAACTCGTCGGCCCACTTCATGATCTGGGCGAACGCGCCGCTCAGCGACGCCTCGACGGTCGGGACCTGGCCCTCGTACACTTCGCCGGCCGGGCTCTTGCCGCCGTCCAGGCTGATCCAGTCGTTCGGGCCGTAGGTCTTGCCGCCGATCTTCAGCGTCTTGGCGTTGGCGTCGATGTGGACCATGCCGGCGCCGGCGACGCACGGCGTGCCCATGCCGCGGGCGACGACCGCCGCGTGGCTGGTCATCCCGCCCGTGCTCGTCAGGATGCCCTCAGACACGTGCATGCCGCCGATGTCGGCCGGCTCGGTCTCGCGGCGGACCAGGATGATCTTCTCACCCGCGGCGACGCGCTGCTCGGCCTCCTCGGCCGTGAACGCGATCTTGCCGACGGCGGCGCCCGGGCTGGCCGGCAGCCCCGTGGCGATCACGTTCTTGTCGGCCTTCGGGTCGAACGTCGGGTGCAAAAGCTGGTCGAGGCTCGACGGTTCGACGCGGAGGATGCCCTCCTCCTTCGTGATCAGCTTCTCCTTGACCATCTCGACGGCGATCCGCACGGCGGCCTGCGCGGTGCGCTTGCCGTTGCGGGTCTGGAGCATGTACAGCTTGCCCTTCTCGATCGTGAACTCGAAGTCCTGCACGTCGCGGTACCGCGCCTCGAGCAGCTTCTTGACGTTCAGCAACTCCTTCCACGACTTGGTCGACCACTTCGCCATCTCGGTCTTGCAGTCGAGCGGCGTGCGGATGCCGGCGACGACATCCTCGCCCTGCGCGTTCACCAGGAACTCGCCGTAGAACACGTTTTCGCCCGTGGACGGGTCGCGGGTGAACGCGACGCCGGTCGCGCTGTCGTCGCCCATGTTGCCGAACACCATCGCCTGCACGTTGACGGCCGTCCCGCGGATGCCGCGGATGTCGTTCAGCTCGCGGTAGCGGATCGCGCGGTCGCCCATCCAGCTCTTGAAGACGGCCTCGATCGCCGCCTCGAGCTGCTGCAACCCGTCGGTCGGGAAGTCGCTGCCGACGTGGTCCTTGTAGACCTTCTTGTACCGCTCGACGACCTCCTTCAGGCCGTCAGTGTCGAGGTCGGTGTCGAGCTCGACGCCGCGCTCGGCCTTGACCGCCGACAGCTCGTGCTCGAAGTGGTGGTGGTCGACGCCCATGACGGTGTCGCCGAACATGTTGATCAGCCGGCGGTAGCTGTCGTAGGCGAACCGCTCGTTGCCCGAGAGCTTCGCCAGGCCGTCGACGGCCGCGTCGTTCAGGCCGATGTTCAGCACCGTGTCCATCATGCCGGGCATCGAGAACTTCGCGCCCGACCGGGCGGCGAGCAGCAGCGGGTTCCGCGAGTCGCCGAACTTCTTGCCCGTCGCCTTCTCGACCTTCGCGATGTTCGCCCGAACCTCGTCCATCAGCCCCTTCGGGAGCTTCTGCCCGGCGTCGTTGTAGTCGCCGCAGGTGTCGGTCGTGATGGTGAAGCCGGCCGGCACCGGGAGGCCCGCGGTCGTCATGTCCGCGAGGTTCGCGCCCTTACCGCCCAGCAGGTCCTTCATGTCCGCCCGGCCCTCGGTCTTGCCCGGGCCGAAGTAGTAGACGCGCTTGACCGCCGCGCCCTTCTTCGCCGGCGCAGCAGCGCCGGCGGCGACCTTCTTGACCTTCTTCGTTTGCTTGAACATCGGAATGGCTTCTCCTAAGTGTGTTCCCGGTGGGTATGCCGTGGATTGATTGGCGAGACCCGGACGCCCCCGCGCCTCCGGGCGGGTGCCCGAAGCGCAGCGCAAGGCCGGTCCGTCTCCAAATGGAAGGGGGGCAGTATAGGAATGGCTAAAATCGCTGTCAAACGGGGGTTTCACCGCCCGGGCCGCCCGGGCCGCTGTCCCGCGCGGCCCCCGTGAACCGGCGGTCGCGCCCATTCGGGCCGTTGCGGGTATCCTTGCTCGGGCCGCCGTATCGCTCCGGGCCGAGCCCCGAGACGCGCGGCGGCGATCGCCCGCCGGTGTGCGGGACGGAGGCATCTCGTGCACCTGAAGCTTTTTGTCGTCGTCGTCGGCTTCGGAGCCTTGTTGCTCGGCAGCGTCCCGCTCGCGCCCGCGGCCGATCGCTCGGCCACCACCCGTCCTACGGTCGCCCGACCGACCACCACCCCGGCCTCCCACGAGCCGCTGGAGGTCAACCTGTCGGGGTTCGGCATCCGCTTCCGCGGGCCCGACGGCTGGCTGCGGTCGAAGGAGTCGGCGCTCGGGCAGCTCGCCCTTTTCATTCGGCTGACGGACGGGAAACCGGGTGGGCTGGTCGAGGTGGAGACGGTCCCTGCTAACGGTCACACAGCGAAGACGCTGGCGGATCAAATCGCGGCCGGTCAGGGCGGCAAGGTGGTCGGCGAGACGGCCGGCCCCGGCGGGGTGCGGGCGGTAGAGATCCAGGGGCCGGGGACCCAAGAGTACGCGGCCGTCATGCGGGTCGCGGTCTTCCCGGTGCGTGACCAACTCATCGTCCTCTCGGCCGGGGCGCCCGACGCGGCGACCGCCACAACCCTCCAGCGCGGCGTGCTCGCCACCGTCGCCGTCAGCGACCCCAAGCCCGCTTCCGACGACCTGACCCTCCGCCGCCAGCCGGTCTCGCTGTTCGGCACCGGCGTCCTGATCTCGCTCCCGGAGGCGTACCGCCCGGAACGGCCGAAGGACCCGATGGGGGAGATGTTCTTCGGCGCCCGCGACTGGCCGACCGGGCGCGAGGACTCGTTCGTGCTCGTCCGTCGCGCCGCCAACCCCAACCGGGCGGAACTGGCCGACGTCGTCGTCGCCAGTGGTAAGGCCTTGGGCGAGAAGCTGGGCCTTCCCGAGCCGCTGACGCTCACCCGGGTGAACGACAACCCCGTCGCCTACCTGTCGGACCCGTTCTCGGCGCGCAAGGACGAGACCCAGCGGGTGCTGAACGTCGACCTCGGGGGGGACTTCGCCGTCCTGGTCTTCCAGGCCCGCGGGCCGGACCCGAAGGTCCGCGACCGCTACATGGAAATGGCCGAACGTGTCGCCCGGGCGACCCGGGTATCGCGCGAGTACGAGGACGGCCGGCGGATCGGTGAAGCCCTGCAGGACAAAAAGTGAGTCGCGCGCCCGGCCCTGCGGGCGCGTCAGCAGGGCGGGAGCGCTTGCGCGACGGCGCGGATCAAATCGGGCAGATCGTAATTCGCCTTCTGGAACACCCGCTCGACGTTCAATTCGCGGATGCGGTCGAGCTGTTCCGGCGTCGCGTGGGCGGTCAGGATGATGACCGGAAGCGTCGAGAACCGCAGGTACGACCGCAGCACCTCGAGCAGTTGGACGCCGTCCATCTGCGGCATCCGCACGTCGAGCACGGCCGCGTCCCAACTCGAGTTGACCAGCGTCGCCAGCGCGCTGCGGCCGTCGGGGCAACAGGTCACGTGGAACCCGCTCCGCTCCAGCGCACGCACGACCGGCTCACAGCCGTCCAACTCGTCGTCTACTACGAGGATCCGCCGCACTGTGATGCACGGTACGCGCGTTGCTCACAACGGGATACGCCCAATCGCCCGGACGCCGAGAAATACCCCGCTAAGGTAACGCAGAAGCGAGGGTCTAACGGCCGCGGGCAGGGCGTGTCGATAAGTTCAGATTATGAAGTCCCTCCTGATCCTCATTCTCACGGCGGCGCTCTGCGGTGGCGCGTTCCTCTCCAAGCCTTCTGAGCAAAGCTTCCGCGACATGGTTTACAAGAAGATGGAGACCGCCCAGAACGACGACCTGCTCGGCCGCATCCTCCGCGGCGGCAAGGGCAAGGCCAACGCGTTCCTCGGTTCCTGCAAATACCAGGACCGCGTGCTCTGGGCCACCATCGAGCGCGACGGGCAGAAGATCTACACCGGCGCGTTCAGCACCTGGTTCGCCCACGACCTGAAGTCGGTTCCCGCCAAGTGACGCGCGTCACCCCTTAACCCGCGTCACCCGCAGCACATACCACGGCATCCACATCGCGCACCGCGCGACGACGACCACAATCGTCCCCAGGATGATCCCGCGCAGGCCGAGGCCGCCGTATACGACGAAGCAGTAACTGAGCACGACGTTGACCGCCCCGGCGATCAACACGGCGAGGGTGTAAGCCTTGACCTTCCCCATCGCGAACAGGATCGACCGTCCGACGGCTGCGGAACCGCCAACGACCGTGTGCACCAGCACCAGCGGCAGGATCGCCCGCGTCGGCCGCATCTTGCTGCCCAGCCAGAATTTGAAGATCGCCGGGGCGGCCAGCCACGCGAGGAAGCTGACGACGATCAACGCCAGCAGGGTGTAGAGCGTGCCCGTCAGGTAGTGTCGGCGAACTGCCGCCAAGTCCCCCCGCCCGAACGCCGACGCCGAGATCGGCAGCAGCGCAACCGACAGCCCGCCCACGAGTAATGAGATCCCCGCGTCGAACTGAACAGCCGGGGCATACACCGCAACCGTCTTGAGGTCGATCAGCCACTGGATCAGGAGGAAGTCGGTCGGCGCGTAGAGGAAGTCCGCCACCTGCGCCAGCACGACTAAGCCGCCGAACGCCAGCAGGCGCTTGGCAACCGTCGCGTCGAGGCCGGTCTGAGGGTCGGGGGGCAAATCGCGCAACAGGCGGTGGACGAGCGTCGCGCGGGCGATCGTGCTGATCACGGCAGCCAAGAGGTACCCACCCCCGACCGCTGCCTGCCACGAGACGCCGAGCGCGTTACCCCAGAGCAAGCCGAGAGTTGCGAAGGCCGCCCAGCACGTCTCGAGGCCGGTTTGGGCCTGGTAGTCGGCGGCGGGATGGCCACGGGACTGGATGACCGCGCCCCACGCGTCCGCCGCGAGGTCGATCAACATTCCTGTACCGAACAACGCGACCAGCGTCGCTACCCCACGCGCTTGGCCTTGCGTCAGTGACCATGCCCAAAGTGCGATTAGGCCGACCGTTGCGCCAATCCAGCTCAGGACGACGCCGTGGCGGTAGACCGAGCGGGGTGTGAACAGCGGGCTCCGCCCTTGCGGTTCCGAGTGCTCGGCGGTTGCCGCGTAGTGAAGAATCGCGGGTGCGAGGCCGGCCGAGGCGTATTGCACGAGGCCGAGCGTCCACCGAACCAAGGCGAGTAGGGCGGCGGCGGTCTCGCCGGCGCGGCGGTAGAGCAGGCCGTACACCACCACCCAACTGGCCACCCGCACGAAGCTGACGACGTACGCCCACAGGATGTCGCGCCCGTGGCCGCGCACGCTACTTGGCCGGTGACCCGGCAGGCGCGGGTCCGGTCGTGGCCGGCACCGTGGCAGCGGGTGCCGTCACCGCCGGCACCGGGTTGTTGTTCGGCTGCACCGGCTGTTTCTTCTTGTCGTCCCGCCGTGCGAACAGGTAAACCCCCAGGATCAACAGGGCCACCCCAAGCCACTGCCAGAAGTTCAGTTTCATGTCGGTTGCTCCCTGACGGTCAATTGCCCCCGGCGATGCTGTGGCGGGCGCGACCGTGAGTCACTGTCGCAGACGACCGCGGTGCCCGCAAGGTCCGGGTCGGGGTTTCCACGAGCAGGCGCGTGCCAGGCGTGCGTAACCGCGGCCGCCTACCCGCGGCCGACGGGCGCGGATATCATCGCCGCCTATGGTGAGCGACGTCGACAGCGCGGCGGATGAGGGGCGGCGGGGTTCGGCAGGGTTGGGGGTTGGTCGGCGGTCTTGGCCAGTTGCCGTGCTGGTGTTCGGGGCGTTGCTCGCGGTGTTGTGGAACTCGATCCAAGGCGGCGCGACGGCCGTCGGCGCGGTCGCGCCACCGGCGCTGCCGCCGATGAAGGAGACGTTCGAGCAGGGGGTGACGCTGCGATTTACGCAGAAGGGGAAGACCGACGCGCGGGCCGCCCGGCTGTTGTCGCTGTACGTGCCGGCGGGGGAGGCGCCGACGCCGTTCCTCGCGCCGGGAGCGTTCGAGGCGACCTGGTCGGGGTTCCTGAATCTGCGGCTGCGCGGCGAGTACACGTTCTCGGTGCTCGGGCGAGGGAAGGTGGTGCTCAAGGTCGCCGGCAAACCGGTGCTGGAGGCGGACGGGGAGGACTTCGCGAACAAGGCGTCGGCCGCGATCCGGATGGAGAAGGGGCGGAACCCGATCGAGGTCGTGTACGCGGCGCCGGAGCAGGGCGATGCGTGGGTGCGGGTGCTCTGGAGCAGCCGGGACTTCCCGCCCGAACCGGTGCAGCCGGCGTCGCTGTCGCACGATGTGTCGGACAAGGCGTTGCGCGAGGGCACGCGGCTGCGCGAAGGGCGGGAACTGATGGCGAACCTCCGGTGCGGGGCGTGCCATGCCGATGAGGCGGCGAAGCGAGACGCGGTGCCGGCGATGCCAGAATTGGGCCGCGACGCGCCGGACCTGTCGGCCGCCGGGGCGCGGCTGAAGCCGGCGTGGATGGCGGCGTGGATCAGCGACCCGAGGGCCTTGCGGCCCGACGCGACGATGCCCCGGATCTTCCACGGGGCGGAGGGGCAGACCGCCGCGGAGGCGAACGACCTCGCCGCGTACCTAGCGACGCTGGGGAAGCCGGGCACCGACAGTGGCGAGGCGAAGGAGCCGGAAGAGGAGGCGATCAGGGAAGGCGGGCAGGTGTTCGCGGCCCTCGGCTGCGTCGGCTGTCACACCAAGCCCGACGCCGAGGAGGTCGACAAGGAGCACGGCCGGGTGCCGTTGAAGTTCGTCAACGCGAAGTTCCAGCCCGGCGCGCTGCGGGCGTGGCTCTTGAACCCCCACGAACATTACAAGTGGGCGCGGATGCCGAACTTCCGCCTGAGCGACCTGGAGGCGGACCGTCTCGTGGCGTACCTGTCGAAGCACGCAAAGGGGGAAGTCACAGGGGATGGCAAGGGAGACGCGGAGAAGGGGAAGGCGCTGTTCACGTCCGCGGGGTGCGTGGCGTGTCACCAGGTCGGGAGTGCTCCGCAGCCTGCGCCGCAAATGGGTCTGGCGAAGTCGATGGCGCAGTTGACCGCGTCGCCGGACTGGACGCGGGGGTGCGTGGCGCAGGATGACGCGGCACGGGGGAAAGCCCCGGACTTCGGGTTGACGGACGGCCAGCGCGACGCGCTGCGCGCGCTCGCGGTCGCCGGCGTGGCGTCGCTGGCGAGCGACGTGCCGGTCGAGTTCGCCGAGCGGTCGGTGCGGCAGCTCAACTGCGTCGCCTGCCACGCCCGGGACGAGGTCGAGGACCGGTGGGGCACACTGGCCGACGAGGTCGCGGACCTGATGCCGCCCGAGCACAACGTCGAGGGGGATCAGAACGCGGCCGAGGAGGCGAAGACGGGGCCGAAACTGTTCGTCCCGCGCGGGCTCGGCAAGCTGCACGGCGGGGACGAATTGGTCGTATCCGGGGATCAGTCACGACCCGCGCTGACGTGGGCGGGGGAGAAGCTGCGGCCGGAGTGGGCGGCGAAGTTCATCGCGGGCGAGGTGGCGTATAAGCCGCGGTACTGGATGCGGGCGCGGATGCCGGCGTACCCCGTGCAGGCGAGCGGGATCGCGCACGGGCTGGCGCTCGGTCACGGCTTCCCGGCGAGACCGGCGGCCGGGGCCGTAGAGGCAAAGGGGGCGAAGGCGGCAAGCCCGGAGGTCGTGGAGATCGGGCGAAAGTTGAGTGGTCGTGACGGCGGGTTCGCCTGCGTCACCTGCCACAGCGTCGGCGACATGAAGGCGATCAGCGCGTTCGAGGCCCCGGCGCCGAACTTCCTCCACGTGACCGAGCGCCTAACCCACGACTACTACCTGCGTTGGATGCGCAAGCCGATGCGGTTCCAGCCGGGCACGAAGATGCCGCAGTTCAGCGAGGAGGGGAAGTCGACGCTGAAGGAAGTGCTCGACGGCGACGCCGACCGGCAGTTCGAGGCGATGTGGGAGTACATGGCCCAGCGGGAAAAGATGGCGCCGACGGAGTGAGATCAACGTCCGCCCACCCATGTCCACGACAAATAATTGTCTTGTCGTGCATGTTGGCGATGCGTTAAGATTCTCGAGACCCGAGGGCCGTTGGACGGCTGGCCCGCGGGCACACGTCGCACGATAGGGGCCACATCTTGAGGTGGAGTGAGTTCATGTCGAACAGACGGTCTGCCTTGTGGCGAGCTGCCGCGGGGGCGGTGCTTGTCGGGTGGGGGTTGTCGGCCGGCGCCGCGGTGGTCGGGGACTCGATCAGCGTGAACTTCGTCGGGGGTGACCCGCCCGGCAACCCGGGCGTGTCTCTCGATCCGACGGATGTCGCGGGCGTGGTCCCGAGCGCGAACTGGAACAACGCGGCCGGTGCGTCCGGAACGCTGTCGAACCTCGTCCGGGACGTGAACGGCGTCGCGACGGCGAGCCCGGTCTCGATCACCTGGGCGGCGACCGGGACCTGGAGCACGAACTCCGAAGAGAACACCAGCCAGTTCTTGAACGCGGCGGATGAGAAGTTGATGGGGGGGTACATCGACACCAACGAGAACGACCCGAAGGCGATCACGTTCAGCGGCGTGCCAAACGGGACGTACGACGTCTACGTGTACACGTTGACCGCCGTCAACAACCGCGATTCGGGCAACATCACGGTCGAGGGCGTCACGAAGAAGTCAATCTCGGTCGTTAGCACCGCGTTCGTCCCGGGCGGCGGGCCGGGCGGGGACGACAACGTCGGCGGCATCCCCGGGAACTTCAATCTGTACCCGGGCGTAGTCGTGAGCGACGGGGTGATCGACATCGGGATTCCTGCGTCGACATTCCGCACCGCCATCAACGGGATCGAACTGGTGGCCGTGGTTCCCGAGCCGGGGTCGCTCGCCGTCCTCGCGCTGGGCGGCTTGGGCCTGCTCCGCCGCCGCCGATAGCAGTTTTGAGGTCGGCCATTTCGGATCGAATCGGTCGGCCGCCCGGCACCCGCCGGGCGGCTTTCTTTCGCTGGTGACGTCCACGTGAAGGTGGAGAAAGTCATCGTTGAGGGCGGCGCGGCAGCGCCGGTTCATGGCGGCAATCGCGCTGCGGGCCAAGGTGGCCGGCCTCGCCGTACTGGTGAGCCGCTCACGGGCGTAACGCCCGGCGTTCTTGCGTTTCGACGGCCGTCGCGTCCCGGATTTTTGTTGCATCCCAGATGAAGGGTGCGTTAACATCATGGCAGCGCGAAGGCCCTCGAGGGCGAGGCCCGACGCGTTCATGTCTGCATCGATCACATCTGAGGTGGAGAGAAACATGGAACGACACGTGAATTGGGCGAAGCGGAACGCCGCGCTCCTCGGGGCGGCGGTGGTCGGATTGGCTTCTGCGTCGGCGGCCTCGGCCGCGACGATCAGCGTCGACTGGTTCGGCACCGGTGGCGCGGCCGGCGTCACCCAGATGACCCCTGCTGAGACGGCGGGCGTCGTCCCGGTGGCGAACTGGAACAGCTTCGAAGGCACGGACTCGACCAGCGCGCAGGCGCTGGTCGACAGCACCGGCGCGGCCACGGGCGCGACGGTCACGTGGGACTCGAACAACACGTGGAACACCGGGGTCGCCGTCACCAACGGCGACACGAAGATGATGAAGAGCTACCTGGACACCTCCGACACGTCGACCACGACGGTGACGGTCACCGGGTTGCCCACGTCGACCGAACCGTACGCGGTCATCGTCTACTACGACGGCGACAACGGCGCGAACAACCGCGTCGGCCGGTACGCGATCGGCAGCCAAGTGTTCTGGGGCCGTGACGCGGCCAACGCGACGTTCGACGGGACCTACACGCTCGCGCAGAGCCCGGTTGACCCGATCGCGGGCGGCGGCGCGGTCGACAACAACAACGCGGCGGCGCTGACCGTGCCGGCCGGCAACTACATGATCTTCACCGGCATCACGGATTCGTTCGTGCTCACCGGGCAGGCGTCGGTCGCCGGCGACGCAACGAACCGCGGCGGGATCAACGGCATCCAGATCGTGCCGCTGTCGGCGGTGCCCGAGCCGACGTCGCTCGCCGTCGTCGGGCTCGCCGGGGTGGCGCTGATCGGCCGGCGTCGCCGCCGCTGAACCGCCGCGCCGCACGGCGCGTATCATGATAGTCTTCACGGCAGCCGCCCCCGACCTCGGGGCGGCTGCCTTCGATAGCGGAGTGCGGTGCGCGCGAGAGAGGTGTGTCGGATGGCGGACGTGTGGCCGGTGGATCGGGTGATCGTCCTGGGCGGCGGGAGCGCGGGGTTCATGGCCGCGCTCGCCCTGAAGCGGAAACTGCCCGCGCTGGCGGTGCGGGTCATTCGGTCGAAGGAGATCGGCGTGATCGGCGTCGGCGAGGGCTCAACGCCGCCGATGACCACGTTCCTGCACGACTTCCTTCAGGTCGGCGAGAAGCGGTTCTTCGAGACCGCCCGCCCGACGTGGAAACTGGGCCTGAAGTTCCTCTGGGGCGAGCGCCCGTGGTTCCACTACCCGTTCGGCCCGCACCTCGAGGTCGCGCCGCCGGGGCTCGGGCGGGCGGCAGGATTCTATTGCGCGGACGGGGAGATGGCCGACGAGACGGTCGTGTCCGCCATGATGGGCCAGGAGCGGGCGCTGCCGCGCGCGCCGGGCGGCGGCGGCCCGGTGATGGACAAGACGCTGCTCGCCTACCACTTCGAGAACGAACGGCTCGTCTCGTTCTTCGAGTCGTTCGCCCAGGCGATCGGCGTCGAGGTCGAGGACGACGCCGTCGTCGAGGTGCGGCCGAACGGGCGCGGCGTCGGCGGGCTGCGGCTGCGCTCCGGGCGCGACGCCGAGGCCGACCTGTACGTCGACTGCTCCGGGTTCGCGTCGCTGCTGCTGGGCAAGACCCTGAACGAGCCGTTCGTCAGCTTCAAGCCCAGCCTCGCGTGCGAGCGGGCGGTCGTCGGCGGGTGGGAGCGCGGGGCGGACGAGCCGATCCGCCCGTACACGACCTGCGAGACGATGGACGCCGGCTGGTGCTGGCGGATCGACCACGAGACGCGGATCAACCGCGGGTACGTCTACTCGTCGGCGTTCATCTCGGATGACGAGGCCGAGGCGGAGTTCCGCCGGAAGAACCCGGGAGTCGCCGACACACGGGTCGTCCGCTTCGTCTCCGGGCGGTACGAGCGGGCGTGGGTCGGGAACGTCGTGGCGATCGGTAACGCGGCCGGCTTCGTCGAACCGCTCGAGGCGTCGTCGCTCGGCGTGATCGCGGCCCGATCCAAGCTTCTGGCGAACGTCCTGGTCAACTGCGGGCGCGAGGTGCGGCCGACGCAGGTCGCGCTGTTCAACCAGGACAACGCCCAGAACTGGGACAGCATTCGCGACTTCCTCGCGGTCCACTACCGGTTCAACACGCGCCTGGACACCCCGTTCTGGCGGCACTGCCGCCAGCACACCGATCTGGCCGGCGCCGAGCGGGTCGTCGCGTACTACCGCGAGAACGGCCCGGACCCGTTCTGGGCCGGGCCCATGTTCGGGCCGTACGAGGCGTTCGGGATGGCCGCGTACCTCGCGCTGCTGGTCGGCCAGCGCGTGCCGTACCGGCGGAGCGCCCCGCCGCCGCCGACGTCGGAACTTAAGGCGTGGGACGCGCGGCGGCGGGCGAACCGCGAGCAGGCGGCCCGGGCGTTGACGGTCCGCGAGGCGCTCGACGTGATGCGGTCGCCGAAGTGGCGGTGGGCCTGAAGTTCGTCACTCGGAGGTGGCGCGTCCGGAGGAACTCCACGATGGTCAAGAAGGTAATCGTCCTAGGCGGCGGCAGCGCCGGGTTCATGGCGGCGATCGCGCTGCGGGCCAAGGTGCCCGGCCTCGACGTCCTGGTGATCCGCTCGAAGGACATCGGCGTCATCGGCGTCGGCGAAGGGTCGACCGTCGCCCTCACCCGGTTCCTCCACGACTACCTCAAGGTCGGGCCGAAGAGGTTCCACGAGGTCGCGCAGCCGACGTGGAAGCTCGGCCTGAAGTTCCTGTGGGGGCGGCGGCCGTACTTCAACTACACGTTCGGCCCCGGGCTCGAGGCGCGGTACCCCGACCTGCCGAAGCCGACCGGCTACTACTGCGACGGCGACGCCGAGTACACCGACCCGCAGTCCGCGCTGATGACGCACGACCGCGTCTTCGAGCGCGAGCCCGGCGGCGCGCCCGCGATCCGCAACGCCGCCTTCTCCTACCACTTCGAGAACGAGAAGTTCGTCCAGTTCCTCGAGGGGTACGCGGTCGCGCAGGGCGTGCGGACGCTCGACGACACCGTGCTGGAGGTGCGGCAGGACGAGACGGGGGTCGCGGGCCTCGTGCTGAAGTCGGGGGCGGTCGAGTCGGGGGACCTGTACGTCGACAGCTCGGGGTTCGTCTCGCTGCTGCTCGGGAAGGCGATGGGCGAGCCGTTCCTGTCGTTCAAGTCGAGCCTGTTCTGCGACCGCGCGGTCGTCGGCGGGTGGGCGCGCGGCCCCGGCGACGAGGTCATCAAGCCGTACACCACGTGCGAGACGATGAACGCCGGCTGGGCGTGGCAGATCGAGCACATCGGGCGCGTCAACCGGGGGTACGTCTACGCGTCTGATTTCGTCTCCGACGACGAGGCGCGGGCTGAATTCCTTGCGAAGAACCCGAAGGTGACCGAGACGCGCGTCGTCCGATTCGTCTGCGGGCGGTACCGGCGGTGCTGGGTGAAGAACGTCGTCGCGATCGGGAACGCCAGCGGGTTCGTCGAGCCGCTCGAGGCGACCGCGCTAGGCGTGATCGCGATGCAGAGCCGGCTGCTGGCCGACACGCTGGTCGACGGCGACGGCCGGCCGCGGCGGTCGCAGGTGAACCAGTACAACGCGTACCACGAGCGGAACTGGGACAGCATCCGGGCGTTCATCGCGGTGCACTACAAGTTCAACACGCGGCTGGACACGCCGTTCTGGCGCGCCTGCCGCGCCGATACCGATCTGGGCGCGCGGGCTGAGGCCGTTGTCGACTACTACCGCGAGTGCGGCCCCAGCCCGCTCTGCCAGCCGACGCTGTTCGACGAGTTCGACCAGTTCAAGATGGCCGGCTACGCGACGATGCTGGTCGGGATGGAGGTGCCGTTCGAACGGACGCACCAGCCGACCAACGCCGAGCTGCGGACGTGGGCCGCCCGGCGCCACCGGAACCGTGAGGCGGCCCTGAGAGCGGTACCCGTCCGTGAGGCCCTTGACGTAATCCACTCCCCGCGGTGGAAGTGGGGGTGACGGGAAAGGTGGGCAGGCTGTTCCGACTGTTATGTGACGGCGCAGTGATTTGTATGCAAAATTACGGATTGCGGTGACGAGGAGAATTGGCTAAAGTTGCGGACATCGACCGTGGGCGATTCGTCCGCGGTTCACGTCTAATCGTTAGTTCACGGAGTGGAGAGAGAAGAATCATGTCGAAACATACTTCGTTGAGTCGAATTGTGCTGCTCGCCGCTGCCGTTGGCGCGGCCGGTGTCGTGTCCGACGCCGGCGCGGGGGTGATCACGCAGAGCGCGGTCGCGCCGACGCTGAACATTCTGACGTCGCAGTTGGCCGATGTCGGCCCCGGCACGCAGGACAACGCCCGCGACTTCACCGACAACGGCGGCCCGGCCGGTCAGACGTTCACGATCCCGCAGACCGCGGGCGTGACGGGCGTGACCGTCCTGGGCCGCGGGAACTCCGGCGGCTACACGGCCGCGACCAACTTCCGCCTGCGGATCGGGAGCGTCGACCCGACGACCGGCGCGATCACGACGCTGGCGGAGGAGTCGGCCGCGGCGGGCGCACTGGCGGTCTCCAACAACAACCAGTACCTGACGTTCAACCTCGCGACGCCGGTCACGCTGACCGGCGGCGGCACGTACGCGTTCAGCATCGTCAGCGAGGCCGGTTGGTACGGACTGGCCCACAGTTCGACCGACGTCTACGGCGGCGGCGCCGCGGTCAACTTCAACAACAGCCTGGCGAACCCGGCCGACCAGACGAACGGCACCCAGCGGCAGTTCGGCGGGTTCGCCGCGCCGATCCCCGGCGGGTACGACTACACGTTCGCCGTCCAAGGCCTCGTCCCCGAGCCCGGGTCGCTGGCGGCGCTCGGTCTGGGGGGGTTAGCGCTGCTGAGGCGGCGCCGGCGTCCTTGTTGAACTGACCGGTCGAAATCGATCCAATGGGCCCCCGGTGCGCGTGCGCCGGGGGCTTTTTTTGCGGCGAGCATCCGGCGGGGCAGCCTCGGGGATCCCGCAGGTCTGCCGTCGTCGGACTTTTGAGAGCGTGATGGTTCAACGCGTGGTCATCGTCGGCGGCGGGAGCGCCGGGTTCATGGCGGCGCTGGCGATCCGCGCGAAGCTGCGCGACGCCGTAGACGTCGTCGTGATCCGCTCGAAGGACATCGGCGTTATCGGCGTCGGCGAGGGCTCCACGCCCGCGCTCACCCGGTTCCTTCACGAGTACGTCGGGGTCATCCCGAAGAAGTTCTTCGACACCGCGCAGCCGACGTGGAAACTCGGGCTGCGGTTCCTGTGGGGGCCGCGGCCGCACTTCAACTACTCGTTCAGCCAGGGGCAGTTGGCCGCCCGCGCCGACGGCCTGCCGCGGATGAAGGCCGCGTACTGCTTCGCGGGCGAGATGGCGCATGAGGACCCGCTGTCGGCGCTGATGACGCACGACCGCGCGTTCGAGCGCGGGGCGCGGGGCGAGCCGCTGTTCCACCCGAACGTCGCGTACCACTTCGAGAACGAGAAGTTCGTGCGGTTCCTCGAGGGGTATGCCGCGGCGCTGGGCGTGACGACGCTGGACGACACGGTTACGGACGTCGAACGGAGCGAGAACGGGGTGGCGGCGCTCCGCCTGGCGTCGGGGCGGCGCGAGGCGGCCGACCTGTTCGTCGACGCGTCCGGGTTCGTCTCGCTGCTCCTCGGCAAGGCGTTGGGCACGCCGTTCGTCGGGTACGAGAAGAGCCTTTTCTGCGACCGTGCCGTTGTCGGCGGGTGGGACCGCCAAGACAGCCCCGACGCCGCCGACCAGGTCATCAAGCCGTACACGACCTGCGAGACGATGGACGCCGGGTGGTGCTGGCAGATCGAGCACGAGGGGCGGATCAACCGCGGGTACGTCTACTCGTCCGGGTTCGTCGCCGACGAGGCCGCCGAGGCCGAGTTCCGCGCGAAGAACCCGAAGGTCGGGCCGACGCGGATCGTCCGGTTCGTCTCCGGGCGCTACCGCGACCTGTGGGTCGGGAACGTCGTCGCGATCGGCAACGCCGGCGGGTTCGTCGAGCCGCTCGAGGCGACGGCGCTGGGCGCGATCGCGTTCCAGAGCCGCACGCTGGTCGACGCGCTGCTCGAGTGCGACCGCGACCCGACCGCCGCGGTCCGCCGGAACTACAACCGGATGCACGCCGCGGTCTGGGACGACGTCCGCGACTTCCTCGCCGTGCACTACAAGTTCAACACCCGCGTCGACACCCGCTTCTGGCGGCACTGCCGCGAGCACACCGATCTGGCCGGTGCGTCCGGCGTCGTCGAGGCCTACCGCGAGACCGGCCCGAGCATGTGGCTGGAGTCGGCCGTCCCGCGCGAGAGCGTCTTTGGCGTCCCCGGTTACCTAGCGATGCTGGTCGGCCAGCAGGTGCCCCACGCTGGGGCAGGCCGGCCGACGGAGCCCGAACGGCGCACGTGGGAGGCCCAGCGGCAGCGCTACCGCGCGATGGCTGCGCGCGGCCTGACCGTGCGCGAGACGCTCGCCGCGATCCGGTCGCCGAAGTGGAAGTGGGGGTAAGCGGGGAGGTGAAACGTGAATCCGTGAAACATGAAGAGGACGGCTACGGGGGCGGATTTCACAGTTCGTGCCTTCGCGTTCCACGCTTCCGCTCATTGACCCCCACCCCCTTAGTGTATAGCGTACACCGAAACGGAGGTTCCCCTTGGGTACGCTGCCCGCGCTCTACCGCCACTCGCTCTCGCTGCTGACAGACCTGTACCAGCTCACCATGGCGTACGGCTACTGGAAGCTCGGCCGGGCCGACCAGCGGGCGGTGTTCCAACTCTACTTCCGAAAGAACCCGTTCGGCGGCGGCTACTCCGTCGCCGCCGGCCTGGCGTACGTCATCGACTACCTCAACTCGTTCCGGTTCGACGAGGGCGACCTCGACTACCTCGCCACGCTGACCGGCAACGACGGTCGCCCGCTCTTCGAGCGCGCCTTCCTCGACTACCTCAGCGCAATGCGCTTCACCTGCGACGTCGACGCCGTGCCCGAGGGCACCGTCGTCTTCCCGAACCAGCCCCTCGTCCGCGTGACCGGCCCGATCCTCCAGGCCCAGATCCTCGAGACGCCGCTGCTGAACCTCGTCAACTTCCAGACGCTGATCGCCACCAAGGCCGCCCGCGTCTGCCAGGCGGCCGAGGGCGAGCCCGTGATCGAGTTCGGACTGCGCCGCGCGCAGGGCGTCGATGGCGGCCTCGCCGCGAGCCGGGCCGCGTACGTCGGCGGCGCCCACGCGACCAGCAACGTCCTCGCCGGCAAGCTGTTCGGGATCCCGGTCAAGGGGACCCACGCGCACAGTTGGGTGATGTCGTTCGACCACGAGGCCGACGCGTTCGCCGCCTACGCCGGCGCGATGCCGAACAACTGCGTCTTCCTGGTCGACACGTATGATACGCTCGGGGGCGTGAGGCGCGCGGTCGAGGTGGGGAAGCGCCTGCGCGACGCGGGGCACGAGATGGTCGGGGTGCGGCTGGACAGCGGGGACCTCGCGTACCTCAGCGTCGAGGCGCGGCGGATCCTGGACGACGGCGGGTTCCCCCGGGCGTCGATCCTCGCGAGCAACGACCTGGACGAGACGATCGTCGCCAGCCTGAAGACGCAGGGCGCGCGGGTCAACGTGTGGGGCGTCGGCACCAAACTCGTTACCGGGTACGACCAGCCCGCGCTCGGCGGGATCTACAAGCTCTCGGCCCTCGAGCGGCCCGGCGGCGGGTGGGAGTACAAGGTCAAGTTGAGCGAGCAGGCGGTCAAGGTCAGCACGCCGGGCGTCCTCCAGGTCCGGCGCTACTTCCGCGACGACGCCGATGCCCTGGTCCCGGGCGAGGCGATGGCCGACATGATCTACAACGAGCACGCCGCCCCCGCCGCGGGTGACGAGGTGACGATCGTCGACCCCTTCGACTTCTCCCGGCGCCGCCGCATCGCCGCCGGCGGACGCTCCGAAGAGCTGCTCGTGCCCGTGTTTCGCGGCGGCCGCCAGGTCTACACCGAGCCGCCGCTCGACCAGGTGCGCGCTCGCACCGCCGAGCAACTTGCCCGCTTCCACCCCGGCGTCAGGCGGTTCGTCAACCCGCACCAGTACCCGGTCGGCCTCGAGCGCGGCCTGCACGACCTGAAGACCCGCCTGATCCTCGAAGCCCGCGGCGTCGATGGCGATTCGTGGCCCGGCGGCGCCGCGGGCGTCGCCACGACCTAAGCCAAGGGCCGAGTACGCCGCACGCGCCGAATGCCCACGGTGCATGCACCGCGGGTTCCGACAGGTTCATCCCGATGCCCCACACCTACAACTACCCTCGCCCCGCCGTCACTGTCGACTGCGTCGTCTTCGGCCTCGACCTGGGCGCCGAGGACCTCAAGATCCTCCTGATCCAGCGCAAGGGCGAGCCCTTTGCCGGACAGTGGGCCTTCCCCGGCGGCTTCGTCGAGATGGACGAGACCCTGGAGCAGTCCGCCAAGCGCGAGCTCCACGAGGAGACGGGCATCGCCCAGCTCTACCTCGAACAGCTCTACACCTTCGGCGACCCCGGCCGCGACCCGCGCGACCGCACGGTGAGCGTCGCGTACTACGCGCTCGTCAAGCTGAGCGACCACGCCCCGAAAGCGTCGGACGACGCCAAGGCGGTTGGCTGGTTCCCGGCCGCGAAACCGCCCAAGCTCGCGTTCGACCACGCGAAGATCCTGACCGTCGCGCTGTCGCGCCTCCGCGCCAAGGTGCGCTACCAGCCGATCGGCTTCGAGCTCCTCCCCGCGAAGTTCACGCTCTCGCAGCTGCAGCGCCTGTACGAGATCGTGCTCGAACGCCCGCTCGACAAGCGCAACTTCCGAAAGAAGATCCTCGGCATGGACCTCCTGATCGAGCTCAAGGAGACCCAGCGCAGCGTCGCCCACCGCGCCGCCCGCCTCTACCGGTTCGACGAGGGCAAGTACCGCAAGTCCGTCGAGCGCGGGGTGAACTTCGAAGTGTGAAACGTCACGGTCCGCGAGAGAGCGGAAGGAGTTGCCTGTGCGTGCGCTGATCCTCGTCGACATCCAGAACGACTTCGTCCCCGGCGGCGCGCTCGCGGTGCGCGAGGGCGATCAGATCGTGGCCATCGCCAATCGCTTGATCCGGCAGTTCGACCTCGTCGTCGCGACGCAGGACTGGCACCCGCCCGGGCACCTGTCGTTCGCGGCCAACCACCCCGGTCGCCGGGTGGGCGAGGTGATCGAGCTGGACGGGTTGCCGCAGGTGCTGTGGCCGGTGCACTGCGTGGAGGGGACGCCGGGGGCGGCGTTCGTGCCGGGACTGGTGGTGGACAAGGTCGCCCGCGTCTTCCGCAAGGGCACCGACCCCGGCATCGACAGCTACAGCGGCTTCTACGACAACGGCCACCGCCGCTCCACCGGAATGGCCGAGTGGCTCCGCGACCGCGGCGTCACCGACGCCTACGTCGTTGGCCTCGCCACGGACTACTGCGTGAAGTTCACTGCCCTCGACGGGCGGAAGCTCGGGCTCGACGTCCACCTGGTTGAGGACGCCTGCCGCGGCGTCGACCTGAACCGCGGCGACGTCGCTGCGGCGGTCGCGGAGATGCGCGCCGCGGGCGTGCGCGTCCTGCCGAGCAACGAGGTGCCGGCGAAAGGGTGAAAGTGGCGTGAGCCATGTCAGATGCGACCGGCCGCGACGTTTGAGGGGCGACACGCCGGTGTGCTGCCGGCGCAAGGAGGCATGGTGCCCTTGCGCGTCCAACCGTATCGCGAACAGGTGGCCCGGTGGCCCCAGCACGGGCGTCACATCCTCGCGCAGTTCGACGACGCGTCCGTCGTGGTCTACCAGGCGTATCGGCCGGCCATCGCGCGGTACGCGGTCGAGCACCAGCGCTTCGGCGGGGCCGACTTCAGCATGGGCCGGATGAGTTGGGTCAAGCCGAACTTCCTCTGGATGACGTACCGGTGCGGGTGGGCGACGAAGCCCGATCAGGAGCGCGTGCTCGCGGTGCGAATGCACCGGTGGGCCTTCGACGAGGTGCTGCGGCGCGCGGTGCACTCGTCATACGTGGCCGAGGTGTACGAGACGCGCGAGGCGTGGCGCGCGGCGGTCGAACAGTCAGACGTGCGGCTGCAATGGGACCCCGACCACGGGCCGGGCGGCCAGCCGCTCGAGCGGCGGGTGATTCAACTGGGCCTGCGCGGCGAGGCGCTCGCGATGTACGCGCGCGCGACTGGCTCGTCGGGATCGAGGACGTGACGGCGTTCGTTCACGAGCAGGCGCCGAACCGCGCGGACGACGCGCGGGCGCGGCTCGCGACGCCGACCGAAGGGGTTTATCCGGTGGCCGACCCGGCGACGGCGCGGCGGCTGGGGGTGTAACGTGAACGAGCAGCAAACCGTCAAGATCAGCAAGTTCCTCAGCCTCGTCCTCCGCCACAAGCCGGAGGAGATCGGCATCACCCTCGACGACGCGGGTTGGGTCAACGTTGACGTCCTCCTCACAGCCATGGCGGCGCACGACAGGCCGATCACCGAGGCCGACCTCCGCCACGTCGTCGACACCAGCGACAAGAAGCGGTTTGCCCTCAGCGACGACGGCCGGCGGATCCGCGCCAGCCAGGGCCACTCGGTGGAGGTCGAACTGGGGTACGAGCCGGCGACGCCGCCCGACGTGCTGTTCCACGGGACGGTCGAACGGTTTCTGGATTCGATCCGGGCGGGGGGGCTGGCGAAAGGGCGGCGGCACCACGTGCACCTGACCGCGGACGTCGCTACGGCGGCGACGGTCGGCGGCCGGCGGGGGCGGGCGGTCGTGCTAACCATCGACGCGGCGGCCATGGCCCGGGAGGGGCTGACGTTCTACGTCAGCGCGAACGGGGTATGGCTGACCGATCACGTGCCGGCCCGGTTCATCGCGCTCGACGGGGCGCGACTAACCTGAGGCGGGTTATTGCTGTCCCCGCTACAGTGTGCCGACCCCGGACGCGACCCACGAGCGGGCCGTCCCGGAACGGACCGGGCGGGTGTGATCGGCGCGCCAACCAAGAAGGAGCAGCTGCCATGTTTGATCGCGCTTACCGTCTCGCGTTGGTTTCCGCACTGGCCGTCGTCGCTTCGGGCTGCATCGTCGTCGGCGGCAGCAGCCACGCGCCGAGCAAGGGGCAGGAGCTGCTCGACCTCAAGGCCGCTCTCGACCGCGGGGCGATCACGCAAGGGGAGTACGATTCAACGAAGGCGCAGATCATGTCCCGCCGCTGACCGTTCTGCCGCGGAGGCAGCAGTCGCAACGGGGCAGCCTTGGCGTAGCGGCGATCTCAGTCCGCCTTCGCCGGCGGCTTGCCCGCCGAGGCCTCGAGGCGGGCGCGTTGGCCCTTCGCGGCCTCGATGGAGGTGACGGCCGTGTTCGCAGCGGCCTCGGCCTTTGCCAGCCGCTCCGCCGCGGCCTTGTGCGCCTCCGTCTTTGCCGCCAGCGCCTTGGGCGCCGCGTCGAGCTCGGCCTTCGCCTTCGCCACCGCCTGCTTCGCCGCCGCCACCTGCGGGCTGCTCTCAGCCGTCACCTTCGACTCCGCCTTCGCCGCCGCCAGCGCGTCGGCCGTCGCCTTCACCTCGCCGTCCGCCTTCGCCAGCGCGTCGCTCGCCCCCTTCAGCTCGGCCCCCTTCGCGACCGCCGCCTTCTCAAGCTCCACGACCGCCGCGGCCTTCTCCGCCGCCTTCGCCGCCCGCTCCTTCGCCGCCGTCGCCAGCGCCGCGTCCTCCGGCTTCGCGTCCGCCTTGCCCTTCGCCTTCTCCGCCGACGCCTTCGCCTCGTCCGCCTCGGCCTTCGCCGCCTTCAGCTTCGACTTCGCCTTCTCGTCCGCCTCCGTGGCACTCGCGACCGCCCCCTTCGCCTTCTCCCGCGCCGCGACCGCCGCCTCCGCCGCCGCCTTCTTCACCGGCAGCGCCGCCCCAGCCGCCTTCGCCTTGCCCGCCACGTCCGCCGCCACCGCCGCCAGCTTCGCGTTCGCCTCGTCGAGCGCCTTCTGCGCCCCGCCCTGCGCGTCCTGGGCCGCCTTCAGGTCCTTCGCCGCCTGCGCCGCCCCGTCCTGCGCCGCCTTCAGCTCCGCCGCCGCCCGGTCCGCCGCCGCCTGCAGCTCCTTCATCCGCTGGTCGAACCCGGCCAGTTGCTGCGCGACCGTCGGCGGGTTCGCCGTCAGCTCCCCGACCCGCTTCGCGTCCGCCACGCTCCACACCCGGATCGCCCCCGTGAAATCCCCCGCGACCACCCGCGCCCCGTCGTGCGTGAACGTCGTCCGCAGCGCGATGTCGCCGAACGGCTCGAGCGCCTTCAGCGGCGACCCGTCCGCCGTCCACAATTTGACCTGCCCGTCCCGCCCGCACGACACGACCCGCCCGTCGTGCGTGAACGCGACGCTCATCACCCCGCCCGGGTGGGCGTTGACGCTCTTGATCACGGTCCCCTCGGCCATGTTCCAGAACTTGATCGTCCCGTCCTGGCTGCCCGACGCGAGCACGGTCGAGTCCCCGCGGAAGCAGGCGTCGGTCACCGCGTCCTTGTGCCCGGCGCAGTTGAACACCTCGCGTCCGGTCTTCGGGTCCCAGACCCACAGCCCGCCCGCCCGGTCGCCCGACGCCATGAACCGCCCGTCCGGGCTGTACGCGACCGCCTGCACCCAGTCCGTGTGCTTCTTGATCGCGTGGAGCTGGCTGCCGTCCGCCGTGCCGTAGATCTTCAGCGTCTTGAGAGGCGTGCCCAGCGCGATCTGCGTCTGGTCGGGCGAGATGTCCGCCGCCAGCACCGCGTCGAACTCTTCACCGACCTCGGTCACCCGCTTGCCAGTCGCCACGTCGAACGCCACGACCCGCCCGGTCTTCGCCCCGACCCCGCCCCCCGCGAGCAGCAGCGAGCCGTTGCGGCTGAACCGCAGCGCGTGCGCGCTCCCCTCCGGGTACGGCAGCACGCCGAGGAGCTCGAGCGTGTCCGCGTGGTACAACACGATCTGTTTGTGCCCGCCCACCGCCACCAGCGGCGCCCACGGGCTCGCCGCGAGCGACGACAACGCCGCCGGCCGCTTCGCCACCACCACCGGCTCGATCGGGAGCCCGACCGGCATCGCCGCCGGCCCCTCGGGCTTGCCCGCGGTCGAGTTGACCACTGCGAGGTTCGCCTTCGGCTTGTTGACCACGACCTTTGACCCGGCCGTCTCCGGCGCGCCGGCGGCGATCCAATCCCGGATCACCTTGAGGTCCTTCTCCGGCAGCTTGTCCCCCTTCGGCGGCATGTTCGGCTCGGCGGACCACGTGACGACCTTGTACAGGATCGACGCGTCCGGGTCCCCGCCCTCGAACGCCTTCCCGCTCCCGCCGCCGACCGCCATCCCGGCGTACGTCGACAGGTCGAGGTTCCCCTTCTTCTTGTCCGGGTTGTGACAGTTCAAACAGGCGTTGCGGAAGATCGGCAGGACGTGGTCCTGGTACGTCACTTTCGGACCGGCCGCCGGCGGCGCATCCGCGGCCAGTAGGGGGGTGACGACGCCTAGGCACGAGACGAACGACAGAATCACGCGCTTCTTCATAGAACGTCTTCTCGGAATGTGGGCGGGCCCACCGGGGAACTTTCAGTCTTCACGGGCGGGACGCCCGTGCCACCTCGCCTTTAGTGGTTGAAGATGAACTCGTCGCTGTTCAGGAGGGCCCACAGCACGTCGTCGAGGATCTTCCGCTGCTCGGCCGGCGCGGGCGCGTCGGCCAGCAGCTTGTCGATGTGCTCGACCTCCTTCGCGGTCGGCCGCCGCGTCAGCGTCCGCAGGAACAGCTCGCCGACGACCTCCGGCGGCGCCTTCTTCTCCGCCAGCAGCTTCGCGATCACCTGGCTGCCCTGCACCTTCGTCTGCACGGTGTCGCCGTTCAGCAGGTGCAGCGCCTGCGACAAGTTCGGCTCCATCGACACCTCGCACGAGCAGACCGTCTCGCGGGTCGCCCGGCCGAACGTCGTCAGGAAGTAGTTCGTCGTCCGCCCGTCGGCGATCTGCACCGCCCGGCTGCCCAGCGGCAGCCCGCGGAACTTCTGCTTCGTGTCCGTCGCCTGGTTGATCACGTCGAGCAGCACCTCCGCCCGCACCCGCCGGATCGACGCCTTCGCGAAGTTCCGCGTGTCCAGCTCGTTCGTCGCGTTCGCCCGCGTGCCGAGCTGGTACGTCCGGCTCGTGCAGATGTCGCGAACGAGCCGCCGGAAGTCGTACCGGTACTCGGTGAACCGCTGGCCGAGCGCGTCGAGCAGCTCCGGGTTGCTGGCCGGGTTGCTGATCCGCACGTCGTCGACCGGATCGATGATCCCCTTCCCGAAGAAGTGGGCCCAGACGATGTTCGCGAGGTTCCTCGCGAAGTACGGGTTCTCCGCCGACGCCAGCCAGTTCGCCAGCACCTCGCGGCGGTCGGCGCCCGGCGCGATCGGGCGGGTCGTCGCCTCGCCGAGGAACTTCGGGTACTTGACCGGCCCCTTGATCGGGTTGGTCACGGTCCCGCCGCCGGTGTTGAACACGATCGTCTCGCGCGGGTCCTCGCCCGGCTTGCGCCCGACGCCGGCGAAGAACGCCGCGAACTGGTAGTAGTCCTCCTGCGTCCACCGGTCGAACGGGTGGTTGTGGCACTGGGCGCACTGGATCCGCATCCCCATGAACACCTGCGCGGTGTTCTCCGCGATCTTCAGCGTGTCCCGCTCGACCTGGTAGTAATTCGTAGCCGGGTTGCTGAACGTCCCGCCGGTCGAAGCCAGCAGCTCCTTGACCACCTCGTCCATCGGCACGTTCCGGGCAACGCGGTCCCGCAGCCAGTTGTGGTACAGAACGACCCCCTTGTAGCTCATCCGGTTGTTGTCGTCCGACCGGATCTGCAGCAGCTCCGCCCACTTCATCACCCAGAGCTCGACGAACTCCGGCCGCGCCAGCAGCTCGTCGACCAGCTTCACCCGCTTGTCCGGGTCGTTCGACGCCGTGAACCGCTCGTACTCCTCCCGCGTCGGCAGCAGGCCGATCACGTCCAGGTACACCCGCCGCAAAAACGCCTCGTCCGCCGCCAAATCCGACGGCAGCATCCGCAATTTTTTGAGCTTCGCGTTCACGTGCGCGTCGACGTAGTTGTGCTCCGGCGTCGCCGGCCACTCGTACTTCAAGTTCTTCGGGATCACGATCGCCTGCGCACCGACCGTGTGCGTCTCGAACCGGGCCATGACGAAGGCTTCGCCCCGCTTGTTCGCCGTGACCAGCCCGTCCTCGGTCACGGTGGCCGACGCGTCGTTGTTCGACTGGAACACGACCAAATTCGTCACGTCACGGTCCGTTCCGTCGGGGTACTTCGCCCGGGCGGTGAACTGCATCCGGTCGCCCTCTTCGAGCACCGCGTTTTTCGGCATGATCTCGAGGCTGACCGACGTGGCCACGCTGGCCGCGTCGTTCGGCGCGCCCGCGTCCAGCCACCGGAGCAGCGTCGCGTACAGGTGGCTGTCCTCCTTGAACCGCGTGCCGCCGGTGTGCTGCACCTTGCCGGTGCTCTTGGTCAGCAGCAGCGAGTCCTCGGGGAACGCGAGGTTCACGCGCCGCCCCGGCTGCTGGCGGGTCAGGCGGACGTAGTCGCCGTCGGCGTCGTACCCGAACAGTGACAGCATGAACCCGTCCTTGCCCCGCGCGCTGCCGTGGCACCCGCCCGTGCTGCACCCGGCCCGCAGGAACACCGGCATCACGTCCAGCTTGAACGACACCGGCCGATCGACCTGCGCCGCCTTGACCGTCACCGGGATCGTCTTCGTCTGACCCTCGTAGGTCACCTTCATCTCGGTCGCGCCGTCGGCCAGCGGGAACAGCGCGTGCCCTTGCACCTTCGCCAGCGTTGGGTTCGCCAGCTCGAACTTGGCCTTCGCGGTCACGTCCAGCGTCACCCCGTCGGGCCGCGTGAACTTCGCGACGATCGCCTGCGAGTCCCGGCTGGTCTCGAGGTTCACGTCCGGCGGGAACACCTCCAGCCCGACGACCGGCGCGACGTCCGCCTTCGCCGCCAGAGCTTTGCCGGCCGGCTGCTCGGCGCCCCCGCCCACGCTGGCGAACACAAGGATGCCCGTCAGGGCAAAGCACAGCGCCGAAGCGGTGAAGGTCTGGATCTTCGAGTTCATAAGCGTCACATCCCGTTCCTGGCTCGGCGCGGATCGCCTGCCGTTATCGCTCAAGAGCCGCTCGCGCGGCGGGAGGTCTTCACGGGCGGGACGCCCGTGCCACCTCTGGTGGTACTACTTCGCCGGCTTGGCCGGGGTTGTCGTCGCCTTCGCGGGTTTCGTCGTCGCCGCCCCCGCCGCGGCGTTCTTGCCCGCGGCGGCCTTGTCCGGCAGCGGCGCGTTTACCCGCAGCGTCGCCCCCCGGGCGACGTTGTGCACGATCGGCTCCCCGTTCTGCACCACCGTCACCCGCAGGAAGAGCCCGTTGTGCTGCGTCGCCGGCGTGTTCTTCGCCGTCGTCACCGGGAACTCGATCTTCGTCTCCTCGGCCGACAGCTCCTTCTCCGGGGCCGTCGTGTTCCCCGGCAGCCCGACCAGCTCGACCTTCGCCTTACCCTCCCACTTCGTCTGGACGGTCAGGTCGGCCGACATCGTCACGCCCTGCCCCTGCTCGACCGACGCCTTCGCGATCTTCCCGGTCACGAACGGCGCGGCCACCTCGAGCGTCGCGAACGGGCTGGCGACCCACGTCTGCCCGTTCACGTCCGACGACCCGACGACCACCAGCTTCCACTTCCGCACCGTCGCCGCGTCGGCGGCGTTCATCGGGTAGACGCACTCGTTCTGCCCCGCCGGGATCTCGACGTTCGCCGCCGCCTCCACGCCGGTCGGCTTGAACAGCATCCGCACGTTGATCGGCCCGGTGAACTCCTTGTTCCGCTCCGCCACCACCTTCAGGTTGATCTGCCCCCCCTGCACGAGCGGCACCTTCGGCTCGACGATCTTCAGCTTGAACGGCGCCTCGTCGGCCACCGTCAGCGCCATCCGGTCGACCGTCGTCACGTAGAACGGCGCGTTGTTCCCGTTCAGCACCAGCTCGACCGCCTGCCGGAACCCGCCCTCGGCCGGCGTCGGCGCGGCGGCCGTCGCCTTGACCTCGACCAGCTTCCCCACCGGCTTCGCGTCCGCCGCCGCCTCGAACAGCACCGGCACCGCGTCCACCCCCGCGTCCAGGTTCGCCGCCTCCACCTTCACACCCGCCGGCATCTCCGGGATCGCCAGGTGCAGCGGCGCCTGCGCCGGCACGTCCTGCCGCGTCACCCGCATGAGCGTCGCGTACCGGTTCCCCTTGTGCACGGTGACCGCCTGCCGCTCCTGCGTGTACTGCTGCGTGTACTGCGGGATGCTCAGGGTCACCGCCGGCTTCGCGATCGTCACCTCCACCCGGTACGCGTACTGCTCGCCCGCCCCGCGCAAATGGTCGCGCACGCGCACCACGTACTCCCCGTCATTGGCGACCGTGAACTTCAGGTAGCAGTCCGGCCCGCCGCTGTCGTCATTGTTGCCGACGGCATTCCCCTTTGCGTCGAACACCTGCAGCACCGGGTCGAGCGGCGACCGCAGCCGCCGCGCGTACACGTTGACTTCAAGCACCTGCCCCTTCTTCGCCGCGAACCGGAAGTAGTCGTTGTCCTGCAGCTTCGTCACGTCTGCCACCAGCGCCGGGTTCGGGCTGACGCCCGGCCCGCCGACCGCCGCGATGATCCCGTTGAATGCGACCGGCGCCTCCCCCGCGAACGGCGTCGCCGTCTTGGTCGTGTCGTTCGGCTCCGCCTCGTTCACGCTCGGGAACTCGCTCACCCGGAACAAATTCGGCGACGGCGGCGTCTGCCCGTCCTGCGCCGCGTAAAGCTCGAAGTTCGGATCCGCCTGCTTCGGCAGCGTCACGTTCTGGTCGATCGGCCCCGCCACGTCCCCGAGGAACCGCACCGACACGCTCTGCCCCGCCTGCCCGCCCAGCGGGTAGACGACGCGCGGCCGCGGGAACGTCCCGACGTGCAGCCGGTAGTGCGCCGCCGCGCTCCCGCCGAACGCGCTGTCGCGCAACAGGATCGTGTACTTGCCGTCCCGCGGCGCGATCACCGACACCACCGAGTCCTGCCGCAGCAGGGGGCTATCGTCGTTCGTCGCGATCTCGGTCTTGTTCTCGTCCAAAATCGCCAGGAACGGGTCCAGCGGCGTCTCGCCCAGCCGCATCCCCTCGATCTCCGCCGTCAGCCGCTGCCCCTTCTTCGCCTCGACGACGAAGAAGTCCTGGTCCTCGGTCTCCACCACGCCCGCGACCGTCACGTTCAACGCGATCGCCTGCGGCGTCCGCGCGTCGCTGTTCGGCTCCTTCTCCGCCGCGACCGGCAGCGAGCCGACCCAGAACGTCCGCAGCTCCGACACGCCCGTCGCCGTCCGCAGCCGCAAATGGTACTGCCCCAGCCGCGCGTCGGGTGCGATCTTCGCCACCACCTTGACCAGCTTCCCCGCCTGCTTCGCGTCCGCGGGCTGCTGCACCGGCCCGAACGTGATCCCCGGCTCGTACAGCAGCACCTCCTGCGCGTCCGCCAGCCGCGCCCCGTCGAACGTCAATTCGACCTCGGTCCCCCGCTGCCCGCCGCGCGGTAACACCCTCGTCAACTGCGGCGTGGCGGCCTGGGCGGTCAGGGAGAGACCCAGGAGTGCGATCAGGCAGGTCGCGGCGACGGGGAAAGCTTTACGCATGACGTTGGGCCAAGTAGGGGTACGTTAGACCACTGGCAAGCCCGCTCCGGGCTTGCCAGTGTGTCAACCCGATCACGGGTCTCGTTCGAACTCGCGCGAGAAAGCGAAGAGCGGCATGCCCGCTTTAATGGGGCATGTCCCCCGCCGCGGAGGTCACGCCAAAATCTCTTGAACGACCTTTCCGCCGCGGACGATGTCGATCGGGCGGCTGCCCGGCGCCATCAGCCGCTTGTCCGGGTTGATCCCGATCTGGTGGTACACGGTCGCCGACAGGTCCTCGACCGTCAGCGGGTCGCTGTTCGGCTCGCCGCCGGTCGCGTCCGACGTCCCGTAGATCATCCCGCGCTTGATCCCGCCGCCCGCCAGCACCACGCTGAACACGCGCGGCCAGTGGTCGCGGCCGGCGTCCTTGTTGATCTTCGGCGTCCGCCCGAACTCCGTGCTGACCATGACCAGCGTCGAGTCCAGCATCTTCCGCTGCTCGAGGTCCGTGATCAGCGCCGCGAACGCCTGGTCGAAGTCCGGCACCTGCCGCTTGAACGAGTTGCTGATGTTCGCGTGGTGATCCCACCCGCCGTACGTCATCGATACGAACCGCGTCCCCGCCTCGACGAGGCGCCTGGCCATCAGCATCCGCCCGCCAGCCGTGTTCCGCCCGTACGCGTCCTTGAGCGCGTCCGGCTCGGCCGCCAGGTTGAACGCCTCTCGGGCGCTCTTCGAGCTGATCATCGCGTACGCCTTCTGGTAGAAGGAGTCCATCGCGTCCAGCTCGTCCGACTTCTCCAACGTCTTGAAGTGGTCGTCCACCGCCGCCAGCATGCTCTTGCGGCGGTCGAACCGCTTGTCGTCGATCCCGTTCGGCAAGCTCAGGTCCCGCACCGTGAAGTTCCCGCTCCGGCTCCCCGGGTCGCTCCCCAGCGCGAACGGCCCGAACGCCGACGACAGGTAGCCGCTGCCGGCGAACTCGTTCGGCACCGACGGGATGCACACGTACGGCGGCAGGTTGTTGCGAACCCCCAGCTCGTGGCTGACGATCGACCCGAACGACGGGTACTTCAGCGCCGGACTCGGGCGGTACCCGGTAAACATGTTGTGCGTGCCGCGCTCGTGCGCCGCCTCGCCGTGCGTCATCGACCGGATCACGGTGATCTTGTCCGCGACCTTGGCCGTGTGTTTCATGTTCTCGCCGAACACCTCGCCGTCCAGCGACGTCTTCACGGTCCCGAACGGCCCGCGGTACTCGATCGGCGCGTTCGGCTTGGGGTCGAACGACTCGTGCTGCGCCATCCCGCCCGGCAGGAAGATGTGGATCACGCTCTTGGCCTGCCCCTCCTTGGAGGGGCCGCCGTTCGCGTCGTTCACCACCTCCGCGGCGCGGGCGGCGGTCTGGCCGAAGTAGTCGCCCAGCGTCAACCCCAGCCCCCCGATCAGCCCGACGTACAGGAAGTCCCGGCGGGACGGGCGGACGTGACGCGGGTCGTTGCACCAACCGCCAACCAACTTCTGGCTGCTCATAGCACGTTGTCCCTGCCCGCCCGCTCGGTCGCAGGCGGCGCTACGCAAAGTGTTTCTTCTCTCCCGGCCTGATCCACCGCGCCGGAGGCGCATTGCCGTTAACAGTAGCTCACGCGATCGACCGTCGTTGAAGGATGCGCGCAATTTTGGTCAGTGACAACACAATATCGCTGTTTGGGTTTTGATCTCCCCAATCCCGACCGGAACCGCCGTCGCCGAAAGCCCGGGCTCCCGGAATTGCACCCCTTTGCCCCGCTCACCGTCGATTACCGCTACCGCCGAACTCACGACTTCATCGTCGCGAGTCCATTAGCCCCCAGATCCGATCCATGTCGTGATTGAGCACGTGCATCTCGATGCTGGTGGCGTGGGTCAGGGCGTCCTGCCGAACCCCGTTTTTGTCGACGTACAGGAACGCCGACCGGTCGAGCCACTGGGCCCCGCCGTCGCCGTACAACACGTTGATCCCCTCCGCGTGCCGGCGCAGGACGTGGCCCTCCGTGGCCGTGAGGTCCGCCAGAATCGCCTGGCCCTTGAACCGGCTCAACCGAGGGAGTTGGAAGTTCTTCAGCGTCCCCTTCAGGTCGTCGGGGATGTAGAACGCCGAGTTCATCCCGTACCCGGCGTTCACGTTCCGCGTCGGGTCGCCGTCCGGGCCCGGAGGCCACGGGTTGTCCTCGGTGTTAAACCCGTGCTTCGGGTTGTTCTCCGACGGGCAGAAAAAAGCCTGCGGGCTGGTCATCAGGTTCGCGACGTAAAGTCGCCCGAACAGGACGAACTCCTTCGCGGTCCCCGAGTACACCATCGAGTTGAACTGCTTGGTGTCCCCCCGGTAGCCCAGGACGACCTGGTCGCGGTTCAGGAGCGCGTACTCGACGAACGCGAGGTGAACCTGCCGCAGGTTGCTCAGGCAGGCGACCCGTTGCGATTGCTTGCGCGCCTTGCCCAGCACCGGCATCAGGATCGCGATCAGCAGCGCGATGATCCCGATCACCACGAGCAGTTCGACCAGCGTGAACCCGCCGCGCGGCAGGGCGGTCGTCCGAGCGGGTGGCGGTGGGACGGTGGGAGGATTGGCCATAGTATCGCTCGCGCCGCGGACGCGGCGCACCCGTTGTGCCACGCATCCTACCACGCCGCAACCCCGCGCTCACGGCTTTTCACCCGCCGGCCGCACCAGCGACTTCGGATTCGTCACTTCCTCCTGAGGCCTCTGCGGCTGAGGCGTGATCTCACCCCCCGCCGCCGCCGCCGGCGTCACGATCCCTGGCTGCGTCGTCGGCCGGGTCGTCGCCGCACCCTGTCCCGAAGGCCGCTGGGGCACCTCCGTCACAATCCCCCGCGCCGGCCGCGCCTCCCCGGAAGCGGCCGCGACCGCATCGTCCTGCGCCCGCGGCGGCGCAGGTTCGCTCTGGCTGACGCTCCCCCCTCCACCCGACGCCGCCCGAGGCGAAGAGGACGACGACGAACACGACACCGCGCAAGCGGCCACAGGCACCAGCCACAGCAGTTGACGACGCATCGGCGACCTCCGGAGGTAGGGGGACTGCCGCCTCTGCTGCAACGAGGGTGCCGCGACTGCTCGCCCTACCGACCCAACCTGCGCCGCCGTCCGCCGCACCCCAACCCGTGGTATGTCCGGCGTGGTTCTTACCGATTTAACCCCACCCGCACGGCACCCCAATCCATGGGTCCGATAGTGACGGTGGGCTAATGGCCGCCATCCCGTCTGTCGCGGCGGCGTCCGGCCTACATCGTACCGTCCGCTGCCCCGCGGGGACGGAGCCCCGGCGCAGTCCCCCGCACGTAACCGCGAAAGGAGCACCCGCGCCATGGCCAGCCGCCCGCCCAAGTCGCCCGCCCAGCCCCCGCCGCCCGTCCGCGTCGACCTCCACTGCCACAGCGCCGCCAGCACCGAGGCTGGCGAGGCCGTGCTCGCCGCCATCAACTGCCCCGAAAGCTTCAGCGACCCGCTCGAAGTCTACGAGCAGGCCAAGCTGCGCGGCATGGACTTCGTCACCATCACCGACCACGACACGATCGCCGGCGTCGCCCAACTCGCCGACCGCCCTGACGTGCTGATCGGCGAAGAACTGACCTGCTACTTCCCCGAGGACGACTGCAAGATCCACCTGCTCCTCTGGGGCATCGAGCCGCACGACCACGACGCGCTCCAGGCCGTCGCCAAGGACATCTACAAGGTTGCCCGCTACGTCGCCCACCACCGCCTCGCGCACGCCGTCGCCCACCCGCTTTACCGCCAGAACGACCGCCTCGAGAAGTGGCACCTCGAGCGGCTGATCCTGCTGTTCAAGGGGTTCGAGGTGCTCAATGGCGCCCATTCCAACCTCCACCGGGAGGCGTTCGAGCCGCTGTTGGACGACCTGACCCCGCGCGAGGTCAGCCGCCTCGCCGCCGTCCATGACCTCGAGCCGCTCTGGGCCCAGCCGCACGTCAAGGCCCGCACTGCCGGCAGCGACGACCACGGTTTGTTCAACATCGGCCGCACCTGGACCCAGTTCCCGCCGACCGCGACCACCGCCGCCCGCGTCCTCGACTGCCTCCGCAGCGGCGCCTGCGCGCCGGGCGGGGAGGCCGGGTCGAGCCTGAAGCTCGCGCACAACTTCCTCGGCGTCGGCGTCCGCTACTACGCCCGCCGGCTCGTCGCCGCCGGCGCGAGGCCCACCAAGGGCGCGGTCCTCATGCAGACGCTCGTCGGCGAAAAGCTCCCGTACCGCCGCCGAGACCTCGTCAGGATGGCCGTCCGCGACAAGGCCCGCCGCCTCGGTGGCCGCTTGCTCCGCCCGTTCCGCAAGCCCAAGCCGGCGCCGCAGGGCGTCGACTTGCTGCTCGATTTGTTCCTGAAGTCCCTGACCGCCCGTTTCGCCGCCCACACCGACCTGACCGCCGCCCTCCGCGACCGCCGCGCCTCATTGGCCGAGCACGAGTCGATCTTCCGCCTAGTCTCCGAGATCAACCGCGACGTCTCCGCCGGCATCGCCGCTTCCGTCGGCAAGTCCGTCGCCCGCGGCGAGCTGCCCGGTGTGTTCGACGCGCTCGGCGCCGTCGCCGCCCACCAGTTCACGCTGTTGCCCTACTACTTCGCGCTGTTCCACCAGAACCGCGAGCGCCACCTGCTGTCGCGCCTGACCGGCCGCCCCCGCGCCACGCCGGCCGCCGGCCTCCGCGTCGCGGCGTTCACCGACACGTTCGACGAAATCAACGGCGTCACCCGCTTCACCCGCGACGTCGCGGGCGAGGCCGCCCGCCGCGGCCACGCGTTCACCGTCCACACGTGCACCCCCGCCCCCGCCCACACGCCTGTCTGGCGCAAGAACTTCACGCCGCTCGTCTCGCAGCGCTTCCCGATGTACGCCCACCTCGAGCTCAACCTCCCGCCGGTCGTCGAGGTGCTCGAGTGGTGCGACCGCCAGCAGTTCGACGCCGTCTACGTCGAGACGCCCGGCCCGATGGGCCTGTGCGGCCTGCTCGCCGCCGCCATGCTCCGCGTGCCGGTGCTCGGCACCTACCACACCGACTTCCCCGCCTACGTCCGCGACTTCACCGGCGACCACCGCCTGTCCTGCGCCGCCGAGGCATACGTCAAGTGGTTCCACACCGCGATCGACACCACCTTCTGCCGCACCCGCCACTACCAGGGCAAGCTCAAAGTTGCTGGCGTCCCCGAGTCGAAGCTCGCCCTCGCGCCCCCCGCGATCGACGCGACCGTCTTCAACCCGACCCACCGCGACCCCAACCTCTGGCCTCGCCTCGGCGTCCGCGAGACCCGCCAACTCCTCTTCTGCGGCCGGGTCAGCGTCGAGAAGAACCTCCCGTTCCTCGTCGAGTCGTTCAAGCGCCTCTGCCTGCTCCGCCGCGACACCGCGCTGGTCGTCGCCGGCGACGGCCCGTACCTCGGCGCGATGCGCCGCGAGCTCCGCGGCCTCCCCGCCTACTTCCTCGGCTTTCAGGACGACGCCGGCCTCGCCCCGCTCTACGCGTCGGCCGATTTGTTCGTCTTCCCGTCCGTCACCGACACGATGGGCCAGGTCGTCATCGAGGCCCAGGCCAGCGGCCTGCCGGTCCTCGTCTCCGACCAGGGCGGCCCGCGCGAGGTGATGTCCGACCAGGTCACCGGCCTCGTCCTCCCCGCCGCCGACCCCAACACCTGGACGCTCGCGATCCACGAGCTCCTGAAGGACGAGCCCCGGCGGATCCGCATGGCCCACAGCGGCCCCCCGCGCATGACCCGCTTCGCGCTCCCGGCCATGTTCGACGCGTTCTGGCAGGCGCACGCGAGCGCCGTGGCGCGGGCGCAGTCCTCAATAGAAGAACCGAGTGCCGCGGCCCGGTCCGCCGGCACCGAATCGCCCGCCGCCGCCGCCGCCGCCGCCGCCGCCGGCACTGCCCCGTAACCAGCCGCGGAGCGGCCGGCCTGATTGCGTCCGGCATGCTGACTACGCTGTTGGCCTTGCTCGGCGCACACGTGGTCGGCCGGCAACCTCCGCGCTCGTGTGCGAGCCGGGGCCACCGAGTCCGTTGACGACCGCCCGCGGCATGGCCCGCCGCATCCGGTCGCCGCGCATTGCCGACGTGACCAGTTCCCGCAACTCGTCTGGGAGCCGCCCGGCCTGCCACTCCCATTCCGCCGCGACGTCCCCGCCCGCCGACTCGACCGCCTTGAGCGCGTACAGCGCCCCGCCCAAGCTGTGCTCGGCGAAGTGGGCGGTCGCCGCGGCGTGACCGGCGGCCCGCGCCACCGCGACCGCCGACGGGTCGGTCGCGTCCCGAGCGGCGGCGTGCGACGCGACGGCCGCCTTCTGCGCGGCACCGACGCGAACCCCGCCCGCGGCCCACGCGCGGGCCGTCTCGACCGCGCGTCGGGGCCGGTCGTCGGACGAGTGGGCGCCGAACAGCGGTAGCACGTGCTCGGCGCAGTCGGCGGCCCACGCCGACAGCAGGTAGTGCAGGGGCCGGGACAGCGGCCCGCCCCGGTGCTCGGCGATGAATCGGCGGTCACGCATGCCGTCTCCAACGAAGCCACCCGAAGCGTACCACCGGGCCAGCCGGGGGGACATTGGCAGACGATCCCTCAGTTGAGCTCCGCCGCTCCCTCACACCCCCCGCGTCCCGACCCCCTCCACCCCCGCCTCGCGCCCCACCGGCCCCGCCAGGACCGCGTACGCCACCACCAGCACCAGCACCGCCCCCATCGCCGCTGCCGCCCCGACCGCCAGGCTGCCCGCCGGCAACCCGCCGAGCACCTTCAAGAGCCCCCATGCGCCCACCGGCACCAGCAGGTTGTCCCATCCGCCGAGCGTGACCGCCTCGACGACCGTCAGCACCAGCGCGACGACGATCGCCAGCAGCACCGACTCCGCCCGCCCGGTCGTCCCGACGAGCAGCAGCGTCAGGTGCGTGCACGCGAACGCCACCGCCGCGAACGCGAGCGACCCCTCGAGGCTCTTGCACCCGCCCGGCGTCGCGTAGCGGCACATCCCGTATCGCCGCCCCACCACCGCCGCCGCCGCGTCGGCGAACGTCAGGATCAGGATCGGCGCGAGGTACGCCGCCCGGTCTCCGCCCGCCAGCACGAACACGACCGCGACCGCCACCGGGAACAGGAACTCGCCGACCGACCTCCGCCCCACCCCGTCGATCACCGGCCCGACGTGGTTGTCCAGCGCCGCCAGGTACCGCCGCGCGATGAGCAACCCCACGTACACCGCGCACAGCGCCACCACCGGCCCCGGCCGGTCAAACAACCAAGGCAACGGGCACAACACCGCCCCCATCGCCACGTGCAACAGCTTCCGCGACAGCTCTGGCCCGCACCCCGCGCGCGCGTCGAACCAGCAAACGCCCCACAGCGCCACTCGCGAAACGCCCAGGAGCACGACGATGACCAGCACGTCCAGCATAGAAGTAACACCCGCCTCCCCCTCCACGCCACCGCGCAACGCCCCGCAAACCCACGCGCACACCTCGGCCAACGCTCAGCCCGAATCACCCGTCCCGACCGGCATCCCGCACTCGGGGCACCGCTCCGCGCTCGCCCGCAGGTCGTACCCGCAGACCCGACACGCCCCCGCCGGCGTCGGACGCCGCGCCTTCACGCGCCGAACCGCCCACGCGACCGGCAGGACCGCCGACAACAGCAGCGGCAGCCCCAGCCAGACCACGACCGTCCGCGACGTGTGCAACACCGCCGCGACCGCCCGGTCCTCCGGCCGCATCAGCGTCAGCGACTCGCGCCGCCACCGCACGCCCATCACGTGCCAGCCGTCCACGTCCGCCCCGATCGGGTACCCCGCCCCGACCCTGGCCGGCCGCGTGAACACCTCGGTCGCCGAGAACGCCATGTGCCCGCCGCCCAGCGACACCTCCCGCCACCGCGCCGGCGTCGGTCCGACGAACCGGGGCGGCGTCGGCCTCACGTGGCTCCACACCCACGCACCCGCCGCCACCGCGAACACCGCCAGCGACGCCGCCGACGCGACGGTGAACCAGCGCGAGGTCTTGTCAGCCGTGCGAAGCATCTTTCGGCCATCTGAATCCCGACCGACCTCGTCCCACCCCGGACGTTCCGAACTCCAGCCGCCATCTCACCCCGCCACCGGCGCCGCCTCCGCCGCCACCCGCGCGTCCGCGACCGGCCCGAGCACGTAGTTCCGCGGGTTCATCAGCCGCACCGCGTCGGCCATCTCCGCCCAGCCGCGCCGCATGAAGGTCCACAGCCCGTACCCGCCCGCGCGCAGCGCCCGGCGGTGCTTCCACCACACGACCCAGCACGTCCCGCCGAAGAACCCGCGCTGCACCGCCCCCTTCAGCCACACCGTCACCCGCGACCGCCGCGCCCGCAAGATCGCCAGCCGCTCGCACTGGAACCGCACGTGCCGCTCCTCGTCCGCGAGGATCTGGTCGCACAGCCGCCGCAGAACGCTCGACCCGGTCGCCTCCCGCAGCGCCGCGTAGTACACCTTCGCGATGATCTCCGCCGTCACCAGCACCGCGATCGACAGCTCCAGCCCCGCCCGGTGCCGCAGCCAGCGGAACACCGCGTCCGGCCACGTGTGCGCCGTCCGCGGGATCCCCGCCAGATCGAGCACCCGCCCGAGGTCCCGCGCGTGCCGGTTCTCTTCAGCGATGAACAGCCGCAGCGCGTAGACGTAGTCGTGGTCGCCGGTGCGCTCCGCGTACTGCCGCGCGAGCCCCTGGAAGTGCTTCCCCTCCGACGACTCGCCGAGCTGGAACTCCTGGATGCTCGCCGCGACCGCGTCGCGCTCGGCGTCGGTGAACGCCACGCCGTCCCGCCACGGGATCGTCAGCAGCGACAGCGCGTTGTGGCGGAAGTACTCCCGCCACCGTTCGCTCGTCCAGGACATCAAGGGCGCGGAACCACGCATTCGAAGTGCTCCCAACTGTTAGAGACGCCACCGCCACTGCCCACTGCACGACGGTGGGGCAGACATTCTTGTCTGTCTCGAGCGGGGGCATTCGTGCCCCCCGAACCGACGCGACTCGCCCGCGCAACAAACCCCGAAAAAGGCGCAGGGCGCGCCCCCCGAACGCGCCCCGCGCAGTGCTACTTCGCCGCCGCCGGCCGAACGCCCTGCGCCGCCGACACCCCGCCCGTCACCCCCGTGAACGGCCCGACCACCCGCACGACCGCCTTGTTCCACGCCACCAGCGGGCTGTCCGGCACGTAGATCACGTCCCCCTCCTGCAGCAAATAGTTCTGCCGCGTGTCCCCGCGCAAATACACCGCCGTCATGTCCACGATCGCCGTCGCCGGCTCCCCGTTCGCCCCGGCGCGCGGCCGGCTGACGTGCACCTGCTGCGGCCACGCGTCCTCCGTGAACCCCGCCGACGCCAGCGCGTAGATCACCGTGTCCCGCCCGGTGTAGGGCTTGCGCCCGCCGTCGCGGACGGCCGTCCCGAACACCGTGTACGACTTGCTGTTGTACTCGGCCACGTCCACCCGCACCGTCGCGTTGTTGTAGTACTTCGCGACCGCCGCCGTCAGCACCCGCCCGATCTCGCCCGGCGTCATCCCCGCCACGTACACCTCGCCGACCGGGTTGAGCTGGATCATCCCGTCCGGCCGGATCGTCACCGTCGACTCGACCTCCTTGATCCCCGACGCCAGGATCAACAGCTTGTCCGGCGGCGCGACCCGGTACTCCGTCGCCGACACGTCCATCGACGTCGCCGGCCGGAACACCCCCGCCGGCCCCTCGGCGATCGGGTCGCTGGATCGCCCGCCGCACCCGAGCACCCCCGCCGCGACCATCAGCACGCCCAGCCGTGTCAATACGTTCATAGCAAACTCCACTAAACGACCGGACGGGGTGCCCTCAGGCGACCCGCGTCCTCCCGGCCCCTCACTTGCTACGGACAACCACTTGCCACCACAAAGCGAATCTGCAAATAAAAAGCCGGCCCGCCCACGCACTGCCTACGCTGGTGAGAATCCTTTAGACAGCGGCAGACGGGCCGGCACAGCGCGGCCCGTGGCGGCGGCCATCGCGTCCGCCACCACCTGTTCCAACTCCTGCACGTACTCCAAAAATCGCTTCTTCCCGTCCTCGGTCAGCCGCACGAGCGTCTGCGGCCGGTTGTTCTTGAACCCCTTCCACACCTCGACCAGCTTCGACTCCTGCAACAACTGCAGATGTCGGCTCAGATTGCCGTCCGTCAGCGAACACAGGTCCTTCAGGTCGTTAAAGAGCAGCCCTTCGGGATGCGTCGCCAGCGACGACATGATGCTCAGCCTGGCCTTCTCGTGGATCACGCGCTCGAGGCCCTCGTACGCGAACCGCCCGCTCTCCTGTGGCGGCGCACCCGCGCCGCCCTGCGCCTCGTCCGAAGACGTCTGCGACGGTTGCTGCTGCGAATCTGTCTTCTTACGACCGGCCATGATCCTTCTCGAGCGTCCACCACAGGATGAACGCCGCCAGAAACTGTCCCGGGGCGAAGATCGCCGCCATCACCCACGGCGACAGCGCGACCCACGTCTCCTCGCCCGTCAGCGCCAGGCACACCAGCCCGGCCAGCAGATAATAGCCGCCGACGATCGAGACCGCGCCCGGCAGCACCCGCCGCGACGCGAACACGCCCAGCGAGAACAAGATCGCCCACAAGCTCGGCAACAGCCAGACCTGGTCTTTGGCGAACAGCACCATCGCCAGCGTCAGCAGCGCCCCGGCCACCAGGCTCGGCACGAACTGCTCCGCCGCCTGCACCGTCAACTCCTTCTGCAGCGGCGAGTTCGACCGCCGGCACCGCAGCACCATCTCGGTCGCCGCCGCCGCCACGCTGACCAGCGCCGCGACCAGCCAGTACGCGAGGTACGTCGACACGTGCTTCGCCGGCGCCGGCAGGAACACCGACTGCGCGACCGCCGTCGCCACCGCGACCACCCCGGAGAACGCCGCCGTCGCCGACCGGTACCCGCGGAACACCGCCGTCCGCGCCATCTGCCGCCGGATCTCCGAGATTTGCGACAGCGCTTCGTGCAGTTCCATGACCACCGTCCCCGTGACGACACCGCCGAATCAACTTTATGACGCAAAGTTTACATCGGCGTTCCCGCCTGTCAACTGAAATATTTCAGAGCCCCCCGCCCGCCGGTATCATCCGTTCATGCCCGAGAGCGACCCCCTCCAGATCCTGCTGTCCCACGACCGCTGGGCCACCGCCCAGGTCCTCACCGCCTGCGAAGAGCTGACGCCCGAGCAGTTCCACCGCCGCTTCGACATCGGCCCCGGCACGCTCCACGACACGCTCACGCACGTGCTCGGCGTCATGCGCACCTGGACCGACACGCTCGCCGAGACCGCCCTCCGCCCACGCCTCGAAAGCGACGGCCAGCGGCGCACGCCCGGGCAGCTCCGCGCCCTCCTCGACGACGTGTGGCGCGAGCTCGCAGCCGAGGCCCGCCGCCGACCCGTCTCGGAAATCGTCATCCGCCACCTGCGCGACGGCACCCAGCGCCCGATCACTCGCGGCGCCGCCCTCGCCCAGGTCGCGACCCACAGCATGCACCACCGCGCCCAGTGCCTCAACATGCTCCGCCACCTCGGCGCCACCCCGCTCCCCCCCAGCAGCGTCGCCGAGTGGGCATGGATGGGGGAAGGGCAGGCGTGAACCGCCCCGGCGGCCGCCCCCGTTTATCGATAGCCGGCCTGCTTGCGGGCCGCGCTCCGGGGCTTACGCTTCACTTCGCCGCCGCCGCCTTCTTCGCCGGCCCCTTCCGCGCCAGCTTCAGCGACGCCGCGTCGAACTCGCCCGACCCGTTCGGCCCGCGGAACTCGCACACCAGCTCGACCTCCTCCACCCCCCGCACGTCGAACGCGTACGTCAGCGGCTTCCACTCCTCCGACACCGCGATCCCCGCCGTCTCGGTCTCCCCCGAGACGCGGAACATCACGCCGGCCGGCGCGTCGTTCGCCTCGCCCAATCCGCTCGTCCGCGCCAGGCCGGTGAACTCGTAGTGCCCCTCGCCCAGCAGCAGCGACGTCCGCCACGAGCCCCCGCTCCCCGTCGCGCCGCCGCCGCCGATCACCCGCATCACCACCCGCCCGTCCACGATCGTCTGCACGCCCCGCGCCTGGTACTGCGAGTCGCGCTTGAACCGCCACCCCGCCTTCAGCGGCATCGCCCCGGCCCCCTCTACGAACTCCATCGGCCGCTTCGGCGCCTTCAGCTGCTCCGCCACGCTCTGCGCCCGCTGCGTGATCCGCGACTTGAGCATCTCCACCCCGAACTCGAGCTCGACCTGCTGGATCACCGGCAGCGCCGCCCGCAGCCGCTTCGCCAACCGGTCCACCCGCCCGTGCAGCGCCTCGACCGCGAACTCCTTCTTCGACAGCGCCTCGATCCGCCGCAGGTACCGCTCCCGCCCCTCCGGGACCGTGAACAACGCCTTCGCGACCGCCCCGCGGAACACCGGCGTGATGCTGAGCGTCGGCGTGCTCGACGTGCCGAATAGCTGGTCCATCCCGTGCGGGACGAACACGAACTTGTCCCGCGCCGCGTCGTGCAGCGCCCGGTAGTTGTTGCACCCGATCGCGTACCCGTCCCAGTGCACCATCAGCGCCTCGACCGCCGCGAACGTGACGAACTGCTCGACGTCGAGCACCCGCTCCAGCCGCGCCAGCCGCTTCGCCGGATCCGCCTCCCGCGTCGCCTCGACCAGCGCCTTGAGCGCCGAGTGATCGTCCGGCTTCTCGCCCGACACCACGTCCAGCTCCTTCGTTACGTCCCCGCCCGACCCGCCGTCGTACATGTTCCCCCGCACGGCCGCCTTCCCGAAGTTCCGCACCACGAACGACTTGTTCGCCCCCTCGACCAGCACGTAAACCCCCATGTCCCGGCCGTTCAGCGTCAGCAGCGCCGGCGTGGCGCGCGGCGCCGCGATCCCCACCTCCTTGAACATCTCCCGCCCGAACTGCTCGCAGATCCCCGTCCCGTCCTGCACGCCGTTGTTCAGGTGGATCTTGCTCAGCCCGTAAAACCGCCGCCCCGGCACGAACTTGTCGAAGTTCAGCGTCAGCGACGGCCGCGCGTCGAACGGCTGGTAGCTGTAGCTCCCCTTGAGGTGCACGGCCACGTCCTCATACACCTGCCCCCCCGCGTGCACGGTCGCCCGCACGTCCACCCGCTCCGGCCGCTCCTGCCGCCACACCTGGTGGTACCGCCGCAGCACCTCCACCCCCTCGGGCGGTACTTCGACCCGCAGCTTCGGCACCGCGCCGGTGAACAACGCCTCCCCCGCGTCCTTGTCCCCGCCCTTCTCCTTCGCCAGCGCCCCCGGCGTGGTCGCCACCGCCATCGCGATCAGCCAGAGGACTCCCACGCCCGACGCTCGTCGACCCCGCATTGCTGCTCCTTTCGCCCGACCGGCAGGACGGCCGAGACCGGCCCGGTCTAACGGCCGCGTCCCCTTCGACGCCAAGCCGTTCCCGGGGTTCCCACACCGTTAGACGGACGAGCCGAATGCTATTGCAGCATTGCGGCCGCAACTCGTTCTCAGGTAGCAGCCGGGGCGGTAATTATCTTGCCGGTTGTAGAACCGTGTGGGACAATTGCGCGTAGAATATCACGTAGGCCCGTCAATGAGGCGACGGGGTGGGGTGCGGTGCCGTCCGGAGGAGTCCATGGCCGAGGATGTTGCCAACGACAAACTGCTGTTGATCAAGATCGAAGGCATGCACTGCCACAAGTGCGAGGCCGCGATCCGCAAGGCCTTGTCCGCCAACCCCGGCGTACACGAAGTCGAGGTCGACTTCCCGAGCCGCCAGGCGTCGGTGCTGTTCGACCCGTCCGCCGTCGCCGTCAAGGACCTGACCCAGTCGGTCACCGGCGCCGGGTACAAGGTCAGCGGGTTCACCCAAGGTCACGCCGAACACGCCTGAGCCCGCCTTCGATCCTGTGAACTTCCCGCCTCCGCCCGCGTCCAACCGGGCAGGGGCGTGTCGCCGATCTCGATCGGCGGGAGGTTCCGCGGATGTTTCGCTCATTGATCCTGACCGCCGTCACCGCCGCCACCCTGATGCCGGCGGTTTCCCGCGCGCACGACGCGCCGGCCATCCTCCCGATCCCGCGCCACCGCATCCCAATGCCTCCTGCGCCGCCGCCGCCCCACCCCGGCGACGGCTGGGTTTGGGTGCCGCCCACCTACCGCACCGTCCGTGATCGCGTTTGGCAACCGCCCACCTACCGCACGGTCACCGAGAACGTCTGGATCCCCGACCAGTACGGCTGGCGGACCGTCTGCTACTGGCACGCCGGCCAGTACGTCCGGCGCCAAGAATGGGGCGTCGTCGTCCCCGGCCACTACGAAGCCCGCTCTCACCAAGTCTTGGTCTCCCCCGGCGGCTGGACTTGGGTCACCCGCCAAGAACAAACCTCCCCCGGCCGCTGGGAATGGCGCGGCGCACCCGTCCCACCCCCGGTTCCGCTGCCGCGCCCGATCCCGCAACCTCCGATCACCCCCGCCCCGCGCCCGCCGGGATTGGAACCCTTCTCCCCCCTGTGGGAATGGCCCCCCGAGAAGAAGTAGACAGCGACTTGCACGCCGGCGCCCAAGCAGAGCACCGGGAGCGTAAGCGACCAGAACGTCCTCCCGGATCCTCTCGCGCAACTCGCACGCCTTTCCCGGCGCCATCTCCGGTTTTCCCCGTCCCCCGCCCGCCCCTCCACCCGTACGCTCTGCGCCACGGATGAGGATCGTCGTTCTGCTCAACGCCGCCGCCGGACTCCACCCCGCCGACGAGGCGGACCAAGCCGACCGCGCGATCCGCGACGCCTTCGCCCGCGCCGGCGCCGCCGACGTCGAGATCCGCCGCGTCCCCGGCCCCGACATCACCCCCACCGCCGCCACCCTGTCGCGCGAGGGCGGCAGCCAGATCGTGGTCGTCGCCGCCGGCGGCGACGGCACCCAGAGCGCGGTCGCCGCCGCCCTCGCCGGCACCGACACCCCGATGGGCGTTCTCGCCCGCGGCACGCTGAACCACTTCGCCAAGGACCTCGGCGTCCCCCTCGACCTCGACGCGGCCGCCCGCGCGATCGCCACCGGCCGTCCCCGCCCGATCGACGTCGCCCAAGTCAACGACCGCGTATTCGTCAACAACTCGTCGATCGGCCTCTACCCCCACGTCGTCCGCCACCGCGACAAGGTCCGCCAGCGGCTCGGCCACGGCAAGTGGTACGCGATGTTCCTCGCGGTCGTCGCGATCTTCCGCCGGTTCCCGCTCGTCCGCCTCCGCCTGGTCGTCAACGGCGAGAGCTGGCTTCGCACCACGCCGTTCGTGTTCGTCGGCAACAACGAGTACGAGATCGAGCGCCTCGACCTCGGCGTGCGCAAGTCCCTGGAGGCCGGCAACCTCTGCGTCTACTTCCCCAACCGCGCCAGCCGCCTCGGCGTCCTCGGGCTCGCGCTGCGCGCCCTGCTCGGCCGCCTCCGCCAGGCCAGCGACTTCAACGCGCTCCGCGCCACCGAGGCCTGGATCGACACCCGCCGCACCCTGCTCCCTGTCGCCCTCGACGGCGAGGTCGACCACCTCGTCCCCCCGCTCCACTACCGGATCCGCCCCAAGGCCCTCAACGTGATCCTGCCCGACCCCGCCCCGGACTCGACCCCCGACAGCTCCTGACCCGCTCACCGGTCTTCTCCGCGCCCTCTGCGTCTCCGCGGTGAGTCTCTAACCCCGAAACGGACATGGCCACGATTGCCCACATCTCCGACCTCCACTTCGGCGCCCACGAGCCGACCGTCGCCGAGGGCCTGCTGACCGACCTCTGCGAGCTCCAGCCGACGCTCGTCGTCAACAGCGGCGATCTAACGCAGCGCGCCCGGGCCGCCCAGTTCGCCGAGGCCCGGCGGTTCCTCGACCGGATCCCGTTCCCGCAGTTGACCGTCCCCGGCAACCACGACATCCCGCTGTACGACGTCGTCCGCCGGTTCCTGTTCCCCCTGACCCGCTACCGCCGCTACATCACCCGGGACCTCGCGCCCAAGTTCGAGCACGAGCAGTTCGTCGTCCACGGCCTGAACACCGCCCGCTCGCTGACCTGGAAGAACGGCCGGATCTCGCTCGACCAGATCGCGAAGATCAAGAACGACTTCTGCACGCTGCCGTTCGCGATGTTCAAGGTGCTGGTCACCCACCACCCGTTCGTCCCGCCCCCCAACGACCCGACGCCCGCCCTGGTCGGCCGCGGCCGCCGCGCGATCAGCGTCCTCGACGAGTGCGGCGCCGACCTGCTCCTCGCCGGCCACCTCCACCGCCACTACAGCGCCGACGCCAAGACCCACCACGTCCGCATGAAGCGCACGATCCTCGTCGCCCAGGCCGGCACCGCAATCTCCTGGCGCCGCCGCAACGAGCCCAACGCCTACAACCTGATCACCCTGATCCCACCCCAGGTCGAGATCCAAGTCCGCGCCTGGACCGGCACCAAATTCGAGCCTGCCTCCTTCAGCCGCTACACGAAAATCGAAAACCACTGGACCAAGCAGGAGTAGGGGGGCGCGCCTTCATCCCGAGGTGCGTACGCCCGCCCGAGCCTAGAGCCTCTGGCGGCCGGCGCGTGCGTCGCCACGCCCAGCGCCAGCGACGACATCGTCGCTCGCGGTGCCGCCCCTGCCGAGCACAGCGGCCGCCGCTCCAACGGCTCCAGGGCTACGAGGCCGCCCTCCCCATCGTCTAGGTCCCCAGAGCGGCCCCCGCTGGCAGGTGCGCGATCAACTGGTCAGCCAGCGCGAGCACCCGGGACAGCTCGATCCCGTCGAACGGCCGGGCCGAGAAGTCCAGCAGCAGGTGACGCGCGTGCAGCACCAGGCCCAGGTCGTGCGGCAGCAGCGCGACCAGCATCGACCGCGCGACCGCCCGCGCGGTCGCCGAGTCCGCCCCGTGGATCGTGTACCGGTCGGACGACAGCAGCGCGGGGAACGCCTCTAGGTCGAACAGGTCGGCCAGGCTCCGCTCGTGCGCCGCGCGGTCAGCCCCGACAGGGGCGGGGGGGCCGCGGTCCGCCCCGCCGCGTTCAGCCGGAACCCGTGGCCGTTCGCCCAGTCCCGCAGCGCGACCCACGGCCGGTTCCGCGTCCACCGCCGCACGTGCGCCCTGAACATCACGCACGACGCACCGAACACCGCGAGGAGCCCCGCCAACACCCAGATCGAGAACGGCGGCCGCGGCATGCGCCGAGTACAAACGCACCGCGGACGTCCCGCCCGCCCGGCGCTACACTACATCCGATATGCGCCGCCGCCCGCGCATCCTCCTCTACGCTACTGCGGCCATCTCCCTTGCGCTGGCCGTCACCTGCACGGCCCTTCAATACACCCGGCACGAGAAACTACTCCTCCGTCCCACCGGTCCGCGCGGGATCGAACTCCGCCTGGCCGACGGCCGCCTCCACCTCGGCTGGCGACCCCTCACCCCACAGCGTCCCACCTGGGCCGGCCAGTCAACCCGCCACGGCTTCCATTTCACCCGCTGGTCCGACGGCTCCGCGGATCTGGGCCTCCCTCTCTGGCTCGCCGCCCTCGCTTTCGCAGCCCTCGCGTCCCTGACCGCCTACACCGCCCGCCGCCCCCGCCCCCACCCCTCGACGACCACCACCCGCTGCCCCACTTGCCACTACGACCTCCGCGCCACCCCCACCCGTTGCCCCGAGTGCGGCACCCCCGCCCCTTGGGGTTGAGGGGGTGGTTGGAATGGGGGAAAAATGGGAAGTTCTGGCGGGAATTCAGCCGATCAATGCCGGACGGCGTGGTTTTCCTAGGAAAATTCACGTTTTTGACGGACGGGGCATTGAAAACTCCCGTTTTTCAGCTATTTTCAACAATGAGGCGGCACCGGGCCGTCCTCGCCGAGACGGGCAGGTGCCTGGTTTCGGTGGCCGGGTCGCTTTGGGCGGCCGGGCCGGCAGGAAGGATCGCTGCGGGCATGGGAGCGCGGCGGTCGACGCGAGGCCCCGGGTCTTAGAACGCCCGGGGCCGGCGTGGCTCCACCCGCCCGGGGCGCGGACGCGCCGGGCGGGCGCATCACATCTTTCAGTCCTCCCATTAGGAGATTCGCATCATGGCCAAAGCCGCCGCCAACAAGGCGCTGACGAAGTCCCAGACGTTTGCCGCCCTCGCCGACCAGGTCGAGGGGCTGTCGAAGAAGCAGGTCGGGCAGTTGATGGACTCGCTCGCGACGCTGGCGTACAAGAACGCGAAGAACAGCTTCACGATCCCGGGGATCGGCAAGCTGGTGCTGGTCAACCGCAAGGCCCGCCAGGGGCGGAACCCGGCGACCGGCGAGACGATCCAGATCCCAGCGAAGAAGGTCGTGAAGTTCCGCGTCGCCAAGGCGGCGAAGGACGCGATCCTCGGGGCGAAGAAGTAGACGCTTCGTCCGTCGGACATCGATAGATACCCGCGAGGCCCTCGGTCGGAAGACCTGGGGCCTCGTTCGTTCTCCGGGGGGCGGGGGACGTGCCGCGCCGGAGTGGGCGGGCCGCGCCGGGGGTCAGCGTGCGGATCTGGGCTTGCGGTTGGGGGGCGGGGGGGTGAGCTGGTCTCGGGCGGCGTTGGAGATGGCGACGGCGGCGGGGTGGCGGAGCTTGCGGTCGACGGTGATCGCGTAGAAGCGTTCGCGGACCTCGTCGGTGCGGCCGGCGACGGCGACGTCGTACTGGCGGCAGACCTCGGCCTCGACGGCGGTCGGGGCGGGGAAGACGCCGATGCCGGCCTGGCCGAAGGTCTTGAGGAGCGCGCTGTCCTCGACGGACGCGACGACGCGGGGGCGGAGGCCGCGGGCGGCGAACCACTGGTCGAGCGCGCGGCGGAGGGCGGTGTTGTCGGTCGGGAGGAGGAGGTCGACGTCGGCGAGCGAGGCGGGGAAGCGGCGGGCGAGTTTTCTGGCGAGGGCCGGGGTGGCGAAGAACGTGATCCCGCTCTCGCCGAGCAGGTGGCTGAAGCTGACGACGCGGACGCCGCCGCCGGCCGGCGCGTCGCTGAGGACGAGGTCGAGGCGGTAGGTGGAGAGGTCGACGAGGAGGGTGTCGAGCGCGTCGTCGCGGACGACGAGGTCGACGCGGTGCGGGCCGCGGAGCGCGGGCTCGATCAGGCGGCGGGCGACGAGCTTGGGGAGCGCGTCGGTCACGCCGACGGCGAGGCGGAGCGGGCGGTCGGACGGGCGCTGGCGGACGGTGTCGAGCATCTGGCGGCCGAGCGCGAAGATCTCGTCGGCGTAGTCGAACACGATCTTGCCCATCTCGGTCAGGACGAGCGAGCGGCCGGCGCGGGCGAACAGCCGCTCGCCGAGCGCCCGCTCGAGGGCCTTGACCTGGCCGCTGATCGTCGGCTCGGCGACGAGCAGGTGGCGGCTGGCCCTGGCGATCCCGCCCTCGCGGGCGACGGTCCAGAAGTAGAGCAGGTGGTGGTAGTTCAGCCACTCGGGGGACATGGGGGATACCTCGGTTGGGGCGATGTTTTAGCGCGAGGGTTCGGGAAAGTCTAGGAATTGGGGAGGGGCGGTGTGGCCGGGGGTTGTTGCAGGGCGCGCTCTTCGGAGCGGCAACCGGTCGGGCGTTTTGTACGGGCCTCGCGGCGTCGCGTACGATCGGGGGCGTGCCGGACGAGCCGCCGCGGATCATCGACTACGCCGACCGCGCCCCGGTCTGGGTGGGCGGCGGCCGCCGGTGGAGCATGACCGCGTTGTTCGTCGGCACGGTGTGCTTCGCCCTTTGCGGCCTGACGGTGGTCGTGTTCGTCGAGCGGATTCGACACGTGCCGTCCATGGTCGACGGCGTCGCTACCGTTGAGCTTCTGATGGTCGCGGTCCCATCCTTGATCGCGGGCGGCGGGGTGCTGGCGCGGCTCGACCCGGAGCGGCGGCGCGGCGCGGGGTTCCTGATGACGTCGCTCGTGGCCCTTGGGATCGCGTTGGTGGCACGGCTGGGGCAGGCGCTGCTTTGATTGCGTGGCCGGGGCATTGCAGCCATCCTCTGCCGGCTCATGCTCCCGCGGAGGAGAGGCGGCACGTCGGTTCCGATTCCATTCTTCTGAGGGCAACAACTCCGCCGCCGGTACTCCTGTCTTCGTCGTCTTCTTCGGTGGTCCGCGCGGTCACCGGCTCGTCCCCAGCACAAAGGTCATGGTGAAGCTCGTCGGGACGACTACCAAGAGCACGAACCCGAGGCCGAATGCCGCGACGAGCCCCAGCCCGGCACCGACTGCGGCCGGCACCAGATACATCAAGCCCGTCGTACAGGCGAGGCTCAGCAGGGCGTCGAGGAGGGCCGCGCAGACCGCGAGTCGGGCGCCGGCCGCCAGCGTGGTGTAGCGGGCGGGGGCGCCGGACAGGCTGGCGTTCACCAGGACCCCGAGCTTGCCGATCAACGCCCCTATCGCGACGCCGCGGATGCTGGACTCCGGCTTGAGCCAGGTCAGCAGGGCCGCGCCCAGGCCGAAGAATGCCAGCAGCGACACCGCGTGTATGGCCGTCACGATCGTCCGTTGCATCGGCGACCTTCCGTCGGTGCGTCGGCCTCGAATCGAAGACCCGGGCTGGTAGCCCGTGCTACGGGAAGCGGTAACAGGGGTGGGGCTCAGTCGCTGCTCAAACTCAGCCCGCTCAAGATCCCCACAGCTTCCTCGACTTCCGCGGGTTCCGGTTCCCGCTCGCACACGTGCGTCGCGTTGATGAAGTGTCGGCCGTCGCACATGAACCAGACCTGCACCCGCGCGTGCCCCGGCGACCGGAACGCCGCGGTGCCCATCGCGCCGAACCCGCACGACCCCGCCAGCGTCTCGACGACGTCCCCGAGCCGGTTCGCCTCGCCGAACTCGCACGCCATCTGCACGAGGTCCGCGTACGTCGGCGGCGGCGAGACCCCGTCGGACTCCGCCCACGACACCTGCAACGCGCCGGGCGACGCGCTGGCGTGGCGGACGAACGTCGCCGGGCCGTGCGGGTTCTCCACGGGCGACCACGATTCGGACAATTGCACCTTCAGCCGCATGCTTCGTCCTCGTCCTCGTCCGCGGGTCGCCGGTCGTGCGCCCCGTCCCACGTCGCGCGCCCAGGGTACCCGGCCTATGCGCTCGCTTCCACCGACGCACCTCGCCATCGCCGGTTGTGCTCGGGCCCTGCCTCGGTCGCTGGCACTCTTGCCGGTTTGGACCGAATACCGTCGATGTCGCGGGTCCGTCAGCACGGGCGGGACGCCCGTGCCACCTCTGAATCGAAGAGCGGCTTGCGCCGCGGGCTGGTAGCCCGTGCTGCGGGAAGACACGGGCGGGGCGCCCGTGATACGGGCGGCTCGGCGCGCGGTGGGTTGGGAAGTCTGGAGCCGACACACCCGCCGGTACTCCGTCCTTCCCGCACCACCACAACCTCCGGCCACACGACCCCTCCCCCAATCTCCGGAAGAGCGCGAGACCTACTTCGGCCACGGTCTTCGTGTATGGGGGGCGACGACTCGAGACCATGCGCTCAGCGGGAAAGTCGGGCCGTGGCGGGTCCGGTCGCCGGGCCGACCGCGGGGACGCCGCGGACGTGGGTGTGCCACTCGACGGCGACCGGCGGGCGGGAGGCGGCCACGACCCGCCCGAGCGCGGCGAGGTCGGACGCCGTGCCGACCTCGCCGAACACCGTCAGCACCCCGCCGCCGTCGGAGCCGTTCACGACGACGACGCGGGCGAACCGCGGGTCCTGTCCGATCGCGAGGTTCAGCGTCCGCGCGTGGGCGTCCGCCTGGCGGACGCGGGCTTGGTGCGGGCGGACCCACGCGAGGTACCCGGCCAGCGCCGCGACGGCGATCACGCCGACCGCCACCGCGACGGTGAGGATCACCCCGCGCGGCGGGCGCGCCGCGGCGGGCACGGGCGCGCGGTAGTCGAGGGGCGAAGGTGGGTCGGGGGCCGGGGCGGTCACGGGTGGTCTCCGAACCCCATGACGATCGCGACGCAGGCGTCCTTCGCGTGGCCCGCCGACCTGGCCGCGGCGGACGGGTTGCGCCCGTTGTCACAGCCGTCGGGCACGTGCACGTACCACAGCCAGCGGCCGGTGCTCTCGTCGAGCACCACCTCGGCGGCGACGTTGCCGCGGTGCAGCAACTCCCAGTACGTGCCGTCCGTGTCGCGGTCGATCCACCGGTACCCGGCCGGGGGCGTGAGCGTCAGTTCCGTGCTGCCCGGCATTCGACCTCCATCGTGTCTGCCCGGCGGCCGCGGCCGGCCCCGCCATGGTATCGCGCGCACACGCCACCGGCGACGCGGCGCCCAAGTGAGGGGATGCGAGAAACGAGGATGTTCGAGGGATATAAGAGCTCGTCCCCTCAAGCCGACGCGGCCGGCGGCACGCCGCTTTCGCTCCGATCCTGGGGAGGGCAACGACTCTGCCGCCGGTTCCGGGGGGCCGGCCTTCGGCCTTCGCTCGAGCGTTCGCGGGTGGATAACATGGGCGCTGTCGCCGTCGCCCGCGACGACGTATGCAAACACCGCCGCACCATCCGCTGTATTCGGTCGTCCCGTTCGCGTACACGGGTCACTGGACGGTCGAGGTGGTGGAGCCGTCGGACGCCGCCCCGGGGGCGACGCAACGTCGGCGGCTGACGGCCGGCCTGCCGCTCGCGGCGGACGCGGCGGTCGTCCAGTTCACCGTGCTGACCCCCGGCCGTCCGATGGACGTCTCGGTCACGCCGTCCGGTGTCGTGGTCGCGTCGGCGGCGGCCGCGGACGTCCTGCGACGGGTCGCGGCGGCGGACGTGCAACTGCTGCCCGCGCGCGTCGAGGGGGCAGAGGGGGGCGAGCGGTACGTCGTCAACGTCCTCCGGACCGTCCGCTCGCCCAACGCGAGGCGGTTCCTGACCGCCCGGCGCGTCGCCCGGCGGTACCCCATCATCCCGCCGGAGGCGGTCGGCGACGCCCAGGTCTTTCGGATCAAACTGTCGACGGCCGTCGTCGTCACGTCCGCCGTGAAGGACGCGATCGTGGCGGCCGGACTGGTCGGGCCGGGCCTGATCTCGTTGGACGACGCCTACGACGACGTGCGGCCCGGGGCCCCCGGGCCTTGGGACGGAAGTTTCTGAGGCGCGACGTTTAAAAGGGCCCTCGCCGCTTTGCTGCCCATTGTTGCGGTGCGGCCGTCCCGCTGTCGGTCAGGCGGGTCGCTTGTGCTCCGGGCGATTCGACGGGGTACCGTCGACGTCGCGGGTACGCGACCACGGGCGGGACGCCCGTGCCGCCTGATGAATTGGAGAGCGGCGTGCGCCGCGGGCTTCACGGGCTGGTAGCCCGTGCTACGGGAAGACAAGACACGGGCGGGGCGCCCGTGGTACGGGCAATTCGGGGCGCGGTGGGTTGGGGGGTATTGGGGCTTCCGGGGACATAAACTATTCCTCGGTTTAATCGAGGTTTCAGGCCGGGACTTCGTAATTGTCTAATTGACGCGGCGCGCCGATACTTCTCCGCATACACCAACCGACGGAGGTAACGGCGATGGAACTGAGCGTACGCGGGCTGAACTTCGACTTGACCGACGCGATCCTGGGGCACGTGCGGCGGCGGCTGACCGACGGGCTGGCGCACTACGCGCCGCGGCTGCGGGACGTGACCGTGCGGGTCAGCGACGTGAACGGCCCGAAGGGCGGGGCGGACAAGCGGTGCCACGTGGCGGTCGCGGCCGACCGGGTCGGGGCGGTTTACGTGGACGAGGTGGACGCGGACCTGTACCGGGCGGTCGACCGGGCGGTCGCCCGGCTGCGGCGGCAGCTCGCGCGGGAGTTCGGGCGGCACCTGGCCCGTCGGGTCGGGCGGCGGCGGCCCCCCGCGCCGGGCGCCGCCGCCTCGGTGGAGTTCCGCACCTGAGCGGTTGGCGGCGGCCGGGGACATTGCCGGCCGCCGCCGCCGCCGGGGCGGGAGGGGAGGCGTGAAGCGTGAAGACGTGAAACGTGAAGACGTGAGAGGGGCGGGCGGAGGGCGGGGCGTAGTCCGCAACTGGCAACTGGCAACTGGCAACTGGCAACTGGCAACTGGCGACCGACGAGTCGCACACGGAGTTAGGTCATCATGATCTGGATTTGGCTGGGGTTTCTGCTGTTGATCCTGTTCCTGCTCGCGCTGGACCTGGGCGTGTTCCACCGCAAGGCGCACGTCGTGAAGGTCAAGGAGGCGCTGGCGTGGTCGGTGGTCTGGGCGGCGCTGGGGATGACGTTCGGCGCGTTCGTGTACTTCGGGTACGAGCGGCACTGGATGGGCCTGGGGCTGCTGACGCCGGAGCAGCAGGCGCGGGCCGCGGCGCTGCCGGCGGGCGAGCGGAGCAGCGTGTTCGTCGACAAGTGGGCGGTGTCGGCGGACAACCCGCACGGGCTGCTCGACGGGGCGGCCGCGCTGACGAAGTACGTGACCGGGTACCTGGTCGAGAAGTCGCTGGCGGTCGACAACATCTTCGTGATCGCGCTGATCTTCGGGTACCTGGCGGTGCCGCCGATCTACCAGCACCGGGTGCTGTTCTGGGGCATCCTCGGCGCGCTGGCGATGCGCGGCGGGATGATCGCGGCCGGGGCGGAGCTGATCGAGCGGCACCAGTGGATCATCTACGTGTTCGGCGCGTTCCTGATCCTGACCGGGGTCAAGATGCTGCTGATCACCGAGAACAAGAACCCCGCGGACAGCTGGGTCGTGCGGACCGTGAAGCGGATCTGGCCGGTCACGGACAAGTTCCACGGCGAGCACTTCTTCGTACGGGCCGGGACCGACGCGTCGCACGAGGCGGCGACGCCTGGGGCGGCGGTCGAGCGGGACGAGGCGGTCGAGCGGATGGAGCGCGTCCGGAAGGGCGCGCTGATGATGACGCCGCTGTTCCTCGCGCTCGTGCTGGTCGAGTTCACGGACCTGATCTTCGCGGTCGACTCGATCCCGGCGATCTTCGCGGTCACGACGGACCCGTTCCTGGTGTTCACGAGCAACGCGTTCGCGATCCTCGGGCTGCGGAGCCTGTACTTCGCGCTGGCCGGGCTGATGGACAAGTTCCACTACCTGAAGGTGTCGCTGGCGGTGCTGCTGGCGGTGGTCGGCGGGAAGATGATGGCGCACGACTGGCTGAAGAAGGCGCTGGGCGAGCACGTGCACGTGTACCTGCTGGGCGTGACGGTCGCGATCCTGGCGGCGGGCGTGGTCGCGTCGGTCGTGTGGAACCGGCGGCGGGCGCGGGGCGGCGAGGGGGGCGCGGGCGGGACGCCGGCGGCGGTTCGCGAGCGGGCGGAGGCGGCGGCGGGCGAGCGCGCCGGAACGTCCGACAAGCGGCAACAGCCAGCGGGCGAGCCGGTCGCGTGAGAACGTCATTTTGGCACGGGCATCGTGCCCGTGTCTGTCGAGGCTGACGGACTGACGTCACTCGCGGACCGCAAGCACCCGTTCATGGGCAAGATGCCCGTGCCACGACCGAGTGTTCCGCAGGGCAGCGACGACAGTCATCAACTCAACGGAGGATCGAACGATGCGGTGCCCGACGTGTGACGTGGACCTGATCGAGACGGACCGGCTCGGGGTCAAGGCCCGGTGCTGCCCGGAGTGCGACGGCGAGTGGTTCGCCCGCGGGGCGGTCGACCGGCTGCTCGAGCGGGCCGGCGGCCCCGACGCGGCCGGCCCGACGGCGCCCGCGGTGGCGGCGCCGAGCGGCGCCCGCCGCGAGGACGTGTGGAACTGGTTCTGACCGGCGGGCGACGGCGCCGGCGACGAACGAGGCGACGCATTTTCAACAGGAGAACGGATATGGACTGCCCACAGTGCAAGACGACGAACCTGGTGGTCTCGGAGCGGCAGGGGGTGGAGATCGATTACTGCCCGCAGTGCCGGGGCGTATGGCTCGACCGCGGGGAGCTGGACAAGATCGTCGAGCGGAGCGCGGCGTACGAGGCGGCGGCGGTCGCGGCCGGGGCGCCGCGGCAGGCGGGGCCCGCGCACCCGCAGCCGCCGCTCCCGCCGCAGGCGTACCCGCCGCACGCGTACGGGCACGACCCGCGGAAGCGGAAGTCGTTCTGGTCGGAGTTGTTCGACTGACGGCGTGTCCCGGCGCTGCCGACCCCTGCATGTGACACCGGCGTCCTGCCGGCGGGACGCGGCACGAGGTCGGCGGGCTGACGCGGTTCGCTCGTGTCACGCACCCGTTCATGGGCAGGATGCCCATGCCACGCGGGCGCGGTCGGCGGGTTAGGGGGCGCCCTACTCGAGAAGGCGGAGGACGTCGCCGATCGTGCGGTGGGACTCGAGCGGGTGGCGGAGCGGGCGGTCGGGGTGGAGCGTGTAGCGGTTGCGTCGGCCGTCGCGGGTGCGGGTGAGGACGCCGGCGGCCTCGAGGTCGGCGACGATGCCCTGGACGGCCCGCTCGGTGATGCCGACGGCGTCGGCGACCTCGCGGAGGGTGGCGTCGGGGCGGCGGCGGAGGCAGACCAGGACGTGACTGTGGTTCGTCAGGAACGTCCATGACCCGGCGGCGGTGGCCGGGGCGGCCGGCGGGCGGGGGGAGGAAGCCGGCCCGCGCCGGTTAGGCGAAGATCTTTTCGTGTATTTAGGTTCCGGCATTCTTGACCGCCCGCGCGGGCGGCCGTATAACAATACACGAAATAAGTTTCGTGTATAAAACTTCCTAGGACGCCGCCAACCGGCGGGAAGGATTATCACCGTGATTGCGACGTTGCAACAGACGCTCGGCCCGGCGGCCCCCGCCGCGGCCACGGGCTCTGCGGCCCCGGCTCTGGCCTTGCGGGCGCCGGCGGCCGCCGCGGGGTTGACCGGCCGGCGGGCGGCCGCCGCCTCGGTCGCCGCGGGCGACGGGATCGGCCCCGAGATCATGACCGCGACGCTCCGCGTGTTGCACGCGGCCGGCGCGGCGCTGGACGTCGAGCCGGTCGAGCTCGGGCGGAGCGTGTACGAGGCCGGGCACACCGCCGGGATCGCCCCGGACGGGTTCGACTCGATCCGGCGGACGCGGGTGCTGCTCAAGGGCCCGGTCACGACCCCGCAGATGGGCGGGTTCAAGAGCGTCAGCGTGACGATCCGGAAGGCGCTGGGGCTTTTCGCCGGTGCCGGTTCCGTCCGGCGGCGGCGGGGGAGCGGACGGTCGCGCCGGCCGCGGTCGTCGCGCTGCTCGGGCGGCTGGTCGGCGGTGGGTTCGACGTGATCAAGACCGAGAATCTGTACGAGTTCGACGGCGAGCCGGGGTACGCGCTGGGGCAGGGGCAGTGAGCCGGTTCGCAGTCTGTGTCGTCGTCAACATCTGATTGTCCTCCTCCTCACCACGCCCCGGGCGCCTGGTCGGCGCCCCGGGGCATTCTCAGGTCCCCGCATTGCGGTGGCGGCCCGCCGGACGGCCGCCGGGAAATTCATGAACACGCTGGATTTGTTGCAGTCGAACTTGTTGTCGCCGATGGTGCTCGCGTTCGCGCTGGGCGCGGTGGCGGTGCTCGTGCGGAGCGATCTGCGGATCCCGCCGGAGGTGTACACGGCGCTGTCGACGTACCTGCTGCTGGCGATCGGGATCAAAGGGGGGCAGCAACTGTCGGCGACGCCACTGGCGGCGGTGTGGCGGCCGGCGGTGGCGACGGTGGCGCTGGGGGTGGTCACGCCGCTGCTGGCGTACGGGGTGGGGCGGGCGGTCTGCCGGTTCGGGGTGGCGGACGCGGCGGCGCTGGCGGCGCACTACGGGTCGGTGTCGGCGGTCACGTTCGCGGCGGTGCTGACGTTCCTCGACGCGCGGGGGGTGGCGTACGAGGGGTTCATGCCGGCGCTGGTCGCGGTGCTCGAGGTGCCGGCGATCGTGATCGGGGTGCTGATCGCGCGGCTGAAACTCCGCGGGGCGGACGGCGAAAGCGGGTCGTGGGCGACGGTGCTGCACGAGGTGCTGACCGGGCGGAGCGTGCTGCTGCTGGTCGGCGGGCTGGCGATGGGGTGGGCGTCGTCGAAGCAGAACGTGGACCGGGTGGCGCCGCTGTTCGTGCACCTGTTCTTCGGCGCGCTGGTGCTGTTCCTGCTGGACATGGGGACGGTGGCGGCCCAGCGGCTGCGGGGGGTCGGGCGGGCGGGGTGGTGGCTGGCCGGGTTCGGGGTGGCGGTGCCGATGGTGAACGGGGTGCTGGGGGTGCTGGCGGGGCAGGCGGCGGGGCTGTCGATGGGGGGCGGGGTGGTGCTGGGGGTGATGTCGGCGAGCGCGTCGTACATCGCGGCGCCGGCGGCGGTGCGGATCGCGCTGCCGCAGGCGAACCCGGCCTACTACCTGACCGCCGCGATCGGGGTGACGTTCCCGTTCAACCTGGTGGTGGGGATCCCCTTGGTGTACGGGGTGGCGCGGAGCGTGTACGGCGGGTGAAGGGGTCGGTGGCGCGTCGTAGGGGGCGCAAGAAAAACGCCCGACCCTCCGCTGAGTCAGGCGTTCAAGGCTGTTGGGATGTCTTGACAGTGTCGGCGTTTAGAACTGGGCGCTGACGTACGGGAGGAGGGCCATGTAGCGGGCGCGCTTGACGGCCTGCGCGACCTTGCGCTGGTCCATGGCGTTGGTGCCGGTGCGCTTGCGGGTCAGGATCTTGCCGTTGCCGCTGACGAGCTTGCGGAGGGTTTCGGTGTCCTTGTAGTCGATGTAGACCGTGCCCTCGGCGCTGGTCTTGGTGGCCTTCACCTTGGGGCGGCTGAAGGTCTGGAACTTTTCCTGCTTCTCGCGGCGCTCTCTGCCGCCTTGACGGGGACCGGCCATTTTCAGTGCTCCGAATGCGTTAAACGTGCGTAAAGTCGATGAAAGAACCCCCGGCGGTTCGGTGCCGGGGGAGGGATTGTAGCAAGGGGCGGGGGGTTGGCAAGGGGGTGGGGCGGATGCCATCGACGTGCCGCGTACTGATCACGCTCAAGCGGCGCGGGGATCCTGGGACTTGCGGGCGAACTTGGTGGCGTAGAGGTTGCGGTCGGCGTCCTGGAGCAGGGCGTGGGCGGTCGGCGGGGATTCGCGGAGGTCTTCGAGGGTGCTCAGGCCAATCGAGAGGCGGGGCTTGCGGGGGACCGAGAGGGGTTTGACCAAGGCGTCTACCAGGTCGGTCAGGCGCTTGGCGAGGTGGTCGCCGTCCGCGCGGGAGGACTGGGGGAGGACGATCACGAACTCGTCGCCGCCGCAGCGGAAGGCGAGGTCTTGCTGGCGGACGCTGGAGCGGATCAGTTGGCCGATGCCGCGGAGGAGGGAGTCGCCGGCGGCGTGCCCGAGCGTGTCGTTGAGCAGCTTGAAGTCGTCGACGTCGATCATCAGGAGGCAGAGGGGGGCGGCGTCCTTCGCACACCGCTGGACGAGATCGTCGAGGGACTGGTCGAGCATGCGGCGGTTGTAGAGGGCGGTCAGGACGTCGCGGGTGGCCTGGGCGCGGAGCTGGCCGACGACGCGCTGGAGGGCGTCGGTGCGTTGGGCGACGCGCTGGCGCATCTCGACGTTGAGGCGGGTGATCTCGGCCTGCTGCTCGCGGAGATGGCGGAGGAGGGACTGGATCGACGGGGCGAGGGGGGTGAGGCCGCCGAACGAGGCGGAGAGGGCGTCGATCGGGGCCTGGTGTTCGAGGGCTTCGTCAAGGGTTTGGCGGAGGCGGGCGACGGGCCGTTTCCACTGCTGGAGGAAGTGGAGGAGCGCGCCGCCGGTGATCAGGGCGGCGGTCAGAGTGAGGAGGGCGAGGACGGAGAGGGGGACGCGGATCGTGATCGGCTGGCGGGCGAGGAAGGCGGCGGCGAGGTACTCGGTGAGGCCGAAGGTGGCGACGAGGGTGCAGAGGATGAGAAGGGATTTCGGTGTGAAGAAGCGACGCGGGCGCACGCGGGGTACGGCGGGTTCGGGGGTGGCAAGGTCGGGCATTGGTCATAGCGCCTGGACGCGCCTCTCGATGTAGCATCGGTTGCGGGAGGGCAAGACTGAACAATTCGGGGTGACGCCAGGTCGTGACGACTAAACGGCGGCGGGCAAGTACTGAATTTCGGTTGCGGGCGTGATACCCTTACAGCCTCCGAATGGCGGCACTGCTGGAAGACATCCTCGGCGCGGACGGCGCGATCGCGCGGCGGCTGGGGGAGAACTACGAGTTCCGCCCGCAGCAGTTGGAGATGGCGGCGGCGGTGTCCGACGCGCTCGCGTCGTCGCAGCACGTGATGGTCGAGGCGGGGACGGGGGTCGGCAAGTCGTTCGCGTACCTGCTGCCGGTGATCGACTGGGCGGTCAAGAACAAGAAGCGGGTCGTGATCTCGACGCACACGATCTCGCTGCAAGAGCAGTTGATGGAGAAGGACATCCCGCTGCTCCAGAGCGTGTACCCGGACGAGTTCGTCGCGGTGCTGGTCAAGGGGAGGAACAACTACTTGTGTCGGCGGCGGCTGGAGCAGACGCGCCGGCGGCAGGACTCGCTGTTCGAGTCGAACAAGCAGCGCGAGTCGTTGTGGATGATCGAGGAATGGGCGGGGGAGACGACCGACGGGTCGCTGGCCGACCTGCCGAACCTCCCGGAGCCGGGTGTGTGGGACAAGGTGTGCGCCGAGCACGGCAACTGCCTGGGGAAGAAGTGCCCGCACTACAAGGGGTGCTTCTGGCAGGAGGCGAAGCGGCGGATGCAGGGGGGGCGAATCCTGATCGTTAACCACGCGCTGTTCTTCAGCGACCTTGCGCTGCGGATGGCCGGTGTGAACTACCTGCCGAAGTACGACGCCGTAGTGATGGACGAGGCGCACACGGTGGAGGGGGTCGCCGGTGATCACTTCGGCCTCAAGGTGAGCGAGGCGGGGATGCGCTACCAGCTCCGCGCGCTCTACGACCCGGTGAAGGGGAAGGGGATTTTGTCGACGCATGGCGCGTCGGCCAACGGGGCGATTCAGACGTGCGTCGAACTGCACGGGCGGCTGGAGGGGTTCTTCGACCGGTGCGTGTTCTGGCAGGAGAACTACGGGCGGGGGAACGGGCGGATCCACGAGAAGGGGATCGTGGAGAACGACCTGTCGCCGCGGCTGAAGGATTTGCATAAGCAAATCAAGTCGATGCTGGCGGGGCTGGAAGACGAGGAGGAGCTGGCGGAACTGTCGAGCGTGGCGGACAAGGTGCACACGCTGGCGGTGTCGCTGGAGGCGGTCCTGGACCAGCAGATGGAGGACGCGGTCTACTGGATGGAGGTGAGCGGGCGGACGCCGAAGCGCGTGAGCCTGCACGCCGCGCCGGTGTGCGTGGCGGAGGGGCTGAAGCGGCATTTGTTCGAGAAGGTGGGGAGCGTGGTGATGTGCAGCGCGACGATGTGCACGGGGGGCGGGAAGGGAGGTGGCACGGGCGTGCCGCCCGTGAAGAAACGACCAGTTGTGGCCAACGAGCCGGACGTCCAACGAAGAAAAGGAGCCTACCTTCCCCACTGGACCAGAGAAGGCTCCATCTACTCGGTAACGTTCCGCCTGGCCGACGCCTTACCACAGGCCGTGCTCGACCAGTGGGCCGGGCAGCGTGCCGAAATTGTCTCCCGCGCCGCGGCGGCGGGGCGGGAGCTAACGGACGAGGAGCGGCGACAACTCGAGTTCCTGTTCTCCGACTACGTCGACCAGCACTTGGACGCCGCCCACGGCGCCTGCTGGTTGCGGCGGGACGAGATCGCGGAGGTGGTGGCGAACGCGCTGAAGCACTTCGACGGCGAGCGGTACCGGCTACTGGCTTGGTGCGTGATGCCGAACCACGTGCACGTGGTCGTCGAACCGCTGGGGGACGCGAAGCTGGATCAGATCCTGCACTCGTGGAAGTCGTTCACCGCGCACGAGGTGAAGAAGGTTCAGCAGATCTTGGGAGCGTTTTGGCAGCCGGAGTATTACGACCACCTCGTGCGGAACGAGGACGACCTTGCGCACAGCATGCAGTACGCGTGGGGGAATGCGGATCGGGCTGGGATGAAGGAATGGAAGTGGCGGGGGAGGGTGAGTTTGCAGGAGGCTCGTGAGCGGGCGGGCGGGGGGCGGGACCACACTCACGGGCGGGACGCCCGTGCCACCTCGAAAGGCGGCGATACAGAGGCGTTCACCTACATCCGCTCGCGGCTCGGCGCGCCGGACGGCACGCGCACCCTCATGCTCGGTTCGCCGTTCGAGTACGAGCGGCAGGCCACGCTGTACCTGGAGACGGGGCTGCCGGACCCCAACGACCCGCTCTTCCTCCCCGCCGCCTGCCAGAAGATCGACCGATACCTCGACCTGACCTCCGGCGGGGCGTTCGTCCTGTTCACGTCGTACAAGATGCTGATCGACGCCGCCAACCGGCTCAAGCCGCGACTGGACGAGCTCGGGCTGCCGATCCTCGTGCAGGGGCAGGGGGCGCCGGCGAGGATCTTGCTCGAGCGGTTCCGGCAGACGAAGAACGCCGTGCTGTTCGGCACGTCGTCGTTCTGGCAGGGGATCGACGTCCGCGGCGACCAGTTGCGCAACGTGATCATCGTCAAGCTGCCGTTCGCCGTCCCGGACGAGCCGGTCGTCGAGGCGAGGCTGGACGCGATCAAGCGGGCCGGCGGTAACCCGTTCATGGACTACTCGGTGCCCGAGGCGATCATCAAGCTCAAACAGGGGTTCGGACGGCTGATCCGATCGAAAACGGACAAGGGGATCGTCGTGATCCTCGACGGGCGGGTGAAGACCAAGCGGTACGGCAAGCTGTTCCTCGACGCGCTGCCGGAGTGCCGGGTGGTGGAAGTGGGGCGGGGGAGCCCGGAAACCAGAAACCCGAATCCCGAATCCCGAATCAATGACGAGTGACGCCCGAATGACGAAGGTGTACCGCCTTCGGTCCTTCGGGCTTGTCGTTTGATTCGGAATTCGGGTTTGGGGCTTCGGGCCTCACATGCACTGTGGCCGCCCCCGCCCGCACCGTTTATGATGTCTCCCGGGGGCGTTCCAGAGGGCTCACCGCATGTTCGGCAATCGACTCGGGTGGGGGATTTCGGGCGCGCTGGCGGCGCTGGTGTTGTTCGTCGTCTACCAGCTCGCGAAGCTGAACGCGATCTCGCCGCCGTCGACCGGGGTCGTCGCCGCCACCGGGCGGGTCGCGCTCAACCTTCGCACGAACGGGCAGATCATGGACGTGATCCAACTGCCGTTCGACGTCAAGGCCGTGATGCCGGCGATGACCGAGCCGAACGACGCGGGGCCGGCGTACCGCGAGGCCGTCTCGATGTACCTCGAGAACCCGTCGCTGTACGACAACGTGATCGACGAGAAGACCAAGGCGCCGAAGTCCGACAAGCTCGCGGACTTCCCGGCGATCCGGCAGCTCATCGACGTGCGGAACCACGCGTCGATGGACCTGTACAAGGGGAAGCTCGAAGAGGCGATCAACGTCAACAGCCGGGTGCCGGGCGTGATCGCCGGCCTGTACAAGGTCGGCAAGGGGGCGGGGAAGCTCGGGATGCACGTCAAGGAGGGCCGGCCGGGCGACGCGCGGCTACTCGGGGAGGCGATCTTCTCGCTGGGTGTGAAGATGTGCCAGGAGCGGCTGCGGTGGTTCGAGTTCGAGCACGGGGCCGACCTGCTGCGGGAGGGGGCGTACCTGATCAAGGCCGCCGACCCCGCGCGGGCCGAGGCGGCGGGGGCGGTCGACGAGGCGATGAGGAAGCTGCTGAAGGAGCGGTGCATCCCGCTCTGGACGGTCATCGGCAGCCTCGACCAGAACGTGATCGGGCGGTCCGCCGGCGACGTGTTCCACGTCGCGCAGTATGCGCCCGAGCGGATGTGGCGGATCGAGGCGATGCTGAAGCTGGGCCGGTACAAGTACAACGCGGGCGAGGGCGGGAAGGGGGCCGACCAGCGGTGGGCGCGGATCATGCTGAAGCGGTGGGCGAACGACGCCAGCCTCGACCCGGCCGTCCGCGTCGCGGCCCAGACCGGGCACGCGATGACCGAAGAGGACTTCAACCGGTTCGGGAGCTGAGGGGACCTCCAAAACGAGAGACAGAAGGGGGGCGTTCTTATGGTTCTCGTTTTCGCCTCCGCGCCCTACTGCGGCGCCAACTCCTTCGCGACGTCAAACTCCGGCGCGGCGGCCTGCACCAGTTTGACCAGCGCGGCACCGTCCGCCGGCGGGGCGGTGCGGAGCGCGGCCACGACCTTGGCGACCGCCCCGTCGCCGGCCTTCTCGCCCCAGCGGGCGACGGCCCGGATCGACTTGCGGCGCATCGCCTGGTGGTAGAGCGGGACGGCGGCGGGGCGGAGCGCGGCCTCCTCCATCGGCCTGGCGAGGTCGATCGTCCGGGCGGTCACGGGGAACTGCGGCGGGTCGAACGTGATGTCCTTCAGCCACGCCTCGCGCGGGACGTGCGTCAACTGGCCGGCGTACTTCGCCGCCAGGTTGCCGACGGCCCCGAGCGCGAACCACTGCTGGTCGCGGCGGAGCTTCAGCGGCTCGAAGTAGGTCTCGCCCAGGTGCTGGGCGAGCATGTTGAAGACGTTCGGCGGCGACTGGTCGGCCACCAGCTTCGCCAGGCTCGTGTGGAGCTGCTGGATCCCGGCCGCGAGATTGCGCGAGCGCTCGTCGGGGGCGTGCTTCTCGTCGAAGAACGCCGGGAGCACCGAGTCGTCCATCGGGCGGTCGATCGAGACCATCACGTTGTCGTTGTACCGGACGTCGTTCGAGACCCGGTTGTAGTGGAACCGCGGCTCGCCCCACCCGGTCTTCGCGAGCTCGCGCAGCTCGTCCCGCGTGCAGACGAGGAAGAAGACGGGCGGCCGCACCTCGTCGAGCTTGCGGAGCGTCGGGATCAGCTTGTCGTCGAAGAACGCGTTCGCCGCCTTGTCGTCGCCCAGCCCGAGGTCCGCGACCATCTGCTTGACCACGGCCGGGCGGGCGGCGGTGGCCCGCTGGAGCAGGTCGGCGGGCATCGTGCTCGGCCGCGTCGCCGGCTTGACCTCGGCCAGCGCCTTCTTCACCCACGCCGCGTCGCGCGGCAGGCAGATCGCCGTGTGGCCGGCGGCCGTGTGCTTCTCGTATCCGGGCGGGACCGTGACGACGTAACGCGCGGGGGCAGTGGCGGCGGGCACGGCGGCCTGGCCGTGCGCGGCGAGCGGGAATGCGGCGGCGGCGCAGATCGAAACGAGGAGCGGCGGCAGTCGGTGGTTCATCGGCGGTCTCTCTCCGGGTTCGTCGGGGGATCGCCGGACATCATCCGATAGCGGGCCGCGGTTGGGAAGGCCGGGGGTCGCGGGCGTCCCGCAGCGGGCGCAAACAGAACGGCGGGCGCCGTCCGCCCGCCGCTGGGTGACGTTGTCCGGTGCGTCCTACTGCGCCGCGAGATACTTCGTCAGGTCCGCGCCCGTCGCGTCCTGGATCAGCTTGACCAGGGCGGGGCCGTCGGCGGGGGGTTTGGCGCGGAGGGCGGTCAGCGTGCGGGGGATGGCGGCCTCGCCGGCGGTGTCGACCCAGACGGCGACGACGGCGGTGGCCTTCCGCTGCATCGAGACGGTGTAGTAGGGGACGAGCTCCTTCTTCATCGCGGCCTCGTCGACCGGGCGGGTCAGGTCGATCGAGCGGGCGCTGACCGGGAACAGTTGCGGCTCGCTGATCAGCTCGCGGACCATCTGGTCCTTCGGGACGGTCGTGACGACGCTGGCGTACTTCGTGGCGAGGAAGTTCGACACGCCCATCGCCAGCCACGACTGGTCGCGGCGGAGCTTGAGCGGGTCCATGTGCCGCTCCTGGATGAACTGCACGAACAGATTGAACACGGTCGGGTTGGCCTGGCGGGCGACGTTGGCGGCGATGTTGGCGTCGAGCGCCTGCACGCCGGCCGACAGGTTCTTGACCCGCTGCTCGACCGCGACGGTGTCGGCGTAGAAGGCGGGGAGGACCGTGTCGTCCATCGGCTTGTCGATCGAGAACGGGATCGAGTCGTCGAACACGGCGGCGTTGGCGACGCCGTTGTAGTGGAACCGGGGCTCGCCCCAGCCGGTCTTGGTCAGGTCGCGGAGCTTGTCGTGGGTGGTCACGAGGTAGAAGACGGGCGGGCGGGTCTCCTCGAGCTTCTTCAGGGTCGGGACCAGCTTGGCGTCGAGGAACTCGTTGACGCCGCGGTCGTCGGGCAGCGCGAGGTCGGTGACGATCTGCTTGGTCAGCGCCGCGCGCTTGTCGACGAGGGCCTGGATCATGTCGCCCGGCTTGACGCCCTGCTTGGCGGGCGGCTTGACGTCGGCGAGCGCCTGGCGGACCCAAGTGACGTCAGCGGGCTGGGCGAGGGCGGTGTGGCCCGCGACGGTGACCTTCTCATATCCCGGCGGAACGACCAGCTCCTGGCGCTTGGGCTGGTCGGCCGGTGCGGGGGCGGCAACGCCACCGGCGGGCGCCGTCCCACCGCCACCCGCGGCCGGCGCGGGCGCGCGACCGCCGCCACCGGCGGCGGGCTGGGCGAACAGGCTGGGGGGGGCGAAGTAGACGGCGGCGGTGCAGGCGGCGCCCAACGCCGCGACGATCAGGCCGGCACGGATCAGTCCACGCATGGGGTTCCCTCGAGGTGCGGAGGACAGGACTCGCCGCCCGGGCGTGGTGGGCACGGGCGTGCGACCGAGTTTAGCATCGGTTCGGATCAAAGTGCGCCGTCGACCCGAAAAGGCAAGTGGATTCCCCGACAACGGTGTAAGGCGATCATCTCCAGCGAGGTATGCGTCAGGTTTATGGGACGCTCGGGCGTTTGGAGTCTTGGTGAGGCGGACGACGCTGGGTGTTGCGGGTCAGTTGACGAAGACTCCGATGACGATAGCGTTAGCGTCTTTCTCACACAGAACCCGAACGGAGCCGTGGCCAGCACACCAACGCCTGCGCAGTCCCGAACCGCGGTCGGCCCTGCTGCCCCCGCCGGCGAATCGCCGGCGGGGAAGGAGGGGGAGAGTCCGCGCGCGAATGGGGAGGGCGCCCCGTCAGGCGAAACGCCGGAGATGTCGCACTGGCAACTGCTGCGGTGGATGTTCTCGTTTCTCAGGCCGGTGCGGGGGGTGGCGGCGGTCGCGTGCACGCTGCTGGTCGTATGGATCGGGATTGACATTTTGACCACGTGGCAGATGGGGCGGGCGGTCGACCAGATCCGGTTGATCCACGTCAAAGAGGCGACGGCGGCGAACTCGGGGTTTTGGGCGTGGCTGAGCGGCAAGGATCCTGACGCCGGGGCGCTGCGTCGGGTCGTGCTATTGCTTGCCGGGCTGATGTTCGTCAACACGGTCTTGCGGTACTTCCGCGAGGTGACGAACCAGCGGTTCAGCATGACGATGGTCTACCACCTGCGGGAGGCAATTTACGACAAGATCCAACGGGTGGGGTTCAGCTTCCACGACCGGGTCTCGACCGGCCAATTGATCAACCGGGCGCTGACGGATCTGCAAAACGTCCGCCAGTTTATCCAGACGGCGCTGCTGGTGACGCTGGAGATCGGGTTGATCACCGGCGGGTACATCATCCTGATCTTCACGATCAACCCGTGGCTGGCCTTGGTGGCGGCGATGCCGCTGCCGGTCTGGACCTGGTACGTGCTGCGGTTCGGCAAGAAGGTGCAGCCGGCGAGCAAGGCGGTGATGGAGGCGGAGGATCGCAACGTGTCGATCCTGGCGGAGAACATAGCCGGCGTGCACGTCGTGAAGGCGTTCGCGACGCAGCCCTCTGAGGTTGAGCGGTACAACGTCGCGTGCGACACGTATTTCGAGAAGGTGCGGGCGCGGATCCGGCTGTACGCCAACTTCACGCCGATCATCCGGTCGATCGCGACGGTGTCGCATTTGTCGCTGTACCTGTTGGCGGGGATCTTCATCATCACCGGGTACGCGGTGCTCGGGCGGACGATGGAGGTCGGGGCGTTCCTGGTGCTGGGGACGGCGATGGGGGCGATCTTGCAGCGGCTGCAGCAGGTCGCGGTGATCAGCGAGCAGTACCAGAACGCGATCGTGTCGAGCAAGCGGTTGAAAGAGGTGCTGGACGCCGTGCCGAGCGTGGCGGTCGCGGAGGGGGCGACGGCGCTGCCGCCGGGCCCGGGGGCGGTGCGGTTCGAGGGGGTGACGTTCGGGTACGACCCGGACAAGCCGGTCCTGCGCGACGTGTCGTTCGAGGTGCCGGGGGGGAAGGTGGTGGCGGTGGTCGGGCCGACCGGCGCGGGGAAGACGACGCTGGTCAGCCTGATCGCGCGGTTCTACGACCCGCAGCGGGGGCGGATCCTGATCGACGGGGTGGACCTGCGCGAGCTGTCGCTGGACGTGCTGCGGACGCAGGTGGCGTTCGTGTTCCAGGAGACGCACTTGTTCAGCGACACGGTGGGGGCGAACGTGGCGTACGGCAAGCCGATGAAGATGGGCGGCGAAGTGGAGGCGGCGGCGCGGCTGGCGCAGGCGCACGAGTTCGTCGAGCAGTTGCCCAAGGGGTACGAGACGGTGCTGGCGGAGCGGGGGGCGAGTTTGTCGGGCGGGCAGAAGCAGCGGCTGTCGATCGCGCGGGCGATCCTTTCGGACCCGCGGATCCTGGTGCTCGACGACGCGACGGCGGCGATCGATCCGGAGACGGAGGATCTGATCCGCCGGGGGATGCGGCACGTGATGCGGGACCGGACGACGTTCCTGATCGCGCACCGGATCAGCAGCGTGAAGCAGGCGGACCTGGTGGTCGTGCTGGAGGAGGGGCGGGTGACGCAGACCGGCACGCACGACGAGTTGATGCGAACGGACGGCCATTACCGCGAGATTGCGGCGGCGCAGTTGCAAGGCGGCGAGGCGGAGCTCGAGGAGAACCCGTCGCACATCAAGCGCATGAGAGACGAGCGGTACGTGCAGGAGGCGGCGGCGGTGGCAGGGCAGGAGAATCGGGACGAGGATTGATCCGAGGTGGCATGGGCGTCTCGCCCACGAGTGTTCCGTCCTTCACGGGCGGGACGCCCGTGCCACCTCGGGAGAAGGACACGGGCGAGGCGCCCGTGATACGGGCAACATGGCGAAGGCGTGGCCATTTCGGGCGAGGAAAGAGGAGCCGACGGCGGCGGCCGTCGCGCCGGCCGCGCCCGAGGTGCAGGCGGAGGACGAGGAGCAGCGGTACAAGCCGATCGAGTGGCCGCTGGTCAAGCGGGTGCTGCTGAACCTGATGCCGCACAAGGGGCTGTACGGGCTGGGGGCGGGGCTCGGCGTGGTGATGCTGATCCTGGACATGCAGGCGCCGCGGTTCATGCAGTACGTGATCGACCACGTCAGCGCGTACGTCGGCGGGAAACTGCCGGGGATGACGGCCCGGCAGGCGTGCTGGCGGGTGGCGGCGATCGTCGGGGTGTGGGCGGTCGTGATGGCGGTCGCCCGCGTGCTCGAGCGGTACGTGATCCTGATCATGACGTACGCGGGGGAGCAGGTGCAGTTCGGGCTGCGGCGGCGGCTGTTCGGGCACCTCCAGCGGCTGTCGATGAGCTACTACGACAAGACGAAGCTCGGGCGGATCATCAGCCGATGCACGAGCGACATCGCCAGCCTGCGGGAGGTGAACGTGTGGGGGATCTGGCAGGTGGTCGCGAACCTGCTGATGATGGTGTTCGCCGCGATCATGCTGGTGCTGACGGACTGGCGTTTGTTCCTGTCGGTCGCGTGGCTGGGCGTCGTGCTGGTCGTCGCGCACTCGGTCTATCGCAAGCGGAGCACGTTTTTGTTCCAGGTCGCGCGGGAGGGGTTCACGCGCGTGTCGACGAACCTCGCAGAGAACATCACGGGGATGCGCGTCGTCGTCGCGTTCAACCGGCAGTCGCCGAATTTGACGCGGTTCAACGCGCTGCAGGTGACGAACACCGAGAACAACATGGCGACCGCCCGGGTGACCGGGCTGTACCAGCCGCTGCTCGAGCTGATCCGGTTCGTCGGGCGGGTGATCATCATCGCGTACGGCGCGTACCTGCTCGTGCGCGGGGAGATCGGGACGACCGAGTCGGCGGGGATCGGGGCGGTGGTGGCGGCGTACCTGTACTGGGACTGGTTCATGAACCCGATCATCAACTTCGGGACGTTCTCGACGCAGTTGATGATGGCGATGGCCGGCGCCGAGCGGGTGTTCGCGCTGCTGGACACGAAGCCGGACGTGGCGGACGCGCCGGGCGCGAAGCCGTTGCCGCGGGTCGAGGGGCGGGTGCGGTTCGAGCACGTGACGTTCGGGTACGACCCGGCGCGGCCGGTGCTGCACGACGTGGACTTCGAGGCGCAACCGGGGCAGATGGTCGCGCTGGTCGGGGCGACCGGGAGCGGGAAGTCGTCGATCATCTCGCTGATCGCTCGGTTCTACCAGCCGCAGCAGGGGCGGGTGCTGGTCGACGGGCACGACGTGCGGCACGTGACCGGCGAGTCGCTGAACCGGCAGACCGGGCTGGTGCTGCAGGTCAACTACCTGTTCACCGGCACGGTCGCGGACAACATCCGGTACGGCAAGCCGGGCGCGACGCCGGAGGAGATCGTTGCCGCGGCCAGGGCGATCGGGTCGTACGACGCGATCATGAGTTTGAAGGACGGGTTCGACACCGAGGTCGGCGAGCGCGGGGCGAGCATGTCGCTGGGGCAGCGGCAGCTGATCTGCTTCACGCGGGCGTTCCTGGCCGACCCGCGGATCTTCATGCTCGACGAGGCGACCAGCGCCGTCGACACGGCGACGGAGATGATCGTGCAGCGGAGTTTGGAGAAGCTGCTCGAGGGGCGGACGACGTTCATCGTGGCCCACCGCCTGTCGACGATCCTGCGCGCGGACGTGATCCTCGTGATCGACCAGGGGCGGATCGTCGAGCGCGGGACGCACCGCGAACTGGTGGCGGCGGGGGGGAAGTATGCCCATCTGTATCAGCAGTTTGTCAGTCATAGTGGGTGAGGCGAGAGAGGGGGCACATCTATCGGACTCGCGCTTGGGATCTAAAGCGGTTGTGCCGGGACGCCGAGAACGAGGTGGGAGTCTTTCACGTTGCGGCGGAGCGATGCGCATGCGGAAGCGGGCTAACCGAGGGCGGTGGCGGCGGGGCGGGGTCGCGGTGATCTACGTGCTGGTGGCAATGACCGCGATGGTGGCTTTCGCGTCGCTCGGGGTGGACGTCGCGCGCGTGCAGTTGGCGAAGACGGAGTTACGGCGCGCCGCCGACGCGGCGGCCCGGCACGCGGCGATGACGATGCCGAAGGGGTCTGCGGCGGTGCGGTCGGCGGCGGTCGCGGCCGCGGGCGACAACAAGGCCGACGGCGTGGCCGTAGTGCTCGCGACGTCCGACGTGCAGTGGGGCAAGTGGGATCCGGTGGCGCGGATGTTCACGAAGACGGCGTTCTCGGCGGCGACGGCCGTCGAGGTGACGGCCGAGCGGTCGGTCGCGCGCGGGAACGCGGTGCCGCTGATGTTCGCCCGGTTGCTCGGGCGCGGCACCTGCGACGTGAAGGCGCGGGCGGTCTGCACGTACAGCCCTGGGATCGATTTCCAAACTGACGTGCCGGCCACGTCGAACCCGTGGCTCGCGGGCATGCCGTCGGGGACGATCGCGAACCCGGGGAATCCGGCGAACAAGCCGGACAAGTCGCCCGCCGCGCTGCCGAAGGCGGTCACCGGCGTGCCGCTGGTCGCCGGGCAGGCGCTGACGTTCGACTCGATCGACGGCGGGGCGAACAACTTCTCGTCCAACACGCTCTACACGCCGGACGGGAACACGGGTTGGGTCGTGGGCAACATGGTCGGGAACGAGCACGGGAAGTCGAACCTTACCGCACCGATTAACGCGGTCGTGGCCGTGTTCCTCGATGACCAGGTACCGACGTCGGCCGGGCCGGTGCCACCCGGCCTCAACTTCTCGACCGAGGCGAGCCGCGACTTCGCGTCGCTGTCGCCGAAACTCCGGCAGCCGTTCTTCATCGGAGACGGGCGGCGGAAGGACGGGACGGTGCAGTCGTTCGTCGTCCCGCAGGGCGCGACGCGGCTGTTTATCGGGATCATGGACGAGTACGAGTGGAACAACAACGTGGGCAAGTACACCACGACGATCCACCGGATCCCGCAGGTGACGACGGTGAAGTGACGGCGAACCGGCGCGAGCGCGGGAGCGACGGAGCGGCGGCATGAAGGGGCTGCCCCAGATTGCCGATCATGATTACAGATGTCGTGCTCTCCCGTGCACAATTCGGCCGCGCGCCGGCATGGTTCGTCGCGCGCTCGCCGCCGCGGCGTCGCGCTGATTTACGTCCTGGTCGTGATGACGGCGATGGCCGCGCTCGCGTCGCTGGGGGTGGACTACGCGCGGGTGGCGCTGGTGCGGACGGAGATGCGGAGCGCGGCGGACTCGGCGGCGCGGGCGGGGGCGGTCGCGCTGGCGGGCGGGCGCTCGCTGGCAGCGATCCGGGCGGACGCGGTCGCGCTCGTCAATGCGAACCGGGTGGAGAACGCGGCGCTCCCGGCGTCCGCGGTCGACGTCGAGGCGGTCTACTGGGACGCGGTCAGCCGGCAGGTAATCACCGGCGGGTCACAGGCGCCTAACGCGGTCCGGGTGGCGCTGCACCGGACGGCGGCGCGCGCGAACCCGGTGCGGCTGACGTTCGGCGGGCTGGTCAACGTCCCGACGGTCGACGTGCGGGTGGTGTCGGTCGTAACCGGGACGAACGGAGCGCCGACCGGGTTCCAGGGGCTCGACGGGATCACGATGAAGAACAACGTGTTCATCGGGTCCTACAACTCGGCGACGAACACGGCCCCGACGCAGGGGTCGGCCGGGAACAAGGCGGTGTTCGGCTCGAACGGGGTGATCGACGGCAAGAACCACCTCCGCGTGCAGGGGGACGTGATCCTCGGGCCGTCCGGCAGCGTCGACGGCAACACGACGATCACCGGCGCGACCCGGCGGCTTTCCAGCCCGCTTCCCGCGCCGACGGTGCCGGCGTGGGCGCCCAAGGCGAACCCGAACGGCGTGCCGCAGGCGTACTCGGTCTCGTCGAACATCCAACTGCCCGGCGGCACGTACTGGTTCACGTCGTTGAACGTCAACGGCAGCCTGACGTTCTCCGGGCCGGCGACGGTGATCGTGAACGGGAACGTGAACGTGCACGGCAGCCTGACCGCGGCGGGCAACCGGCCGACCAACCTGACGGTCTACCAGCTCGGGAGCGGGCGGACGTTCGGCGACGGGAACGACAACGGGGTGCAGATCACGGCGAACGTGATCGCGCCGGGCGGGGCGTTTTCGACCAAGAACAACGCGACGATCCGCGGGTCGGCCATCTTCCGCACGATCGACGCGAAGAACAACCTCGACATGTACTTCGACGAGGCCCTGGGGGCGGCGGCGGGCGGGGTGAAGGTCGTGCAGGTGAAGTGACGGCGGCGGGGGGAGGCGCGCGCGTCCGCGGGTGGCCGGCGCGTCGCTCGGTCTGGGGGACATCGCGAACAATGGGAGGGGCGGGGTTCGGGCGGGGCCGGTGCCGTTTCGCGCCGACGGATCGGCAGCCGCGGCGGGGTCGCTCGCGGGTTCGTTGAAGGGCGGCGGATTATGGTTGAAATCGCTCGCCGCGGACGATGAAATGGCCGTTCGTCCCGCGCCCGCGGGGCGGCTAACATGACAGGGAAGCGGGGGCGCTCGGCACGACGTTCTCCAGCACACACCGGCGGATCCACACCATGGTTTACAAAGTACGTTGCGAGCAGTGCGGGCGGACGTCGCAGTTCTCGTCGAGCGACGCGGGGTTGACGGCGCTGTGCGTCGCGTGCGGCGCGCGGTTCACGATCCCGTCGGGGGACGACGCGTCGGGGGCGGGCGGGGACGGCGCCGCCGCGGGTTCCCCCGCACCGATGCCGGCGGACGACGCGCTGGCGGCGCTGGGGTCGGCGGCGGCGGGCGCGGAATCCGCCAATGCGGCGCGGCGGCTGGCCGAGCTCGCGCCGGCGCGGTCGCCGTACGGCGCGGCACAACCGCCGCCGCCGCCGCCGCCGCCGGTGATCGACGAGAAGCCGTTCGACCCGATGCGCGAGGTCGCGGTGCGGCCGCTGCCGGCGCCGTCGCGCGTCGCGGTGTTCCTGGCGACCGAGCGGCCCGGGGTCACGGTCGGCGAGCGGGCGGGTCGGAGCGGCGGGGGCCCGCGGCGGGGGCCGGGGATCGGGCTGGTCTACGGCCTGCTCGGGTGCGCGGTGACGGTCGCGGTGATTTTGGCGGCGGCGGGGGTGTTCCGCGGGCCGCCGTCGTCGCCGGACGACCCGGCGCGGGTCGCCGTGCGCGACCTGAAGGCCCGGGCCGAGGCGCAGGCGGCGGCGGGGCAGTTCCAGGAGGCGTACGACACGTACCGGCGGATCGACGAGGTGCTCGCGGGCCGGCCGGTGACCGACCCGGAACTCCGGGCGGACGTCGGCCGTGCGGCGGCGGACCGGGACGAACTGTTCCGGCGGTTGCTGGCCCGGGTCAGGGAGCAACACGCCGCTGGCGGCGGCGCGACCACGAACCCGACCGGGGCGGCGGGCGGGGCCGTGGCCTCGAACGGGACGGATGCCGCCGTCGGCACGCTGACCACCACGGCGCCGGCGGGCGGCGGGAGCACGACGGCGCCGGCGGGGACGACCGTCGCGGCGGCGGCCGCGCCGCCGGAGCGGCCCGAGGAGTTCGGGCCGTGGCGCGCGCAGGAAGAGTTGCGGCTGACGATGCGGTCGTGGCCGGACTACGTCCCGCGGCCGCTGCTCCCGGACGATGTGGCCGCCGACCCCACGCCCGTGGCGCCCGCGGCCCGGGCCGTCGCCGCCGCGACCCAGGCGGCGACCACGGCGCCGGCGCCCGCGGGGGGGGACATCGTCGTCACCCGTCGTCCGCCCGCCCCCCCGCGCGGGCTGACCGACGACGCGATCGGCCGCGCGATCCAGCGCGGGGTCGACCACCTGCTAGCGCAGTTCCACGACGGGGCGATGGTCGGCGCCGAGGGCGGGGATGCGTACCAGACCGGGCTGAACGCGCTGTGCGCGTACGCGTTGATGCAGAGCGCCCTGGCGATAAAGGACGACCGGATCAGCCTCCGCGGGCCGCTGGTCCGGCAGATGGCGGACAAGATGAAGGCGATGCGGGCGGACAGCGGCCCGGTGACGTACGCGCGCGGGATCCGGGTGACGGCGCTGGCGCTGCTGAACCGGCCGCAGGACCGGCAGGCGATCAACGCGGACGTCAATTACCTGCTGGCGACGCACCACGACGGGGCGTTCACCTACCAGGGGCAGCCGGGCACGCTGAGCTCGGCCGGCGGCCGGCGCCGCGAGAACTACGGGTGGGACAACTCGAACAGCCAGTACGGGCTGCTGGGCGTGTGGTCCGGGGCCGAGGTCGGGGCGGAGGTCAACACGTCGTTCTGGGCGGCCGTCGACGGGCACTGGGAGCAGAGCCAGAACCCGAACGGGTCGTGGGAGTACGCGGCGTCGTCCGGCCGCGGGAGCGGGCGGCTGTCGATGACGCTCGGGGGGGTCGCGTCGCTGTTCGTCACGCACGACTACCTCGACGCGCCCAAGGTCGGCGCGCAGGTCGGCCGGGAGCCGTTCTCGCCGCACCTGGCGCGCGCGCTGGCCCACCTCGAGGAGGGCCAGCGGGCGGTCAGCGTGCAGGGGGGGTACTCGCTGTACGGGCTCGAGCGGGTCGGGCTGGCGTCGGGGTTCAAGTACTTCGGGGACCACGACTGGTACCGCCACCTGGCCGCCGCCGTCGTCCGGTCGCAGGGGCCGGACGGGTCTTGGGGCGACCCGGTCGAGACCGCGTTCCACCTGCTGTTCCTGGCGCGCGGGCGGCACCCGGTGATCATGAACAAGCTGCGGTACGACGGGTACTGGGCGAACCGCCCGCGCGACATCGCCAACCTCGCCCGGTTCGCCTCGAAGGAGCTCGAGCGGCCGCTGAACTGGCAGGTCGTGCCCGTCACCCGCGACTGGACCGACTGGACCGACTCGCCGGTGCTGTACGTCAGCTCGCACGTCGCGCCCCGGCTGTCCGAGGCGGAGCTGGAAAAGGTGCGGAGCTTCGTCCGGGCCGGCGGGCTGCTGTTCACGCAGGCGGACGGCGGCGGCCCGGAGGCCGACCGGTGGGCCCGGGACGTGGCGGCGAAGCTGTTCGCGCCCTACCCGCTGAAGGACTTGGGCGACGACCACGAGCTGTGGTCGACGCACTACAAGCCCGGGCAGCGGCCGAGGCTGCAGGCGGTGTCGAACGGCGCCCGGCTCCTGATGGTGCACGCGCCGGCCGACATCACCCAACACTGGCAGCTCCGCCGCGACCGGGCTCACCGGGCGACGTTCGAGCTGGGCGTCAACCTGTTCCTCTACGCCGCCGGAAAGGGCGACCTCCGCAACCGGCTGGCGTCGACCTACATCCCCGAGGTCGAGGTGCCGGCGGGCGGGGGCCGGATCGCCGTCGCCCGGGTGCGGTACGGCGGCAACTGGGACCCGGAGCCGGCCGCGTGGGAGCGGTTCGGCCGCTACTTCCAGCGCGAGACCGACGTCGCGCTCGACGTCCGCGCGGTGGACCTCCAGGCGCTGGACGTGAGCCGGACGAAGTTCGCGCACTGGACCGGCACCGACGCCTACACCCCCACCCCCGCCGAGGTCGACGCGGTCCGGAAGTTCGTCGAGGCGGGGGGCGTGCTGCTCATCGAGCCGTGCGGCGGGGCGGGCGAGTTCTACGAGTCGGCCCGCGCCGCCGTCGCCAAGGCGCTGCCGGACGCCAAGGCGCAGATGGTGCCGAAGGCGCACCCGATGCTGACCGCGAGCGGGCCGGGGATGGACGACGTCGCCAGCGCGCAGGTGCGGCAGTACGTCCGCAACCGCGGGATCGGGACGGGCGGGCGGCTGGACATGTTCGCGTCCGGCAAGGGCCGGGTGATCATCAACCCGCTCGACCTGACCGCGGGGATCCTCGGCGCGCCGACGTGGGGCATCAGCGGGTTCGAGCCCGGCTACGCGCTACAGCTCGTGAAGAACGTGGTGCTCTGGACGGCGACGGGGATGAGGGAGTAGCGCGGGGGGCGTGAAGGACGAATCGGATCACGGCGGCGCGAGGGCGTGCAACGCCGGTGACCGGCCCGTGGTCTGCTTCGCCTGTGGGACACATCCGGATTGAAGAGCGGCTTGCGCCGCGAATCACGGGCGGGACGCCCGTGCCACCTCGGAAGACACGGGCGGCCTGGCGGACGGGCGTGCTCTGGTTCATCCGCTCGTCCCTCTGCTTTTGGTTCACCCTCCCGCGGGCCACCCCAGCGTGACCGGCACTTCCACGCGGCCGCGGTCGCGCAGGACGCGGAGCTTGATCGTGTCGCCGGGGCTGTAGCGTTCGAGCTGGGCGTTGAGGTCGCCGGGGCTTTTGACGTCCTTGCCGTTGACCTGCTCGATCACGTCGCCGGGGATGAAGCCGCCGCCGACCTGGGCGGTCGGACGGAGGCCCGCGGCCGCCGCGGGGGAGTTCTCGCGGACGCCGAGCACGAGCACGCCCTCGACGCCCATCTGGCCGGTCAGGCTGCGGTTCAGGCGGTCGGAGAAGACCGCGCCGAGCTCCGGCCGTTGGACTTTTCCGCCCTTGATCAGCTGCGGGACGATCCGGTTGACCGTGTCGATCGGCACGGCGAACCCGATGCCGGCCGAGGCGCCGCTGGGGGAGTAGATCGCGGTGTTGACGCCGATCAGCCGGCCGGACGAGTCGAGCAGGGGGCCGCCGCTGTTCCCGGGGTTAATGGCGGCGTCGGTCTGAACCGCGTCCTCGATCGGGGTGCCGGCGACGCTCTCGATCGTCCGCCCCAGCGCGCTGACGATCCCGGTCGTCAGCGTCTGGTCGAGGCCGAACGGGTTGCCGATCGCGTAGACCCGCTGGCCGACCTGGAGGTCGCCCGACTTGCCGATGAACGGGATCTTCGCCAGCTTGTCGCGCGGCCCGTCGATCCGCAGAACGGCCAGGTCCTGGTTCGGCGCGACGCCGACGAGCTTCGCCTCGTACGTCGAGTGGTCGTTGAGCGTGACCCGCGCGCCGCTCGCGCCGCGGAGGACGTGGTAGTTGGTCACGACGTGGCCGGCGTCGTCCCACAGGAAGCCGCTGCCAGTGCCCTGGGGGATCTCGGTGACGTTGCGGGTCCAGGCGTTGACGCGCTGGGTCAGCGTCGTGATGTAGACGACCGACGGGCTGAGCCGCTTGAACAGCTCGACCGAGTTCTTCTCGTCGGCCGCGAGCTCGCCGGCGGGCGTGATCGGCCGGGGGTCGGCGGCCGGCGTGCCGCGGCTCCAGGTGCGGTAGGCGAGCCACCCGAGCAGCAGGCCGAGGATCAGCGGGCCGATCCACGGGACCGCCGGGCGCGGACGAGGGGGCGGCGGGGGCGGCGGCGGGTAGGACGAGGGACCGTATCCGTAATCGTTCATACGCGCGGATTGTATCCCGCGCGCCGACCCCGCGGGAACGCGCGTCGGCGTGGCCCTCGAACAACCCTACCGCGTCCCGCTCATTTGATCGGCTTGCCCTTGGCGAAGGTCGGGTCGCGGGGGTACTTCGCAAACGTGGCGGCGATCTTTGGAATCTCGACGACGACGTGATGCTCGGCCCCTGGCAGCTCGACGGGGTGGACGACGGCCTCGCCGCCGCCGAGAAGCTTGATCGCGCGCTGGGCGGCGGGGAGTTCCTCCGCGATCCGCGCGCCTTTCATTGCGAGCATCCGCCCGCCCTTCCTCACCAGCGGCAGGCACCACTCGACCAGGAAGTCCATGGCGCCGACCGCCCGGGCGACCGCGACGTCGCACGTTTCCCGCAACTCGGCCTGCCCGGCCGATTCGGCGCGGTCGGCCACCACGATCACGTTCCCCAACCCGAGGCGCTTGGCGACGTCTTGGAGGAACACCGCCTTCTTCTGCGTCGACTCGAGCAGGATGACCTTCGCGTCCGGCCGGGCGATCGCCAGCGGAACGCCCGGCACGCCGCCGCCGCTGCCGACGTCGACCAGCCGGTGCGCCCCCTTCGGCAGGAACGGCAGCACGGTCAGCGCGTCCCCGACGTGCTGCACCTCCGCCGCCGCCCGGTCGGCGATCCGCGTCAGATTCATCCGCTGGTTGGCCTCGAGCAGCAGGTCGATGTACCTGCCGAGGGCGGTGTGCTGGGCGTCGGTCAACGTGACATCGGCGCGGGCGGCGATCGTGTTCCAGAGGTCGTTCACGCGGGCACCGTATCACGCGGGGGCGGAACGGGCGAGGGGACGGACCGCGCACGTCGCGCGGAAGCCGTGCGTCATCCCCGATCGGGCCCGACGCTCCGGTCCAGCTCCAAGTGCGCCCGCCGCACGACCGCGGCCGTGGCGACGAGAGGGTGGGCCTTCCGCTGATCGACGGCGTGCGCGTACCACCGGCACAGCTCCGCCATCGCGTCGGGCGTCCGCGCGGCGGGGGTGGGTGTGAACCGCACGACCGGCGCCCCGCCGCCCGGAGCGGGGAACTCGACGATCTCGTTGTCGCGCCGTTTCCACTGCCCGGCGTCGCCGGCGCCCTCCTGCGCGAGCGCGTGGAGTCGCAGGATCGTCTCGGGGTTGATGGGCAGCGTCGCGCTGTCGTCATGCACGAGCGACAGCGCGCGGCGGTAGCCGAGGACCTCCTCCTCCGACCGGTCGCGCGGCCGCGCGTCGCCGAGCACGAGCGGCTCGATCCGCCCGGGCGCGACCTCGACCCCCTCGATCCGGTTCGACGACTCCGCGCTCTGCACCAGGGCCGACTCCCGCAGCCGCTCGATCAGCTCCGGCGACCGCGCCAGCAGCCCCTCCTGCCGCCCCTTCATCCCCGCCACGTCGGTCAGCAGCCAGACGGTGCCGTTCACCAGCGGCGTCTGCTCGAGGCGGTGGTCGCGGAAAGACATCATCGGCGTGGCTTTACTCCCCTGGGATGTACGAGATCACCCCGTCGAACGGGCTGCTCGCCGTCGCGTAGCGCTTGCGCGGGATCCGCCCGGACTGGGCCGCCAGGCGGCCGGCCTCCAGCGCGTGGCGCATGGCATGGGCCATCTTCACCGGGTCCTTCGCGTGCGCGATGCCCGTGTTCAACAGGACGCCGTCGGCCCCCAGCTCCATCGCGACCGTGACGTCGCTGGCCGTGCCGACGCCGGCGTCCACGATCACCGGGTACGTCGGGTCGCCCTCCTTGAGCAACTCCAGGCAGAGCGAGAGGTTGAGCGGGTTCAGGACACCCTGGCCGCTGCCGATCGGGCTGCCGGCAGGCATCACGCTGGCGGCGCCGGCCTCCTTGATCCGCACGGCCGACCGGGGGTCGTCGCTCGTATAGGCCAGGACTGTGAAACCCTCCTTCACCAGCTCGCGCGTCGCCTCGATCGTGCCGACCGGGTCGGGCAGCAGCGTCTTCTTGTCCCCAAGTACCTCCAGCTTGACCCACTCCGCACCCTTGTTCCCCTGCTTCTCCAGCAAATCGCGGCCGAGCATGGCGACGCGGATCGCGTCGTCGGCGGTGAAGCAGCCGGCCGTGTTCGGCAGGATCACGTACCGGGAGAGGTCGAGGTATTCGAGCAGGCTCCGCCCCTCCTTGTCGATCAGCCGCTCGCGGCGGACGGCGACCGTGACCACCTGGCACCCGCTCGCGTCGAGCGCCGCGCGCATCAGGTCGTAGTTGGCGTACTTGCCCGTCCCGACGAACAGGCGGTGGGCGATCTCAAACGAACCGATCCGGAAGACGTCCATAGGACGGATATTAGACCACGAAGGCTGGCCAACACGAAGGGGGCGGGGGGCACGAATCACCGCGCTCAGCGTGACGCCGACCACCAGAGCAGCAGGCCCGCACCGAGGCTCGCGGCCAGCAACGCCGGCAGCCAGACGCGCGGCGACAAGTGCGAGGGGTCGCCGTCGCGGTCAACGAAGATCAGGTACGCCCACGACGGGAGCGTGCCGCGCAACGCGTAGGAGGCCGCGAGCAGCACCGCAACGCTGCCGCCGATCAGGGCATACGGCCTGAGCCCGCCAACCCGCCAGGCGAAGAAAAGCAACGAACCGACAGCCGCCGCGAGCACGAAGACCAGCACGCGCTTCCGCGCCATGAGCAGAATCCTACCGCCCCGCCGGTGGCGGCGGCGCTCACGCCAGGTCGCGCGGCCGGGGGCCGACGGGGGGCGCGGCGGCGGGCAACACCTCGAACGCCGTCACGTCGCGCGCCCGCAGTCGGCGCCAGCGCACGTGTTGCGACACGCACACGGCGACGCCGCCGAGCACGCACCCGGCGTAGGCGCCCCAGATCGAGCCGCCCACCCACGCGAACCGGAGCGCGGGGCCGACGCCGGGGGGGACGGGGTAGAACGTCGCGCGGTACAGGTCCGGCGCGGCCCAGACGAACAGAACCGCGCACGCGCCCCCGACCGCCCAGCAGGCCAGGGCGACGACGGTGCCGGTCAGCAGGCTGCGCAGCGCGAGTCCGGCGGTCCCGCGGAAACCCGTGGACGCGGCGAACGACATCGCCGTGACGACGCCGAATATCAGGCCGAGCGCCGCCCCTTCGAGCATGCCTTGGAAGATCGCACGAGTCGGCGCTTCCCGCTCTTCCCACCCCATGACGGCAGCGAAGTACCACGGGCTGACCGAGCCGTTCACGACGTTCGTCAGCGCGCCCAAGAGCACACCGACGGCCAGGCCCGCCGGGGGCAACGCCGCCGCGACGCCCGGCCGGCGCGGGAAAGTGTCGTCGGGTCGGATCACGCGGTCATCCCCCGCCCACGAACGTGACGATCTCGACTTCGTCGCCTTCCTTGAGCGGCGCGTCGTAGCGTTCCGCGCGGAGCAGGCGGCGGTTCAGTTCGATCGCGACCTTGTCGGGGGTCAGGCCGTGGCGCTCGATCAGGGCACGGACGGTCTCGCCGTCGGGGAGGTCGCGCGGTTCGCCGTTCACCTTTACGGTCATGGGCCGAGAGTATAGGGGCGGCGGCCGGCGCGGCCAGCGCAGCGGCGGCGCCCTACCGCTACTCCGCCGAGGCACGCGCCGCGCCCGCGCGGGCCTTCTCGCGCGCGGGCTCGATCGACGGGTTGACGCGGAGCAGGGCCCGGCGGAAGGTCGGCAGCCACCCGAGGGCGTGGCCTGCGAGCGGGACGGTGCGGCCGTCGCGCAGGCGGAGGTGGTGGGTGATCGTGGTTTCGTGGTCGAGCGTGGTGGTGGCGAGCGTGACGAAGTGGGTGACGTCGTCGAGCGGGACGGCCTCGGTCGGTCCGCCGGGGCGGGTCAGGTGGAGCGTGCCGGCCTCGATGCGGGTCTCCCAGTGCCCGCCGCGGATCAGGCGGGGGATCGCGATCGCGCACCCCACGGCGAAGAGGAACGCGGCGGCGACGTAGACGATCCAGAAGTCCCACCCGCCGCGGCCGGCGCTCTCGAAGATCGCGACGAGCCCGCCCGCGGTCGCGGTGGCGGAAACGAGCATCGTGGCGGCGGCGAGGCGGGCGCTGCGCCGGCGGCGGAACGTCGGGGAGGTCGCGTAGGCGAGCGGGGCGGGCACGGGGCCGATTGTACCGTCGGGGCGCGTAAACGCGGTTGGGGGCGAAGGGGCCGGCAGGGGGGGCACCAAGGGCGGACCGACTGGTCAAACTCGGGCAGAAAAAGTTGCCCGCCCCACCCTTGATCGAACATTTTCGCGCCCCGCGCGGGCGCCGTCAGCCCGTCGCGCCGCAATCCGCTTTCGGATCGGTCGCCAGCTGGCGGACGCACGCGAGCAGGTCGGCGAGCTGGTAGTTGGCCTTGAGGAACACCCGGCGGACGCCGAACTCCTGCGCCCGGTCGATGTGCGGGCCCTTGTCGTACGCGGTCAGCAGGATCACCGGCACGGCCGACCAGCGGAGGTACGAGCGGATCACCTGGAGGAACTCGACGCCGTTCATCTCCGGCATCATCGCGTCGAGGACGATCACGTCGGGGACGGTGGTGGCGACGGCGATCAGCGCCTCGCGGCCGTTCCGCGCGCCGCGGACGGCGAAGCCGGCCTTGGCCAGCGACCGCGCGATCGCGTCGCGGCTGTCGAGGTCGTCGTCGACGACGAGGACGGATCCCATGTCATCCCTTTCGGAGATTCGCATGGCGGTTCATGAAGGCGGCGGGACGCACGGCGGCACGGAACGAATGGCCCGTGAAAGCGGCAGGCCGACGGCGCGGACGCCTGTTGGACGATACCGGGCGCGGCCGTTCGGGTAAAGGCGGGGGGCGTTTTCCTTAGGCCGCACAGGTTCGGCTGTGACGTCTGCGACGGTTGTGCGAGGCGGATGACGCGCAGCGGTGGGAAAACGTGGCGCGTCCGCGGCCGCGGATCAACCGGGCCTGATGAGTCGCCGACATTGATAATGCCACGGGTGCGCGGCGGTCGTACGCCGCAAGCTTTCGTGGCGGCCGGGAAAGTCGTCCCCAAGGGCGGAGGCGGAAGAGAGCGAGATGGAAACGTCGCATCTGGTGGTGGAGTCGGGGGCCGGGTCGTGCATCACGGTCGCAATCCAAACGTCGGACGCCCGGTCGTCGGCTGACCCGGGGCACGTGCTGACCACGCGGTCAAAGGGGGCGTGCATCGGCGTGTGCCTGTACGACCCGCAGGCGCGGGTCGCGGGGCTGTTGCACTACGAGTTGCCGTCGGCGTCGCTCGACCCGATGAAGGCGCGGTCCAACCCGTTCATGTTCGCCGACACGGGCATGACGTTGCTCCTGGCGGAGATGGAGGCGCTGGGGGCGCAGCGGAAGCGGATCAAGGTGAAGCTGGCTGGCGGCGCCGAGGCGGGCGCGGGGCCCGCGCAGATCGGCAAGCGGAACCACGCAGCGATCCGGAAGATACTCTGGCAGCAGGGGATGTTCATCGCGGCCGAGGAGGTGGGCGGGACCGCCGCCCGCACGCTGCGGCTGCGCGTGGCCGACGGGGAACTGACGATCGAGTCGGAGGAATCCGCGGAGGCGGCGGACGCGCCGGGCGCGGAGGCGGAGGCGGAGGCGGAGGCGGCGTGCGCGGAGTGAGCAGGACACCCGAAACCGGAAACCCGGGATCCGGGTCGATCAGGGAGCCCGAGTGACGAATCAGTCGGGGCCGGCCGGCTGGCGCGATCGGTGCACGATGGGTACGACGGACACAACGCCCGAAGTGGTCCAACGTGGGGCGCGCGACGAGGTCGCGCGCCTCCGCCGGGAGGTCGAGCGCCTGACGGCGCTGCTGGCCGAGCGGGATCACGCGATCGCCCACCAGTCGAAGCACGACGCGCTCACCGGCCTGCCCAACCGCACGCTGCTCGCCGACCGGATCGACCGGTGCCTGGCGCGGGCGCGGCGGAACGGGCGGCTGTTCGCGCTGCTGTTCCTCGACCTGGACCGGTTCAAGCTGATCAACGACAGCCTGGGGCACGCAGCCGGCGACCAGCTGCTGCTGACGCTGACGCATCGGCTGACCGCGTGCCTGCGGCCGACCGACGACGTCGCGCCGCCCGGCGCCGCGGGCCCGGCGGACGCGGGCGATCCGGCCGACGTCGGGCACCCGATCGCGCGCCTGGGGGGAGACGAGTTCACGGTGCTGCTGGACGAGATCGCCGCGCCGCAGGACGCGCTGCGGGTCGCCGACCGCCTGCTCCACGCGGTCCGCCAGCCGCTGCAGTTCGAGGGGCACGACTTCTACTCGACCGCGAGCATCGGCGTGGTGGTGGCGGGCGACGGCTACACCGCCGCCCGCGACGTGATCCGCGACGCCGACGCCGCCATGTACCGCGCGAAGGCCGAGGGGAAGAACCGGGCCGTCCTGTTCGACGCGACGATGCACCAGCAGGCCGTCGCCCGGCTCAGCCTCGAACACGACCTCCGCCGCGCGATCGACCGCGGCGAGCTGTCGCTGAACTACCAGCCGCTCGTCGGGCTGGCCGACGGCGAGCTGCAGGGGTTCGAGGCGCTGCTCCGGTGGCGGCGGGACGGCAAGCCGGTCAGCCCGGCGGAGTTCATCCCGGTCGCCGAGGACACCGGGATGATCCTGGCGATCGGCAGGTGGGTGCTCGACGACGCGGTCCGGCAGCTCGCCGACTGGCGGCGGCGCGGGGTCGCCGGGGCCGGCGCGGTCACGGTCGCCGTCAACGTCTCCCGCAAGCAGCTGTCCGACCCGTCGTTCGTCGAGCACGCCCGGCGGGCGACGGCGGCGCACGGCGTGCCCCCGGCGCAGGTCAAGCTCGAGATCACCGAGAGCGTGATCATGGCCGACGGCCAGACCGCGCTCGCGCAGCTCCAGGCCCTGCGCGAGATCGGGTTCGCGATCGCCGTCGACGACTTCGGCACCGGCTACTCGTCCCTATCCTGCCTGCACCAGTTCCCGATCGACGTGGTCAAGCTCGACCGGTCGTTCATCACCCACTTCGCCGGCCGCCGCGACGCCGCCGCCGTGATCCACGCGATGGTCACGCTCGCCCACAGCCTGGGGATCACCGTCGTCGCCGAGGGGCTGGAGACGGCGGAGGACGTCGCCCTGCTCCGCGACCTCGACTGCGACACCGGGCAGGGGTACTACTTCGCCAGACCGCTGGCGCCGGCGGACGCGGAGAAGTACCTGGCGGAGCGGGCGGCGGGCGCGGCCGCATAACCGCGGGGGCAACCGCGCGGGCGGCGGCCGGTATACAGCCGCATGACCTCTTACCGCGCGCGTCGGGCCTGGGTGCTCGGACTGTTGACCGTGTTCGCCGTGCCGTTGATCTCGTGGACCGCCGGCGCCCGCGAGCCGGCGGCGGCGCCGGCGCCGCGCGAGCTCTGGCTTTACTACCCGACGAACCTGCTCGTCGAGAAGAACATCGAGAAGGCGCGGGAGGTCTGGACGCGGGCGGCGAAGGCCGGGTACACGCACGTCCTGCTGGCGGACGCGAAGTTCTCGCGGCTTGCGGACATGGACCAGCGGTACTTCGACCACTGCGACCGGATCAAGCGGCTCGCGGCGGAGTTGAAGCTGACGGTCGTGCCGGCGGTGTTCGGCGTCGGGTACTCCAACGACCTGTTGTCGCGGGACCCGAACCTCGCCGAGGGGCTGGCGGTCAAAGACGCCTTGTTCGTCGTCGGCAAGGGCGGCGTTGCGCAGCTCAAGGCCGACCCGCCGGTCGCGCTCAGGGAGAAGTGGGGCTTCGTCGACGCCGGCGTCACGCTCGACCCCGCGGCAAGGGTCGCGACCGTCGCCGGCCACGCCGACAACGCGCGGATGAACCAGAAGGTGGCGGTCCGCCCCAACCGCCACTACCACGTGTCCGTGCAGGTGAGAACCGACGGCTACACCGGCCGCCCCGAGGTCAAGGCGCTGGCCGGCGGGCTGTCGCTCAACTGGACGCACCTGAAGACCAAGCCCACGCAGGACTGGACGACCCACCACGTCACGTTCAACTCCCTCGGCAACGAGGAGGTCACGCTCTACTTCGGGTCGTGGGGGGCGGGCACGGGGACGCTCCAGTGGCGCGACTGGCGGATCGAAGAGGTCGGCCTGCTGAACGTGCTGCGCCGGCCCGGCGCGCCCCTGGTCGTCAGGCAGGGGGACCGGGCGCTCGAGGAGGGGAAGGACTTCGAGCCGGTGGCCGACCCGAAGCTGGGGCGGGTGCCGTTCGCCGGGTCGTACGACGTCTGGCACGAATACCCGGGGATCCGCACGAAGGGGCTGGCCGAGGGGACGGAGCTGCGGGTGTCGTGGTACCACCCGCACCTCGTGCACGACGAGCAGATGGTCTGCTGCGTGGGCGAGCCGAAGCTGAAGGAAGTCCTCGCCGACGAGGCCAGGCGGATGCGGGCCGTGTGGAACGCCGGCGGCTACATGATGAGCCACGACGAGATCCGCGTGATGAACCAGGACCCCGGGTGCCGCCAGCACGGCAAGACGCCGGGGCATCTGCTGGCCGACAACGCCCGGTTCTGCACGACGCTGCTCGAGGGGGCGACGGCGTACGTCTGGAACGACATGTTCGACCCGTTTCACAACGCGGTGAGGGGCCCGTACTACCTGGTCGACGGCCCGCTGACCGACGCGTGGGAGGGGCTGGACAAGTCGGTGGTGGTCGTCAACTGGAACTTCGGGAAGCGCGACCAAAGCCTGAAGTTCTTCGCCGACCGCGGGCACCGGCAGTTGATCGCCGGCTACTACGACCACGAGCCCGGGCAGGTGAAGCAGTGGCTGGCGTCGGCGGCGAAGGTCGGCGGCGTCGTCGGCGTAATGTACACGACGTGGCGGAACGATTATTCACAAATGGAGGCGTTCGCGCGCCTCGCCCGGGAGTGAATTAAGGCCGAGCAAAGGCTCTCATGGCCTACCTGAGCCCAAACCATTCCGAGCTGATCTGGGGCCGAAAAGGTTCTCAATCAACAAACGCAAAAAACGCTTTGACGGGTTCGCGCGATTTCCGTTAGGTTCCTGAATTGTCCCGACCGCCCGGCGTCGGCGCGCGCGTGTTATTCCCCCACTTCTGGGCGCGCGCGGATGCCGGTGGCCGGACGTCGTCGACGGCACCTATAATCGGAAACCGCCATGCCCAACCAACACCACACTACCGTCCGCCCGACCGCCGCCCCGAAGAAGGTGGCGACCGCCCGCGGGTTCACGCTGGTCGAGTTGCTCGTCGTCATCGGGATCATCGCCCTGCTGATCTCGATCCTGCTGCCCGCGCTGGGCAAGGCCCGGGCTCAGGCCAATTCGGTCGCCTGCATGAGCAACCTGCGGCAGATGGGCATCGCCTTGACGATGTACATCAACGAGACCAAGCACTACCCCGGGGCGCAAGCGATCACGCCGGGGCGTGACCCGTTCGCGATCTGGCCCACCCGGCTCCGCGCGATGCTGCGGAGCAGCCCGGTGGTCGCCGCGGCGGGGACGACCGGCGGGGGGGGCATCGACCGGCTCTTCTGGTGCCCCGCGAACCAGGAGGGGTTCCAGTGGCAGGTCAAGTACGGCCCGCCCGGCGGGCAGTACGCGACCGCGAGCGACTCCGGCTTCGGGTACGACACAGGGGAACTGCTGCTCAACGTCCACCTCGCCCCGACCAGCTACGGCTACAACGACTGGGGCGCGAAGCGCGCAGACCAGGGGAACCTCCTCCCGGAAGCGCAGAAGGGGCTCGGCGGCGACGTGATCCCCGGGAACTCAAAAGGGGTCGAGATCCGGGCCGGCCGCGTCAAGAAGGCGGCGGAAATGATCGCGATCGCCGACAACACGACCGACGGCTTCTGGGACTACGCGCTCGACCCGTGGGAAGCGCGTGAATATCCCGGAAAGATCCACCGCGGCGGCGCGAACGTCCTGTTCTGCGACGGCCACGTCGAGTGGTTCATCCAGAAGGACCTGATCCGCCCCGACCCGAACACGCCCGTCGGCTCGATGATGAACCGGATGTGGAACATCGACAACCAGATTGCATACGACTGAGCCGGCGGCCACGGGGCGGCACCGCCCGCGCGACCCTTGCCTCGACCCCGGCCGGTCGCCGCCGCCATTCATTCGATTCCCGTGCCGCCCGCACCCGCCGGGCGGCATTTTCGTGCCGAACCCAATCACCCGCACCCTTACCCGCGAGACCACACACCCATGGGATTGAAAGATCGCCTGAACGAGTTCACTGAGGAAAAGCCGGCCGTCGCCTGGGGCGCGGCGGGGGTCGTCGTTCTGCTGCTGGGGGGGCTGCTCTGGACGACCCTACGTCCAGCCGCGAACACGCCCGACGTCCCCCACGGCACGCATTGGACGTGCGACCAGGGACACGTGTTCTCGCTCAGCGTCCGCCAGCTCAGCGACCACCACGCCAACCACTTCGGCGAGCCCGTCCCGTGCGCGAAGTGCTCGTCCACCAAGACCAAGCGGATGGAGAAGTGCCCCAAGTGCGGCGAACTCTACCCGATGGAGCGGAGCGCCAAGCCCTGCCCGAAGTGCGGAACCTCCCCCAACGAAGCGGCGTCGTAACCGCAGGGGGAGGCGCCCGCGAAACCCCTCACGATCAAGAAAAAAGGAGCGCCGGTCCTGCGACCGGCGCTCCTTCGTTCGTTCGTTCGGGCAGCGGTTCTTCCCGGAACCGCTCGCGGGCGTTACCGCCAGCGGAAGCCGATGCCCAGGCTGTAGATGAACTGGCCGTCGCTGAACGCGTCGGACGCGTCGTCGTCCTGGTCGAAGAAGAACTGGTACTCGACGCCGAGCTTGACGAACGTCGTCGAGTTCACGAAGAACTTGACGCCGCCCTCGGGGCCCGCGGCGAACGTGTCGTTGATGTCGCCGTACACGTACCCGATGTTCGCGCCGACGTACGGCACGATCCGGCCGAGGTCGATGTTGTAGTACGCGCCGACGCGGGTCGAGCCCGACCAGGCGCTGCCGTCGCCGCCACTGAAGTCGCTGTACGACACCGTCTGGCGGAGCGCCAGCTCGAACTCCTTGGTCAGGAAGTACCCGAGCGTGCCGTCGACCGAGAACTGCGTCCCGTTGAAGTCCGGGCCGTTGCTCCCCTGGCCGCTGAGGGTCAACTCGTAGTCGCCGGCCTGGAACTGCGCCTGGGCCACCGACGCGGGCAACACCATGAGCGCCGCCACCACCATCCACTTACGCAACATAGAACCTCCTTCAAAGGTTAAGAATGCGTTGCGTCGCATGTCGGATAGGTCACGTGACCCAACCGTTGCGCGGAATGCTAGAGCTTCTTCCGTGCGTTGTGAATAGGCAAAACAGCTAAGGAATCCGGATTGTAGAGCCCGCTGCCCAAAAGCTGAGCACGCTACGAGAGTTACAGTTTACCCAGTCCCCCTTGCGCACCCTTCACACGCCCGCGCCAACCGCCGCCGTGACGTGGCGCACCGCATTGCGGAAAATAGCCAGCCCCTCACCCACGCCGTCCCGCCCGCGGCGGGTCCAGGCGGGGTGCTGGATCGCGTCAACAAACCGCTCCGGGTGCGGCATCAACCCGAAGACGAGCCCCGACGCGTCGCACACCCCGGCGATGTCGTCCGTGCTGCCGTTCGGGTTGGCCGGCGGCTGGCCGTTCGCGGGCGAGCCGTCCGGGGTCGTGTAGACCAGCGCCACCTGGTCGTTGCCCCACAACGCCTTGCGCACGGCCTCGTCGGCCGGAACGAACTTCCCCTCGCCGTGCGCGATCGGCAACTCCATCCGATCCAACCCCGCCGTCCACACGCACTTCTTCGACGCCGTCCGCAGGTGCACCCACCGGTCGATGAACCGCCCGGAGTCGTTGTGGGCCAGCGTGCAGCTCTGCCCTTCGCGCCCCGCGATGCGGCCGGGCAGCAGGTCGGTCTTCACCAGCACCTGAAACCCGTTGCACACCCCGATGATCGGCTTCTGCGCCTCGATGAACGCGGCGAACGCGTCGGCGAGGTGGTGGCGGATTTGGTTAGCGAAGATCCGCCCCGCCGCGATGTCATCGCCGTAACTAAAGCCCCCCGGAATCGCAAGGAGCTGGTACGCCGCCATCAGCCCCGGTTGCTTCAACAGCTCGTTGACGTGCAGGTACTCCACCGTCGCGCCGGCCAGTTCGAACGCGTGCGCCGTCTCCTTGTCACAGTTCGTCCCGGCCGTGCGGACGATCAACGTCTTGGGCTTCATGGGGACATCATATGCGGCGCGGAGGGGGTGGGAAAGCGGTCGAGAGCGGCGGCGCAAGAGCCGCCGCAACCCCCGGCCGCCCCCGCGTCACCGCCGCCGCCGTTTCGGGCTCTTTTGGGCATACTGGAGCAGCGCGAGCAGGACGACCGCCCCGACCGTCGCCATGATCAGCTCGGCCAGCAGGCTGGTCGCGGTGAACCCGACCAGGCCGAACAGCAACCCGCCCACGATCGCGCCGACCACCCCGATGATCAGGTTCCCCAGCCAGCCGAAGCCGCGGCCCTTCGTCAGTTTCCCGGCGAGCCAGCCGGCGCACAGGCCGATCAGCAGGAAGTAGATCAGTCGCATCATGCGGTAACTCCTCCGAGGCGTCAGTGTACCCTGCCTGTATCGGACCGACCCGGGCGGCGACTTGCCCCGGCCGCCGCCCCTTCCTTGACCCACCCCCCGTCTCGTCCCGATACTCCGGACGAGGGCCGACGCGAATGCTCAAACGATGGGTCGTATCTTGGCTCGGGCGGCGGGGGATCCGCGTCATCACGCGCAACTCCGTCGAGTTCTCGAACGTCCCGCCCGGGCTCGAGCCGGAGTTCCTCGCGGCGTACGAGCGGTGCGGGCCGCTGTCCGCCACGTCGGTCGACGCCATGTACGCGCTCTGGCGGGCGGTCGGGTACGTCGTCGCGTCCGGCGTGCCGGGGGACGTCGTCGAGTGCGGCGTGTTCCGCGGCGGGTCGGTCGCGCTGGCGGCCGAGGCGATGAAGCACTTCGGCGACGACGGCCGGACGCTCTACCTCTACGACACGTTCGAGGGCATGACCGAGCCGACCGCGCGCGACGTCGACTTCCGCGGCCGCACCCCGCAGGATCACCTCAAGACTTGGGGCGCAGCCCGCATGGGCGAGATGACTACAGCCCCCTCGACGAGGTCCGCGCCAACGTCACCCGCACCGGCCTACCCCTCGAGCGGTTCGCGTTCGTCAAGGGCATGGTCGAGCAGACGATCCCCGGCACGATGCCGCCCGGCGCGATCTCGATCCTCCGCCTCGACACCGACTGGTACGAGTCCACCCGCCACGAGTTGATCCACCTGTTCCCGCGGCTGTCGCCCGGCGGCGTCCTGATCGTCGACGACTACGGCTTCTGGCGCGGGTCGCGCGAGGCGTGCGACGAGTACTTCCGCGAGCAGGACGTGCGGATGCTGCTGACGCGGATCGACCGCATCGGCGCGGTGATCGGCGTCAAGCGGTAACACCCGCCCCCCCGTCCCCCGTCACGCCCGGTACCTCAGGAACAGCTTCGACTCCCGGCCCGGGTTCCGCGCCTGCCACGCCGCGCACAGCCGGCCGTACCCGGCCGCGTCGATCACCCGCCCGGCACAATACACCGGCCGCCGAACCGCGCCGAAATGCGTCTTGAACCGCAGCAGCGAGTCCGCCGGGTCGTTCGACATCCCCCCGCCCCAGACGATCCGCTCGCACCCGGCGTCGCGCGCGGTCGTCGCCATCGCGTGGTAAAGCAGGTCGTTCGGCCGCCACTCCTGGAACGCGAAGTCCGACGCCCCCAGGTGGTAGTGGGCGAGGCGGCCGCCCACGAACACGATCGCGCCGGCGGCCGTGGCCGCGGTCGGCGTCTCGACCAGCACCAGGCGAGCCTCCGGCAGGTGCGACAGGCCGGTGAAGTAGAAGTCGTCGAACCGGTAGCCCGCCGCCATGTCGAGTCGGGCGGCCGTCAGCGCGTAAAGCCGCGCGAACGCGGCCCAGTCCGCCCGCCCCGCCCCGGCGCGCGCCGCCAACCCGCCCGCGCGCGCCTTCCGCAGGTTCCGCCGCGCCGCCGGCGCCCACGCCGACTCGAAGTCCGCCGCCGTCAGGTCGCACTCGACGTTCGTCCTGACCTGGAACGTCCGGTAACCGGCCGCCGACAGCGCGGCCAGATCGACCCACTCCGTGTGGCAGCGGACGAACTCGGCGACCGCGCCGGCGTCGCGCAGGCCACGGGACACCTCCACCAAGGCAGCCGCCCGCTCCGCCGGCGACGCGTCACCGACGAAGAGTGGCCCGCCGTACCCGTAGGCGGTCTGCGCGTCCCACGCGCCCCCGGCGCCCGAGGCGTCCTCGCCCGCCGGGTGGGCGAGGTACGGATAAAGCATCCAGCCCCCCCCGGTTTCCGCCCGCAGGCACCGCGGCTCGGCGCGCTCCCACCCGGCGCAGACCGCGTGGTAAGCCGGCGTGGGGTACACTTCGCGCAGGGCCCCCGGCAGCGCGGCGCACGCCGCCCGCCAGGCCGGTTCGTCGAGCAGTCGGGTTCGCGTCATTGCCAATGCTCCGGGGCGGCCAGTGTACCGGGCGCCGCCCGGTTCGCACGGCGGGCGGCGTCTGGTAAAGTCGGCCCCCCCGGGCAACCGGGTCGGGCCGGAACCGTGAGGAGTGAGGTGCCCATGTCGGGATCGTGGAACCGTCGAGCCGCCGCCGCGCTGGTGTGCGGCATAGCGATCGCCGCCGCCGCCCCGACGTCTGGGGCGGACGGAGTGAGCGACGCCAAGCGCCGCGCCGCCGCCGACCTGCTCCGCCAGGGCAGGACCGCCGACGCGATCGTCCTCCTGACCGAGGTCGTGATCGCCGACCCCGGGCAGTGGCGCGACCAGATCGCGCTCGCGCGGGCCTACGACAAGGCGAACAAGACCGGCGACGCGATCCGCGCCTACCGCCGCGCGGCCGAGCAGCTCGCCGCCCCGTCCACCGCCGACGAGCGCGCGGCCGCCGCCGAGGCCGACAAGCGGCTCAAGGTGCTCGACCAGCAGTCGGTCAAGCTCGACGCGGCGGTCGAGGACTTCCTGAAGAAGCTCGACCAGCTCGAGCGGGACGCCGCGGCGGCCCGCAATGGCTCGGCGGTAGACCGCATCTGGAAGGTGCGGGCCGGCGCCGTCCACGGGCAGGACCGCCCGGGCCGCGGCGCGTGCGTCGTCCAAGCCAACGTCGACTGGCAGTCGTCCGGGTTCCGCGTCGTAAAGGGCGCCCGGTACCGCGTCGCCGCCCACGGCACCTGGCGGATGTCCCCTGGCCCGGAGGGCGAGTGCACCCCGGCGGGCGTCGCCGGCGGCCCGACCGTCGTCCACGGCCCGGTCGGCATGCTGATCGGCGGCGTCGACATGAAGGCCCCGTACTGGGTCGTCGGGGCCGGCGGCGAGTTCGAGGCGGCGGCGTCCGGCACGCTCTACTTCGTCGCCAACGAGCCCGCAGAGGCCAAGGCCGACAACTCCGGCTCCGTCGCGGTCGTCGTCGTCCGGCAGTGAGAGGCGCGGGCCCCGCGGGCCCGCACACGTCACCAGCGAAGGCAGGCAAGGCAGACATGGACACAGCGGTTGACCGGTACGTGTACGGCGACGTCGTCCGCCCCGACCTGCTCCGCATGATCCCGCCCGACGGGCGGGTGATCGCGTCGATCGGGTGCGGCACCGGCATCTCGGAGCACGAGCTGGTCAAGGCCGGCCGCGAGGTGCACGGGATCGACACCTCCCCCGAGGCCATCGCCCGGGCCGCCCCCCGCCTCACGTCCGCCCGCGTCGTCGCCCCCGGCGACCCGCTCCCGTTCGCCCCCGACTCCCTCGACGGCCTGATCCTCGCCGACGTGATCGAGCACATCCCGATGGCGTGGGAGTTCCTCGCGACCGCCGCCCGCGCGGTCCGCCCGGGCGGGTGGGTCGTGATCTCGGTCCCGAACATGCGCCACTGGAGCACGATGCTCCGGTTCGTGCTCCAGGGCGACTGGCCCGAGCGGCCGACCGGGATCTTCGACGCGACCCACGTCCAGGTGATGACCCGGAAGCGGCTCGCCCGCTGGTGCGCCGGCGCCGGGCTGACCGTCGACCGCTGGTACGACCGCTACTTCCCCGTCCCGAAGTACCACCGCGCGTCCGTCGTCCTCGACTGGATGACGCTCCGGCTGTTCCACCAGTGGTTCATGTTCCAGCTCCAGGTCGTCTGCCGCCGGCCCGGGGCGCTCGGCTGACCGCGTCGCCCCGCGGGGGGCCTGACGAACCTCCCCCGGCGTCCGATCATCCGGCGCCCGGGGCGCTCGCCGCCACGTCCCCCCCGTCGACATTCGCCGCCGCCGCCGCCCGCGCCGCCTGCTCCCTCTCCTTCTCCGCGAACAGCCGCGGGAGGTAGAACGCGCTGGGCACGAGGATGCACAGCACCTGCGCGAGCACCGTGCCGTACAGCACGCCGACCAGTCCGAACGCGACCGCCAGCCCGATCGACAGCCCGAGGTTCACCACCGCCATCGCGGCGTGCGTCACGATCTGGAACCGGACCAAGTTCGCCCCGTTCAACAGCATCGCGACCGCGCCGGTGATCACGTTCGCCATCGCCCACACCCCGAACGCCAGCAGCAGCGACACGTCCGGCACCAGCTCCGGGCGGCCGGTCCACTTGCCGATCAGCCACCGCCCGCCGACGACCAGCGCCACCGTCGCCGGCAGCCCGAGCGCGACCGCCAGCCCCAGCGACCGCCGCACCGTCAGCCGCACCCATCCCACGTCCCCCCGCGCCAGCGCCTCCCCGTACGCCGGCCACAGCGGCCCGAGCACCATGAACAGGAACACCGGGATCATCCAGAACAGCCGCGCCGGCACGTTCAGCCGCGTGACCGCCTCCGGGCCGAACAGCCAGTTCACCACCAGCGCGTCCGACTGATAGCCGATCGCGACCGCCGCCTGCACCACGAAGAACATCGACCCGTTCCGGAAGAGCGCCCGCACCGTCGCCCGGTCCACCAGCCGCGCCGACGGCCGCAGCCACGGCTTGTCCACCCCGAACACGTACGCGGCGCACGCCACGCTCACCAGCACCGGCCCGCCCTGCGACGCCAGGATCAGCCACGGCAGCCCCGCCTCCGCGAACAGCGCCGCGAGCAACAGCCCCAGCCCGATCACGCTCGCCGCGCACTGCCACAGCCCCGCCTCGAACCCCTGCTGGTACGCGAGCTGCACCCGCTGCGCCAACGCCGACGGGATCGTCAACGCCAGGCACACGACCAGCGCCGCCACCGCCGGGCCCGCCTCCCGCGCCCCCGCCTCCGACCGCACCTTCAGCACCGCCGGCCACGACACCAGCGGGTACGCCACCGCCAGCGCCACCAGCAGCGCCCCCGCCACCGCCAGCAGCATCGCCAGCCCCGACGACACCCCGGCCCGCGCCAGCGCCCGGTCGTCGCGACCGTGCGCTTCGGACAGGCGGTTCGTCAGCCCGTTCCCGATCCCCAGGTCCGCGAACGACAGCATCATCGCCAGCGAACTGACCGTCATCCAGACCCCGTACCGCTCCTCCCCCAGGTAGTTCAGCGACAGCGGCACCGACACCAGCAGCCCCGCAACCGACACCACCTTCGACAGCAGTTGCGACCCGGCCGTCAGCGCCGCCCGCCGGTACCGCTCCCGCGACCGCCCGTCCGCCGATGTCACGTCGAACGGCCGCAGCCGCACCACCGACGCCGCGCGCCGCAGGTTGCTCAGGATGCCAGCCGACTGTCGCGACACGTGTCCCTGCCCGCTCCTCGCTCCCGGCCCGGCGCCGCCGGCTGGTGCCGCCTCACACCGTCTGGCCGTACCCGGCGGGGTAGCCGTACTCCGCCTCCGCAAACTGCCGGAGATCGTCCGGCCCGTCCACGTACCCCGCGTACTCCGCCACCATCGCCTGCTGGATCGCCCGCGCCCGCACCACCAGCCCGAACGTCAGCCCGACCAGCAGCCCCTGACGCTGGTTGTTGAACCCGCCCGTCGCCATCCCGAGCACGAAGAAGTGCGCGCCGGTCACCACCCCCAGTGCGCCCATCAACACCGACCCCCGGTCCGTCCCGCTCAGGATCATCCGCCGCCCGATCACCACGATCCCGCCCACGAACAGCACCGCGGCCGCGAACCCCGGCAGGCCCGTCTCGACCAGCGCGTTCGTCCACGAATTGTGACGCGCCCCGCGGTTGTCCGCGTCCAGCATCGCCCCCGTGTCCTGAATCCCGAACCCGCGCCCCAGCACCGGGTTCTGGAGGAACTCCTCCAACTCTCGCCCGGCCCCGTAAAGCCGCGTGTCCCACGCCTTCGCCTGCACGCCCTCCTGTTCCCCGGGCAACATCGACCGCACCCGGGTCATCATCTTGTCGAAGAAGTCGTGCCCCGTCATCCGTGACGTCGCGTACACCCCGGCGAACAACCCGCCCACCAGCAGGCCCGTCACGCACACCGCCTGCACCATCCGCAGCATCCGGCGCTCCCGCGGCAGGCACAGGAAGACCCCGACGACGCCCGCGGCCATCGCCAGCCAGTCGCTCCGCGACAGGCTCGCCGTCCCCCCCAGCGCGCACAATGCCGCCATCGGTGCCGCCAGCAGCAGCGGGAACAGCCGCACCCCCGACGCCAGCGAGAACGCCAGCAGCCCCGCCGCGATCCCCGCGTACGGGATCACGTAATCGATGGACCGCAGCACCTCGATGCTGCTCCCGTACCCGAACCGCGCTGCCCGGCTCCGGAACGTCAAGATCATCACGACCGCCGTCACGCACCCGGCCACCGCCGCCACGTACGGGAACACGCGCACCGACCGCGCGTTCGCCAGCAGCCGATACCCGATCATCGCCCCCATCGGCAGCGCTAAGTAGTTCCGCGCATACGTCACATAATTGCGAACCGACGCCCCTTGGCTGAGGTTCGCCATCCCCATCACCGCCCCCCCCAGCAACCCGATCACCGACAACACCACCGCCCACTTAAACAACGGATGCGTGGGTGTGCGGAGGGAGGAGCGGGGTTGGAACATTGCTAGGAAGACGCCCAGGAATACCATTACATCAATGATATTTACGGGCATTCCTACGAGGCTGAAGCGGAAATCGAATAGGAAGCCGCGGCTTCCTACGGCGGCGTTGATCAACGTTAAGAGAATCAGCAGCCACATAAGTCCGCCCGTATCATCGGCAAGGGAATTTACGTGAAGTAACGGATTTCCCCCCTCGGCGCGGTACGACAGGGTTACCGGGCCGGTTCGGAATGAAAGTAACCCGGGATTGGCGGGAAGCAAGGGATGCGGCGAGGGAAGACGGATCCGGGGTGGGGGGAGCTTGTCCGGGAATGGAAGCGGACGCAGGAGGAGTTGCGCGGGCGGATGGTGGTGCGGGCGCTGGGGCCGTTGCCGCGGTTCGTGGCGGGGGCGGACGCGGCGTTCTCGGGGGACAAGGGGACGGTGTTCGCGGCGGCGGTGGTGTACGACCGGGTGGAGCGGCGGGTGGTGGAGGTCGCGCACGCGACGCGGCCGGCGGAGTTCCCGTACGTGCCGGGGTTCCTGAGTTTTCGGGAGGGGCCCGCCGTCCTGGCGGCGCTTCGGGCCTTGAAGCATGAGTTCGGCGTGATCTGTTTTGACGGGCAAGGTTACGCGCACCCGCGGCGGTGCGGGCTGGCGTCGCACATGGCGATCACGCTGGACGTGCCGGGGGTAGGGGTGGCGAAGACGCGGTTCATCGGGACGTACGACGAGCCGGGGGAGGCGGCCGGGAGCGCGAGCCCGTTGATGGAGGGGGGCGAGCGGATCGGGCTGGTGCTGCGGACGCGGGACGGGGTGAACCCGGTGTTCGTCAGCGTGGGGCACCGGGTGGACCTGGAGTCGGCTAAGGAACTGGCGATGGCGTGCGTGACGCGGTACCGGATCCCGGAGCCGACGCGGCAGGCGGACATCGAGGTGGCGAAGCTGAAGGCGAGTCGTGCTTAGGGCGTGGTGAGGTGGGTCGTGGCGGGCGGGGTCCCTGGACGCGGCCCGCAAGAGGGCCGGCTAAACGTGGGGCGGTTTGGGGGTGGGCAGGATGGGGGTGGGGGATTAGGGTTGGGGGATATGGCCGAACTCGCTGAGGGACAGGGTGTGCGGGCGGAGGGGGGGCCGGTGGCGGACGGGCGGTTCATCCGTCGGGTGATCGTGACGGTGGGGGTCACACTGCTGGCGCTCGCGCTGGCGTTGTTGCTCTGGTACGGGGTGCGGGTGCTGCTTGTGGGGTTCGCGGGGGTGTTGCTGGCGGTGCTGCTGCGGGGCCTGGCGATGGGGCTGCGGCGGTTGACGGGGTTGCCGCCGGGGTGGGCGCTGGGGGTGACGATCTTGCTGCTGGTGGGGGCGTTCGTGGGGGCGGGGTGGTTGTTGGCGCCGAGCGTGGCGGAGCAGGGGAACCAGCTGGCGGAGCGGCTGCCGCAGGCGACGGAGCGGGTGAAGGAGCGGCTGGCGCAGACGGGGTGGGGGGCGCAGGCGTTGAAGCTGGCGGGGCGGGTGATGCCGGGGTCGGGCGGGGCGGGCGGGGGCGGGGGCGAGGGTGCGCCGACGACGCAGGCGGTGCGGCAGGTGCGGTCGCTGGTGGCGTCGACGATGGCGGTGGTGCTGGACCTGTTGATCATCCTGTTCTTGGGGATCTACCTGGCGGCGCAGCCGAAGCTGTACGTGGACGGGCTGGCGGCGCTGTTTCCGCGGGGGAAGCGGGGGCGGATCTGCGAGGTGCTGAACCAGCTGGGGCACACGCTGCGGTGGTGGCTGATCGCGCAGGGGATCGACATGCTGGTCGTCGGGGCGGTGACGGCGGTGGGGTTGTGGCTGATCGGGGTGCCGCTGGCGCTGGTGCTGGGGATTCTGGCGGCGTTGTTCAACTTCATCCCGAACTTCGGGCCGCTGTTCTCGTTCGTGCCGGCGGTGCTGCTGGCGCTGGTGGAGAGCCCGGAGAAGGCGATGTACGTGACGGTGTTTTACCTGGTGTTGCAGAACGTGGAGGGGTACGTGTTGTTGCCGCTTCTGCAGCGCGGGGCGGTGGACACGCCGCCGGCGTTGCTGATCGGGGGGCAGGTGCTGTTGACGTTGCTGGTGGGGGGGCTGGGGCTGGCGCTGGCGGCGCCGCTGATGGCGTGCGCGATGATCGTGGTGAAGATGCTGTACGTGCACGACGTGCTGGGGGACGGGGTGGAGGTGGCGACGGGGACGGAGCCGCCGCGGGCGGGGGGGCCGGCGATATGAATGAAGGGGGGGCGCGATCGATGGCAGGGGTCGGCGGCTGCGCCGTCCCGATGTCGTCAACCGTTTGACCGGGAAATGCGAAGCGGGGCCGAATGCGGTCAACCGCCGTGCGGGAAGAGGCCAAAGCGAACATCTTCGAGTGGGGCATTTTGATCGGCGTCCCCGTCCTCACCGGCCTCCCCCTCTACGGGGCCGTGGGGGGCGGTTGGCGCTCGGCCTGCACGCGGTGTTGCTGGCGCTCTGGGTCACGTCGGCGATCCTCACCCGTGGCTCGTCCGTCCGAGAACACGGGGTCGTACTCACCGTGGTCGCGATCTGCTGTGCGGTCGTCATGTCGGGGTACCGGGAAAACGTACGCCTCCGTGAACTTCGGGACGAGGCGGCGACCCGGCCGGTGTCATCCTTGGAGCCTGAGGCACACCAGCCGGATGGCCGCCGCCCGCCGGCGTGCGAGCCGGGTGGAATTGGCGGGCACTGCCAGTCGATGGCAGGGGTCGTGATCGGCGGCTACCAAATTCTTATGTTGTCAACCGTTTAGCCCGGAAGTGCGAACACCGTAGATTTAGCTCATGTCAAGGTTGATGACGGAGAGACAATGTGCAGACGTACGAGGCAGACGACCATGATCGTGCTGGGGATCGGCATGCCGGTGGCACTCTTGGGCGGTGTCCTCGGGATCGGCCATTGGGTTAAGCACTCCCGATCCGGCCCCGTGCACGCGTACCAGCTTCAGCCGATACCTCGATTCTTGACCGACGATGTTGCCGTTGAGAAGGCACGGCACGCACTCGCCCTTGATGGTTTCGACGCGTTCGTCTGGCAGCCGTCGAAGGACGACAGAACGAAGGCACCGGACGGGACACCGGACGTGTACCTCGTGCGGAACAGCCTCAACCCGAACGACGGGTGGATCATGTTCCGAGACACCACCCGAAAGGATGATCCGAAGGCGACCCGCATCGTCACCGTCGAGTTGAAGGGCGACCGCTTAGACTGCGTGGTCGTAAGGCCCGAATAGGCGGCTTGACCCGTGGCAGAGATCGACGCATATCAGCAGCCGGGAGCGCATACCTTGCTAATGTTGTAAACAGACTGATCTGCGGCTGCGAAAACAGGGAAACCCGTGCCATGCCCCACCGAACCCCACCAGTTCAGACCTTCGAGCAGTTGGAGCAATACCTGAGGGAGTTCACCAACTTCCACGGTAGCCCTGTTCCGTATGACTTCGTTGGTGCGTTGGCACTCTTCACGGCGATGCTGGACAACCTCTCGGATTTCTCCACCGATGCCGACTACGCTGCGTTGTACGAGAGCGGCTTCGAGTTGTCTGAAGAACACCGCCGAGTGCTAGAGAGACTGCTTGGCGGGCGTGCCTGACATCCTGATGGTGTCAACAGTTTAGCCGGGCAATGCGAAACGCTCTGGGAAGCTCGTTAATTGTTGGGTGACTGATGAAAGCCGATGAGCCGAGCGTGGTGACCGTATCGCTGACGCCGAGCGAGCCTCTTGAGGTGGGGCGGCTGGTAGCGTCCATTCTCGAAGCCTTCCCCGGTTCCCGCATCACGCAACGGGACTATTGGCAGCGCCGCATCGACGAGTGTGAAGCTAACCTTACAGCGTACGAGGCCCGGACGGGCGACAAGATCGACCGGATCGCCTGCGAGTCGCTACGGCGCGAATACCGGGTCGCACAGTCCATCGTCGTCCCGCTCAGCGGCGGATTCTCGCTAGAGGGGTACGTTGGGCCTGAACCTCTACTTCTCGAAGCACGATGCGTAAGGCCAAACGAGACGTTGGGGGCCGTTGTCCGTTTCCTCCGGTCGCAGTCAGTCGGGCGTGTCGTGGTCTGGCCCGACGCCGAAGGTGAGGATGCGCCTTTACACCAGTAAGCTCATGGCGGCGGCTCGACCGTTGCTGATGGTTGCAAAAGTCTTTGCTGCCGGTGTGAAAGTACGGGAGACGTGATGGGCGCTCTGCCGACCGACCCAAAACTCATCAGAGGCGTGGGCGACCCATTCGTGACCGGCGATGTGGATGAGCGGGTGTTCGAGCGGCTTTGCGAGTTGACGCAGAATCCCTTGCAGTTCGTGCGGGCTGCGTTCGAGGTCATCACCCGATGCAAACGCTGTCGATTCACGAGCGGCGGCCAAGCGACCTACTACGGGAAGGGGCCGGGCTTCACATACCGGGGTATGCCCGCAGTGCGGACGTACGAAGTGTATGCGGTGACTCAAGGAGTTCTTTGGGTTCCGGGTGACGGGTTCTTGTGGGTATGTTCCCGCAGCGTGACCCACGCCATCGACGCCCACGGCTTCACTCCCCCGCACGAGTTTTGTCAAGCGGTACTCCGTTGCCCGCCCATGCGTTCCACGGAATACCGAGAGGCGGTTCTGTCTAACGGCGGACGAGAACTCAACTTCGACAAGTAGTGGCTCTGTCCTCGCAACGGGCGGTGTCCACATTCTGATGTTGTGACCGCCCGGCAGGGCGAACGCTGTCCATGCTCGGCAGTGTTTGCCGAAACGAGGACGCTCGGCATGATCCCGCGCCTCTGACGCCAGCCGCGCGCGACCCGCGAGCCCCGCCGGGGCGGGAGGGTGAGGGGCGGAGCCGAGAGTCCTCATCATCCTGCGGCGCAGCCGCATTCGCCCCGTCGCATGACACAGGGGGGCGGCTCCGCCCCAGAGGGGGGGTCGGGCCCCGAGCGCCCTGGCGGGGCGGTCGAAGCGGGCGGGGGCGCTCCGAGCGCCGCGCACCCGAGTTTGGTCAGGCCTTCGCCGGGCCGAGGCGATTGAGCAGTTCGACCAGAGCCGCACGCGCATCGCCGATCGCGCACCGGATCCGCTCCTCCCGCGTGCGGAGGAATGCCCCGTCCTCCCAGTTCTCGTGGAGCGCGAAGTCCACCATCGTGCTGTCGATGTGAACGCGGATCGCACGCGGATCGCCGGGCTTCGATAGCACCAGAACGCCGTGCGACGCCGTGTTCCAGCGGACGTTTAGTGGTGCCAGTAGGTCGCGGCAGTGTTCCAGCACGCTCACCATTGCCTCGCCGTATAGACCGGCGAGCAGAGGGCTTCGGAAGCGGTCGATCGCACCGTCGATGTCCATTCGGGTGTAGGCCTGACGTAGTGCCGATCAGTGGCCGGGCCGGTGTCGGGTCGTCGCCCACAATAAGGTTTCCGGCGTCGCCCCGCCAATTAAACGACCAATGCGAGGGAGTGGGCGGGCGAGGAACCATCGAGCCTCAAGTTTCCTCTCCCGCCCCCTCCCTCGCGCTCCCTCCCCCACCCTCACCTCCTTCTCACTCAGCCCCTCCCCCGGGAGGGGCGGACGGGCGCGGGGCGGCGAGTCCCCGGCCGGATTCCCGGGGGTTGAGCTCAACAAACTCGCGGGCAAATAAGAGGGCGTGATCGAGGGGTACATCCTTGCGCGCACCCGGATAGGCGGCCAGATCCACGCCCCCGAAGAAGCAGAGGCGTGCGAGGTACTCGGCCAGGGAGCGGGCAACGACGGGCAGCGCGTAATCGTCCTCGTGGTCCGTCAGCACGACGCAGCCGTTGGCAAGGCGCGCGTGGCCCCTGACCCAGAACAGCCGGTCGAAGTAGGGCGTGCCACCGAGCATGAACCCCTCCGCGTCCGCGAAGTCGTCCAGGCCGACCGGTGCCCCGCCCTTGATCAGGTCGATCGGCTGGGGTGCGTCGCCCAGCAGGTCGTACCAGCGGACCTCAGCCTCCGAGCCGGGGGCGAAAAGGGCGACGCCGGGGAAATGGGTGGCGGTCGGATGTCTGGGGCGGGCGCAGGCGTAGAGTTCCCTCACGTCGGCGGGCAGGTCCCGGCCGACGCGTTGGTGAACGGCGTCGATCTCGGCGGCGGAGCAGCCGCCGCCGCCGCTCTCGATGATCCCGGCCCGGACGAGCGTGTCGCGGTTGGCGTGGATCACTTCCGTGACCGTGCGGCCGTCCCGCCAGGGGTAGGTCGCGGGCATGTCAGCATCGTATCGGATCCGGCCGCGACGAGTAGGGCCGCGAAAGGAGGCGCGAAGAGGGCACGTTCGACTGGCCCGGCGGGTCGCTCGGGGCCCCGAGGGGCGGAGCCGCCCCCCTCGATCATCTGGTGGGGTGAATGCGGCTGCGCCGCAGATTGATTAAAGACTCTCGGTTCCGCCCCTCACCCTCCCGCCCCGGCGGGGCTCGCCGCCCGAGCGGGGGAGTCCGCCAACGACGGTAACTCGGTCGCAATGGCGTTATGATGCAGACCGACCCATGAGCACGAGCCCGATCGTCGAGCACTACGCCGCCGAGCGAATCCCGAACCCCGACCCGGAGGGGCCACACGCGTGGCAGGTGCACTACACGGTCTGGAACGCGATCGTGCGCGCTTGCCTGCGGCACGGCCGCGTGGGGCCGTTCCACGAGCGCCCTATCACCGACAGCCCGGACGTGTTGGACATCGCCGGCTGGCCCCTCGGCGCCCGGACGGGCGACGAGGCCGAGTACTGGGTCATCGACGACTGGTTGAGCGACGAGCGATACGTCTACCTCGAGGTGGCAGACCCCGGGGCGTTCACCGCGGAATGGCTGCGCGACCTCATGCGCGCGCTCGGCGATTTCCCGGGCTGGGGCGCGGGCGTCGCGGCGTTCGCCGACGCTTACGTCCTCGTGTTCGGGGACAAGCTGATGGTGACGGGCGAGCTGTTCGAGCGGTGCGGCGACCTCGACGCCGTGGTCCAGCAAGCGCGGCTGGAATTGGCGAAGTCGCGGCGGCCACGAGACACGCCATGACTCGTCGGCGGGTCGTTCGCCGTGGCGCTCGGAAGCGGGCCCCATCGCCTTCGGCGATTTTGTTGTGCCCTTCGTGGTTCACCCTCCCCCCGCGTTCGCCGTTCGCCGTTCGGCGTTCGGCGTTCGGCGTTCGGCGTTCGGCGTTCGGCGTTCGGCGTTCGGCGTTCGGCGTGCCGCGCTGCTACGCGATCGGCCGCATCGGGTCGGCGCCGGTGGTGCCGACGAGGGACGCGGGTGCGGGTGGCCCGCGCGGGGACTGAATCAACGCGCGCGGGTCGGGCCTACCGGTGGTTTACCAGTGTGGGCGCGCGAGAGGGGGTTGTTTCGGGGGGGTGGCTCGTCGGGCGGCTGCGCGGAAGGTATCCGGGTCGTCGCTAACGCGAACGAGCCGGCGTGGGGGTGTAGCGGGCGAGCGTTGACGGGTGGAGGGTTTGACCTGCAAGTGACCTTTCGTGGGGGTTTCGGCGTGTTTCTTTGACTCCGTGATTCCTTGGACGGCAGGCGCCTGCGCGCTGGGCGGGGTGCCGGGGTGGAAGGGTGGTGGAGAAATCCGGTTGGCGGGCCGATAATGTGGGTGGCCGGGGTGTTCGTCGGTCGTCGGCGGTGCGTGCGCGCGTGGCGTGGTGTCGCCGGAGTCGTATGGAGGTCGGTTGAGGGCTTGGGCAGGGAAGGCGTTGATGAGCCGCAGGGCCGGGCGAAGGATGGTGGGGCTCGGCGGGCTGGCGGCGGCGGCGTTGGTCGCGGCTGGGTGTCAGGCGCCGCGGCCGGAGCCGAACATCGTGGATCCGGATCCGTCGGTGAGCATTCCGGGGATTAAGGAGGCCGGGGATCGGCGGGACCGGTCGGCGGCGCCGGAACTGGTGGAGGCGCTGGGGAGCGACGACCCGGCGATCCGGTTCTTCGCGATCGGGGCGTTGCAGGAGATCGCGGGGGGGGAGACGTTCGGGTACGAGTATTATCATGACGAGGAGCAGCGGAAGCCGGCGGTGGAGAAGTGGCGGGCGTGGTTGAAGGTGGTGGAGGCGGCGGCGGCGGCGCGGTGAGGGTTTGGTGGTTGGTCCGGCGGGTGATTTTGGTTGTCGGGTTGGGGGACATGCCCCACTGAAGTGGGCATGCCGCTGGAAGGGGGTTGGTGCGCGGCGTGGTTGGGTCGGTGAGGTGGTTTGGTCGATGAGAAGGTAAGGCTTGTGGTGACGCGACGACCCTCGAATCCATCTTCGCAGCAGCCGCCGGCGGGGTACGACGCGACGATCTTGAGCGACCCGGCGCGGATCGCGGGGGTTCGGCACGCGGTGGAGGCGGTGGCGTCGGCGGCGGGGCTGGGGTCTCGGGCGGTGGCGGACGTGGGGCTGTGCGTGAACGAGGCGTTGGCGAACGTGATGCGGCACGCGTACGGGGGGGCGAAGGACCGGCCGATCGCGGTGGCGTGCCACTGCCATGAGGACGGGGTGGTGGTTACAATCCGGGACTGGGGCAACGGCGTGGACCCGTCGACGTTGCCGCCGCGGCCGTACGACCCGCTGGAGCCGGGGGGGCTCGGGCTGATTTGCATGCGGGAGATGTTGTCCGAGGTGGACTACGTCCCGCAGCCGGACGGGATGCTGCTGGTGATGAGGCAGAGGAAACCCAAGCCCGCGCCCGGGGAGACGTCGGGCGGCGGACGGAAAGCGAAGCGCGGCCATGAGTGACGGTAACCCGACGGTCGACCTGGTCCCCTCCACGCGGGTGGACGCCGCCACGGGCGCGGTGGTCGCGTCGGTGCGGGGGGAGATCGATCTGCACAACAGCCCGGACCTGCGCGGGGTGCTGCTGGAGCTGCTGGCGAAGCACGAGCCGAAGCGGCTGGTGCTGAACCTGTCGCAGGTGCCGTACATGGACTCGAGCGCGATCGCGGTGCTGGTCGAGGCGTTGCAGAAGATCCGGAAGTCGGGCGGGCGGATCTTCCTGACGGATTTGCAGCCGCGGGTGAAGGGGTTGCTGGAGATCGCGCGGCTGGACTCGATCTTCGTGGTGGCGAAGGACGAGGCGGACGCGCTGGCGAGACAATAAGTCGGCGGTCGGCAGTGGGCAGTGGGCAGTAGAAGAAGCCGCTGCCCACTGCCGACTGCCCACTGCCCACTGCCCACTGCCCACTGCCCACTCATTCGATGTCCGACACTCCCCCTAGTCCTGCTTTCAACCCGTTTCGCCCGGTGAGGGCGGTGGTCGAGTTCATCGGCGGGCTGGCGCTGCTGCTGGCGGACGCGTTCGTGACGGTGCCGAGCGCGTTGCTGTCGAAGCGGGGGCGGCGGCTGGGGTGGCAGAATTTGTGGCAGCAGATGGACCGGGTGGGGGTGCGGTCGATCCCGATCGTGGCGCTGGTGCTGTTCTGCATCGGGGCGATTTTGGCGCTGCAGATGGCGCCGATCCTCCGGGAGTACGGGAAGCTGGACAGCGTGGCGGACGTGATCAGCGTGGCGATCTTCCGGGAGCTGGGGCCGCTGGTGAGCGCGATCGTGCTGACGGGGTTCGCGGGGGCGAGCATCGCGGCGGAGGTGGGGACGATGGTGGTGTCGGAGGAGGTCGAGGCGCTGGAGGCGCACGCGATCAGCCCGGTGCGGTTCCTGGTGGTGCCGCGGGTGCTGGCGACGACGGTGATGATGGTGTGCATCGCGATCGTGGGGGACGTGGCGGGGGTGATGGGGGGGCTGATCGTGGGGCAGACGTTCCTGGGGATCGGGCACAAGCAGTACGTGACGCACACGTTCGACATCCTGGGGCTGACGGACTTCGTGACGGGGTTGATCAAGGCGGGGGTGTTCGGGGCGCTGATCAGCGGGCTGGCGTGCTACCTGGGGCTGGGGGTGACGGGCGGGGCGCAGGGCGTGGGGAGCGCGACGACGCGGACGGTCGTGTACACGATCGTGGCGCTGATCACGGTCGACCTGCTGTTCACGGCGGTGTTTTACTACGTTGGGTTGTGACGCCGATGCCGGAAGCCGCCATCCAAGTTCAGGAGGTCGTCAAGCGGTACGGCGGGCGGACGGTGCTGGACCAGGTCAAGCTGGACGTGTTCAAGGGGGAGACGCTGGTGATCCTCGGGGGGTCGGGGTCGGGGAAGTCGACGCTGCTGCGGCTGATGATCGGGAACGTCAGGCCGGACGGTGGGGACATCGTGTCGCTGGGGAAGTCGATCGCGACGATGAGCGACGCGGAGCTGGCGGCGTACCGGAAGAACATCGGGGTGCTGTTCCAGTCGGGGGCGTTGTTCAACTCGATGTCGGTGGCGGACAACGTGGGCCTGCCGCTGCGGGAGCACACGGACCTGCCGGAGGAGACGATCGACATCATGGTCAAGATCAAGCTCGAGCTGGTGGGGCTGCGCGAGCACGCGGACAAGATGCCGGCCGAGCTGAGCGGCGGGATGAAGAAGCGCGCCGGGCTGGCGCGGGCGATCGCGTTGGACCCGCAGGTGCTGTTCTACGACGAGCCGAGCGCGGGGCTGGACCCGGTGACCAGCGCGGAGATCGACCAGTTGATCATCGATCTGAACAAGAAGCTGGGCGTGACCAGCGTGGTCGTGACGCACGAGATGGACTCGGCGTTCCGGATCGCGCACCGGATGGTGCTGTTGGACCGGGGCAAGTTCGTCGTCTCGGGGACGCCGGACGAGATGAAGAACAGCCAGGACCCGCTGGTGCGGCAGTTCGTGCACGGGCTGACTGAGGGGCCGCTGACGGCGCGGCGGCGGGGGTCGGCGTACGTCGACGATCTGCTGGGGGGGGAGTGACGCCGCCCGACGCGCCGTCGGGGCGTTGGCCGGGCCGCGATCCGCGCAGGCCGGCTGGCCGGCCGGCCGTGATGGACCGTAAGTAAGAAGGTGTGACCGCATGTTGAAGAATCGTTCCGCCGTTCGGGCCGGGCTGCTGATGATCGGCAGCGTCGCGCTGATCGTGTGCGTCGTGATCGGGATCAAGGGGATGGGGTGGATCAAGGACAAGGACCGCGACTACGTGGTCGTGTTCGACCTGAAGACGAACATCGGGGGGCTGCGGGTCGGGGACGAGGTGCGCGTCGGCGGGTTCAAGGTCGGGGACATCAAGCGGATCACGCTGCGGGAGGACAAGGACCCGAAGCGGCCGCCGTACTACATCGTGATCGAGTTCGGGGTGCCGGAGCGGTACTCGATCCGGCGGGACGCGGTCGTGCGGATTGACGGCACGCTGACGGGCACGAGCTGGCTGAACTTCGAGGACCTGGGGAAGGGCGAGCCGCTCGGGGCGGACGGGTTCCTGGTCGGCGGGCCGAGCGCGACGTCGGAGATGATCGCGAAGGTCGGCGGCATGGTGCCCGAGTTGCAGGGGATCCTGGCCGACGTCCGCACGAAGACGCTGCCGGCGGTGAACGGCGCGCTGGCGGACGTCCGCGGGCAGACGGTGCCGCTCGTGAACGAGACGCTGACGAACTTCAGGAAGGCCGGCGAGAACACGGCCGGCCTGACCGCGGACGTCCGCGAGAGCTACAAGCCGGTCGTGCTGGCGGAGTACGTGAAGGTGACCGAGAAGGCGGTCGCGATGATGGAGGCGATCCGCGCGCTGTTCGGCGATACGACCGCCGATTTCCGGACGACGGTGGCCAACCTGCGGGCGACGACCGACAAGCTGCCGCCGATCATGGCGAAGGTCGACGGGATGCTGACCAAGGTGGAGACGGCGGTCGCGAACCTGGACAAGACGATGGCCGAGGTTCACACGACGGTGGTCAACACGCGCGACCTGACGGCGGGCGCGCGGGCGATCGTGGTGGGGAACCGGTCGAAGTTCGACAACATGGTCGCGAGCCTGAAGACGGCCGGCGACAACCTGAAGGCGGCGACGGCGGAGATCCGGCGGAGCCCGTGGCGGCTGCTGTACAAGCCGGCGCCGAACGAGATGGCGAACCTGAACCTGTACGACGCCGCCCGGCAGTTCGCCGAGGGGGCGAGCGATCTGAACGACACGGCCGGGGCGCTGCGGGACGCGCTGAAGAACGAGCAGGCGACGCCGGAGGAGCTAAAGGCGCTGATGGAGAAGGTTGACCGCAGCTTCGGCAACTTCAAGCAGGTCGAGGAGAAGCTGTACGACGCGGTGAAGAAGTAGCGCTGGCAGGGGCGTCGGACGGCGACGTGCCCCGGTGGACGCTTGCCGGGGCACAAGGGTCCTGCCGGCGTCTGCCGGGGGGAGTTGGCGGATCGGGGTTGCCCGCGGGCGTCGGGCCCCGTTCATGGGCGAAATGCCCGAAGGAGACCGGCGAACCCCGGGCTCAGCAGAACTCGACGCCGACGTCCCAGGTCCCGTCGCGGCGCTGCCGGGAGGTGACGACGCGGACGCGGGCGTGCAGGTTCAGCGGGCCGGCGCCGATGTCGAGCGTGTAGCGCTCGCCGGCCGGCAGCGGCGCCTGGCACCGCAGGCCGGCGCCGTGGAGCGAGACGTCGCGCATCAGGACGTCGAGCTTGAACTCCGCCCGCGTCTCGCCGTGCGGGAGCAGGGTCGCGGGGACCCTGACCGCGTGGCGGCGGCTGCGGCGGCGCTCGGCGCCGGCCGGCAGGTTGGCGGGCGCGGGCGGGTCCTTCAGGAGTTCGACGATCATACCTGAACAGATCGGCCGGCGCGGCGCGGCACTTAACTCGGGTCGACCGCCGTCGCGACCCCCGCCCCCGGGGCGCCCGGCGCCGCGCCGTCCTCGGCCTTGGTCAGCAGCTCGTCCACGACGTCCTTCAGCGTGACGATCCCCTCGACCCCCCCGTACTCGGACACCAGGAACAGCATCTGCGTGTGCTGGTCCGAGAAGATCGGCAGCAGCTTGTCGACCGTCAGGGTCTCGGGGACGAACACGGCCGGCCGGGCGATCAGCTGCATGACCGACGGGTCGCCGTCGTCCTCGTAGGCCATCAGGAATTCCTTCGTGTGGACGACGCCGAACACCTTGTCCATCCCGCCGTCGCAGAGCGGCAGGCGGCTGTGCAGGCGGCTGTCGAGCACCCTCATGTTGTCCGCCATCGACCGCCGGAGGTCGAGGTAGTCGACGTGGACGCGGGACACCATGATCTGGCTGGCCTTGCGCTTGCCGAGCGAGAGCGTGTTGAGGATCAGGGAGCGCTCGGCCGGCGTGAGCACGCCGTCGGCGGCGGCCTCGGTGGCGATCAGCCGGATCTCGTCGGACGTGTGTCCGGCGGTCTCGACCTCGTCCACGCGGCCGAGCCCGAGCCGCCCGGTGATGGCGTTGGCGACGCCGTTCATCACCCACACGAGCGGCCAGAGCACCTTCCGCGCGAACAGGACGGGCCGCGACGTGAACAGGGCGACCGGCTCGACGTACCGGAGCGTCAGCGCCTTGGGCAGCAGCTCGCTGAGCACGACGGTCAGCAGGGTGATGATCACGAACGACAGCACGAACGAGACGGCGTGCACCAGCCCGGCCGGCAGCACCCGCAGGAGCGGGCCGAACGCCCAGTTCAGCACCGCCCCGATCGCCGGCTCCCCGATCCAGCCGAGGATCAGGTTGACCATGGTGATCCCGACCTGGATCGCCGCCAGCGTGGACGCGGGCTGCGCCTTGAGCTCGGCGACCGCGGCGACCGCCCCGGAGCGGGGCCGGCGCAGCCGCATCGCCTCGATCTGCGTGGTGCGGATCGCGACGAGCGCGTACTCGGAGGCGACGAAAAACGCGTTCAGCAGGATGAGCGCCGGCACGGTCGCCAGCGCGAGGCCGATGGACATAGGGGGCGGATTATAGGGAAGCGCGGGGCGTTGGGTACCGCCGGCCCGGTTGCGGCTCAGCGCCGCTGCTCGGCGGCCACCCCCTGGTACACCCTCTCGAGCGTCGCGACGTGGGCCTCGTACGCGAGTTGAGGCCGCAGCGCCAGGCACGCGCGCCGCATCCGCTCCCGCGCCGCGCGGTCGTCGAGCGCCGCCATCGCCCGCACCAGGCCGGCGTGGTCGTCGGCGGATTCGAGGACGAACCCGTGCGCGCCGTCGGCCATGACCTCGCACGCGCCGTTCTGCCGCGTGCTGACCACCGGCACGCCCATCGCGAGCGCCTCGAGCACGACCAGGCTGCACGGGTCGTGCCGCGTCGGCAGGACGAAGCAGTCGGCCGCCGCGTAGAACGCGTACGCGTCGTCGGTCGGCCCGGCGAAGGTCACGCGCTCCGCCACGCCCGCGGCCCGCGCCGCCTGCCGGTACGGCCCGGCGTCCCCCTTGCCGACCACGATCAGCCTCGGCCGCTCCGCCGCCGGGAGGGCGGCCACCGCCTCGATCGCCTCGCGCAGCCCTTTGCGTTCGAAGTCCTGCGCGACGATCAGCGCGACGGTATCGTCGGTCGCCAGCCCCAGCCGCCGCCGCGTTTCCGGCCCCGCGTCCGGCCGCGCCGCCGGGTCGTACTTCGACAGGTCCACAGCGTTGAACAGGGTCGCGAGCCGGTCGTCGGGCAGGTCCGGGTACCGCCGCCGGACGGTTGCTTTCACGTACTCCGACAGGCAAAGGACGACCGGCGCCCCGGCCGCCGCGCCGTCGAGCAGCCGCCGCTCGACCCGCGCGAAGGCGTTGCGCTTGACGTTCACCCGGTTCGCCCCCGCCGCGAGCAGCCGCCGCACGGCGCCGGCGTGCTTCGAGTGCCCCGATCGCACGGCCTCGGCCGCGAGTCCGGCGTGCGGGTGGTAGACGTCGCACCGCCGCACCGGCAGCATCGCGTGCACGACGTCGTAGCGCTCGCCGTCGACGTGGAAGTCCAATCGCTCGAGGAACTCCCGGTACTGACCGAGGCGCGTGACCCCGTGCCGCCCGAGCTCCACGCACTCGACCCCGGCCGGGCGCGGCCCGAACGTCGAGGCGATCAGCGCGACCTCGTGCCCCCGCGGCGCCAGCGCCTGCGCGAGGTCGAAGGTGTACCGCTCGGCCCCGCCCCTGGCCGGGTCGGCGTGGAGGATGACGAGCCCGACCCTCACGCCGGGCTACCGCCGTCGCTGCCGCCCGACGGTGACTCCGGCGCCGCCCCCGCGAACGGGTCGGCCGCCCCGATCTCGGCCGCGAGGCGGGTCAGTGCCGCCCGCAATGCCGCGACCTCTCCTTCCAACTGCGCCACCCGCTCTGCGAGGCGAGTCGCCGGTCCCGCGTCCGGTCGGGGGGCGGGTGCGGGTTCTTCTCCGCCGTCGTCCGCCCCGTCCTCCGCCGGTCGCACCTCCGGCGCCATCAGCTGCGCGTACCGCTCCGCCCGCGACCCGGGGGCGGGCGCGATCTGCTTCACCAGCGGCTCGGCCTTGTTCATCAGCTGCTCGACCGTGTTCCGCACCGTCTCGAGCGACTCCAGCGGGTACATTCGGCTCGCCCGCCCGCGCAGCTCCCCCAGCGTCTGCGGCCCACGGAGGAACAGCTCCGCGAGGATCACCATCTCGGGCGTGCTGAGCGCCAGCTTCTCCTTGAACTGCTGGCGGAACTTCGGCACCCGCTGCCCGTGACCGTCGAGCTGCACGACGAGCCCCTTGTTCCGCAGCGCGATGACGGCGGACATCGCGTCCCCCTCGGCGATCTCGGTCACCGGGTCGCGGTTGTTCTTCTGGTTCGCCCCGTTCACCAGGGCGTTGAGGGTCAGCGGGTAGGAGTCGGGCGTGGTCAGCGCCTTTTCGATCAGCACGCCGATCAGGCGGGCCTCCATCGCGGTCAACTCGGTCATGCCCGCGATCCTACCCCCGCCGCCGCCGCCGCGGGAGTGGTGCCCGCGACCGACGTCGTGAGCTCGACCGGCGCCGCCCCCGGCCCGCCGAGCGCCCGCCCGCGGTCGAGCTCGAGCGCCACGTGGTAGTTCAGCAGCCGCGACTTCATCCACCGGATCGCCAGCAGGTCGCGGAAGCTCTTGAACAGCCGGTTCCACACGCCGTACTTGCTCTCGCCGTGCAGGCGCGGGTGGTTGGTGACCGGGATCTCCGTGACCGTGAACCCCTCCATCTTCAGGAGCGTCGGGATGAACCGGTGCAGGCCGCGGTAGAGCTTGAGCTTGTCCACGCACTCGCGGCGGAACGCGCGGTAGGTGCACCCGGCGTCGCTGATCGTCTCCCGGCTGAGCTTGTTCCGCACGCGGTTGGCGATCCGGCTCGACGCGACGCGGACGAACGAGTCGCCGTGGCCGCGGGTGGCCACCCGCGTCCCGCACACGCAGTCCCACCCCTGGTCGAGCGCCTTGAGGAACGCGGGGATGTCCGCCGGGTCGTTCTGCAGGTCGGCGTCCATCGTCATCACGTACCGGCCGCGCGCGGCGCGCATGCCGGCGTCGCTGGCGGCGGTCTCGCCGCAGTTGTTCATGAACTTCAGCCCCCGCACGCGGGCGTCCCGCCCGACCAGCCGTTCGATCGCCGCCCACGACCCGTCGGTCGACCCGTCGTCGACCAGGATCAGCTCGACGGCCAGCCCCAGCGGGTCGACGACCTTCGTCACCGCCCCGTGCAACAACGGCAGGTTCTCGGCCTCGTTGTAGACGGGGACGCAGATGCTCAACAACGGTCGGTCCGCGGCGGCGGCAGGTTCGGTCGACATGGCGGCCCCATCGTGCCGCGCCACGCGAGCCGACGCAAGCGAACGCCGTCGTCAGACCCCGGGACGCGCGACGCCCGCCGGCGCGTGCGCGCCGGCGGGCGTCGTGGTTGGTTCGCGGTGGGAGGCGCGAGCTAGGCGGCCGCACCGAATTCGGAGAAGTCCTGCGACTTCGTCCCGCCGCGCTGTTCGGCGTCGTCGAGCGGGAACACCTCGGCCGCCTTCCCGGCCCGCCTGGGTGCCACCGCCGCGGTCGCGGTCGTCGCGGCAGCCTTCACCGGCGCCGGACGGCCCGCCCGGCGTGCGCCCGCAGCCGCCGCCCCGACCGACCCACCCCCGCGACCGTTCCGCCTCCCCCCGACCAGCGCGACCAGCTCCCCGACGATCGCGTTCAGCTGCTCCGCCTGGCTCGACAGCTCCTCGCTCGCCGCCGCGCTCTCCTCCGCGTTCGCCGCCGCGCTCTGCGTCGTCTTGTCGATCTGCCCCATCGCCGTGT
>JAESGR010000139.1_pt1 | contig 117032 bp, 85 predicted proteins | sample 9269771 | NCBI WGS metagenome assembly JAESGR01 (sample SAMN15739572, study PRJNA653492) | algae metagenome | isolation source: Chroococcus sp. CMT-3BRIN-NPC107 and co-occurring heterotrophs from well... | place: USA: Clark Mountains Wilderness, California | collected 2010-04-18
GCTGTAATGAATAAACTCCTCAAGCAGGTGTTTGGTATCGTAAAATCAGGCGAGGTCTACTGTGAAAAATGTTGATGGCGGCAGCTAAAAAATTATATATCCATTTGCTTTTTAACACAGTTCATAACAAGTAATGTCCAACAATTTAGACCATAATCCAATTTATGGCCTTTTCGGCTATGCTAAACCTTTATTGTTTTTTCAAATCTGCATTGTTGTGTACTTTATTTCAATGATTATCAAATGATTAGTTAAAAGAACAGCGCGGGTTTCACTTAAAGATCTCACAAAATATTTCAAGCTATACCGACTTTATTAGAAGAAGAAAGTTCAATTACTCTAAAACCTGAGGTTATTCAAGATAGAGTAGTGGTTATCCGACCTTTTTGGGTAGATAACCGCAACTCCAAAGTACTATTCCAATGGGGCAAGACAGCCTTTTATTCATCTTGGCAATAGAGAAGTTTCAACAAGTAACAAAGCAGTGAAGTTACCCCCAATTTTGTTCCTCTATACATGCTTGCAAAATTGGACTACTTGCCGATAAATGCTATCTTGAATACTAGCTATCAACTACCTGAGGAGAGGATCTAACTGGTCCAAAGTGATGGTAAATGGGACTTATCTTGCTTAGAAAGCATATTAGGGTCAATTTAAGCCTCCTTTTGGAGTTACAAATAGGGAGTGGTGACTATAGAAGAAATAACCGCAACTAATCGCGTGAGTTGCGGTTAGCCACATGTTGGGCGTAATAAAGAAAGGTTAAATGAAATATAAAATTATAATTTATGGCTTCATAACTTTTCTTGCCTGTCAAGAAACTGCTCGTTATAATTATGAGTTGAGAACTTGGAAATGGACCGGTTCTGACACATTGATAAAAAATGATACAATTAAACTCTTTAGTAAAAAGAGTAGAAACAGCAAAGACTTTAATGGATATTATGATGCAGGAGTCGAATTCAACAAACAATACTACATAGATTCGTTGATAGCAGAAAATATTCACCTATTGAAAAATGGAGATACTCTGATTAAAAATCAGCATCTTCACCTTGAATTACTAAGCAGCAAAAGCTTTGATTTTCAAGATAAAAAAATTACTATCTATAAAATTTACATTGACTATGCTCCTTTTTCTCCAATTGGTGGGCCTGTTGTATTGTTTGCAGAAAACTTTGGGGTAATTTATAGGGAACACGCGCATGGAAGATATATACTCAATTTGAACACAATTCGTAAAGTCAATGACAAAAATAATAAGGAAGTTCAATTAGAAGATTTTGTTGATAAAGTCACCAATGATACAATTCTGTTTTCTTTACCTCCTATGATACCACAGCCTGAGATAGTAGAGATACCAGATGAATCGAATATAGAAGAAGATACACAGAGATGACAAATAACTACGCCCAACATCGGCTAAGCTTTCCACCGGCCTGCTGATGCGCAAAGCCAGAGCGAAAGGCACGGCGTCAGTTAGCTATGTCCATTGGGCGCTATAGACTAAGAATAATGTTGAGAGGAATTAAAAATTTTTGGTCACAGTATAGGGAAACAAAGTTGATTACTTGGGCAATAATGCCGATTGTAATTATTGCAGGACTCTGGGGTGTTTTTCAACTTTACCATCTTTCTAATTTAGAACTTAGCAGCACTATTCACCGGCAAGGAACCCTTAGTCTAATTGAAAGGGATACGATTGGCTACCGAGAACGGCTTCGGTATAAGATAAGATTGCAGGAATATAATGATGACTTTTATATTAACAATGTAATGGTTGACAAAACCCAAGATCTAAACTTGATTGCCAATGGAATGAAAGCTAACCTATGTTATATTGACGACAGTGGTGAAAATAATATTGTTTCCTTGAAGGTAAACTCCTTAGAAGTATTAGACTTTGGTTTATTCAAACAACATTATAAAAACATGCTTATGATCAATCTTATTGGAGTGTCCCTGTTCTCTGTTGTATTTGGAGTAAGAGTGTATAAGTATAGAAAACAAGTAAATAAATCGGATAAATCATAACAGTACAGCGCCCAACGCCTAACCCTACAGAAACCGCCTTATTCTCAGATGGAGGCCAAAGCACAGAAGGTCGGTTTGTGAGGGTTTGTGGTGCATTCTACGCAAGTGAAGAAAATGAAACTGAATGTGAGTATAGAAGTGATGAATGAGTTGTTCCAGAAACAGGGGAACAGTTCGGCCTATGCGAAAGAGATTCACGAGAAGATACAGACAGGCAAAGTTCACATTCATTCGCCATTCACCATAGCAGCTGATGAGATTCTAAACACCTATACCATTCGGGAACGTATTCAAAGAGAAGTAACCCGAAAAGAAGTTGCATTAGGATATGAGATTGTATTGCCAAACTTGGCAAATGAGAAAAAAGCATTAGTAGCCCTCTTTTATGTTTCCACAACAGACAGCGGCTATCTTGTTTTTGCAGATGAAGTATTAACGAGAATTGTGGGAATACTGAAGCTAACGTTCTCAAATTTTGAAAAAGATGATGCTTTAGGGAAAGAGTACAGGAACAAAGGGATAGAAGACAGTGGGGAAACGTTTGTAAAAGGAAAAAGAATTAAAGAATAAGACTTTGCGGATAACACTGGTTAAAGGATCAGCGAGGCGCTCCACCGCAAGGCTAACGCATGTAGCCACACCGCCGTTTAGCTGTGTTCCGTCATTAGCCAATGTTAAGAAATTGTTAAGTTTGTAATATGTACATTTTCTATGTTTGCCAGAAAATGTTTCATCTATGTTTCACCTCAAGAAATTAATGTGTAATAATTTGCTGATATAGAATATATTACAAATATTGTTCGAATCCCTCTCCCTCTGCAAGATTCTTTCTAACTCTTTCAAAGCCCCTCTGTTTCTTCACAGAGGGGCTTTCAGTTTTCTAGCCCCTTCCTTTTATTTTGCCATAAAGCCATGTTTAAATATATATATTATTTGAAAAGCAGTTGAGCAAATTCGAATAGATCATGCCGCCAGACTGGCCAGGTATGTCCGCCAGCATATTCGCTGTACTGGTATTTAACGCCCAGTTCATCGAACTTCTTCATCATAACTCGGCAATTTTCATGAGCGATGTCTTCCTTGCCGCCCATCGAAATCCAAAGATGTTTGAGATTTGAATTAATGGTTGATGCATTGCCTTTCATGAACGCATACTGCGGATCAGATAGGGTAGGGTTATTAGCAAACCAGCCTGAACTAAATACCCCAAGGGATGAAAATAGATCCGTGTTTTTGATACCTGCATACAAAGTTTGTAATCCGCCCATCGACAAACCCGCTAAGGCTCGGTTCTGGGCATCAGTAGCTACCCGGTAGTTGCTTTCAATAAAAGGAATGACTGCCTGCTTCAATTCGTTTTCGAATACTCTCAATACGTTTTCGTTAAAGCCAGCGATTCCTCCAGTATTGCCCATGTTGCCATCGAGCATTACTATGAGCATAGGCTTTGCTTTATTCTCTGCAATCAAGTTATCCAGAATTAAATCTGTTTTACCCTGGGTTGCCCACCCGCGTTCGTCTTCTCCACCGCCATGCAACAGGTACAAAACCGGGTACTTTTGAGCGGTATTAGCATCGTATCCTGGAGGGGTATAGATATTAAACCGTCGCCATGAATTAGTAACGGTTGAATAGTAGCGCTTTGTCCGGATATCCCCGTGTGGTACGTTTTTTAGGGCATAATATCCACCTTCAGCATATGGAATTTCAATGCCGCTGGCCATGCGTCCCATGCCATAAAAAGTTTCACTGGCTGGATCCGCTACAGCTACGCCATCAATCAATAAGGAATAGTAGTGAAAGCCCCGGCTGATGGAATCAGTGGTAACTGTCCAGAAGCCGCTGGTATCTTTCACCATGTCGTATTTTTTGCCCAGATCAACTTGTACTTTCCCTACTTGAGGCGCTTTTACCCGAAACACCACCCTGTTATCCGGTAGGATCTGTGGGTAATCGGCAGAACGAACATTGGTTGAGGCTGGCGAACCCAGAATAGTATATTTGGAAAATGAAGAAACATTCACTGGCTTAAACAGAAACTGGGAGAACATATAGAGTCCATTTTTCCACACTTTAAAATCGTGTACGCCTGGCTCAATGTAATAAATATGTGGCACCTTGTTATCATACAGGTAATCGTGCGTGCGTTTGCTAACCGAAATCAGGTTATCTTTATCGCCACAGGAAATCCAGAGTAGTTTCAATTGTTTTCTGGCTTCTTCCGGATTTGGCAGTAATTCCTCTGGTTGTTTGGTGTTGGGAGCAGACGAAAATCCACCTACCCAGGCAAATTTACTCAAATTACTTAAGCCAAAATTTAAGGATTGACCGCCACCCATCGAAAGTCCGGCAATGGCCCTGTGTTCCCGGTCAGTTAATACCCGGTAATTTTTTTCGATATAGGGAATCAGATCATTAAGTAAATCTTTTTCAAACGTAGCAAAAGCCTCTATTTTGTCTTTATCAAACACATTTCCCACAGCCCGGTCGTCTTTCATGGCCCGGCCATTGGGCATTACCACAATCATTGGCTCGATTTTCTTCTCCGCATACAGATTATCCAAAATTACCTGAGGATTAGCGCCTTTCAGCCACTCTTTCTCATCGCCACCAATTCCGTGCAGCAGGTAAAAAACGGGATATTTCTTTTTCTTTTGATATCCCGGTGGCGTATAAATCAGCGCTTTGCGGGTAGTACCCACCGTTTTTGATTCGTACTGAATGGTATCGATCTTACCAGTGGGGATACCAGAGCGAACCTGGTCAAAACCTTTTGGAGCTTCCTTTTCGCTGGGTTGTGAAATCGTAAGGTGACTACATGCCACCAATGCTATCAGTATCGTGATTATTTTCTTCATAGTATCGTTTAAATTTGTCAGGTAAGTTTACCCGTCCGGCATGATTTGTCGATGCTTTTATGTTACCTGTAGTTAACCAGTTTGTCAAACCATTTCAAGCTTTACTCCAAGGAATTCTTACCTTCGGCTCCTAATTCTTAAACAGCAAGGGGGCAAGCTCATGCAGGCTGCGGCGCCAGGTTTGAAATTCGTGGGCGGTATTCTCAGAGATATAGGAAACAACATTATAACCAGCTGCTTTCAGATCGGTAGCCGCTTTCTTTACACCATCGGGCCTTTCTTTGCTGCCACAGCTTAGGAATACAAGCTTTGGCTTGGCCTTGTCTTTGAGGTCTTCCGGAGAGTAAACACCACCGCTGAGCAGGCCGTAGTACCCAAAAATATCGGGCTTATTGAGGGTTATCATTCTGGTTTCCATCCCACCCATCGAAAGGCCTGCCATTGCCCGGTTATCCCGATTGGCTAGCGTACGGAAATTGGCATCCACATAGGGAATCAACTCCTCGGTCAGCACCGTCTGGAAAGGATCAATCTTAAAATCCCGTATTCCGCCCCATTTAATTTCGTTGGTCATGCCGTAGGTCATTACAATAATAAAAGGCTTGATTTTACCTTCTGCGATCAAGTTGTCCATAATCAAATTAGCACGCCCCTGGTTACTCCAGGCTGTTTCGTCCTCTCCCCAGCCATGCTGTAAATACAAGACCGGATATTTTTTCGACTTGTCCTTTTCGTAGCTGGGCGGAGTGTACACAAATGCCCGGCGGGAGGTATTGGTGCTTTTGGAGGGAAAAAGAATCTGCTCCACTTTGCCATGCGGAACGTCCTTCAAGGCATAAAAGTCCTGATCATGCGCGGGAATTTCAATACCACTTTCCCAGCGGACAGAGCCGTAGAAATTCAACGCACCAGGGTCATTAAATTTACCACCGTCAATTTTTACATTATAATAATGAAAGCCTTCATCCATGGGCCCCTCTGTAGTACCCATCCAAAAGCCGTCTTCGCCTTTCGTAAGAATGGTTCCCCCGCGACCGCCCAGTCCAAGACTTACCCGAACACTATCCGCCAAGGGCGCCTGGATACGGAACCGGGCGTAACCCTGAGAATTTACCTGTGGGTATTCCTGCCCCGGCTGATTTAATGTGGATGGTTTAAAATTCTCCTTTATGGAAGGTTGGCTTGCCTGTGCAAAACAGTTTACAGTCGTCAGCGCAACTGTAAGCAGTACCAATATAGTTTTACAAATCATTTGTTTAGTGGTTTCGGTGATAAAAAATGGATTCAGGAAATGAGTACTCGTAACTACTGGATCTCTCATTTATTTAAATATTGCCTGCAAAGTACTGGCTAAATATTGCTTACAGTTCATCCAGGTATGCCCACCTGGTACAACAATCGGCTCAACTTTCAGCTTCTTTTCTTTGAACATAGCAATATTCTGTTTCACCGGCTCGTACAAGAAATCTTCCGTGCCTACGCTGATCGTAAATAGTTTCAGTTGTTTGTTCATCTGTTCTGCATTGGGCGACCAATCAGTAAAGTTCTTTTTGAATTCATCCGTAGCTGTATAAGGCGCATAGGAACATACATAGGCAAACTTATCGGGATTTGTAAGTCCGATATTAAGTGTCTGTCCGCCGCCCACGGAAAAACCAGCAATCGCCCGGCCTTTACTTTCTTTAATAACCGGATAATTAGCTTCCACAAACGGGATAATGTCGCTTATCATGTCTTCGGTGAAATCAGGCATTGGGCTTGGTCGTACGTTGCCATAGGGCATCACAATGATCATGGGCTTGGCTTTGCCCTGTGCGATGAGGTTATCAGCAATCAGGTTCGACCGGCCTACTTTTGTCCAGGTTTCTTCTGTATCAGAACCCCCATGAATCAAGTACAGCACAGGATATCTGGTTTTACCATTCGGATTGAATCCCGGCGGGGTATATACCAGTAGAGGACGGGTGGTGCCTAGCGTGGCCGATTTGTAATAGTGGTAGCTGATTTTTCCGTGCGGCACGTTTTGCAGGGAATGCACAAGTGGCTGGTCGCCAGGAACATCTACAATGCTCCTTTTGAACCGCTCGTTGGCGAAGATATAGGTATTATTGGGATCGGCAATCTGCACACTGTCCACCCAAAAGCTGTAGGGATAAATATCTGGTGTGACGGGTGGAACGGTTATGCTCCAGATGCCGGCTGTATCTTTACTCATAGACAAAGGCGCTTTCAGAAATTCGCCGCTTAATATAACCTTACTGGCTTTTTTCGAGAAATACCGGAAGGTAATGCTATGGTCGGAAAGTACTTCCGGCGAATTGAGCGCAGGGGGCCTTTGTGCCTTTGTAATAAAGCTCACAAACAGCATGATAGTTAGTATAGGAAGAAACCTTTTCATTAGTATCTGATGAATGATTGAAATTAACTGTACAGTTTTCAATGCTTGCCTGAGTTTATAAACTCCTGCTCGCTTTTAAGGCTTTGTAAATCTTTCGTGGGAAAATCAGCAGGTACAGGATACGTTACTTCACCTGTTGCTAGCCATTCTGTGACCCTAATTACGGTAGTTTGATACCCGATACACTGGTACGCCGGCGGATAGATTTCGCCCTTCCAAAGGTGACCCAAACTTGAATTGTATACGCGTCCCTTTCCATAGTTAACCGTCCATTCGACTGGCCACATCTTGCGGGTCCCAGTACTATCATAGGCGTAGGATAAAATTGTCATATTTTCGGCTGGCCCTCGCGGGAAATAATAGACCTCTGTATTGGCCGTTTGCCATTGGTCAGGATAATTTTTATTGATCGGATGCCGGTTGAGGATCTGAATGACCGCATTAAATCTCTCCGCATGCCCGGTCCCTTCGCCCTCTCCAGGCGGAATACGGACGATTTTTTTGTCTGCATCAATTTCCAGGGCATAGCCTCCGCTACTGGGCCGCCAGCCCATCCCAAGCATTTTATCGTACTCTTTCCAATGCGGAAATGCATTATTGGCCGAATGAAGGATATATAATCCACCTCCTTTTTTTACATAGGCTTCTAGTTCCTGTTCTACCTGTCTAGGCCAGCGCAAACGAGGATTTTGTATATTGTTGGTATTCTGGACGATCACGTCATATTTGTTGAATTCAGGTTTCCAAGTTGTCCGCGCAATGCTATCAGAAGGAATGGTCGAAATATCCACTTTAAAGCGCCCACTTTCTTCCAGTATCCACTTGGTTACAGCAGTAGTTTGTTGCCAGTCGTGATTGCTAAATCCATCAACAATTAAAACATCGATACGTTTAGCTTGCTGGGCAAAAGTGAAATTTGAATAAAAGCCTGAAAAAACGATGAATATACAAGCACCAAGAATTGATTTAGTTTTCATAGGCCTGATCAGATTTGTTATTTGAAAAGCAATGGAGCGGTGTCTGCCAGGTACTTTTTAACATTCATCCACGTATGTCCACCGTCTGTGATCAGGCTTTTAAAATTCACATTCTTTGCCTTCAGGTAGTCCATAAATTCAAGGGTTCCTTTGTAGAGGAAATCTTCACTGCCTACACTTACCCACAGTAGTTTAAATTGCTTGTTGGTGTTTTCAGGATTTGCCCCAATTTGTGGGAAGCTGCGGTCCATTTCCTGAGGCGATAAATAGGAACTGTAGCTGCACACCCAGGCAAACTTATCCATATTTCCGAAAGCAGCCCGTAAGGTTTGTCCGCCTCCGCGTGAGAAGCCGCCAATTGCCCGGTTGTCGCGGTTGGGAATGGTGCGGTAGTTTTTCTCTACATAGGGTATTACATTCGTTAATAAATCCGTTTCGAAAGCTTTGGCCCGGCTTACAGCTTCTGCATCGTCTCTTACCACTGGGTCTGCGGGTTTGGGTTTGCCTGTTTGCTCGGCTACCCTGGCCGCCACATTGCCGTAAGGCATCACAATGATCATCGGCTTTGCTTCGCCTTCCGCAATCAGATTATCCAGAATGAAGTTGGTTTTGCCTACCTTAAAGTAGGTTTCCTCAGTATCGGTTGTACCACTGATGAGGTAAAATACCGGATATTTTTGTGAAGTGTTTTTATTATATCCTGGCGGGGTGTAAATAACCAGCGAGCCAGTGCTGCCGGAAATCGAGGGATAATATTCATAGGTGACTGTGCCATGTGGTACATCTTTCAGGGCATGCACCAGTGGGGTATCGCCAGGTACATCTACCAGACTAGCCTTAAACCGTTCGTTGGGAAAGAAGGCTACATTGGCAGGATCCATTACGTTAACGCCATTCACCTGAAAGCTATACGGATAAATATCAGGTTTAACTGGGCCCACAGTTACACTCCAGATACCGGAAGTATCTTTGTTCATTGGCACCGCTGATGACCCAAACTGCCCACCATTGAGCAGAACCTCCTGTGCAGAGGGAGCCAGGTAGCGGAAGGTAACGGTTTTGTCGGCATTCACCTGCGGCGATACAACCAACGGACCTCGAGGTGGCTGGGCGAACGCAGGCTTACTAAAGCAACTAAGTAAACCGGCAAACAAAAGAATGATTAAAGGTAGTCGCATATTGATAACTAGTTAATTCTATTCAAGTGGGCCAATCAGTTCTACAAAGTTTCCATCCGGATCTTGCACTAATACAAAATGTGCATCTTTACTCAACGGAGTGGGGGTAGTTCCTAGAAAAGCCACCTTTTGTTTTTTTAATCTTTCTATGATTGGCTTTAGAGATTTTACCTGAATGGTAATGTATTGCATACCCGTATCATCCTGAATGGTTTTTTGAGTAGGATGCGTGGCTTTTTTTCCAAAACTCATCAATTTCCACTCATTGGCATCAGGGCTGTTTTCCAATTTTAATATGGTTACGGCAACAGCTACGCCAGTGGTAAGCCCAGAACGTTTGCCAAACTCTTCATTGATGGTAAAATTGCCGGTTTTTACCATACCAATGCCATTTACATAAAAGTCTAATGAACGTTCTATGTCTGAAACTACTACGCCAACACCAATTAATTTACTGCTGAAATTAGATTGTGCATACGCAACATAATTCATCAATATTGCACAAACAATTAGGGAGATTTTTACCATTAGTTTTATTAAGTTTTAAATCAAAAAAATTATAAATTCTTATTTTACTCGTTAAATTTAGTTTTCCTTTCCGATTCAGTTATTGGGCTACCAGGGTATACACTTTGCCAGGTTGTGTAGCTATATCATAAAGCAAGGTTTCTTTCAATGCCAGGGCTGTCACATTGGCTTTGTTGGAAATAACAGGAGCCGGAGTGGATTCGGTGAAATAGAACGGATTTGTGTTTTGTCCGGATGCTTGTTTTAGCTTTTCTCCTTTGCTCAGTTGCAAGGCATTTGGAACCCGCAGGCGAAGGTTTCCCCCAAGTGTAGATTTAATTTCAACCTTCGTCAGTTTTGCTCCGTTCCACTGCATATTCACCACTTCAAAACCACCAATAGCCCGAATTCCACTAATGCTGCCGGCTTGCCAGACGTCAGGTAAAGCGGGCAGTAAATGCAGGGCTCCATCGGCACTTTGCATGAGCATTTCCGTTATGCCAGATGTACAACCAAAGTTGCCATCAATCTGAAAGGGAGGATGGGCATCGAACAGGTTATTGTAGGTTCCTCCACCTTCCGGATTTGTTCCTAAGGGCGTAAGTTGATTTTGAATTAATTGATAGGCATGATTTCCATCCTGCATTCTGGCCCACCAGTTCACTTTCCAGCCCATACTCCAGCCCGTAGACACATCCCCCCGGTGAATAAGGGTTGTTTTAGCTGCACTGAATAGTTCCGGAGTCCGGTAGGCAGAAATCTGATTAGAAGGAAATAAACCATATAGATGCGAGATGTGGCGATGATTATCTTTTGGATCATCAATATCTTCCAGCCACTCCTGCAACTGGCTATACTGACCGATATGCATGGGCGGTAATTGACTACGCATCTGCTTTAATGTATCTACAAATGCCGCATCCTGTTTTAAAATTTCTGCCGCCCTGATCGTTGTACTGAAGACATCAAACGCAATCTGATTATCCATAGTTGTACCAGCATCCAGCGAAGACTCGCCATGGGCTTTGGGGGCGTTTTCAGGAGAAGTGCCTGGGTTCACTACCAGCCATTTGTGTTTCGGATGTTCTACCAGATAATCTACATAAAACGTGGCTGCCCCTTTTAAAATAGGATAAACTGATGCCAGAAAGGTTTTATCGCCATTATACAGATAATGTTCCCACAGATGCTGACTGGTCCATCCACCACCTGCAACCCACATTCCCCAGAGAGCACCGTCAATAGGTCCGGTAATGCGCCAGATGTCGGTGTTGTGATGAGCCATCCATCCTCTGGCTCCATACATCACCCTGGCTGTTTCCTGTCCTGCCTCTGACATCTCTTTTACCATTCGCAGAAACGGCTCATGCAGTTCAGAAAGGTTGGTTTTTTCAGCCGGCCAGTAATTCATCTGGGCGTTGATGTTGATGGTGTATTTGCTGTCCCAGGGTGGTTTCATTCGATGGTTCCAGATGCCTTGCAGATTGGCCGGTTGCCCTCCTGGTTGCGAAGAAGAAATTAAAAGATACCGCCCATATTGATAGTACAAGGTGACCAGATGCGGGTCGTTAACGGTGCGGAAATTTTTCAACCGCTGGTCGGTAGGAAGCTTAGCCGCTTGGGTTAAACCCAGGTCTAATTTTACGCGGTTGAAGTATTTCTGGTAAGCAGCTATATGTGGATTTAAAATAGCCTTATAAGATTTCCCATAGGCTTTATCCAAGTACCCAGCGGCTCTTGTCTGCTCATCACCGCTGATATCCTGGTAATTGTTAAAATTAGAGGCCATGGAAATGTAAATGGTTGCCGTGTTGGCACCTTTCACTATAAGTGAGGTGTCGTTGGCAGAAAGATTGCCGCCTTCTGTTTTAATGCGGGCAATGCCTTTAAATTTTACCAGACCTTTTACTCCATCGTGGTCTGATGTAGTTCCGGAGATAGTCAGTTCTTTCGTTGGGGTGATTTTGATTTGGGAGTTAGTCTGGGGAGTAGAGAATGAAGCAGTGAATGAAAGGCTACCTGCTTTACTTGCTGTTAACTGCATGGCAATAATCTGATCGGGAAAAGACGTTAGTACTTCCCTAGTATAAGTCACCCCACCAACTGTATAGGATGTTTTCGCTACAGCCCGTTCAATATCCAGTTCCCGGTAGTAATTGGAATAGGTATCATGTCCGCTAAAGGTCAAGTGAAGGCTACCAATAGGCTGAAACATCTGGCCATGTGATTTTTTAGTAATGATGCTTTTATTGGCTAGTTCCTCGGCTTCTTTTTGCTTGCCCTCAAATATTAACTGACGGACCTGGGGCAAGGCAGCTAAAGCATCCGGATTATCATTCCGGTTAGGGCTACCAGACCAAACCGTATGCTCATTGAGTTGAATGGTTTCCTTCTCCACATTTCCATAGACCATAGCACCCAGCCGGCCATTCCCAATCGGCAAAGCATTTTCCCAGGTAGTACCAGAAGGCGTATCATACCAAAGTTTTAAGCCTGGTTTATCCTGGGAAAAGCCTAAAGTTGCAATCGAGAGTAAAAACAAACAAATCAAATGCTTCATTATTTGAAGGTGTTAGTAGGTTTAGGCATGAATATCTTTTTAAATGGTAGTCTATTATATCAACTCAACAGATTACTCTCTTTATGGCATCTCGATCATAGCTTTAATCACGCCACTAGCCGGATTCAGCCAGGATTTAAATTCGTCAGCTACCTTATTAAAAGCTACCCTATGCGTGATATAGGTTGTGGGATTGATTTTTCTTTTTTGTATAGAAGCTATCACATGCTCAAAGTCCTGCCTGGTGGCATTCCGGCTGCTCATTAGTGTACCTTCGCGTTTATGAAATTCCGGGTGAGAAAAGGATATATCACCTTTCTGCAACCCGATTAACACATACCTTGCCCCATGAGCCATGTATTGAAAAGACTGATTGATCGCTTTTAAATTTCCTGTTACATCAAATATTACAGTAGGCATATTGCCATTCGTAATTTCTTTCAATTGCTGAAGCACATCCGGGGAAGATGCATTGATAATATGATCCACCTTCAGTCTTTCTTTGCAGAACTGTAGGCGCCCTTCATTTATGTCCATCGCAATCACCTTTGCCCCAGCTATGCGGGCAAACTCCATAGTGCCTAAACCGATTGGGCCTGCACCCACTACCAACACAAATTCACCAGGCTCTATAGCAGCCCTACGAACACCATGTGCGCCAACAGCCAGTGGTTCTACCAGGGCTAGTGCGTCAACTGGCAAGCCTTCGCCATGTACAAGCGCATAGGATGGTACGGAAAGATACTCCACCATGCCCCCATCTGTATGAACTCCACTTACCTGCAGGTTTACGCAGCAATTGGGTTTTCCCGAACGGCAGGCAATGCACTGGCCACAGTTAAGGTATGGCATAATAGTGACTGTTTCACCAATTTTAAAACCTGTTACCCCATCTGCGTCTACCAGTTCCCCGGCCAGTTCATGACCCAGAATGCGGGGATAGCTGAAATAAGGTTGCGTCCCTTCAAAGGCATGCAAATCCGTACCACAAACTCCAACACGGGCTATCTTAATAATAGCGTGACCAGGCTTAAGGGCTGGTTTTTCACTAGTATGATATAGGAAGCTGCCTGGAGTAGTACAGATAAGAGTTTGCATAGTCAAAATGTACATTACGGCTAAATAACACGATAACATCTTTTGACTTTGTATTGTAAAGTATATTGAATGACTATTATCAGTATTTAGAACTATACAAAGAAATAATATTTATTTATATAGATGTAAGTAAAAATTATCCAAGTATTAAGATATTTTAACATCAGTTTATTAGAAAAAGCTATTTTTATGTATATATCTTATAATGTATGAAGCCGCAGTTGTTAAAAGTCCCTACTGGTCCTGTACATTCCTTTAGTGTCCGGCAGGACAAATTGCCCAACATTAATAACCATTGGCACTACCATCCGGAAGTAGAACTCATTCAGTTTCATAAGGGAGGTGGTACCCAATTTGTGGGGGATCATATTAAACGGTTTGGTGCAGGAGACATTGTGCTGGTAGGGGCTAACCTGCCTCATTATTGGCGCTACGACGACATTTACTTTCAAGATACCCATCAGGAACTGCCTTACTCGACGGCAATTCATTTTACGGAAACATTCTGGGGAGATCGTTTTATTAATCTGCCCGAAAACAAGCCCTTGAAAGCATTGTTAGAGAAGGCAAAAAGAGGTATCCTCCTCTCCAGTCAGGATAACCCCCTAGTCAAAAAATACATAGAAAAAATATACTACTCCGAAGGATCTCACCGGATCATTTACCTGATGGAATGCTTACTTGCTATTGCTAGTTCACAAGAAGCTCAAGTGCTTTCTTCCATTGGCTTCCAAAGTAATTTCTCGCCGGCAGAAAATAAGCGCATCAATGCCATTTACGAGTATACACTGAAGCACTTCCAACAAAAGATTGCTTTAGCAGAAATTGCTTCAGTTGCCGGGCTCGTCCCCAGTTCCTTCTGCCGGTATTTTAAATCGAGAGCAGGCAAACCATTTTCACAGTTTTTAATGGAGATCAGAATTGGATATGCCTGTAAATTATTACTAGATGGACAAATGAGTGTAAAGCAGCTTTGTTATGAAAGTGGGTTCAATAACTTTACCTGTTTTCATAAAAATTTCAAGGTCATTACCGGCAAAAGGCCCCTAGATTATCAGAAAACATATGCCAATAAACTTGCTTAGGTATGGGTAAGTAGCTGTTAAAGAATCATAACATCATTTGCAAAGCAGATGACTAACATAGAGGCAGGCCATCTAATCACTCAGCTATTTTCTAAATACGACCTGGCTTTAATTCAGCAAATTCCGTCCAGGCTTATCTACTATTAAATCTTATTGAAAAACAGGTAATCATCTTAAGCAGGCTTGTCGATCAGGTATACTCATCTTTGAAGAACAGTTTTAACGGGATGCTTCTGGTGTGCTCAACTGGATCAACTGGATTTACTCTATTGTCCGGTTGAGCACACTAGAAGCACTGCAAATTACACACCCTATGTACTCTCAGAAATAATGCATTTTAAATATTGCTAGCTAGGTTTCAACACACTCTAAAAACAGGATGAGTTTGCATTATATAGTTTCTTTATATTTTCTTAGAGGGGATTAATCTAAAAAAAGTTTGGACAGTTGCATCAATTAACAGAAATAATAGGATGTTTTATTGCATACAAAACCAAACCCTTTTTAAACAAAGCATAACCTTGAAAGGAGGTAGCAAAGAGGTAATTATACATATGTTTGAGTATAAGTTTTGATAGCTATGTATGGCAGACAGCATTAGATATTGCACCTACAGAAGGATCTATTGAGAAACAAGCTACAATCTTTCCCAAATGTCTCCAAAATGAATTCTATCTGTCTGGAAAATTAAGTATCCGTGAGCGGGAAGTTGCCCACCTGGTAGCCAAAGAATATAGCAGTAAGCAGATAGCACACCTGCTTTGCATCAGTATGTATACAGTAAATACTTACCGGAAAAAATAAAAGGTAAACGGCTACAATGTTCTGTAATTAGCTAATCCTAGTAGGATTGTAATTAAATTTTAATCTGACTTTTACATTTTAAAAAATGCAACTCCACGGAAAAGTGAAAGGTCTAAAGTTATCGCCACAAGTTGTACTACGTATACACTGTGCAGAAGAACTATTAAAAGAAGTAATACCCTTTCAAGGGTTGTTTGTCGAGCCTATTTTCCCTTATGGGTATAGGTGAAACTCCGGAACGATGTAAAGGTATAGAGGTATCTACAGAGATAGTGTCAGCATCAATATTTTATGATCCATTTTGCCTGTTACTTGATTAATGAAAAGTTTTTGCCACAGAACACACTATAGCTTGTTTATTTCTAAGCCATCACAATCCTGGTAAAATATTTTCAATTCAATAGGTTTGTGGGTATTAGTCATAGTGGTTTGCTCCAGAGCAATCTCGGCATAATGGTAATAAGGATCTTGAGAGGTAATAGATTTGGCCTGTATATTTTCTCCGGCAATAGCCAAATTAAGAGTAAGAGCCATACCTTCCGCTTCATTAGCTATACGCATTGTATCTATATATTTAACAAAATTTATTGGAAAGCTTCTGCGTTCGCCATTTGTTTTTATTAACGTAATTCTCAGGTAATAGTCCAAGAGTATACCCGCCGTTTTATGTTTTTTGTTAGTGGGAAGGGAAACTATAAGATCCGTTATCAACAAATAGGTATAGGGATAAACCAGGTCAAAACTTACGGCTGGGCGTTTATGATTTAGCAAAAAAAACTTTTGAAGCCTGTAGTTAACCGAATCATTGCTAGTACTGATGCTCATAGATAGGTCAAGTTTACTGAGTATTTATCTCTACAAAAAGAAAGTTTAGGAGAGTACTAGTTGCTGGCTGTGCTTTACTTGGGTTGGGCTAAAGCCAGTTTTTCTTTTAAATGCCCGGCTAAAATTCTGCAGGCTGGTAAAACCCAGCATAAAAGCTACTTCCTGTATTTGCATATGTGGACGGCTAAGTAACTGAGAAGCCATTTCTATCTGATGTTCTTCCAGCAAGCTCAGATACGTATGATTCTCTTCTTTAAGTTTACGCTGCAATGTACGTGCACTTATATTAAGCATAGCTGCTACTTCTTCCAATTTAGGATTGTAGTATGCTTGCTTACTGCTGAGAATCTGCAATACTTTGCTGGCAAAACTTGTCTGATTTTTGAGTTGCATAAGTTTTTCTGTGCATAATTTCTGCATATTGGCGTACATTAACTCATTAGCTGATATCAAGGGAGATGCTGCCGTAGCTGCATCGAATACAAGCATATTTTCTTGCTGCCCAAATAAAGTCTGACCAAACAGATCTGTAAACACTGACTGATTTTTTGCTTCTATCAGATGGCTGAAACTTGCATAAAGAGGTTTTATTACTCTTCCAATCAGATAGCCAGATAAGGATATAGTTAAGCTCATGGCATGCTCAGCAGCCATCGCTGCTGTAAGCGGGCTTGTCTCTACCCAAGTAGGAGCAGGTCTGTACAGCACTTTTATGCTTCTGTCGGGCAGTTCTTCTACCTGATACTCAAACATAGTACCCATTAAAGGAAAAAAGTCGGCAAAGCTTTTCCAGGCAAATTTTAAGCTGGGGCTACTGGAAGTAAGAGGTGCAATCCAGCCAAGTACAGAAAACGTAATATTTTTTCCGAAGCTTATTCCAATGAACCGGTAGTTGGTAAGTTTCAACGCACTTTCCCACATCCGGATGCCAAGTTTCCAGTCCTGCATTCCATCTGGAATCGCTATGGAGTCAGGATTTACGCCAGCCAGCTGGTATACCGCTTCTTCTTTTACCCCATAACTCTCACAATTGCGTGCAATGGCTCTTATTATCTCGTTGTGTACCTGCATGACGTAAAATGGCTAATCTTCTGTCGCAAAATGAAAATCCCTTTGTTTATGATTCAGCTATTTTTGTAACAGAAATATAAATTTAACCAAAATAGATATGAATAGCAGAATAATTATGCGTGTTTTATCGGTGATAGTAATTGGGATTACTGCGCTGGGTATTGGTATGGTAAGTATTATGGCATTTGTTAATCCGCAATCGGTAATGGATCTGGTAGGGGTATCATTACCTAACACGGATGCCTACAGTTCTATCAGGGGTGTGTATGGCGGGGCAGGTACGGCCATCTGTATTGCTCTAGTATATCTGGCAATTAGTAACCAGAGAATGGGTTTGCTGTTTGTAGCTTTATTATGTGGCCTATATGCACTGTCGCGAACAATTACCATTTATGCCGAAGGAAGTCTGGGAGAGTTTGGTCAACAATGGCTGGTTATTGAAAGTAGTATGTGTATCGTTGCTTCGCTGCTGTATTATTTGAAAACAATACCCGAAAAGCCGGTGTTGCACAATGCCTAAAGCGTTTAAGGCTTAGTAAATGAGACTTATCTCTTGCAAGAGGGATAAGTCTTTCTTTTTTAATCCATTTAGAGATTATCTGCTGACAGTAAGAATAAATCTTGCTAAGAACTACTATATTGTATAACAAAGAAAAAATATTGATTTTTATTGCTGTTTTACTCTGCTGATCTATATGAAAAAGTACTTTTTACTATTTATTTGTGTGCTTATTCATGTATCATATGGATGGGCGCAGCAGACTAAAACTATCCGGGTAAAATCTGGCCAAGATCCAGCACGAGCCGTTGAAACTAGCGACCGTTACCGGTTTGCCAAATTTATGGATGGTAAAATTCATTATATAAACAATGTATCGGCTGGGAAGCTTAATTATAGTATCCTGCTTGGAGAGGTGCATTTTATAGATTCTAAACGAGATACATTATCATTAGCGAATGAGCATCTCATAAAAATGATCAATATTGGTGAGAGTAAATTCTATTATGATAAAGATGCCGGATATGTTGAAGAGATTGCCTCCTACAATAATGTGAAACTAACTATGCGACAGATCATGATTGTGATAAACAGTGAGAAAGAGGGAGCTTATGGACATTCGACAGGGGTTGCTGCTATCAGAACTTATAATTCTATTTTTACTGGTAACGGGCAGATTCAGAAATTACAAATACATGGAGATATACTGCTCACCAAACATATATCCTATTATCTTGTTGATCAAAACAACCGGGTTCATCAGGCTACTAAAGCAAATTTTCTGCGGATATATGCCAAAAACAAGAAAGAGGTAGGTACTTATATAAAAAAAGAAGTTATTGATTTTAAAAGTGAAAATGACCTGAAAAAATTGTTGCAATTCTGTAGTAGCTTAGTTTAATAAGGTAATAAAGAATATGTATTTAACTATGCTTTGTTACAATTTTTGTAGAAATGATTGATAAATGAAAGATATAATTTTCCGATCCATGCAGCCAGAAGAAAGAGGGGTGGTAGCTGAAATGATCGCTGCTCTCTACCAGGGTGATCCGGATAACCCATTCATGACCCAAAAGAAAATTCAGCTTACTTTTGAAACGCTTGAACGGCATCCTGATTATGGGGATGTGCTTGTTTTTGAGCAAAAAGGCCAGATTATTGGCTATGCTCTATTAATTAATTTCTGGAGTAATGAATTTGGTGGTCTTCTACTTACAATTGATGAATTATTTGTTATTCCTGCCATACGGAATCAAGGTGTAGGTACAGCTTTTGTCCAATACCTGATAACAAGCCGATATAATAAATTTGTGGCGTTAAAACTTGAGGTACTTCCTTATAATATACGGGCGTTGAAGCTCTACCAAAGTCTAGGCTTCCAACAGGCTGACAGGCATCATCTGCTCTACAACCCTACGAAATCCTGATTATCTTTCCTGTTTAACTTTTATCATCCATTTTTATAATTTACTTAGACAATGCAGGCGAAAAACTGTTTATAAGCTGCAGTAACTTAGCTTTACCAACATACACTTCGTATTTATCTTCTAAAAACTTAGGCCAAAACTCTTCTACTAATGCTTATGGACTTATATTAGTTTTCCCTAGCCACTTGCCATAGATTTGTCTATCAGAGGCGAAATACTTTAAATACCTTGATAAAGGAGCTGACCAAAGAGATACATTACCTGCTTTACTAGCGCAACCTACCGGCGCCGAATTCTTCAGGAACATTAGCCAAGAAAGATAAGATATTACCAGGGAAATTTATAGTCGTAAATAAGGTAAATAGCTGTTTACCCTAAAACAAAGGTACTTTAGTGTTACTATAGATTGAGTACAATTATTTTCATAGGCAATCATATAAAATTGCTTGAAATATTACTTTAGGGTGTATAAAATTTTAACTAAAGAATCCCCTTTTACTAGCTTTCAAACCTATCGTTTTTAAAAATACCACTGGCTAGCTATCTGATAAACAGCTAGCTCAGAATCTGCTCTTCCTATTATTCATAGGTGACATTCACCTATCTGGCTAATGAGATTTTTTTATTGTCTACTCTCAGATGATTATGTCTGGAAACTGACATTAGTACTTGCTTACGAGTATTCTACAAAAGTATTTCTAAGGTCAGCAGTAATTTCGCTAGATAAATAATGGGTTAAATATCCTTCACTTACTGCGACTGATAGTTATGAGAAAAAGTATATTGGTTATCTGCATGTTGTTACAACTTGTATCTGTAAGCGTATATGCTCAAACCGGTATGTTTGTGCCTGAACTTTCTGTAGTGGATGGGCAGATAAGTGAGTTTATGCAGAAATGGAATCTGCCGGGTGGATCAGTAGCTTTGGTGAAAGATGGACGGTTGCTCTATGCCAGAGGATTTGGTGAAGCAGACAAAGGTACACCTGTGCAGCCGCATCATCTGTTCAGAATAGCCAGTTTATCAAAGCCTATTACGGCTATGGCCATTATGAAACTAATTCAAGATGGTATGCTGCAGGCTGACGCATTGGTTTTTGGAGAGAAAGGTATTTTGCATATGCCCGAGTATCAGCAGATTGCTGACGAACGAATCAATCGTATTACTGTAAGACATTTGTTAGAGCACACAGCTGGATGGGATAGGGAAATAAATCCGCTAGGAGACCCTATGTTTAACTCAGTTATGATAGCTAAGGAAATGCAGGTAGCAGCACCGGCTAATCAGCAGGCTATTATTCAATATGTTTTGTCTAAACCCCTAGACTTTGAACCGGGCACTAAATTTTCGTATTCTAACATTGGGTATTGTATAGTTGGACGTGTGATTGAACAAGTAACAGGTTTATCCTATGGAGAATATGTTTACCAGCATATATTACAGCCTCTTGGAATTGCTGATATACAGTTAGCAAAAAATATGTATGAGGCTAAACATGAAAAAGAAGTACGCTATTATGATAATTCCAGCCGGGGGCTAATGCCTTCCGTTTACGAACCCAACGTAAAAGTTGCCTATCCATATGGTGGTTTTAATCTGGAAGCTATGGATTCACACGGAGGCTGGATTGCTTCGGCTACTGACCTGGCTAAATTACTAGTAGCTACAGATGGATTTAATACAAAGCCTGATTTTTTGCAAGCGGCTACCATACATACAATGATTACTCCCTGTCAACACTACCCAGGCTATGCCATGGGGTGGTTTGTGAATAATTCTGGTAACTGGTGGCACACTGGATCTCTGGCTGGTAGCTCGGCCATTATGGTACGATTACAAGAAGGCTATAGCTGGGTAGTTCTGTTTAATGGTAATCCTCAGACACATGCTTATTTCTCAGCGCTGGATCAGCTAATGATAACAGCTTTACGCAAGGTTCAAATCTGGCCAACACATGACTTGTTTAATCCAGCAACCGTTACTCAACGAGATACACAATAATTAATTTAGGATTATTTTTACCCATCTTCATTTCCTAAAACGATACTACACAGTATATTACTCAGCTTGCTATCGTTGCAGAAATGTATATTTCATTAAAGTATTCATGCATTGATAGATTATTTTACTATTTTAGTATTATATCAATATATATTATCACTAATGCAATGAACAACTCAAGACGAGCTTTTTTAAAAACTAGTGCTTTGGCAGTAGCCGGATCATCCTTTATGGGTAATTCTTTGTTTGCTGCCCAAAAGCCAAAAGAATTAGTTGGTGTACAATTATATTCTATCCGCGAGGAAATGAAAAAAGATCCTTTAGGCACCTTGAAACAGGTAGCCGCTATGGGATATAAAAATGTAGAACATGCTAGTTATGTAAACAGGAAATTCTACGGGTATGCACCGAAAGAATTTAAAAAAATACTCGATGACCTGGGGCTAAAGATGCCTAGTGGGCATACAGTAATGAGTAAGAAGCATTGGGATGAAACAACTAAGGCTTTTACCGATGAGTGGAAGTATACCGTAGAAGATGCCGCTGTGCTAGGACAACAGTTTGTAATTAGCCCGTCTATGCATGAAGGTACACGTAAAAATTACGACGAGCTAATGCGTTTTCTGGAATTGTTTAATAAAAGCGGAGAACTTTGCCAAAAATCAGGTATGAAGTTCGGCTACCACAACCACGATTTTGAGTTTAGTGAGAAACTCAATAATAAAACTCTATACGACATTATTCTGCAAAATACTGATCCCAAGCTAGTAATGCAGCAGCTGGATATTGGCAATATGGTGGGTGGCGGTGCTAAAGCCATGGAAATTCTGAAAAAATACCCAGGCCGCTTTGAATCTATGCATGTAAAAGATGAAATAAAGAGTTCATCTGAACATAGCGGATACGAAAGTACTGTTTTAGGTAAAGGTCTGGTAAATCCGAAGGAGATCATTGACTGGGGCCGTAAATCTGGAGGCACTATTCACTTTATTATCGAACAGGAGGCTTACCAAGGTCAGTCGCCCTTAGAGGCCGTTAAGGAAAACCTGCAAATAATGAAGAAGTGGGGGTATATCTCTTAATCACTTTCTTCTAAATAACTTATAATCTACATTTTTCTTTTACTATCCAGGTAAGCAAGTATGTAAAGATCTTATCTATAAATAAATACATACTTGAAAGCAAGGCATAAATACCTGCACAAAGCATTCACAGGACTATTAACTAGTGATACTTTATGCGGAAATTTCTGCCTTGCTTTATTTTAAGCAACTAAATGTCACTTCAGGAATCTTCTCTCATCCTCTAAAACATTCAACTAATAAGCACAATTTTTGTGGTTTTATGAGATAGCTTATCTGGCAACAGCTTTTAATTAGCTACTTATACATTACATCATACAGACATGTGAAAGAAGGCGATGTTGGATAAATATGTTTACTAATACTTGAAAATTTAATAAATTTGATTGTAACAAACCTATCCTAGCCACTTAATAATTGTTTTACATGCTGTGAGTGTCTTATCAATTTTTGTATGTCCAGAAGATTTCTCTATCTCTGTCTTGTCCTTTTTTACACGGCTGTGTTTTCAACACTTTTAGCACATCCGCTAGAAGAATCTCTTGTTCCAAAACGTAGTGCTAGTGGCTTGTATGGCTACGTAAATACCCAGGGTGAATTTGTAATAAAACCACAATTCGACCAGGCCATGCCTTTTACAGATGGGATAGCCAGAGTAAAAGTCCGCTCACATTGGCGGCTGATTAGTACGAAGGGTAAGTTTGTCAACAAATCATTATACGAAGACATTAGTGATTTCCGCAATGGGGTGGCTATAATCAGGAAAAAAGAAGAACTGTCATCTACCAATGCTATACTTTCAGGTCTAGTCACTATTAAAGGAGCGGAAGTAATAGAACCCAACTATCACTATTTCACCCCTGCTTCTGACTTGTCAATATATATTGTTGGCTTAAAAGAAAAAGTGCCGGGCAAAGAAGAGGCAAGAGTACGTTTTGGCGTGCTAGATGCCAATGGTAAAACAGTAATTCCAGTTAATTTTCAGGCCATTCGGGAGTATAACTTTAAGCTATTTGCTGTAAAAAATACGAATGCTACCTGGCAGGTATACACAAGTGAAGGACTACCAGTGTTTGCCGGGACTTATACCGATATACAAGAATTTGATGAGCAGCTGGCTACCGTGAAGCAAAATGGCAAATGGGGCATTCTGCACCGCAATGGCGATATGGTAGTAAAACCTTTATACAAGCAAATTATAAAAAAAGGGGCTAACTCTTATGACTTGGTAAGTTTTACTCAATGGAAAGCTGTTTCTAGAAAAAAAGAAAATTTGTTTACCAGCGAATATGATAACCTTCAACCATTAAATAACGAAATTTATAGCTACCAATACACAGGTAAATATGGCTTGCTAAATGAAAAAGGCAATAAGATTAGTGAGCCCCTGTATGATGAAATAACCCTTTTTGTAAAAGATCTGGCCGTTGTTAAAAGTGGAGCAGCTTATGGACTTATCAGTAAAAGAGGCGAATTACTAGTGCAAGCCAAGTATCAGGCTATTGTAATTGATAGTAGTTCCAATGTAGTAAAAGCAAAAGAAGCTGGTAAATGGGGAATTATGAATAGATCTGGTAAAGCCATTACCCCGTTTATTTATGAGGAAATTAGATTACAACCCTATGGACTTTTTGCTGTAAAGCAAGGCAGTCAGTGGTATTTACTGGATGCAACTGGCCGGGTAGCTGGAAGTTCTTCTTATGATGATATATATGATTTTAAGGGGTTATATGCCATTGTAAAAAAGCAGGGACAGGCCGGCCTAATTAACGCTAGAGGAAGCTGGGCTATTGAACCTATGTACGACAGCTTGCGGATGATGAGCCGACAAACTGTACTCTATTTCTCCAAAGGCAGATCGGGAATTATCAATTTATTTACTAAACAGACAGTTTTCTCTGCAGAAAATATTGAGCCTTTGAATGCTAGTTTATACAAAACAAGTTTTGATGGAAAAACTGGTATGTATGATTACCGCGGGTACATGGTACTATCTATGGAGTATGATTATATATCTGGCGTAACTAAAGACAGCATCCTAACTGTTGAGAAAGACGGAAAAAAAGGTTTAATGAGTTTACAGGGAAAAACAATTCTAAACCCTAGCCAACTTTATCAAGAGTTACACGTAATGCGTGAGGAAAGAGTAGGCATAAAAATAAATAACAAATACGGATTCATAGACCGCAATGGGAAGCTTCGCATAGCCAACCGGTATGAAGGGATAGGAAGTTTTTCTGAAAATATGGTAGCGGTTAAAATACGCGGCAGGTGGGGCTTTATTGATAAAGCAGAAGAGTTGAAAGTGCAGTGTATGTATGATGAGGTACAGGATTTCCGCAAAGGTACAGCACCCGTTAAACGGGATGGCAAGTGGGGATTTGTAAACAAGACAGGCCGGGAAACCGTAAGGCCCCAGTACGAATCTATTCAGCTATTACCTACCGGACGTTACCGGGTAACGAAAGATGGAAAAAAAGGCTTAGTTACCGAAGCTGGACGGGAATTGTACATTACGAAATTTGACCTGGTAGAGGATCTGGGCAACGATCTAATACTACTCTCACGCAACGGAAAATTTGGCTTATCAGACATGAATGGCCTGGATGTAGTTCCACTCATATATGACCATTTGTATGTGGATTCCTCAAAAAATATATTTATCTTAGGGGTAGTGCCACCAATACAGTCGTTTAATTTTCGCCCCTAGGTAGAAAGTGATACGGAGTCATCTGGCCGTTTATATATAATCTATCTACAGATGAAGAAATATTTATTCCTAACCACCTTTATTTTTTGTGTCTTTGTGCAGCTGAAAGCGCAGGATGTGCAGTGGGCAACGCGGGTAGTTGGCTTTTCATCCGAATACCAGGACCCAAAAATGCCTAAACAGTACGGCGCATCACAAATACTTGGCAAACCCAGCAAATTGCCGCAAATAGGTAGTAGCCCTTGTGCCTGGCGTCCAGCGCAAGAAAATAACCCTGCCGGAGAATGGATAAAAGTAGCCTACAGTAATCCGCAACCAGTAAAACAAATAGCCATTGCCGAAAACCTTAATGCCGGCAGTATCAACCGGATTTATGCCTACGATGCTCAGGATAAAGAGTACCTGGTGTATGAGAACAAAAAAGATACTACCCGGGTAAACGGCCGTATGTCTAACATTTACATCAAAGAAACGCCTTATAAAGTAGCCGCTGTAAAAGTAGTGTTAAATACCGCTCGTATCCGGGGGGCCAGCCAGTTAGATGCTATTGGAATATCTTCTTCTGAGCAAAAAATAGAAGCTAGCATTAATCTAGGTAAAAATGCCTCTATACAAGCTGCTACACAAGTAAAACGGGAGAATCTAGGTAAGAACATCAATAGCTTATATGATGAAATTTGCCCGGTTATCTCTCCGGATGGAAAAAGCCTTTATTTTACCCGTGCTATGCATCCTGGCAACGTATCGCCTGATCAGGATATTTGGGTAGCCAAAATAGAAGCCAATGGCAGTTTTGGTCCAGCCAAAAATATAGGCACTCCTATTAATACCCATCAGCATAATTCCTCTTTCTCTATTACGCCAGATGGAAATACCATGCTACTTAACAACCGGTATATGTCTGACGGCACACTTCGCAAAGGGTTATCTATTACCAGGCGTATGTCCAATGGCGAATGGGGATTTCCAGAACCAGTACAGATAAGAAATTACTATAATAATAATGAGTATGCAGAGTTTTCTATGGCCCAGAATGGGAAGGTATTAGTCATGACTGCTCAGCGGGAAGATTCCTATGGATCTAAAGATTTGTATGTATCTTTTCTGCAAGCCGATAAAACATGGAGCGAGCCCAAAAATATGGGATCTGTTGTGAATACGGCTGATGGAGAAATTTCTCCTTTCATTGCTTCTGATGGGGTTAGCTTATATTATTCTACAGGAGGATTGAGCGGCTATGGAAATATGGATGTGTTTGTAACAAAACGCATGGACGATACTTGGACAAACTGGTCTGAACCTCAAAATTTAGGTCCGGCTATTAATTCAAATGCCTGGGATACGTATTATACCATTCCTGCCTCTGGCGACTATGCCTACTTTGTATCAGATAAAAATTCGAATGGAGAGAACGATATATTCCGCATTAAGTTAGATAAATCAGTACAGCCAGATCCGGTAGCTCTGGTCTATGGTAATGTGTATGACGCACGCACCAAACAACCATTGCAAGCTAGTATTTCTTACGAAAGTTTACCCAAAGGGGGAGAAGCCGGTTCAGCTACTGCCAATCCTATTTCAGATGGCTATAAAGTAGTACTTCCTTTAAAGTATAAATACTCCTTTACCGCTAAGGCAGATGGTTTTCTGTCGGCTGAAGAAGAGATAGACTTGACAGCTGAAACTGCTTACAGGGAAATACGCAAAGATTTATACCTGACTCCTTTAGAGGTAGGACAGCATGTTCGGCTGAATCATATTTATTTTGAACAAAGTGAATACAAGCTACTGGAAGAGTCTTTTGATGAACTTAATAAAGTGGCTGTGTTGCTGCAAGAAAATCCTTCTATGGAAATTCAACTGGAAGGCCACACAGATAATGTAGGCGATTTTAACCTGAATGTAGCCCTCTCACGTAACCGGGTACAAGCTGTGCGGGAGTATCTCGTAAATAAGGGAATAGATGGCAACCGCATACAATTCAAAGGGTATGGAAGCACCAGGCCAATTGCCAGTAATGCTAACGAAAATTCAAGGAAACAAAATAGAAGAGTAGAGTTTATGATTATGAAAAAGTAATAAATTTTACTTCGGTTTTGATTTATTGAGATAAGCAATTACACCTTTTAAACAAAAAGCCCTCCAGAACAGGAGGGCTTTTTTGTTATTGAGTAGTAAAAAAGTTTTACAAAATCTTATAAAGGCAGCAATTTAGTCATAGATTCTTGCTTTATAAGTAAAACGAACAACTGCCATATTCTTTTTTTGCGGTTACCTCTCTCAATTTTGAATCTATGTCATAGGTTCTTCACCAAGGCTACTAGCCACCAAAAGTATCAGATACTTATAAGAAAATACTCCACTAATATTACACAAACCCACTAGCTAATACCCCCCTCAAAAGCTTAAAAATTACCTTATTAAAGTACATGCGTAACGAAAGGCATTGAATCTAAAACTGCTCCAAAATCAGGCATAGTAAATTGAAGTATACAAAATATACATTCTATGCCATCTGCCATTTCAATTGTAACCGCATTATTTCCCTGTTCTGCCTTGCTGCTCTTGTTTTGGGCTGTTGGCTATCGGTTAATAGGCCTTCATAAAGGCTATAGAGCTGTAATTAGAATTCCTGTAAAGCAAAATAAGGGTTGCATGGTTAGGCAGAAGCAATCTCCAAATGGAGGAAGAATAGACTGGTAAGCAGGCAAAACATTACGGAGTTGCAGCAGAAATGCAGCAGATTTTACATGCAAATTAGAAAAATATCTATACAACGCTCAAGAATACAAATAACATAATCAGGACCATGAAGACCAATTATACATACTTACTCTTTTTACTGCTCATAAGCTTGCTGTGTTTGAGTGCAGATAGCTTTGGACAGTGCCCGATAAAATTTGATTATTCGGTAGAGAAAAGTGTAAAAAATACATCGGGTGGAAAGATTTACCTCACTTTGACAGAAGGATCACCTGCATTTGAATTTAGACTATTTGACTTATATCAGGATAAAGTAGTTCAGGTAAAATCCATTTCTTCAATGAAAATGGGTGAGAAAACACTGGTTTTTCAAAATCTACCTGCTTCTTCTTATCTCATTCATGTCTATACCAAAAATTGTGATAAACCTATCACGCTAGGTAAACTTTCAGGAATAGTAGTAGACACTAATGGCCAATAACATCATGAGGAAATATTTACATATATTAACATTTCTTGTAAGTTACCTGGCTGCGGTCCCATTATTTGCTCAATGCCCGACAGCAGAAAAAGTAGAGTTGAGCTTTACAGATGCTACCTGTGCCGGTGCTAATGATGGTACTATTACGGTTGTCTTAAATGATGCTGTAGGGCCATTTGGATTCCAGTTGTACGACTTGATTTTAGATCAGTATGTTACGTTAGCAGTAACTAGAACTGTTTCTCCGGCTAATAAGGTAGTTTTCTCAAGAGTGCCTCCTTCATCATATGCCGTAGCTGTTTTTAAGTCAGGCTGTAATAGTCCCAATCCTGCGTTAGTAATAAGCAATGGCTTGGGTATTATTGTTAGCGAACCGGCTCCCTTGACATTGGCCGTTACAGCGCAAACAAACATTACCGGATGTTTTGGTGATGCAACAGGTAGCTTTAGTGTAAAAGCAAATGGGGGCAATGGAAGCTATCAGTATGCAGTGAGTGGAGGAACTTTTGGAACAGCAAGTACTTTCAGTAATCTCACTGCAGGCACTTATACTGTACAGGTAAAAGATGCCAAAGATTGTACACAAGATATCAGTGTAGAAATCACGCAGCCTACGCAACTAACAGCCGCAGTTACTACACAAGTAAATCCGAACTGTAATGGAACAGCAACTGGTAGTATAACAGTGTCTGCTGCAGGCGGAACACCCGGCTATGAGTATGCCATCAATAATGGAAGTTTTAGTGCTACAAGTGTTTTCAGCAACCTAGTAGCAGGCAATTATACAATTCAAGTCAGAGACAGCAAAGGCTGTCTGGTAACTTTACCTGTCATTACATTGACAGAGCCTCCGGTACTGACGCTTACCCTAACATCGAAAGCAGATATAACAACTTGTTTTGGAGACAACACAGGCGAGATTGTAGTAACTGCTGCAGGTGGTACAGCCGGCTATGAATATTCAGTGAATAGTGCTGCTTTTGCTGCCGGCACAGGCACTTTCAGCAACCTGACCGCCGGTAGTTATACTATTGCCGTTCGGGATGCCAATGGATGCAGTACTAGTTTAGCGCCGGTTACTATTGCCCAACCTACCCAAGTAGCCATTTCGCTTGTATCTAAGAAAGATATAGAAGCTTGTTTTGGAGATGGCTCAGGAGAGATTGTGGTAGCAGCTAGTGGCGGTACAGCTGGCTATGAATATTCCATTAACAGTGGAGCTTTCACAGCTAGTGCAAGTTTCAGTGGCTTGGTGGCCGGTGATTACAGCATTCAGGTAAAAGACAGCAAAGGGTGTGTAGCTACCTTGCCTACCATTACTCTTATCCAGCCGATAGCCCTTAGTGCTTCTTTGGCTTCGCAGATTAATCCAACATGTTTTGGCAACACCAATGGAAGTATAACCTTGACAATAACTGGAGGTACACCGGGCTATGAATATTCCATCAATAGTGGATCTTTCACAGCAGGATCAGGTAGTTTCAATGGATTAACCGCTGGTGACTATACAATTACTGTTAGAGATAGTAAAAATTGTCAAATTACCCTGCCTATCATAACATTAACTCAACCTGACTTATTAGCTATAACTCTTACCAGCACAACACAAATCACTGGGTGTTTTGGTGAAGCTACCGGACAAATTATAACAGCTGTAAATGGTGGTGTACCTGGCTATGAATATTCCATTAACAGTGGAGCTTTCGCAGCAGAATCAGGCAGTTTTACTAATTTACCGGCAGGCACTTATACGATTGTGGTGAGAGATGCTAACGGTTGTACAGCTACACTTCCGGCAGTTACACTTACACAACCTGACCAAATTGCAATTAGTCTTGTTTCTACCACCAATGTTGAGAATTGTAATGGAGAGACTACCGGAGAGATTGTAGTAGCTGCTAGTGGAGGTACACCGGGCTATGAATATTCCATCGATGGAACTGCTTTTGTAGCTAATTCAGGTTCTTTTACTGGGTTAACCGCTGGAACACATACTGTTACAGTAAGAGATAGCAAAGGATGCCAGGTAAGCTTAGCCCCAGTAACTATTACCCAACCTGCTGCATTGACAGCTTCTATCAGTGCTCAAACTAACATAACCTGTAATGGAACAGCGACAGGCAGTATAACAGTGTCTGCTGCAGGCGGAACACCCGGCTATGAGTATGCCATCAATAATGGAAGTTTTAGTGCTACAAGTGTTTTCAGCAACCTAGTAGCAGGCAATTATACAATTCAAGTCAGAGACAGCAAAGGCTGTCTGGTAACTTTACCTGTCATTACATTGACAGAGCCTCCGGTACTGACGCTTACCCTAACATCGAAAGCAGATATAACAACTTGTTTTGGAGACAACACAGGCGAGATTGTAGTAACTGCTGCAGGTGGTACAGCCGGCTATGAATATTCAGTGAATAGTGCTGCTTTTGCTGCCGGCACAGGCACTTTCAGCAACCTGACCGCCGGTAGTTATACTATTGCCGTTCGGGATGCCAATGGATGCAGTACTAGTTTAGCGCCGGTTACTATTGCCCAACCTACCCAAGTAGCCATTTCGCTTGTATCTAAGAAAGATATAGAAGCTTGTTTTGGAGATGGCTCAGGAGAGATTGTGGTAGCAGCTAGTGGCGGTACAGCTGGCTATGAATATTCCATTAACAGTGGAGCTTTCACAGCTAGTGCAAGTTTCAGTGGCTTGGTGGCCGGTGATTACAGCATTCAGGTAAAAGACAGCAAAGGGTGTGTAGCTACCTTGCCTACCATTACTCTTATCCAGCCGAATGCTCTAACAATAAGCTTAATTAGCAAAATAGATGTATTGTGTAAAGATGGCATTAACGGTAGTATTGAAGTAACTGCTGCAGGTGGTTCACCGGACTATACTTATTCTATTAATGGAGGTAGTTTTACCAACAACAGCACGTTCTCTAATTTGCCAGCTGGTAACTATACAATAGAAGTACAAGATGCTAAAGGTTGTACTACTACTTTAGCAACTCAAACAATTACAGAACCTGCCCAACTAATACTTAATCTGGTTGCTAAAACAGATCCGGGATGTAATGGAGAAAATACAGGTAGCCTTACTGTAACTGCTTCTGGCGGTACAGCTGCCTATGAGTATTCCATTAATGGAGGAAGTTTTGGCAGCAGTGGGGTATTTAATACTCTATCTGCAGGTACGTACACCATCCGGGTAAGAGATGCCAATGGATGTACAGCTGAACTGGCCCCACAAACATTAACTGATCCTACAATACTATCCGTGAGTGTATCTGCTCAAACAGACCCTAGTTGTAATAGTGGTAACGATGCAAGTATTACAATTAATGGTGCCGGAGGTACTGCACCTTATGAATATGCGATAAACAATGGTGGTTATAGTACAAGCAATGTATTTTCTGGATTAACCGCCGGTACATATACAGTGTCGGTAAAAGATGCTAAAGGTTGTACGGCTACTATGTCAGGAGTGGTTGTAGCGCAACCTTCTGCTATTATGGCTTATGTTGCTTCAACTAACCAGGTGACTTGTGCAGCCGGAACAAACGGTAGCATCAGCTTATCTGTATCTGGTGGAAATGCACCTTATACGTATACGATTAATGGAGGAACATCGACTGCATTTACAGGTACAATCAGCAATTTATCCGCTGGTAATTATACTATTGTGATCAATGATGCTAACAATTGTACAGTTAGCCTACCTGTCGTAACTATTACCGAGCCTGCTGCATTAACCCTTGTCGTATCTTCACAAACTGATATTAATGCTTGTACAGGTACAAATTCAGGTAGTGTTACAGTGGTTGCGTCTGGTGGTACAGCGGCTTATTTGTATGCTATTGATGGCGGATCTTTCAGTGGAAATACTACATTCAGCAATCTTTCATCAGGCAATCATACCGTACAGGTAAGAGATGCCAATAATTGTACGGCACAGATACCAATAACCATTACTACTACGCCGGGTGTATTAACCGCTACTGCTGACAAAACCGATCCAACCTGCAATGGCAATACAGATGGTACTATTACTATAAGTAATGTGTCCGGCGGTTCAGGTTCATATGCATATAGTCTAGATGGTAGTACTTTTCAGGATTCACCAGTATTTGCCAGCCTTCCAGCCGGAAATTATACAGTGACAGTAGTAGACAAAAATACGTCATCTTGTATAATTACTATTCCTGTTGACTTAGTTGCCCCAGCTACTATAACCGCAAGTGCCACGAGCACAAATCCAACTGGATGTGGGGTAAATAATGGATCAATCACGGTATCGGCTAGTGGTGGTTCTGGCAGCTATACCTATTCGCTAGATGGCTCTACCTTTGTCAATAGTGCTACCTTCTCTAATCTTGCAGCCGGAAATTATACAATTACGGTAAAAGACGCTAATGCTTGTACATATACATTGCCAGTTACAAATTTGGTAGCACCAAGTTCGCTAGTAGTTAACTTGATAAGTAAAACAGATGTAAAATGCAACGGAGAAAACAGCGGCAGTATTTCTGTAGCAGGGTCTGGTGGTACATCTCCCTACACGTATGCTATAGATGGAATTACTTTTGTCTCCAGCAATATTTTTAGTAACCTGGCTGCAGGCACGTATGATAAAATAACTGTAAAAGATGCCAATGGTTGTATAGTTGTTTTACCAGCTCAATCAATTTTGCAACCTACTTTACTTACAATCAGCTTAACTTCTAAAACAGATCCAGGTTGTTCAGGAGGTAATACAGGAAGTATACTAGTAGCGGTTAATGGTGGGGTGAGTCCATATAGCTATTCGATTAATGGAAGTAGCTTTACATCAGGTACTGGCACTTTCTCTAATTTAGCAGCTGGAGATTACACCATTCAGGTACAAGATGCCAACAATTGTACTGTTTCATTACCAACTGTTTCGTTGAATTCAACCACGTTAACAGCGGTAGTAGAAGGAGAAGCTCCTACAGGCTGTAGCGCACAAGATGGCTCGATCACTGTTAGCTCAGTGAGTGGCGGTAGTGCGCCTTATCAATACAGTTTGGATGGCACCACTTTCTCTACAGATAATAGCTTTGCTAACCTATCTGATGGCAGCTACACAGTTTACATCCGCGATAATGCCGGTTGTCAGATATCTCAGTCGCAGACCTTGACAAGTGCCGGAGGCCTGACAGCTAGAGTAACGCCGATGGCTGAGAGTGGCTGTGGAAACAATGATGGCATGATCATGGTCAGCTCAGTGAGTGGGGGCAGTACTCCTTATAACTTCTACATTGACTTAGCAGGCAATGGTGTGTTTGTAGCCAATCCTATAGGCATCAACAGCAACTTGTTTACCGAACTAAAAGGAAAACAGTCATACAGAATCCGAATCGAAGCTTCTAATGGATGTAGCTATACAAGTGAAGCAGTCACTATTCCTTCTCCTTGTGAGCCTACATGCAATTTAACAGCCAGTGTGCAGAGCAAGCAAGATGTTACTTGTCATGGGGCAAGCGATGGCAGGGTAAGTGTGCAGGTGAGTGGCGGCAGTGGCAGCTATGAATACAGTATAAATGGAACCGATTATCAGACAGTAGCTAGTTTCACAGGCTTGGCAGCCGGCAGTTACACCATCCATGTCAGGGATGTAGCGGATAATACCTGCAGCACTAGCTTGACTGCTACTCTCTCCCAACCACAAGCGTTAACGGCAACTTTATCAACCAGCAATCCTACTACTTGTTCGAATAATGATGGCTCTATCACAATAGTTACTATAGATGGTGGAACAGCACCCTATAGCTATAGTCTGGATAATACTACTTTTCAAACGGCGACAACTTTCCCAGGCATGGCCAATGGCAGTTATACAGTGTACATAAAAGACGCTAAAGATTGTGCTATAACTGTGTCAGCTAATTTGACAAGTGTCCCAGGATTTACAGCCACTGCTTCAACGTTAAATGTTACTTGTAATGGAGCTACAGATGGCAGTATCATCGTTGATAATGTAAGTGGCGGAAGTGGAAATTATGAATACAGCTTAGATGGAACTACTTTTCAGAATGGTGCAACTTTTACAGACCTTGCAAGTGGTAATTATACTGTTACTATAAGAGATATTTCTACAACTTGTATTACTACAGTTAGTGTAGTCGTAAATCAACCTGCTTTGCTAGCTATCAGTTTAACTGCAAAAACAAATGTGACAGGTTGCAATGGGGCGTCGAATGGAAAGATAGAGACGAATGTTAGTGGCGGTACCAGTCCATATACCTATTCAGTAAATGGCGTTGATCTTATTTCTAGCACAGGTGTTTTCAATGATCTTCCTGCCGGAACCTATACCATTATCGTAAAAGATGCCAATGGTTGTACAGCTACACTGGCTCCTCAAGAAATAACCCAGCCCACTGTTCTTTCTATTAGCCTGGCCTCTAAAACCGATATCACTTGTGGAAGCGGCAACGATGGTTCCATTACTGTATCAGCAAATGGAGGCTCTGGTAGTTACACATACTCAATAGATGGAACTACCTTCATTAATAGTGCTACTTTCGCTAATCTGGCGGCAGGTACTTACAGCATTATTGTAAAAGATGCTTCTGCTTGTACAGCAGTATTGAATAATATAGAAATTTCTTCTTCATCAACTATAACTGCTACTGTAACTGCGATAAATCCATCAAGTTGTGAGTCAAAGGATGGTATGTTTACTATTAGCAATGTAACAGGTGGTACCGCTCCATATAGTTATAGCCTGGATGGTACCAATTATCAGTCTTCTCAATTCTTTATAGGCTTATCTGCCGGATCATATGTAGTCTATATTAAAGATGCGAAAGGATGCGTAACAAGCCAACCGCGGAGCCTGACAACTCCAAATGGAGTAGTTGCTACAGCAATTATTGCTGATGAAACTGATTGTAACCTGGCAGATGGTAGTATTACCATTAATGCTTCTGGCTCGACAGGATATACGTATTATATTAATGGAAATCCCAATCCGGCCGGTGCAGGTGAGAGTGTATTCTCAGGTCTAATGCCTGCAATATATACTATCAAAGTAGTAGATGCCAATAATTGTGAATTTATTTTAAGCAATGTTACCGTAGGAACCGGATGTACTCCAACTTGTACCTTGGCAGCTACGGCACAAGTAAATAATGTATTATGTGCTAGTGATGACAATGGAAGCATTGTACTAACTACAACCGGAGGTACGGCTCCTTATACTTATTCTAGGGATGGAGTTTCTTTTGTAAATACTAGCACCTTTGCTGGGTTAGCAGCCGGAGATTACACATTTATTATCAGAGATGCAGCGAATTGTGAAGTAACAGTAACAGCTACGGTTACAGAACCTGCAGCCTTAACAGCGGTAGTAGAAGGAGAAGCTCCTACAGGCTGTAGCGCACAAGATGGCTCGATCACTGTTAGCTCAGTGAGTGGCGGTAGTGCGCCTTATCAATACAGTTTGGATGGCACCACTTTCTCTACAGATAATAGCTTTGCTAACCTATCTGATGGCAGCTACACAGTTTACATCCGCGATAATGCCGGTTGTCAGATATCTCAGTCGCAGACCTTGACAAGTGCCGGAGGCCTGACAGCTAGAGTAACGCCGATGGCTGAGAGTGGCTGTGGAAACAATGATGGCATGATCATGGTCAGCTCAGTGAGTGGGGGCAGTACTCCTTATAACTTCTACATTGACTTAGCAGGCAATGGTGTGTTTGTAGCCAATCCTATAGGCATCAACAGCAACTTGTTTACCGAACTAAAAGGAAAACAGTCATACAGAATCCGAATCGAAGCTTCTAATGGATGTAGCTATACAAGTGAAGCAGTCACTATTCCTTCTCCTTGTGAGCCTACATGCAATTTAACAGCCAGTGTGCAGAGCAAGCAAGATGTTACTTGTCATGGGGCAAGCGATGGCAGGGTAAGTGTGCAGGTGAGTGGCGGCAGTGGCAGCTATGAATACAGTATAAATGGAACCGATTATCAGACGGTAGCTAGTTTCACAGGCTTGGCAGCCGGCAGTTACACCATCCATGTCAGGGATGTAGCGGATAATACCTGCAGCACTAGCTTGACTGCTACTCTCTCCCAACCACAAGCGTTAGCAATCAACTTAACAACTAAGACAGATGTAACAGGTTGCAATGGAAATACGAATGGATCAATTACCGTGGGAGCAACAGGAGGCACAGCAGATTACACCTATTCTTTAGATGGGATTATATTCTCAGCAAGCAATACCTTTAACGCATTACAAGCAGGCATCTACAATACAATTACCGTGAAAGATGCCAATGGTTGTACTGCTATTCTGCCTGCTGTAACCATCACGCAGCCAGATGCAATCACGGCAGATATCACTGGAAGTAATCCTACCACTTGCAGCGCTACTGATGGCACCATTACCATAAGTAATACTAGCGGAGGAAGTGGAACTTTTGAATTCAGTGTTGATGGTGCAACTTACCAGGATGAAGCTACTTTCTCAAGTCTGCCAGATGGAGATTACACTATTACTATAAGAGATAAAAATAATACAACCTGTTTTATCACCAAGAGTTGGACATTGAACAGCGGAAAAGGATTTACAGCTACAGCTTCTTCTACAGCAGAAATTACTTGTGGAGCAAATGATGGTACTATAACAGTTGCTGTCAAAGGTGGCCAGGCTCCATTCCAATATTTTATAGATGGAGTAATTAATCCAGATGGAGCAGGTAACGAAGTATTCTCAAGCCTTGCGCCAAATACGTACACAATTCAGGTAGTGTCAAACGATGGTTGTTCATATACGCTTACAGCTACCGTTAATGCTTGCACACCTGTATGTAATTTAACGGCGGAAGCTTACTCTACACCAGTGCTCTGCGATGGAGTAAACAATGGTACTGCTATTTTAGTAAATGTAAGCGGGGGCAGCGGCACGTATGAGTACAGTGTAAATAGTGGAGTAACCTATCAAAATAATCCGAATTTTAGTAGTCTGGCGGCAGGTACATATACTATTCTTGTTAGAGATAAAAACAATCCTTCCTGTATCGCTTCTTTCCCGGTTGTGGTAGGTAAGCAATTTAATGTAAGTGGGGTGATAGTGGTTAATAATCCGGAAGCTTGCCAGGATAGAGGAAGTATTGAATTCCGTTCTGTAGCCGGTGGTACTGCACCTTATACCTACAGTGTAGATGGTACAAACTTTAGTTCTACAGATGTGTTCAGTAACTTATTGATAGGTACGTATCCAGCTACGATTAAAGATGCCAACGGATGTACTTTCACTACAACAGTAGAGATAAAAGGAGCTACACCACTGACAGGCAATGCAGTATTGTCTAAGCCAATTACTTGCAGCACGGATGCTAATGGCGAGATCACAATTACAGTAAATGGCGGCAAGGCACCATATCAATATGCAATAAACGGCGCTGCTTTCGTAGCAGGTAATGGAGTATTGACAGGTTTAGCAGCCGGTACCTATACCATATCTGTGAAAGATGCCAGCAACTGTATTATCACCTTAGCAGATGTAGTAATTACTGCTCCAAGTGCGATTACTGCTAGCATTGCTGACAGAACCAATCCAACGTGCATCAGCAATAATGGAAGTATTACAGTAACAGCTAGTGGAGGTTCAGGTACGCTTACCTACTCTATTGACAATGGAAATACATTTGTTAGCAACAATATCTTTACTAACCTAGGTGAAGGTAGTTATACGCTGATGGTAAAAGATGCCAATGGATGTATTGTTACATTGCCTGTTGTTACCTTAACGATCCCTGCTATTACAGCAACTATTAGTGGAAGCAATCCGGCAAATTGTACGACAGCAAATGGAAGTATAACAGTTAATGTAACAAGTGGCACTGCGCCGTATACCTATAGTCTGGATGGCACAACCTACCAAAATGAAGCTACTTTCGCTGGGCTGACCGGAGGCAGTTACACAGTATTCATTAAGGATGGGGCAGGTTGTCAGATTAGCTTAACACAGGATTTACTAGTGGCAGGTGGTATAACAGCAGTCACTTTAAATACTACTGCTGAAACAGCTTGTGGCGCAAACAATGGAACCATTAAAGTAGGTACTATTACAGGTGCAGTTGGGCCGTATCAGTATTTCATTGATGATGTCCTTAACACTAACGATACGTTTACTGGTTTAGCTCCTAAAACTTATTCAATACGGGTGGTAGCAACCAATGGATGTACCTTCACTACAAGTGCTACTGTGAATAATGCGTGTGTTCCTACATGTGACTTAACTGCAAGAATAATTAGCTCTCCGGTATTATGCGATGGACAAGCAAATGGTACAGCAGAGTTGATTGAGATTACTGGTGGAAGCGGAAGATATGCCTATAGCATAGACGGAATTACTTTCCAGGATAGTCCGAACTTTGCAAATCTAGCAGCAGGTACCTATACGATTACTATCAGAGATAAAAATAATACGTCTTGTACTGCTTCTTTCTCTACAACCGTTACCAGCAAGTTTAATGTAAGCGGAATTATTGTGGTAACAGAGCCGAAAACATGTAATGATAAAGGAAGTATTGAGTTCAGCAATGTATCTGGTGGAACAGCTGATTATGCTTTCAGTGTAGATGGTAATACTTTCGGACCAAATACCATCTATGCCAATTTAGATCCAGGCATTTATCCGGCTACAATCCGCGATGCAAATAATTGCCGGTTTAGTGTAAACATTACTGTGAGGGGAGTAGAACCAATTACAGCAAGAGTTACACAGTCAGCTCCGGTATCTTGCAGTGGAGAAAACGATGGTAAAATTAAAATAGAAGACGTAAAAGGTGGTTCAGGTACATTTGTATATTCTTTGGATGGAACTACCTTCAGCGGAACCCAGGAATTTACAGGATTGAAAGGTGGTGATTACACTGTATACATCAAAGATCAGAGCGAGAATAGCACTTGTATCAACACGTTCAAAGTAACAGTAGCAGAACCGGCAAAAATGATAGTTGCTTTAACACCGAAGAATCCTTCTACCTGCTCAGTAAGTGATGGCGAAATTGCAATACAGGTTACTGCAGGCGGTGTGGCTCCGTTTACATACAAGCTTAATAATGGAAGTTTCCAGACAGAAAGCGCATTTACAGGTCTTGCCGGTGGCGACTACACTATTACCGTGAGAAGTGCAAATGGATGTATAGCAACATTTACGCAAAGCTTGAAAGTGGCAAATGCTATTGCAGCGAAAGCAGAAGTAGTTAGCTCAGCTTCTTGCAGCGGTAAGCAAGACGGCAGTGCCCGCATCTTTGATGTAACAGGTGGTTCAGGCTCGTATGAATATTCTATTGATGGAATTACCTATCAGGCTTCATCCTTGTTTACCAATTTAGCTGCAAATACCTATGTGCTGTATGTACGTGATAAAAATCAGACAAATGGATGTACTGCCTCTTACCCGGTAATTGTTACAGAAGCGGCTCAAATTGTAGCTGATGTTACGAAGAAAGATCCATCAACTTGTACATCTACAGACGGTGAGATTAACATTGGAATTGTAAGTGGTGGTACGGCTGATTATCTGTATAGTCTGGATAACATTACATTCGAGAATCGTAAAACCTTCTCAGGCTTAAGTAATGGTACCTACACCATCTATGTAAAAGATAGCAAAGGTTGTATAGCACAATATACCAGAACATTGGCTTCACCAAATGCGGTAACTGTGGGTATACCAACCATTGTTCAGCCTACGTGTAAAGGTGGCAATGATGGTGAGTTGACCATGAATACTGTGACCAATGGCATAGCTCCTTATGAATATAGCATAGACGGTATTATCTATCAATCTTCTGCAAAGTTTACGTCGTTGAAAGCAGGAAAATACACAGTGAATGTGAAAGATGCTTCCGGATGTATATATGCGTTTAGTTATGAACTTTTACAACCTGAAGGCCTCAATTACCAGATCAGTAATATAGCTGCTTCTGCGTGTGGCGAAGCTACAGGTAAAATGGAAATTACAAACATAAGTGGCGGTACAGCACCTTACTTGTTTAGTATTGATGGCACCAACTTCCAGGGAAGTACACTATTCGAGAACCTGACAGCCGGACAATATGAATTATTCATCCGGGATAATACACCTTCCGGTTGTGTGGTGAAAGATGTGTTTACTATACCTGGTACAACGGCCATTACATATAAAGTAGATTCGGTAAGCATTGGTTGTGAAGGTGGCAATAAAGGCAGAATTGTAGTGTATGGGATAAAAGGTGGTAATAAGCCTTACCAGGTAAGTCTAGACAATGGCATTACTTGGCAGTTTGTTCAGAATGACAGCATTGCCTATAATGACCTGGCTCCCAAAGCGTATCAGCTAATTATAAAATACGGAGCAAGTTGCCAAACAGCGGTAAGAAACATTAACATCTACTCTGGTGGATTGCCAGTAGGCGTAGCCACAACAGCAGCTACTTGCGGTTCAGCTAATGGTAGTGCAACAGCAGTGATGGCAGATGCTTCTAAAAAGTACTTCTACAGCATTGATAACAGCCAGTTCCAGGAATCTCCGGTATTCTTAGACCTGAAAGCCGGAAAATATACCATGTATGTTAGAGAAAGTGCCAATGATCTTTGTCCGAAACAAACAGAGTTTGCAGTGGCAGGTCCGGATTCCTTAACATATGACCTGGAAAAAGTAGACTGTTTCGATGTACGGGTGTTGAATATCAAGGGTGGTACTTCTCCTTACAGAGTAAGTCTAGATGGCGGCAAAACATTTGTAAGTGGGTATATATTCCCACAAAGTCCTAACTATCTAGCTTCAAACCTAGCTCCTGGAGAATACTCCATCGTAGTTGCGGATGATGCAGGATGCTCTACATTGCCTGTTCGTGTACGAATTGACAATAAGATAACGGCTAAGGTAACCGCTACGCTTTCATTGCCTGATGAGCCTACCGGCGAAATTAAGATTACAGATATCCGTGGTGGAAACGCACCCTATGAAGTTAGCACAGATGGACGTAACTGGGCTGTGGTGAAAGACAAGACTTTGCCGATAGATACAGTTATTACCACTCAGCCAATGGGTAAATATGTGGTGTACATCCGGGATGCCAATGGTTGTGTGAAAGAGTATGAGACAGAAATCAAAGAAAGTAAGTTTACCATTCCGAACATCTTTACGCCAAATGGGGATGGGGTAAATGATACATTCTTCATCCGTAACTTGCCAACAGGTACCTTTGTTACTATCTCTAACCGTTGGGGTAAAATTATCTATACAAGCAACAATTACCAGAACGATTGGAGTGGTGAAGGCTATGCAGAAGGTATTTACTTCTTCACAGTAAATATAGCTGCGCAAGGCCAGTTCAATGGATGGGTAGAAATTAAACGCTAGGTAACTGATTAATTATAAACTTGGTAAATCAAAAGGCGGCTGGAAAGCCGCCTTTTGATTTATACTCTATTCTTAGAATCAATGAGAATAGTTACCGGCCCATCATTCATAAGGCTGACTTTCATATCGGCACCAAATTCGCCTGTATAAATTTTTTTACCCAATTCCTTTTCCAGTGCCTCAATCATCTGTTCATACAACGGGATTGCTACTTCCGGACGGGCTGCTTCAATAAAAGAAGGGCGGTTGCCCTTCTTAGTGCTAGCATGCAACGTAAACTGACTAATGAGCAGAATGTCGCCGTTTACTTCTGGCAATGCTACATTCATTTTTCCTTCTGCATCGCCAAATATTCGCATGTTTACAATTTTTCTTGAAAGCCACTCTACGTCTTCTGGTGTATCCGTATGGGTAATACCCAGCAGTACTAAAAAACCTGTATTAATAGATGATTTAATAATACCTTCAATCTGAACGGAAGCATGGGAAACTCTTTGGATAACAGCAATCATACATAGGTATCAGGAATTAGGCGTTTAATAAAATTTGTAATTTTAGAATAGATAATTAAATGGATAAGCATCTTCACATTTGAAAATTTTCAGATTGCCTTGGGTTCAACCATCAGCACTTTTTCTTTATCTACTACTACGGCTCCTTCAGGTAAACCTTTGGGTTTGCGCACATATTTTTTGGGCGTGTAAATAACCGGGCATAGGCTATCGGTACGCATTTTGGAATAATAGGCTGCCAGTTCTGCTGCTTTTTCTATCACCGGTTCTGGGAAATTTTTTCCTGACTGGTATTTAACAATTACATGCGACCCAGTTACATCTTTGGCATGCAGCCATAAATCTTCTTTAAAAGCATATTTCTGGGTAAGCAGATCGTTGTTTTTTGCATTTCTTCCTATCAAAATTTCATAGCCCATATATTCTGTTTTTTTAAATAACTGTTCAGGTGTCGGTTCAGCCTTTTCGTCGGTCAGTTTATGTTCTTTCAAGTATTTGCGCAACTCTTTAAACAATTCTATTTTATCAATTGCCTGCAGGTGGGTTTCTATCTGCTGTAATTCCTGTTCCTTTACAGAGATGGATTCCTTTAATTTATTAATTTCAATCTTTTCGTTTTTTGCCTTCCGGTAATAGGTTTCCGCATTTTTCTGTGGGCTTACATCTTTTTTTAATTTTACAGAGATCATCCGGTCATGATAAAAATCATATAACTCTATTACTTCCGCGCGGGTAGGAATCTGGTGCAAGTTGGCCATAATTATATTGGCTAAATGCTCGTTCTTAGACTCTTTCTCTATTTCTTCCAGCTTGCCATAGGTTTTTAGTAAGTAATTCTCTGTCTGGCTTTTTTTCTTTTCCAGAATTCTAACAGCTGCTCGTTTTTCAGCTTCCAATGTATTAATCCGCGCAAAAGCAGCATAAAAAAGATTAGCAGCTTCTATAGCACTCTGGGTAGTTTGCTGAATATTGCCTACTGGTAAAAGAGAAAGGGCCGGAGTTTCATCCAAGTTTGTTATGTAAAAAGTGGGATCGTCTAACAGCTCAAGTGTATTGGTGATTATCTTCCATTTTTCGGCACCATCCGCTTTTTCATAGCCATTAGCTAATAGATATTTGCTAACTGGCTTGCCAAATGTTGGAAATAAAGGTTGGAACTGATACCCATTTGCTGCAAAAGCTTCATGTCGTTGGTCTAATGGGCGATGTAAAGTCTCAGGGTTAATAGAAAAGTCGTTGGCTAATTTGTTATGAAATAAATCTAGAGCTTCGTTGTTTCTGAACAAAATAATGTTGGAGCGGTTGCCATGCATTTTGAATAACAACAGGTAATTATTCTCTAACACAAGTGAAAAACTCCGTTCATTCTGGTATTGTACCACATCCAGAATTTGTAAATCCATCAGCTCTTTAAACAAATCGACACTGTTTTTTCTAGCCCGGTAAAAAGTTTCCGGAAATACCAGGCAAGCAAAGTCTGATTTTAAAACTGCTTTTATATAAAATTCTTCTTTGTTCCGGACGAAGCCTACTACCAGCTCATCTTTCTCCTGACTAAAACAAGTAGCGATAGTCCAGCTGGTAAGTTTTTTCCGTAGCTCTGCGGAAAGCTGACGTATGTAGTAATAATTGTTATGCACCCTGCAAAGTAAAGACTAAATAAGCAATAATGTAGCTTCTTAATAAAGGATATAGCTCGAGAAGTGTAAAAAGTAATGGGGCATAGGTATACTATATTACTGCTTACCTAGTAACCGGGGCTATTGACCAACTTTTTTGAGGTATTACGAGTATAACATGCACTGGAATAAGTATAAATATGAAAGCTGGAACACATTATACTGACAAAGGTCAGTGTACATTTACTGTATGGGCCCCTAAAGCAGAAAAAGTAACTCTGCACCTAGTATCTCCCAAAAAAAGAATAATTAAAATGAAAAAAGGCGAGGAAGGATACTTCCAAGCTGAATTAGATGACATTACTCCTGGAACGAATTATTTTTACCAGATAGATAATGAAACGAATCTACCCGATCCGGCTTCACATTTTCAGCCCGACGGTGTACATGGCCCCTCACAGGTAGTAGATCATCACACGTATCAATGGCAGGATACTGATTGGAAAGGAGTGGAATGGCACGACATTATTTTATATGAATTGCATATCGGCACATTTACAAAGGAAGGTACCTTTGAAGCAGCAATAGCCCAGCTGGATGATCTGGTGGAAGTGGGAATAAATGCATTGGAGATTATGCCCGTTTCGCAATTCCCTGGGAACCGTAACTGGGGCTACGATGGGGTGCATCCGTATGCCGTACAAAATACGTATGGTACACCCGATGATTTTAAAAAATTTGTGGATGCCTGCCATACTCGAGGGATAGCTGTAATATTAGACGTAGTATATAATCACATAGGACCAGAAGGAAATTATTTCAGCAAATTTGGACCTTATTTTAATAATAAGTACTCTACACCTTGGGGTGATGCGATAAATTTTGATGCGGATTATGCAGATGGGGTAAGGGATTTTTTTGCAGAGAATGCATTGTTCTGGCTAGAAAAGTATCATCTGGATGGGCTTCGGTTAGATGCCATACATATGGTTTTTGATATGGGTGCCATTCATTTCTGGGAATATGTGAATGAAAAGGTGAAAAAGTTTTCTGTGCAGAGTGGCCGCCGTACCTATATGATTGCCGAAAGTGATATGAATAGTCCCAAAGTGATTAAATCTCCAGAAGTAGGGGGCTATGGATTTGACTTACAATGGCTCGACGATTTTCATCATGCCTTATATGTGTTACTGGACCCGAAAGGACAGCAATATTTTGCTGATTTCGGGAAGCGAGAACAATTAGAAAAAGCCATAAAAGATGGCTTTGTACATAGTGGAGAGTATGTAGAATTCCGGCATCGCCGCTATGGCCGGTCCTCAGCTGGTGTATCCGCAGACAAGTTTATTTCCTTTATCCAGAACCACGACCAGATTGGCAACCGGATGCTAGGGGAGAGGCTTTCTGTGCTTATTTCTTTTGATGCACTGAAACTGGCGGCTGCCATAGTACTGCTTTCGCCCTATATTCCAATGCTATTTATGGGTGAAGAATATGGGGAAGATAATCCTTTTCTGTATTTTGTTAGCCACACTGATAAAAACCTCATAAAGGCGGTTCAGGAAGGCCGGAAAGAAGATTTCGCCAAGTTTCAGTTTGAGGGCGAACCCCCAAACCCACAAGACGAAAAAACATTCAATGCATCAAAATTACAATGGCAGAAGCGCAAAAAAGGCCACCACCGTATTCTGTTAGACTGGCACAAAGAACTGATCCGTTTACGTAGAAAACATGATGCATTACACAACTATAACAAAGATTGTATACAGGTACGTATTACAGATGGAGGGATTCTGGAAGTAGAAAGGTGGGACGAGTATAGCCGGGTAGTGTGCTTGTACAATATCTCAGAAAAAATAGCCACTTATAAAGCCCATAAAGAACTGCCTCAAAAACTTTTGGATTCTTCCGAAGAAAGATGGCTAGATAAAGAATCTACTACTAAACAAATGGCTAAGGCTTTACCTGATAGAATAAAAGCTGAATCTACCGTTGACTTGCCTCCTTGGTGTAGTGTGCTGTATGAGATTGTATAATATATATAACCTTCACAAGCTTCGGAAACTTGTGAGGGTTATATAGTATACCTTATTGTTATAGCGGAAGTTTTACCCCGGCAGTCAACGCAATTACCCGGTTCTTTGAATCCTGGTTTTTATCATAATCTGTAAGGCCCAAATTATACCGAATATCAAAGAATAAAGTAGAATTTTCTGCAAAGTTAAAACCTATACCCCCGCCAAAGTTTAATCCAAATTCTATCCGGTTGGCTTCTATTTCATTAATGTTACCTATGCTTGGGTTATCCGTAAATTCTAGTTTTTCTTCGTAATCTGTACCGATGCCAAAAGCACTCACACGGCCATTTACTCGTCCGTCTAATAAATATGCTACACTTGGACCGGCATTTACATACGCAGCAATACTTTCAGTACCGAAACCTATTTTTACTAGCAGAGGCAGTTCCAGATAATTAAGCTTATAATCTCCTTCGTAATTTACGCCAATAATTCCACCTTCGGCTGAAAAGCCTTTTTGTGAATACAGTAACTCTGGTTGTACTGATAGAAAGTTATCGCCGCTTAAACTGTAATTCAATCCAACTCCGCCTGTAAAGCCAGTCAGTGAGTTTCTATTATTAAATGTGGAATGGTCTGAAACATTAGCAAAGGTAACCCCTGCTTTGGGTACAATTGACACCTGAGCCTGGGCTATACCAGCAAAAAGTATCAAGAATAAAAAGGTATAAAATGTTTTTTGCATAGCTGTAAAATTGATTTTTGACGAAGATAATTTATACTAAAAGATTGGGATATAACTTTCCTGTACAAATTTGACATATAAAGATATAACTTGGATTCATGTAACGCTATAAGCTAACCCTGCTTATACGCAAAACTTGAATACTTCAGCAATACAGATAGCCAATTATTTAAAAAGACATCAAAATAGAGGATGGATTTTTAAATGCTAATTTCTACGAGCACTATAGTGGGAGGATTCAAAATGGATGCATATTGAACGAATCTGATGGGGGAAGGAATAACAGGAATGGATACATAAAATTGAAATTGGTTTTTTAAGGGCAAAAAACTGCTATTTTTACAGCACAAAATTATTCTGTACCTAGAAATGAAAATAAGAAAAGCCGTTATTACCGCAGCTGCCAGAGGCGAACGCCTCTACCCAGTGGCTGATACTGTACAAAAAGCAATGTTGCCTGTAATGGATACCGATGGTTTAGACAAACCGGTCATTCAGATAATTGCTGAAGAAGCTTTTGCCAGTGGGATTGAGGAAATTTGTGTAGTATGTGCTCCGGGCGATGGGCCAAGGTATATCAGTGCTTTTCAGTCGTTGCATACTAATTTATTACAGTCGTATAAAGGCATAGATTGGGCAAAGGAAGAAGCAGATAGAATAGATCATTTGTTGAGCCGTATGCATTTTGCTGAGCAGCAAGAGGCTTTAGGCTACGGACATGCCGTATACTGTGCCAAAGACTTTGTTAATAATGAACCTTTTCTCCTTCTCCTAGGAGATTATCTGTATGTATCGCACCTGTCAGGAAAACGCTGCGCTCAACAATTAATTGACCTGGCCATCAGTGAGAATTGTTCCGTTTCAGCAGTAAACCCTACGGTTGAACACCTGATAGGAAAATATGGTACAGTTACAGGTAAACACATGCCTAATATGCCTGGCGTGTATCAAATAGAAAAACTAATAGAGAAACCTTCCCTAAGCATGGCTGAACTGGAATTACAGACGCCAGGCCTGCGGATAGGCTATTATCTTTGCTTTTTCGGAATGCATGTATTAACGCCACTCATATTCCAGTTGCTGGAGAAATCTATACAGGAACAAGCTAACAAAAATGTGCTGCTGACTCCAGCTTTACAGCAAATGTCGATACAGGATAAATATTTGGCGCTGGAAGTAAAAGGAAACCGCTATGATATAAGCAGAAGATATGGTTTATTACAAGCTCAGATTGCATTAGGCTTAGCAGGTAAAGGACATGACCAGACCCTAACCACTTTAGTAGAAAGTCTGGCAGAGGCTAACCGTAACCTGCGGTCAAGGTAATTTTAATTCACATATATAGACCTTGACAACTTCACTGAAATTAATGATTTTCCTCTATGAATGTTTTTATAGAAACCATAACTAGTGCTGATCCTGGCAAGAGAAACCGTTCTTTTTACGAGCTATGCAGGCAGTTTTCTTCCAAAGAATTATTTGCCCTTTTCCAGGAGCTGGATACTTTTCGCAAAGCCAGCAACAATTTATATGACCGGGTACGGGCTCTTTTGTTTTTATATGCGGGTTACCGCTTTTTTCTCTCAGAAGCCAAAGATATTTCCCAGACTGGACATATACCCTATGAAGGATTTGAAGACTTACTAAGTAGACGCTTTGAACAAGCCATTACCTATTTTCTGGAAACTATTCAGAAGCAGGGGCCTAATGCAGCACTATTCAGCGGCCTGGCAGAGAGTTATCATCACTTATCTTTCCAGATTCTGGCCGATCAGGTACGTAAAAGTGTGCGGTCTAGCAAAGGCAACCAGTGGATGTTCCGGGTAGGCCATCTGGAAGACCATCCGATAAAGATTCATCCCCGGTTACTGAAACGTCAGGCAAATTCCTTATTATATCCGGTATTGGAAGAACGTACACCTGTGCGTATGGATTTAACTCATAGCGGATGGTCGGATATATTTTTCCTGGGTATGGACTATCCGGAAGGAGCAAGGGTTATCAATGTATCTATAGATTTGGGCGTATTTGGCCGGGATAAAGACATTAAACCGCCTTTGCAAACATATGTCCGGGTAATTCCAGAGCCTATCTTGCGGATTACCAGCATTGACCTAGGAGCCACAAAAGATATTACTGACTTATCCGATTTATATAATTTTGGAAATGATTACTTGAGCCTTGTAAAAGCTGGCATTATTGCATCTGGCCTAATTCCACCATCTTTTGAAGGAACGAATCAACCATTAGATCAAATACTAGCCAGAATTGTAGCTCCAGGAATGGGAATTGAGCTGGTTACTAGAGTAAATGATATTCCCAAAGGATCTAGATTAGCAGTTTCCACCAACTTACTTGGTTCTATTATTTCTTTGCTGATGAGGGCTACTGGCCAGGCTAGTCAGTTTGAGGGCGGGCTTCAGGAAAGTGAACGGCGATTAGTAGCTTCCAGAGCAATATTAGGAGAATGGCTGGGTGGCTCTGGGGGTGGCTGGCAAGATTCGGGTGGGGTATGGCCCGGCATTAAAGCCATAGAAGGAACCTTAGCCAGAGAGGGAGATCCGGAATATGGCATTAGCCGGGGCACATTACTGCCCAGGCACTGGATTCTGCAGGGAGAGGCCGTACATCCAGAGATAGCCGAAAAAATGACGCATTCGTTAGTGTTGATGCATGGCGGAATGGCTTCCAATGTGGGCCCTATTCTGGAAATGGTCACCGAAAAATACCTCTTACGGGGAGAGAAAGAGTCAGATGCCCGAAAACAAACCAATCATATATTCGACAATATTCTCACAGCCCTAAAAGAAGGCGATATACAAAAACTGGCTTCCAATACAGCACAGAACTTTAGCGGACCTATCAAAACGATCATTCCCTGGGCATCAACGCATTTTACAGAACGGATTATCGCCAAAGCCAAGCAGCAGTTTGGTGCAGATTATTATGGCTTTCTTATGCTAGGAGGTATGTCAGGTGGGGGGATGGGTATGTTTGTTAATCCGGAGCGGTACCAGGAATATCAAGAGAAAGTATTGGCTATATTGAAAACTACCAAAGCTGAACTTTCGGCTTCTTTACCCTTTGCTATGGAACCAGTCGTATACAACTGGCAGATTAACACGAACGGAACGTTTGCCAGGTTGTTGGAAGGTAGTGAAGCACTAATGCCCCCACAATACTATGCCCTGCAGGTATCTGACTTGGTACGCAAAGACCCGGCTACGATCTCCTATATCCGCCGGGCTGAAATTGACCATTTTACTACCCTATGCGATAAAGATAATGAAGCCTATCCTTTACTCCGGACCATCATCAGCAATTTATTTAAAGTATCCGATCCTTCCACGCAAAGCAACCGGCATGCACAAGATGAAGAGGCAGACAGAATCAAAAGGGAAAACGGCTTTGACTATATTCAGCATGAAGAAATCAGAGAGGCGTTGCAACGAGGCCGGATAGGTTTATTCAGAAACCGTTTGCCTGTTGAGACAACAATTGAAGATGTACAAAATAAAGATATTGTGGAGCTTACTTCTTTGGAAGGAGTGAAAGTAACAGGTGAGCAAGCTATCCGGAGTGGAAAAGTGGCGGTGTTAAGCCTGGCTGCTGGGGTAGGTAGCCGGTGGACGAAAGGGGCAGGGGTAATAAAAGCTTTAAATCCTTTTGTAGAAATTAATGGTGTACACCGCAATTTTCTGGAAATACATCTGGCTAAAACTAGGAAAATTGCCGAACAATACGGAGCCTCTATTCCACATATTGTAGCGACAAGTTACCTTACCCATAAACCTATTCAACAGAAATTGAAAGAAAGTGCCAATTTTGGCTATCGAGGAAAAGTATACCTCTCTCCAGGCAGGTCTATCGGGCAACGGTTTGTACCTATGGAAAGAGATTTGCGGTTTATGTGGGAAGAAATGCCTCAGGAAACGCTGGATGAAAACAAACAAAAGGTTCGCGATGCGGTAAGGCGAACGATGATCAACTGGGCTAAGTCCAAAGGAGAAGGGACTGATTATGTGGATAATATTGCCGGACAACGTTTTTCACCGCTTGGACATTGGTATGAAGTATCTAACCTGATACGGAACGGCACATTGGCAATTTTGCTGGACGAAAACCCAGAGGTAGACACCATTATGTTGCACAATATTGATACGTTAGGAGCCGATATAGATCCTAAGTCTTTGGGACATCATCTGTTATCTGGGAATGTACTTACCTTTGAAGTAGTGCCCCGCCACATAGACGACAGGGGAGGTGGCCTAGCCCGGGTAAACGGACAAGTTCGCTTGCTGGAAGGGTTAGCTCAACCAAATGAGGAGGACGAACTAAAACTCCGCTACTATAACTCCATGACCACTTGGATCAATATTGATCAGCTACTGCAACTTTTTGGCTTAAGCCGGCAAGACCTAAAAGGCGATGATGCATTACTGGCAAAAGCTGTTAGAAAAGTAGCTCATCGAATGCCTACTTATGTAACTATTAAAGATGTAAAATACCGCTGGGGGCATGGGCAGGAAGATATTTATCCAGTTGCACAGGTAGAAAAACTATGGAGTGATATGTCGGGCTTGCCAGATGTGCAGTGTGGCTATATTGCCGTACCTCGATTACGTGGCCAGCAGATGAAAGACCCTGCCCAGCTAGATTCATGGGTAAACGATGGCAGCAAAAACTATGTAGCTTCGTTGGGTATATTTTCTTAAAACATACTACTATCTACAGGCACACTGTGCAGTGTGCCTGTAGTCTTTCAGGTAATAAAATCTTCAAGTAATTCCGGACTCAACACACCTTCCGCTATTTGCCTGACTTCGCCCGTCATGCGGATGTGCCATTGTTCGTCTACCTCAATTTTTAGCTCTCCACCAGGCATCTTAACCGTAACATTTCTACCAGTAAATCCTCTTTTCACCATGACAGCGGCTACTGCACAAGAGGAGCTGCCAGAGGCTAGCGTAAAACCTGCACCTCTTTCCCATATTAATACTTCTACTTCTTGCTGGTTTATTGGCCTAGCAAACTGCACATTTATCCGGTTTGGAAACTTAGGATTATTTTCAAGCAGAGAACCATATTTTTTCAGTTCCATTACATCCAGATGCTCCTTCACAATCACACAATGTGGATTACCCATAGACACACAATTGATTTGGTAAGTTTTATCAGCTACCTCCAACGGTTCATCTATACATTCTTGCTGGCTATGTAACACCGGAATTAACTGACTGGTAAACTCAGCCTTTCCCATATCTATTTTAATGACCCGTGCTTTGCCGTTTTTTTCTTCCATAATCTCTACATTTACCATTCCTCCCTTTGTTTCAACGGTAAATACTTTGCTAGTAGCAAACTGGTAGTCATACAGAAATTTGCAGAAGATGCGTAATCCATTTCCGCTTTTCTCGGCTTCGCTGCCATCAGGGTTATATATTTGCAAACCAAAATCAGCCTTTTTGCTGGGCACTTTCAGCAATAGGCCATCAGAGCCTATCCCAAAATTTACGTTGCAAATCCGCTGAATGCTTTTTGAAGTAATAGAAAAATTGATGTTTTCTGAATCAAATACAATGTATTCGTTTCCTAAACCATGAGACTTCACAAAAAAATTAGTTTCCATCCTATTGCTGATATATGGCTGTTAAACTTATAACACAGCAAATAGAAATACAAACCCAGGAGGCATTATTCCTTCGCAGTAACAAAAAAGATGTTGAGTACATAAAATTCATCCATAAAAATGATGTTTATATGCTATTTATTTGCACATTCGTATAGTTCAACATTCATTGTATTTCGTATGTCCGCATCCGTATTCTTTTTTTTAATCTGGCAAGGGTTAACATATTTTTTCATGCCTGCACCCGTATTCAAGCCAGTATCCTTATTTGATGGTAAAACATTTAAAGGCTGGCAAGGCGACACACTTCAGACCTGGCGGATAGAAAATGGTGCAATTGTAGGTGGATCGTTAGAGACAGAAGTGCCGCATAATGAGTTTTTGAGCACTACTAAAGCGTATGGCAATTTTGAATTGAAGTTGAAATTCAAATTAACAGGTACTGGCTTTGTCAATGGAGGCGTACAATTACGTAGCAAGCGGCATACTAGTCCCGCTTACGAGATGATTGGCTACCAGGCAGATTTGGGAGATAAATACTGGGGCTGTTTGTATGATGAATCCCGTCGTGATTCTGTACTGGCTAGACCAAACCCAGAAGTAGTTACTGATCTGCTCAAAACCGACAACTGGAACGACTACCGGATCAGATGTGAAGGCAAAAGAATCCGCTTATGGATTAATGGTAAGCAAACCGTAGACTATACAGAAAAAGATAATTCTATTCCACAATCTGGATTAATCGCTTTACAAATTCATGGAGGAGGTAAAGCACAAGCTCATTATAAAGACATTACTATTGAAGAGTTAAAATAAATTAAAGCAACAACGCGGCTACTTCCTGCCAGTTATTTACTCTAGGCGTCCAGGTTTCGTGTACATTGTGAGGTGAGGTAAAAAGGATGCCTTGTCCGGTAAACCGTTTAAAATTCCGTACATGGTCATCAATGAGGTAGTCTGCCAGAATAATTCCCTTCTCTCCGCAAAAGACAAAATGTGTAGTTGGAATAAAGGGAAAATGAGTTTTGAGCCATTCATATTTATGAACAAAGGAAGTAGGAAACTGCATTGCCGCTGTAGTAATGAATATCTCATACTTTTTTGATAGTTCCAGAATTACTTCCTGACTTCCTTCTATTACCGACATATCCTGGAAGAAACCTTCTACATACGGATATTTCATCGTTAATTCGCGGTGTTCAGGCAGTACCATATCTTTATAATGCTTGCTGTGCATTTCTTCCGGAGTCAATCTCCTGGCATAATCCCGTTCATACCATTCCCGGAACCGTAAGTTGGCATCAGCCATTACTTCGTCCATATCAATGGCTATTCTTTTCATAGGTTTAGAGGTTTTGCAAACTTCAGATCGTATATCCATCATAATATCTATATGGATATACTGAAAATTATTAAAGTAGTTGTATGCTTATATTATTCTGAATTTGAGTTACTTGAAGTAAAGGTTTTCCATCTATCTGGTATATTTGTTGTCTGGTCGGATAATTCTCATTTTCAACTAGTTCTAACACGGCATTTCCGTTAAGTACAGCTTCCAGGCTGATATTTTGTTTGTTAAGGGCTTGCAGAAAACTGGCTTGCAACTCATCATTAAGACCGGCTAACCATTTTTCCATAAAATTGATATCTTGCGGATCGCCTATCACTTTTTTATGATAATTTCTTGCGTGCGTATAAGGCATATACTGATTACTAAATATAGTTTCACAAATATAAAATTCTCCTCCTTCTTTGCTAAAAGGGGGTATTTTCACAAGCTTAGTACCATCTAATAAATGCACAGATCAGTTAACAGCAGTAAGCAATCTCTATAAAAATTACATAGAACCATCGGGTCTGATTGAAAGAATGGAGTTACTTTTTACTGGTTGCAGTACGTAGAATACTTTGCAGTCTAAAAACATTTTAACGGATAATAAAATATAAAAGCCTCTTATTAAAGAGTAGAGGCCATTTTTATAAATATGGCAGGGGTAAACTTATATTGTTAATCACCTAAAAATCGGCTATTTTTTATGGAAAGGAGCCGGTAAAATTTGTTTGAAATATTAAATAAGGATAGTAAATTACGTATATGAGTGAAATTAAATATTGTCATCAGTGCCGGGATACCTATGCGAGATGGGGAGAAGATCCTCTCCAAATCATTTGCAATGAATGCTATACCAGCATTCAGAAGCAGCATGAGCACGTTCAGCTAGAGGGCAAAAATGTCTGTCTGAATTGTATGTACTGGCACCCCGGAGCTAATGGCGGTTCAGGTCAGTGCCGCAATTCTTTCTCTGGAAATTTTAAGTCATTTACAGGAAGTAGTGACTATTGTGTACAGTTTTTAAGCCTATAAATTAGGTGCAGTACTTCATTTGTACCAGCGGCTTGCCACTAGTTCGTACCCAGGCTCTGTAACACTTTGTTTAGTTCAGCAGGGTTATCCATGTATTTTTCCAGATTGAAGAGTTCTACCTTACGGAACTCCACCGGATGACTTTCACTTTGCAGAGCAACGTATCCTTCTTTCAGCAGTTTGCCATCTACTTTTACTGCCGGGTCATAATTAATCACATTTCCACCGCCAATTTGAGGTTTTGTATACACTAATACAGTATCTGTTTCTACAATATGCTTCACTAAAGAATCTCCCAATACCAGTAATTTAGCTTTTACCCACTGGTCGCCATGAAATGTTTTAGAACTGGAATTGATGCAATGAGGGGTATATAGTTCATTCTTCATTACTACGTTTGTGCCTGGTGTACACAAATTAAGTGTTGTACGTTCATCTTTCCCATTACCTCCCAAAAATTGCGCTTCAATAGAAATAGGGAAATCCTGATCTTTGCCCATTGTTTGAGGATTCTGTGCATGAAACATAATGCCGCTATTGCGGAGAGCCCATTCGGGGCCGCCTTTGGCTTGCTCACCAGTAAAGCGGTATTCTACAGATAATAAATAGGCAGAAAAGGGCTGCTTATAAAAAATATGCCCATACTTCTCACCAAAATCAGAGTACTGATCATAAGAAACTTGCAGCGCTCCATTAGAGACCCGGAATGTCTGGCCATAATTTTCGTTCAGCGGGTAACCAGCAATTTTTACCGACCAGTCGTTCAGGTCTTTTCCATTAAATAAGGGGATCCAGCCATCTGACACCGCTGGTTTCCGCATACAACTCGCCATCCAGGCAACTAATAGGCAGATAAAAAATAGCTTTTTCATAGGTTTAGGAGGAAAGACTTACTAATAAGAAACCCGCCAAAGAAACAAATCTCTGGTGGGTTTAGCAACAAATGTATTTTTTATTTAATTAAAAGCGGAAACCTAAGCGGATAGCACCTACAACAGATGGTTTTACTTCAAACGTTCTAGCACCTTCTTCAGCAGGGCTTACTTCATCTATAGTTGTAGAGCCATTTTTAAAATTAACTTTAGTATCTCTAGCAATCGTATATAAGAAGCCCCAGCCAAGTTCGCCGCCTAAATATACTTTTTTTACAATGTAATAATCAGCACCAGTAACCAGGCGTAAGCCAAGACCTGTAGAACCGGTTTTGTATTTACCGCTTGTGCCTTTTACATAGTTAGAACCAGTATAATCGGTATCAGTCAGTTTTTGCGATTCGCTGTTGAGTTGCAAAAGTAAATCAGCCCCGGCATAGGTAGACAACCGCTCAGAACCGCTGAAGTGCTTTTCCACACCTAAGTTGAAGCCTACATTACTGGTAGATTCTGTACTAGTACCTACTTCATCGTCGTTGCCAAGTACATGATCTGTTTTGCTGTTTGAAGAGATATTGAAACCAATACGGGCAGCCAGATTGTCGGCCACAAAATACCGGAATTTCAACTGACCATTGGCCAGACCTAACTGGGTGTTGTTGAATATTCCACCATAGCTGAATTCGGTAGTTACATCGCCTAAAACCGGTTTGTGCTCACTGGTAGCATCTTGTGCTTTGGCAAATAATGATAAGGCTACTAAAGATGCTGATAATACAATCTTTTTCATTCTTAAATTAGGGTTATACCTGTTTATTGTTTAATAAGAGCAAATATTGGCAGATTTAGAGAATTACCAAGATCAATGTATTTGTAAATATTACTACCTGTATCCCTTGTTTAAAGCTGTATTTTCTATCTTTTCATAAAAGAATATTTCATCAGCAGATAATAAACTTACTAACCTAAAATGCTATTACTAACCTGTATATCTTCTAGAAATGAATTTTTGCTGGGAAAAAGTTACAAATACAGCTTTTTACAAACTGCTAAAATACTTTCGTTACCAGAAGCTGAGCTGGGTAAAGAAGATCTGGAGAAGATGACTAATGAAAGGATTATAAAAGGCTATTTACCCTTGGGTGAAGTGGCAGCAGAAGTAGTTCTAAGTTTGTGGAAACTTTACCTGTTAAAGCTAGTAATAACCATAAAATACTAGAAGCTATCTCAAAAATAGGAATCTAGCGTTTGCCAGCAATGTTAATGAGTCATGGAATTGACTAATGAGCAGTGGTTGCAAATACAAGATTTGATACCAGATCCTAGGAAGCGAGCCGATGGTAAAGGTAGACCTGCTAGAGATAAACGACAAGTAATGGAAGGCGTGCTATGGATACTACGCACGGGCGCACCTTGGAAAGATCTGCCTAAGCGCTTTCCTCCGTATCAAACCTGTCATCGAAGATTTCAACAATGGCAAGAGCAGGGAGTGATGCGTAAGGTAGTAGAAGCCTTAGTAAAAGATCTGATGGACAGAGGCGGTGTGGATCTGAGCGAATGTTTTATCGATGGCTCTTTCTGCATGGCTAAAAAAGGGGCACTGCTGTTGGCAAGACTAAACGAGGGAAAGGCAGCAAACTCATGGCAGTCACGGAGGCTACAGGTCTTGTTTTATCTGTCACAATCCAATCAGCCTCTGCTCATGAAGTAGCTCTTGTAGAGAAAGTGCTTGAGGAACGATTCATTGACCCAATGCCTAAACGTCTAATGGGAGACAGAGCCTATGACTCTGATCCATTAGATGAGCAACTGAAAGAGAAAGGGATTGAGTTGATAGCTCCTCATCGTAGTAATAGAAAAAAGAAGAAAACACAAGATGGCAGGAAGCTGAGAAGATACAAGAGAAGGTGGAAAATAGAACGATTCTTTGCTCATCTATTCAACTTTAGGAGAACGTTGGTCAGGTATGAGTACAAAGAAGAAAATTACCTTGCTTTTGTTTTACTGACTTGTATGAAAATCCTGCTTAGGTGTTTTTGAGATATCTTCTAGTAAAAGGCTTACCTTAGCAGCTAATTTGCTTAACCTGCCATATGACTTTTCTTTATATAAAAGCACTGCATATCATCTTTGTAGTAGCCTGGTTTGCAGGCTTGTTTTATATGCCCCGGTTACTTATCTACTATGTGGAAGCGGCTGATAGACCTGAACCTGAAAAAAAAGCCCTTCAGCAGCAATTCTTGTTGATGCAACGGCGGCTGTGGTATGGCATTACCTGGCCGGCAGCCTTTCTTACGCTGTTGCTGGGAACCTATACCTGGTATCTTTACCGCACAACGCCAGATTGGTTGCAGTATAAGTTATTCTTTGTAGGTGTATTATATGGGTATCATTTTTGGTGCCACCTTATTTTTAGGCAGCAGCAAAAGGGCATTATCAAATATTCTTCCTTTAAACTCCGGGTTTTTAACGAAGGGGCAACAGTTCTGCTTGTAAGCATTGTTTTTTTAGTGGTATTGAAAAATGCTCTGAGTATGCTTTGGGGCTTAGCAGGGTTAGTAATATTTATTGCCTTGCTGTTATTGGCTATCCGCATGTACAAGCGCCTGCGGGAAAAGAGTTAACTGTAAGTGAAAAAAGAATGTGAGTTAGTAAAGCTAACAGACAAATGGTGGGCGGTAAGGCAGAGTCAGGTAGTGGCTACCTGACTTTTACTATTCAGCATGAATGGATAGACTATTAGCTTCTCGGAAAACGCTTTTCCTTATGAGCTTGAAGTGCTTCTCCAATTTTCGAATACAAAGTGTTAAATATTGTTTTCTCTGCTCTCTGGTAAATAGCGGTTTTCAATTCTTGTTTCAATTCTTCTTCAAATTCTTCTATTTGAGAAATAAAAAGCAACAGCACCGTAGCTGATTTAAGTAATTTATTATAAGCGATCAGGTTTCTTTGCGTCTCAAGCAACATTTGCTCCTCGGCATTATGATGATCTACTAAAAATGAGTTTAAAGCCTTAAACTGATTCATGCTGGATAGTTGAAAGTTCATATATGTGTCTTTTACTTAATTTGAGGTAAAAAGTTGTTTATAAATATAGAAATAAATTTTAAAAATTTACTTTCAAATATGATAATTTAAATTTTTTTTTGAAAAATATTGATGTGTAAAACCAGGCAGCCGGTAAACCTGAAAAATGGTTGTATTAGCTATAAAATTTCCGACTCATTAGCAGTGTAAACCTACTTAATTTTTATTGCAACCACTTTATACATACGTTATCTATAGTTTATTAAATAGAGAAATTTATTCTTTTGTTTATCCAACCTCACTTGATGAGCTAAATGGATTCCAGTAACCTATGCGCGATATCAATTATGGAAATATAAAAAAGCAGAATTGCCTATTTGCTGAATAGTAAAAGCTGTTGCTTAAAATATTCCACTCCTTTACTCAGCATTGGGAGCTATGCGTAAATTGATCAATAAATCTTTCCATTTTTTCGTAATGAGACCCTTTCCAATAGATTTTATGGCATTGGCTACATTGGTAAAATTCTTCAAAGTGTTTATTGGTTTCCGGTAACAGCAGATCTACAACTTCTTTTTTCCCAACTCTCTGAATACAGCCATTGCAAGTCATGCACCTGTAAAATGGCCGGATAGCTTGCTGTAGATCAAAATAGTGCAGCACCTCTAGCAATTGTTCATTCGGATGTTTAGAGCGGAGCCAATATCCCCACTCTATTGATTTTCTTTTTAATAGTAGAACATCTTTGGTAAGCACAATACGAGCTTCTGCAGCGGCAATTTCTGCAATTTGTGCATCTGTATAATTTCTTTCATATAGGGCATCAAACCCTAGCATACGTAGCAGCCGGGCAAGCTTACCCAAATGTACATCCAAAATAAATTGTGGAAAATCCGGAAATTTAGTGATGAGATGAACGAGAGGTACACCCGGAGGGAACTGATTTTTAGGATAAATCTGGACTTGGTCGTCAGGAGAGAGAAGGTAAGTGAAATTTACTGGGGTATTATTCACTAGAATTACATCTACTTCTACATGCGGTACGCCAATGGTTTCTATGGCATCTTTTATGGAGGGAGTGCCTTTAAAGAGATAAGTTATAGGCGCTTGTTTATTCTTCGGGAGAAAGGCTGCTAGAGAGCCATGAAAGCTGAACGTAGCTGAAAAAGCCATGTAGTTGCATTTTTAAACCGTATATGTGGCCTGTTTTATAAAGATCAAACAGGGAACAAATAACTAGCCCCTGTTTGATGTATTTCTGTGCTGTGAAATTAATTATTTGTAAGCCGGAACCAGTTAAATTGGGCTGTAGTGGAAGGAGTTCCTTTTGCCACTAATCCCACACGTATGCCACGGTCCCAGGGTGGAAGATAGGAGCCGTTCACTGGCTCTTGTCCAAGCTGGTTCCAGGTTGTGCCATCTGTACTCCAGGAAAACTGAAATTTGTCGCCTCCTCTGGTGATCAGACGAAGCTGAATAGCTGCACTGTCGGGAATACTAGTCTGCGTTAGGGTGTTTTGTTTTCCTCCTTTTACCTGCCAGAGTATGATTCTTTTTCCGGTTGTAGACACACCAATGGCGTTTTCCGGATCGCCGATGGCAGCTAGGCCTGCTTGTAAATTGTTCTTCAACGAAGCTTTGTTTATTTCTGTGATGGCTTCATAATTAGCACTTTTGGTCCGTTGAGCCAAAACGGTTCCCAGGTTATTTGTTTTGCCTTTTAATTGTAGTGTTCCGTTGTCTTCGTCTTCCATCATATACGATGGAGATGCATTTACAGGCCACTGCCAGGTAGGAAGTAGGGTGTCTGTTGTGAATTCGTCTTGTAGACTCATATCATTTCTGGCAATTCGTGCTTTTCGTGCACTAGGCGACCTGGATTCAAAAACTGGCCATCCTTCTGCAGTAAAAGTGAACCTATCGAGCAAGCCCTGGCGGCCAGGATATACAAAACTATCTGTGTTGTAGGCATGATACAAGAAATAATAATTATCGGATGCATCAGTGATTACAGTGCCGTGGCCAGGACATTTCCAGGTTTCGTTTTTTGTAAGAATTGGGTTTTTGGTGTATTTTTCCCAAGGGCCAGTAAGCTTTTTGGCTCTGGCAACTCCGGTGGCATAGGTACACTCTTTTCCACAGCAAGCATCTCCAGCATAAATCATATAAAAATACTCTCCGCGTTTAAAAAGGGCAGGTCCTTCTACTAGCCTTCCTTCCCAAGGTTTGTCATTGCGGATTAATTCAAATTTTTCGCCCAGCAGCTGGGTACGTTCCTCATTCATCTGCTGGCCCCAAATAGGCGTAGGCTGATTCTGGCTGTTGCCATCTTCTTTCCAGATTAGGTATAATTGCCCATTCTCGTCACGTATTGGGTAGCCATCAATAGAACCTACCGGCTGGCACACCAGAGGCCCATGATCGGTATACGGTCCTGCCGGGTTATCGGCACTTGCTACACCTACACACAGGTTTCCCCCTTTTTTCTTGGCAGTATAGTAAATATAGGTTTTGCCATTTTCATAGGCTATTTCCGGAGCCCAGAAGTGTGCATCTGCCCAGTCGGGTAATTTATCAGGAAAAACATGTCCTACAATTTCCCAGTCTACCAGGTTAGTTGATTTTAATAGGGGAAACAAGGGTGCCCATTCAGAAGAAGTAGCTGTGGCCCAGTAAGTGTCGCCTACTTTAGTAACAGACGGGTCAGCAAAATCGCCAGGTAATACCGGATTGGTAAAAGAGATAGTAGTTGCAGCTACTTGAGTTGTGGTATCAGCCAGCGTATCTGTTGACACTTCTTCCGTACTAGTAGATTGCTGGCAGGAATAGAAAATGCATAATAAGAGGCAATAGAAGTAAAACAATTTTTTCATATAGTCAAAAAGTAAATGTAAATGTTGTCTAAGGTAATTTGCAGGTAAGTTGAGGTAAATCAACTAATGAATTTACTCAATTTCGCTAGTGTATTTGCTATAAATATTGAATAAATGCGTTCATAAATTAGTATTTAGTAGAGTCTTGTTTCTGCCAGTATCTGTTATGGAATTGGCTTACAAAGAAGTATACTGCCTCGCCTTCAACCTCGTATGCTTCTAGTAATTGAGGCCAGGGTAGTTTTTCCTTTAGACTATTTGTAGTTCGTATTCGGTTATAGGCATTTAACCTATACTCTATTTCATTGCTTACTTTTTCTAAAGGCTAACATTAGTTCTTTGTAGATGCTAATGGGCATCATTCCTATTTCTTTTCTTCTCTTATCCAAATTTTCAATATCTGCAACAGGTGCCAATTCTGCAATGTTTTTTTCACTATCTACGTTGGAAAACTGTGTACCATACAGTTGCGGCTCTCCTTCGTTTGTTTTTATTCTATCATACAAATAGGCATATTTCTGACCATCCAAATCTCCTTTTTTTACCGCTTGCTCGATAGATGGAAGCTGTGATTTTTGAAATTCTTTATCCATGTCAGCATGTTGAATTATAAAGAAGATACTTTCCATGCCGATTTCACCTACGATAGATTTATCTGGAAAACCATAGTTTGCTAAAATAGCTTTTAACTTTTCTCTGTTTAACGCATCGGTTGCAACGCCATCTAATTTATATGAAATACTATCTGGATTTAAGCCAAACTTGGCTGCTATACCTGACATATCAGCTCCCCTTACGGTTTGGTCATTATAAAACATAATCACCAATTCCTTTTGCAATTCCGGATTTTTAGGAGCTTGTTTTTCTTGTGTATTATCAGAACAAAAACCCTCTTCTTTGTAAGGAGGTTGAGTTATCCAGTCCTTTTGGCAAATATAAACTTTGGCTTGATTGTCAGCTGTGTTAAGAATTTCCCTGATTCGTTGATGTTCACCTTTCTTATGAAGCAGCTCGAGACCAGCATTCAGAATTTTGGGTTCTATTTTAACATGCGCATCCAGCAAGCTATCAAATTGTTTCACACCTTGGTCAACATCATTTAATAAGCCTGATTTTACCATCCTGTAGCTTAGTTCCCAAATTTCCGTCTCGTTGAGTTCAAGATTTGCTGGCTTATTTGTTGCACATGACATCGCTATTAGCGCAAACACAACTACTTGCAAAATCCTAATCATGTTAAAATGTTAAAGTTTGACACACCCTGTACACTGGCTGTTATACGCCTGTGTGTTTACTGCATAGAAATTATCTGCCTCATTGACCGGAAACCGGTGTTACCTTCTTGGACGGTGTAGAAGTGGATTTAGTAAGCACACTATTTATTTGCCTTACCCGGTCAGCATCCATTTTGATCATGGCCCGGTCATACGTCATCAATCCGTTTACTTCTCCTTCAACATCAGTTGTTTGGGTATAAATAGCTGCTGACAGACCTTTAGTTATCATGTCTGGAATTTGATTGATTAAATCTGCATACTTCATAGTTAACGTATCGGAAGTCTGATATTTCCGGTACCCCCAGTTATTTTTTTCCTGCCATAAATGACCAGTTACAGGTAAACCTAGCCCACCAAATTCACCCAGAACCATAGCGCGATCCTGTTGCGTAGGCGGCATACCGGGGCCAGGATATTGGTGGTGATCTATGGTATGAGCTACCGGGAAGTGGTTGCCTCCACTAGGTCCATTAATTAAGCGAGAAGGGTCGTATTTAGTGGTCCAATTGATAATTTCTTCAGTTTTAAACTGCCCCCAGCCTTCGTTAAATGGGACCCACATTACAATAGAGGGATAATTATAGAATGCATCGATTATGGCTTTCCATTCTCTTTTGTACTGAGCTTCTGATTCTGCTGTACGGGTCATCTCCTGACCATCTATCCCACTTGGGGCTTTCCATTCGGCACTTTTGTCACCACTCGGCATATCTTGCCAAACTAGAATACCTACTTTATCGCAATGCATATACCATCGGGCTGGTTCTACTTTTACGTGTTTGCGGATCATATTGAAACCCATCTCTTTGGTTTTTTCAATATCAAATTTGAGTGCTTCATCGGTAGGAGCCGTGTATAATCCATCGGGCCACCAACCTTGGTCTAACGTGCCGTACTGAAATACAAATTGATTATTAAGCATCAACCTAGGGATGCCTTGTTTATCTTTAGCCAGAGAAATTTTCCGCATGCCAGCATAACTGCTTATCTCATCTATTGCTTTCCCATTGCGTATGAGCTGTATCTTTAAGTCGTAAAGAAAAGGTGAGTCAGGCGACCAAAGTTTGGGAGTAGGTATTGCTACTAATACTTGCTGTCCGATAGGTTTGGTGACACTGGCTACTTCTTTATTCCCATCCATAGCAATGACTTTTATCATATCCGCCTGCTGTGTTCCCTGGCCTTCTACTGCCACCGTCAATGTTTTTTTATCAATATCTGGTGTTGCTTTAAACGTTTTAATGGAAGAGGCAGGCACAGGCTCCAGCCAAACTGTTTGCCAAATACCAGTAACGGGTGTATACCAAATCCCTTCTGGTTTTACTACCTGTTTACCGCGAGGCTGCGTACCTTCAGAGGTTGGATCCCATACAGAAACGATTACCTCTTGTTTTTCTCCTTTTTTTAAGGCGCTGGTAATATCAAAATAAAAAGGATCATAGCCACCCTCATGCGTACCCACCTGTTTTCCATTAATGTATACTGTACTTTGCCAGTCTACGGCGCCAAAGTGAAGCAACACCTTTTGGTTTGCCCAATTAGCAGGCACTTCGAATGTATGGCGGTACCATAGCTTATTATCTTTACCCACCAGCTTTTTTACACCAGACATTGCTGATTCCACTGGAAAAGGTACCAGAATCTGCCCATTATACGATTGTGGCGTAGTATTATCTTTCGGTGCGATGGCATATTCCCACAAACCATTTAAATTTTTCCACTCTTTGCGGGCCATCTGTGGACGCGGATATTCTGGGAGAACCTTTGTAGGCGAAACTTCTTTAGCCCACTTGGTCATAATATGGCCTTCTACAGGCTTCCAGGCAACAGATTGGCCAAAGACGATTTGGCAACTGATAATTATACTACATAAAATGAGTTTGCTCCGTAGAATCCAAGTAGGAGGAAAGTAAAATGTTGATTTTTTCATGGGAAAAGGTATAGGTATACAAGAAAATCACATAAATATACTATTTTTCGCCGGATGGTAAGGCAATAGGAACCCCTGTCGGAGTAGGTGTTCCAAAATCAGGTGACCCATTTGTATGCCAGGTGAATTTTTGTAGACGTATATCTCTATCCCAGCCAGGGGTAGTTGATTTTTTGGCGTGGTAATATATCCAATGTTCTGTATCGTCTGGGGAAGTAGTAAAACTCACATGCCCTACTCCAAATACTTTATCAGTTCCACTGAAAACAGGCCCCGTTTTTACCCAATTAGCAGGCTCCATCGGATTTAGAAGGGTATCTGTTAGCGTTAATTGACCTAATTGATAGGCTGGCAGCCAAGATTCCCGGCAGGAATAAATAATAAACGCTTTCTCTTGATGCTTGAGCATTTCCGGTCCTTCGTTCAGGTCTAATTCAGTGCCTTTTTCCCAGGGTTGCTGGGGAGAGGAAATTTTTATGCGGTTGCTGCTGATAGTCCAGGGATTACTCATGGTAGCAATATAAAGGTGCTGGGGCGTACGGTCGGTAGTTGCGTTTTCTTCCCAGCCAGACCATAATGCATACAACTGGCCATTTAGATAAAAGGGTGTCAGATCAATTGCCCACTTTACGGATTGTGGGGTAGCAATATTGTCGCCGGTGTATAACATACCTTTATCTGTATAACTACCCAGCGGATCTTCTGTGACAGATTCCAATACGCCAGATTTCTGATGGATAAAGGGCGGGCCAGCTTCCCCAGCTGCATAATAGATATACCATTTACCTTGTAAATAATGCATCTCCGGTGCCCAAATGTGTTGACGATTCCAGCCGCTTGTAGGCGCACTCCATACCAAGGAAAAATCACCTGGTTGCGAGAGCTTTTCCGATTTAGCTACATAAATTCCGCCGGCTCTCGATTGGCAGAAATAGTAGGAGTTATTTTTTTTAAACACCCAGGGATCAGCTCCATCGGTAATAGGATTAGCAAAGGTACCTGGAGGCAGGCTGGTAACTGGCGCTTTAGTGGAGGAAGGAGTAATGGTTTTTTTATTGCAGGCCTCTCCTATAAAAAGCAATAGTATACTTAATATAGCAATAGACTGTTTACCTGGAAATTGTTTCATAGCTATTGATAATATAGGAATTTGAGGTATATCAGGTAAAGGCTCTCCTAAATCCAAAATTTATTTTCAACCTTTACTAACTAAAATGACAAAACTATAGAATATCTCACCTATCTAAAGTAAAAGTTTATTGATTGAATTTTATTTTTCTTCTCTTACCTGCATAATCTGTGATAGTTGCTTCTTTTGCTTGGCTAGGTACAGACATCCTACGTGAAGAATGAGAAAGATAGGTAGAACCATAATATCCTTCATGTCTCTGCTTTTTTCCATTAAAGGTAAACTCTATATAAGCATCCAACGGCGCAAGCTTAATAGAATGAGGGGGTGAATCATTCAATTCTTTTTGTCTTAACACGTGGCTTTTGAGTTTACCTGAATTTTGGGCAGAAAGAATTAAGGTATTTCCATTGGCTAAAGGTAGATGGACCATTCCTTTGGCATCGCCTTCTACAAGAAAACCACTTCTGGAGGCAGGCGTAGGAGTAAAATTACCCCCTCCATCTCCTTGTAAAAATAAACCTATCAATGCGTCGTATTGTCCGGCAACTACTTCCGTGGCATACGAATTACCAGTAACTAATAAATCTACGTTACCATCATTGTTATAATCACCAGGGCTCATGCCAAATAGGGGAGCAACCTGTGCCTCTGTTGGCAAAGGTTTATTGGTAAATTTTCCTCCGCCCTGATTTTCTAAATAGCTGGAATGAAATGTTTCGCTTTTTACAATATAGGCATTTTTCAACTCTTCTTCTGGAAGCAAATTTTCAGCTTTAGTTAATGCATATTCTGCATATTTTGGATATTGCCTACGCATACTATTGATCTGGTCGATCAATACATCGCGTGAATGAGTGGGATAGGCTGCTCTTTCGCCTCCCTCTTCTCCTGGCAAATAATAGCAGAGTATGGGATCTAAAGTGCCATTTTTATCGAAATCGTCGGCATATACACATACTGGTTCTTCCGGAGAAGATTTGTATTTAGAATTAAGACCCAGGTTCCCAGCTATATAATCCGTATCTCCATCGTTATCGAAATCGCTGGCTGCTAAACTGTTCCACCAACCAGATGTATGGGTTAAGCCTGTAGTAGCGGTTACATCCACAAGTTTACCTCGCTGGTTCTGAAAAAAGCTAATAGGCATCCATTCGCCTACGACTATTAAATCTATTTGACCATCTGTATTAAAATCTGTCCAGAGTGCCGCTGTAACCATTCCTATAGACGTTAAGGAAGCACAAACTTCCTCTGTTACATCTGTAAAAAGCACTTTTCGTGAACGAGTATCGGTATCATTCCGAAGGAGGTAACTTTGCGGTACTAACGGATAGGCATTGGATGATACACGGCCTCCTACAAAAAGATCCAAATCGCCATCGCGGTCATAATCAGCAGCAACCACACAGGAGCCACTCGACCTCAAAGCTGGCAGTGCTAAGCTATCTTTCGTAAAATTTCCTTTGCCATCATTTAAGTATAATCGGTCTTGGTAAAGTGGAGACCTGGATGGAAATTCATTGCCTCCACTGACGACATACAAATCTAAATCCTGATCATTATCTACATCAACTAGTAAGGTGCCCATATCTTCTTCCTTTTTGCCTTCCTTATCCACTGCATAACTGGAAAATGAGGGTTCATCAGTAGAGGATTTACCTTGGAGAAATAATTTACCTGCAGAGCCAGAAGCCCCTCCAACAAAAAAGTCTTCCAATCCATCTCCATTTACATCTCCTACAGCAATGCCAGGGCCATTTCTGGAATACTTGTGTGGCAAAAGGGGTTGCCGCTTGAAATCTATAAAATCATTTTCCTGATGTGTATAGGCTATGCCAAATGCCTCCGGTGCTTCTTCAAATAAAGTTACATCTGTTCCAGCAGAAGGAGCAGGCTTGGCTTTTGCATTTTTATAGTCAACAGTCAGGATCTGGTCTGTTTTTACTTGTTGAAGTAATTGATAGGTACCATCGGGCCAGGTTATTTCTACAGAATCTATCTCCTTCCTAGTTCCTAGCCCAAAGTGTATGGCATCTTCTACGGTAGATTGGAATCCCCGGTAGGGCGTATGTTCATGAAATTGCTTTTTCCCTTCATAACTCAATTTAACTTTTGTTCCCAGGCCAGCTGCATTATTTGAAGGACCTTTAAGTTTAACTCTCAGAAAATGATGGCTATTTTCCTTTGTTCGATTCTCTACTGTTGTATTACGGTAAATATCTGCCGGGTCATTGATGTTGTTCACCACTAGGTCCAGGTCTCCATCATTGTCTAAATCTGCATAGGCTGCTCCATTGGAAAAGGTTGGTAAAGTTACTCCCCATTCCGTTGATTTATCTGCGAAAGTAAGATCACCATTATTCTGAAACAGGTAATTATGCACTTTAGCTCCGGGTTGCTTTTTAGCAATTTCACGTTGCCGGGCACGGATGTTTTCGCGGCCCTCATAGATCATAGCCTGCTGACTCTGATAAAGTACAAAATCCAGGTCGGTTACATCTTTTCCATAGCCATTGGTTACAAATAAGTCGCGGTAGCCATCGTTATCAAAATCGGCAAATAAAGCACTCCAGCTCCAGTCGGTTTTGCTAATGCCTGACAGTTGCCCAATTTCACTAAAAATAGGCATATTGCCTGCAAATGAGGTATCTGTATTTGTCCGGGGACGGTTCCCATTATTTAGTTGAAGTGTATTCCGCATAAATTGCGGTTCGTACTCTGCTTTCAATTCTGCCTGGAATTTATCGTATTTCATGCCACCACTCATGGTTTTCTGGCGTTTATTGTCTTCAGGCAACATATCTAGCACTACAATATCTACTAAGGCATCGTTATTAAAGTCGGCTATGTCTACACCCATACCATTATAGCTTTGATGCTTCAAAAGGGTTGCTGCTTGATTAGTAAAGGTTCCATTCCGGTTGTTAATCCAGATGAGGTCATTGCTGATAAAATCATTGGCACAGTAAATATCAGGCCATCCATCAGCATTTATATCATTCACCACTATTCCCAGCCCATATCCCTCAATCGTTATTCCAGCTTTTTTAGATACATCTGTAAATATTGGATGACCATTAGGGCCTTTACCTTCATTCCTATACAAGCGGTCGGTGCTTAAGCCTTCGCCCTTTACTTTTTTAGGACGTATGGTGTTAGGGGAGAAAGACTCAATGGCATTGGTGAGCAGGTATGCATCCAGATCTCCATCCAGGTCATAATCAAAAAAAGCAGTTTGCGTAGTATGAGCCGTATCAGCTAAACTGTAGGATTTTGCCTGTTCCTTAAAAAATGGTTTACCTTGCCCATTAGTACCCTGGTTAATAAACAACAAATTAGTTTGATTAGTGGCACGGGTAGTGCCGGAAACACTTACATAGATATCGAGCAGTCCATCTGAATTAATATCTACCATAGAGACGCCTCTTGCCCACCTGTCTGTAGTCACCCCAGCAGCATCAGTAATGTCTTCAAACTTCCAGTTGCCCTTATTCAAGTATAGTTTGCTGGAGGTCATATTGGCTGTGAAATAAATATCAGATAACCCGTCATTATTTACATCACCAATACCTACGCCGCCGCCATTATAGAAATAGGTAAATTCGAGTACATTGAAGGTGTCGTTTTCTATCAGTGTATTGGTAAAAGTAATACCTGTTTCTTGTGGTGAGAGACGTTCAAAGAGTAGCTCTTTTTTTTTGTTACAACAGCAGAGTAAAAGAGCTAATCCTGTAGTAATAAATAAACTTTTCATATTGTCTAGAGAGAGGTGCAGACTAGGTTGCTTAGTATACAAGCATTAAAAAAATAGCCTACAGTATTTGATAACACAGCATTTTACCCTGAAAAGTTAAACACAGAACAAGGAATAAGAAAGATGGAAGAATTCACTATCTCTTCGCTCTTTCTTATTCCTTGCTTGCCCCATTCAATAACCACTGTTTCTGTTAAGTAGTCAACTATAAAATCACAAACAGGAGAATGAATAGCAGCTTAATACCCAGGGTTTTGTTTTATTTTCTGTGGTCCTAGCGCATCTATTTCATATAATGGAATTGGCAGGTACTCTGATTTGCCTTTCACAAAGTTTTTGAACTCTGTATCGAAATCAGCCACATTGGGAGGAAGATCCGGATTCGGGCCGGCTAATTCAGGTCCTAGTATACCATACCGCTTCATATCTAGGAATCGCTTGCTTTCTCCGGCCAGTTCAAGCACCCGGTCTTGGCGAAGCCGCTCCCGGAATTCCGTTTGTGCCATACTTAAGGACAGTTCATTCATATTGGACCGACGACGTACCAAATTGGCAAACGGAATAGCTTCAGCTGTACGGCCTAGTTCATTGAGTGCTTCTGCATACATCAGATACACATCTGCCAGCCTGATCTCTCGCGTATTAATTCCAGAAAAATACCCTTCTGTCGTTTTATAGTAATTGGTATATTTTTTCCAGAACCGCTGGTTTTCGTCAATTTTCCGCTCTTCATAGGTTTTTCCGAAAAGCAATTCACCTGGGTGTTTATAATATAGGGTGTATTGCAAGCGTGGATCAACATTTCCATTGGCATCTTTTTCAATCAGGAACTGATTTAACAACCATTTGGTAGGTTGGCCATCGCACCAGCCGCCCACTACTTCAGGTGCAGGAAAATCAGAAGTCCGTACCCCAAAAAACTGGGCTCTTTCACTAGTTTCATCTCCTCCTGCTGCATCATATACTGGGAATCCGCTGACTTTTCCATTGTTATTCGTATACTGAATTTCAAACAAGGATTCTTTATTATTTTCAAATTCCTCTGTGAAATTGTCTTTAAAGTTAGGCATCAGGTCAAATTTGCCTGGTGTCAGGTCAATAATTTCTTTAAACTGGGCAGCTGCTTCCGTGTATTTCTTCTGTTGAAGATATACTCTGCCTAGATAAGCCGTAGCTCCTTCTTTGCTAACCCGGCCAACATTATCGCCGGTGTACTCATCCTTCGCCCATAGATTTGCTTTGGCATCGGTAAAGTCTTGCTCTATCAGCGCCCAAACTTCTGCTTCTGTCGCTTGTGCAGGACGGTCGGTTGGTTCCTGTATCTCAGTTACGATAGGAACGCCTCCCCATAGTGTAACCAGTTTGAAATACATATGTGCCCGAATGAATTTAGCTTCTGCCAGAATCCGGTTTTTCAACCTTTCCTCCATTTCAATTTCAGGCACAAAGGTCAATATCTGATTAGTCCGGTAAATTGTCCGGTACACATCGGTATACATTTCCCGTACAAAAGGCACGTTGTAATCATTGATGATAAACTTACCCACATTGGCCAGTTCTGTCCAGGGACTCTGGCTATAGCCTTCATCCGAACGCATGTCATAATGGAATACCTCCCAGAGAGTAATTGTCCTATTTTGTATGTTCGCATAGGCGGCATTTATGCCATTGATCGCATCGGCTTGTGTTTTCCAGAAGTTTTCCTGCGTTTGGGCATTCGGGTTTGATTTATTCAGAAGATTCTCTTCTTTTTCGCAGGCCGTTATACAAAGGCCGCAAGTCAGCAAAGAGGTTAACAGTACTTTATGTATTTTCATTTGGTGAATTGTTAAAGTCGGATTTTTTAAGATAATGCGTATGAATAGATACTAACTTAAAAGCCAGCTTGTATACCTGCGCTTAAAATACGGGGAGCTGGGAAATTACCTATATCTTGGCCTCTGTCCAGATTGCTAGTTCTGCCAAAAGCACCAGTTACTTCGGGGTCATACCCTTTGTATTTGGTAATAGTAAATACATTCTGGCCAGAAAGATATACCCGCAGGTTAGAAAGTACTTTCAGGTTTTGAACAAATGAAGTTGGCAAGCTATATCCCAGCTGAATGGTTTTCATACGTAGGTAGTCTCCTTTTTCAATCCAGCGGTCTGATTGCACAACAGCATTAAGCCCTGAGCCACCATGCTTTGGCTTGGGAACCGTGTTAGAAGTACCTTCACCAGTCCAGAAGGGTTCGTCGCTGCGGTAGTTGAAGTTATCATCAGAACGGCCATTCCACCAGCGGCCTTCATTAAAGATTTTATTGCCACCAACACCAGCAAAGAAAGCTGTTAAGTCAAAACCCATATACGAGCCAGTCAGGTTCAATCCGTATTCCAGCGTAGGAAACGGAGAGCCCACCCGCTGACGGTCGTCCAGGTTAATTACCTTATCACCATTGGTATCTACAAACCGGAGATCGCCTGGTGTTACACCTGGAATACCGGAAGCATCTACTTCTGCCTGATTCTGGTAAACGCCATCTGTTTTCAGTGCATAAAAAGAGATTGGCTCATCTACTGCCAGGCGGATCAATTGTAAGTTTCCGTAAATAGGCTGATTGTTATTGGCAGGAATTAATCCCAGTACTTTATTCCGGATAGAGGTAACATTGGCTGACGCACTGTACTTAAACTCTCCCGCCTGGTTTTGATACGTTAAGGCAAATTCCACTCCCTTATTTTGAATAGAGGCCAGATTATCAATAGGGTTAGCTCCGGTACTTCCGGCAGTAAGCGGTATAGGCACTTCCAGCAATAGGTCTTTGGTACGGGAAATAAAATAATCGGCACTGAACAGAATCCGGTTTTCCCACAAGCCCACATCCATTCCCACATTGGTGGTAGTTTTACGTTCCCACCGGATATTGGGGTTAACCAGCTGCCGGTTAATAGCTCCCAGGGCTATGCCATTATTAAATACATAGTTCTGATTATAGTCAATGGTTGGACTAATGCGGTAAGGCCCATTTGCGAAGTTATCTAAAATCCCTATGGCCTGGCTACCTACCTCTCCATAACTTGCCCGTAGTTTAAGATCGCTGATAAAAGGAACGGCTTCCATAAAACCTTCTTTGCTTACACGCCAGCCAACAGAGGCAGAAGGAAATACACCATATTGGTTTCCCTGGCCAAATATGGAGGAGCCGTCACGCCGGGCATTAACCTGGAATAAGTATTTATCGGCAAAGGTATAATTAATGCTTCCCAGCCAGGAGGCTAGTGTCCGCTGGTTCATAAAACCACCTGTACGAGGACTGGTCGTACCATTGTTTTGTACCCAATATTCTCCATTGATACCTTCTGTATGAGCAAAAACCTCCTTATAATTATCCTTTTGCTGCGTATATCCTACCAACGCAGAAATAGCATGCTGACCAAAGGTTTTGTTAAAATTCAAGGTGTTTTCCACCAGAATATTAAAAAATTCTCCTACCCGGTCATCTACAAAGGCAGGACCGCCATCCGGATTATTCTGGCGAAGGGCACCAATACGTTCAAAATACTTAGTTGAAGCCTGGGAATAATCCAAGCCCATATTCAACTTATAGGTTAGAAAATCAAATATCGTAACTTCTGCAAAGGCCGAACCGAACACTTTGGCACTGGTCGTTTTATTGCTATAGTGTTCCTGCAAGCCTACTGGGTTGGTAGCAAAGGTATTATTCAGATTACCCCTGCCATAGCCAAAACCGCTCCTGGTAGTCGGATCATATACTGGAATGGTGGGGAACATTTGCAGCACATCCAGAAAGGGTAGTCCATTTACATTGGTTGTCAGGTTGCGCGATAACATCAGATTTTCTCCTATTCGTACTCTGCCTTTCTTCATATCTGTATTTACCCGCACTTGGTATCTGCGGAAAGAAGGCCCTTTAATGGTTCCATCTTGGAAAAAGAAGTTGCCAGATACCAGATAACTGGCATTTTCGCCCCCGCCAGACACAGTAAGGTTGTGGTCGGTTATAAGACCGGTTTTAAACATAGCATCCTGCCAGTCAGTATCTACATTTTCTGAAAGTGGTGGAGCAGGTTCTCCATTATTCGCATACGCTAGAGTAATAGCTTCCCGGAATTGTGCGGCATTCATTAGTGGCAAACGCTTTGGCACACTTTGAGCTCCTACATAGGTATTATAAGAAATAGAAGGAGTGCCTTGTTTACCCCGCTTGGTGGTAATAATTACTACTCCGTTCATTCCACGGGAGCCATACAGAGCCGTTGCCGCCGCATCCTTCAATACCTGGATAGATTCAACATCGTTTGGATTGAAGTCAGGAAAAGCGCCATTAATAAACATGCCATCTATCACATACAAGGGGCTATCCTGGCCACTAATAGAGTTGGTACCCCGTATTTTTACAGCAGAAGCTTGTCCGGGAGCACCGCTAGAGGTAACGGTTACTCCAGCAGCACGGCCCTGTAGCAGTTCTCCTACGCTGCCTGCCTGTACTTTTTTGATCTCCTCTGTATCTACAACCCCTACTGCTCCCACAATATCACTCCGCTTTTGAGTCTGATATCCCACTACCACTACTTCGCTAAGCGATTGAACATCTGGTACGAGTGATATATTTAGGGTAGTCCGGTTATTGATGGGGACTTCCTGTGTAACATAGCCTATGTACGAAAATACTAAGGTGGCATTTCCATCGGGTGCCGTAAGCGTGAAGGAGCCATCAGAACTTGTAGTGGTACCAGTGGCTGTTCCTTTGACCAGCACGTTTACTCCAGGTAGGCCTGTGCCAGATTCATCCGTTACTTTACCACTTACTTGTACATCCACTGGGTCGAGTATACCAGTTTTATGCAAGTTATTTCTTGACGGTATAGAAGTATGGTTGTTGGCGCTGGCAGAGATACTCATAGCCATCACCTTCGTGGGATGAAGGTGCGCTATGCCTTCGCTGCTCATTGCCTGCAGTTGCCCCTGACACATGAATCCGCTAATCAGCGTAGCTGCCAGCGGTATGTTCAGCGCTTTTACTTTGTAAATTTTTTTGTTCATTGGTTTGTTTTGAAAGGTTAATTCTTTGATGAAGATCAGGGCAGATTAGTCACATTAGCAGAGATAAATGTAAAAAAATAATTTAATAATACAATTTTAAAAGTCGAAAATTATTAATTGGTAAATTTTTAAAATCGTCTAATAAAAACCTATTTCTTTGTTTTTTTACTTTATTTCCCTGACAGGCCGTATTTTAGGATGTGGTTTAAATGAAATTTACAGCGTTGACTAAATTACTTCGCTAATAGACTACCCTTAAATGGATATATACCTATTTTGGTAGACTAGAGAAGCTACCGTTTATCTGGGTGAGTTTCTCCAGAAGGAACCTTTACTGGGGTAGAAGTAGCCACAGGAATGCCGAAATCAGGTGTACCATCCCTTTTCCAGGCAAACTTTTGAATCCGGGTACTCCGGTTAGTACATTCTCCATTGGCGGTATCTTTGCCATGATACACAATCCAGTCTTCGGAGCCATCGGGGGAAGTCGTAAAGCTGTTATGTCCGGGGCCGAACACCTTATTTTCTATGGATTTGCTAAATACAGGCATAGCAGACTTTTTCCAGGATTGAGGATTCAACAAATCGCTGGTTGATAAAGCAGTAAGCATGCCTAATGAATAATTATCGTCCCAGCAAGCACTGCCCGAGTAAATAATATGCAAGGTGTTTTTCTTTCCTTTTAGTAACTGCGGGCCTTCCAGAATTTCCCGTTCTTTGTGTTTTTCCCAATCAAAGGTAGGTTTGGCGAGTATTACTTCCGGAGTGGCTAGCGTCCAGGGATTTTGCATCGGCGCAATACATAGCACACTTTGGGAACCTACATACGCTGAATACAGGAAATACATTTTACCTTGATGTGTAAAGATAGAACCATCCAGACCTGAATAGTTGGTGTTTACTTTCCCTTTGTCCGTCCAGGTGCCTTGGAGCGGATCGTTAGAAGTGTTTTCCAGCACAAACACATAGCGGCTGCCATCACCCGGATTTTTTGCATCGGTAGCCGTATAGTAGATATACCATTTTCCGTTTATATAATGAATTTCCGGTGCCCAGATATCCCGGCTATTAGGGCCAGTATCTGGCTTTTTCCATACGGTAACCGGCGAAATTTTAGCTATACTGGAAAGAGAGCGGGATTTCCATATGTCCAGGCGGTTGCCTCTAGTAACCATCAGGTAATAGGTGCCATCCGTATGTTTGTATACCCAAGGATCTGGGCCTTCGGTAAGAATAGGATTGGTAAACGTAGGTGTATCAGCACGTAAGCTGGACTCCGGCTGCTGATAGAAGAGCAAAATAAAAAAGGCTATTAAGTGGTACATATCTCTTGCTAGGGAAGGTTATTCAAATTTGCAGCAGCATTATCTGTTAAATGAAATAAGTTATAAATTTTATAAACTTCATTAAACTCGGCCATTATTTTCTTGCAAAAGTTTAGGTTTTGGCTTTTAATCAATTGCCTATCTACCAACACATCTGAAAGCTATTATTTTAATTTTCAACTTTAACATTTAACTTTAGCCCGTTAAAATATAAATTAACTCAACATCTTAAACTCATTAAAATGGCCTACAATCTATTAAAAGGGAAGAAAGGAATTATTTCTGGGGCACTAGACGAAAAATCTATTGCCTGGAAAATTGCTTTAAAGGCGAAAGAAGAAGGAGCCACCTTTACACTAACCAATGCACCTATTGCTATGCGGATGGGGCAAATTAATAAATTAGCTGAGCAATGTGGAGCCGAAATTATTCCGGCAGATGCTACATCCGTAGAAGATATTGAGAAACTCTATACCCGTTCTATTGAAGTGCTGGGAGGTAAGGTAGATTTTGTGCTGCATTCTATTGGTATGAGTCCCAATGTACGAAAAGGCCGTTCGTACGGTGATTTAAACTATGAGTGGTTTTTGAAAAGTATAGATATCTCTGCTTTATCTTTTCACAAAATGTTGCAGGTAGCTGAGAAGCTGGATGCTATTAATGAATGGGGGTCAGTGGTCGGGTTATCCTATATTGCTTCCCAGCGTACGTTTCCCGATTATTCAGACATGGCGCAAGCAAAAGCAGTATTGGAGTCGATTGCCCGTAGTTATGGTTACCGCTATGGCAAATTGAAAAAAGTACGGGTAAATACCGTTTCCCAGTCACCCACAAAAACGACTGCCGGCACTGGGGTAGGGGGCTTTGATGCATTTTTCGATTATGCCGATAAAATGTCTCCTCTGGGCAATGCTACAGCTGAAGAATGTGCAGATTATGTAGTTACTCTTTTCTCCGACTTCACCCGCAAGGTAACCATGCAGAACTTATACCACGATGGCGGATTCTCCAGCTCTGGTATTTCCGAAGAGATTGTAGAGAAAATGAAGCAATCATAATAATAATACATAGATATCTTTTAGGGTCAATAATAGGGGTGTATAGCCAGAATTATTGACCCTTTGCTTTTATTTAAATTTAAGCGAATCGAACATTAACAACTAACTTTTGAAGTTTATCCTATATGAGCAAGCCAACAGCCAAAGAGTCTATTATAGGTAAGTTACTGGATGCACCAGTGAGGCCAGGTAAAGTAGTCTGGATTAGTGTGCGGCCAGAAAGGCGGTCGCCAGTTAAAGCTATCGAAGAGGTGGAAGCCATACAAAACCGTGGGCTGGCTGGCGATCATTACAAAGGCACCCCGTCCAGTACCCGGCATGTCACCCTAATTCAGGCAGAACATTTAGCAGCGGTTGCTTCTTTCTTGAATTTACCAGATTTGGACCCGGGTATTGTCCGCCGCAACATTGTCGTGAAAGGTATTAATTTGCTGGCATTAAAAGACAAACAATTTTACATAGGAGAAGCCTTACTGGAGATGACCGGGCTATGCCATCCTTGTTCGCAGATGGAAGAAATATTAGGGGAGGGTGGGTATAATGCCATGCGGGGCCATGGAGGTATTACTGCCAGGATTATTGAAGGCGGAACAATCAGGGTAGGAGATGAGGTATTCGTAAAAGCAGTACAAGAGTGATTTGAAAATGTGAGAATTTGAACATTATTAGTCAGAATTGTAATGTAGTAATCTGAGTATTTTACTAAGCCCCTCTGTTGCCGAGAGTGATTTTACTGGGGAAGCACCTAGTATATCCTTCCGCACCTGATTTACTATTTCTACTGTGGCTTCTGAGTAATTGTGTAGCTTCATCCAAGTTGCAAGGGCAATGGCTGTTTTCAACGTACTGGCTTTTACGCGTAGTGTATGCGGTGAATACCTTCCCGGATGTATATGAATATACCTGCCTTCCACCTCACCCAATCGCAGCACCCACACCGAAGCATCTGAAATAGTAATAGTCTGGTAGCCTGAGCTATTTCTGTGAAGAAAATTTACATATGTCTCTCTTTCAAAAACCTCCTTTTGCCGTAACTGTTCAATGATTTGATGAGCAGTTAAAGCAGGTGTCAGTTCTCCTAAGTATAAGTCCATCTGAGAGTCGCCAATCAAGCGTAGTTGATAGGAAATAGTTTCTATGTCATTACTGGCAATACTAGCATGGATAAATTCTTTGATAAAACCCAAATGATGTTTGAGGCAGTTAAACAACACAGGCACAGGTACACTACAAGTTTCAAGCATAAAGAACGATCAACCTATATCAGTTAATTACTCTTCCATTAGTTTTTTTAGAATTTGCTGAGCAGCTACGGAAATAATGGTACCTGGGCCAAAAACCCCGGCAACGCCTGCTCTGTATAGAAAATCATAGTCTTGTGGCGGAATTACTCCTCCAGCAATTACCATAATATCTTCCCGGCCTAGTTTCTTTAGTTCTTCTATCAACTGTGGAACCAGTGTTTTATGGCCAGCCGCCAGGCTGGAGGCTCCCACAATATGCACATCATTTTCTGCTGCTTGCCTGGCAACCTCTTCCGGCGTCTGGAAAAGAGGGCCAATGTCCACATCGAAGCCCAGGTCGGCAAAGCTGGTAGCAATTACTTTGGCCCCGCGGTCGTGGCCATCCTGGCCCATTTTAGCTACCATAATACGAGGCCTTCTGCCTTCCAGCTGAGCAAATTGATCGGCCATCTCGCGGGCGATACGAAAGTTCTCGTCATCGGATACTTCTCCTGCATATACACCCGATATAGCTCGAATAGTTGCTTTATGTCTGCCAAATACCTTTTCCATAGCCATAGATATTTCTCCCAAGGTAGCACGTTTTCTGGCTGCATCCACGGCTAATGCCAGCAAATTATTGTCAATAGAAGTAGACGTTTGTGCAGCACATTGGGTAATAGCTTCTAGCGCGTTTGCAACGGCTTCAGTATTGCGTCCGGCTTTTATTTTTTCTAACCTGACAATCTGTGAATTTCGTACGGCCGTGTTATCTACTTCCAGTAATTCAATATCTGTTTTATCAGCCACTTTGTATTTGTTCACCCCTACAATTACATCTTTGGCAGAGTCTATTCTGGCTTGTTTCCGGGCAGCGGCTTCTTCTATGCGCATCTTGGGTAAGCCTGTTTCAATGGCTTTGGCCATACCACCAAGTGCTTCTACTTCTTGTATTAGCTGCCAGGCTTTTTGTGCCAGTTCATGTGTAAGCGATTCTACGTAATATGAACCTCCCCAGGGATCTACTACTTTAGGAATATTGGTTTCTTCGGCTATAATTAACTGGGTGTTGCGGGCAATACGGGCAGAGAAATCAGTGGGCAAGGCGATGGCTTCATCCAAGGAATTAGTATGTAGCGACTGCGTGCCACCTAGTACAGCTGCCATTGCTTCAATACACGTACGGGTTACATTATTAAATGGGTCTTGTTCAGTCAGGCTCCAGCCGGAAGTTTGACAATGAGTACGTAAGGCGAGTGATTTAGAATTTTTAGGTTGAAAGCTATTTACAATTTTTGACCATAGAATCCGGGCGGCCCGCATTTTGGCAATTTCCATAAAATGATTCATGCCAATAGCCCAGAAGAACGACAGGCGGGGAGCAAACTGATCTATTTCTATGCCAGCTGCAATACCAGTGCGGATGTATTCCAGGCCATTTGCTAAAGTATACGCTAGTTCCAGGTCGGCAGTTGCCCCGGCTTCCTGCATATGATACCCGCTGATACTAATAGAGTTGAACTTAGGCATATTCCGGGAGGTATAAGCGAAAATATCAGCAATGATACGCATGGAAGGACCAGGAGGATAGATATAGGTATTGCGCACCATAAATTCTTTTAGAATATCATTCTGGATGGTACCACTGAGCTGTTCTGGAGTTACGCCCTGTTCTTCGGCAGCCACAATATAAAATGCCATAATGGGAATTACTGCTCCGTTCATTGTCATAGAGACTGACATCTGATCCAGCGGAATGCCACCAAACAGGATTTTCATGTCTTCTACTGTATCTATGGCAACGCCAGCCTTTCCTACATCCCCTACTACTCTGGGATGGTCGGAATCGTAGCCCCGGTGGGTTGCTAAATCAAAAGCAATAGACAACCCTTTTTGCCCGGCCGCCAAGTTGCGCCGATAAAAGGCATTGGATTCTTCAGCGGTTGAAAAGCCGGCATACTGGCGGATGGTCCAGGGCTGCGTAACATACATAGAAGCATATGGCCCTCGAAGATATGGTGGAATACCGGCTGCAAAACGAATATGAGGCAGGTTTGCTATGTACTCTGCTGAATACATCGGCTTTACGGTAATGCCTTCTGCTGTTTTCCAAGGTTTAGCTGTGGATAATGCACTGGCTTGCGTTTTAAGCTGGCTACTATCAAACGGTATAGTTGAAAAGTCTGGTTTCATCGTCTGGCACCTGGTGTAACAGGATTTAGAAATTAGGCGAATAAATATTGTCTGAAGTTAGGATTTACAAGAATATCTGATGATAAAATTCGAAAAGTAGTAAGCCGTTCAAGCGACTTTACTAATCAGGCCAATCTCTAAATCCCGTAAATGTAGGGTCAGATACTTCTTTAGGTATAAACTTGTTTACGCCTACCAACACTTGTTTTCCATTTTGTAGATCTGCCTCTTTCATAGTACTTACCTGAGTTATATGTTCTTTGATAAAGTCCTCTTTTACTGCTTGCATATACCCGCCTTTGGCCTCTACGGTCTGAAATAATTTCCAGGCTTCTGCAGCCAGATTTTGAGTCAGACTTTCTATATAATACGAGCCGGTGGCTACATCCAGAACATTATTAAAATAACTTTCTTCTTTCAGAATAAGAGAAACATTTTTGGCGACACGTGCAGCCAATATATCGTCCGGATTATGGTTATACGGCATAACCGTAATACTAGCCACTCCACCCAAGGCAGCCGCCATGGCCTCAATCGTAGCCCGGATCATATTATTATAGGCATCTGCAGCTGGTTTATTCCACCCCGCGGTACGTGCATGTATATGCGCAGCACTTAACTCTACTTGATAAACTTTTATCAGTTGTTGCCATAGAAGGTGTAATGCACGGACTTTGGCAATTTCCATAAAATAATTGGTGCTGATGGATACAGAAAATTCGGTATTTGAGAAAATTTCTTGCAGGCTTATTCCTCTATCACTGAGCTGATGCGTATACTCAACAAAAGCATTCAGCAGAAAAGCCAGTTCCTGCACCGCAGAAGCGCCAGCTTCATGAAAGCGATGGCTGCTTACCGTAAGTATGCTGAATTGAGGTTGATTAGTGGTAAGCGTAATGGCCTGTGCCAGCAAATCAAATGCAGCGTCAGAATTTTCTCCTATTAATAAGTGTTCCGCCAGCGGATCGTAAAACAAGCTGCCTTTCCATTGATAGGGAGCTATCTGTTGCAGTTGAGTAAGTAAGTCAATAGAGAAATTCTGTACCTGGAAACTCACCGGTGTCTGGGATAATTTAATGTGTTGCAGCAGGTGTGAGAGATTAAGTAGACTAGTATTTTTTGATAAATCTACTAATAAGGCATCTACTCCTCCGTTAATAGCCTCTTGTGCCTTTGCATTAGCATCTTTTACCTCTTTTACCTGTATATATTGCCGGTTTTGCCAGCTTTGTGCAGGCGCAGGAAGAGTTACTTTAGGAAACTTAATCAAATCTTCCTGTGTGTAGAAGGGTTCTATAGCGATTCCTTCATAGGTTTTCCACCGCATTTTTTCTTCGTACACGGCCTCTTTCTCAGCAGCAGTTGCCTTCCGGATATCCTGTAAGATTTGTGCTTTCCAGGCTTGGCTATCGGATGGAAAAAATTCAGGAAAAGAAAGCTTTTTTTCGTCAGATACTTTCATAAAGACTTTCATTATTGCTGTAATGTATAACAAAATTTACAGATGCATACAATAGTTAGCTAGTTTAACGTTTTTTAGAGTGTTCAAACCTTTCATCTGTAAAGATTTTTTAGCATAATTATTAAAGTTTCCTGCTAACTTTGCCACATCCCGGCTATGCATATAAGCACTTACTAAAGGAGGCTTATAAGGTAACAATTTATCAAACAAGGTAGCTACTTACTTGACGAGTATGGCTAGAATGGTAAAGATTAGCCGGGTTGAATCGTGCAATAAACCTATGCCTGACCGTAAAATAACCCATATATTAGCTATTATTCCTGCCCGGCAGGGATCTAAATCCATCCCGCATAAAAATATCCGGTCGGTAGGAGGAAAGCCACTGATGGCTTATTCCATAGAGCATGCCTTATCGGCTAAGCGGATTACCCGTACCATTGTCAGTACAGATAGTGCCTATTATGCGGATATAGCTAGAAGTTATGGTGCAGAAGTGCCTTTTTTGCGTCCAGAATCCATTTCACAAGATCACTCCACTGATCTGGAAGTATTTCAGCATGCCTTACAATGGTTGAAGGAGAACGAAAAGTATGTACCGGATATCTGTGTACATCTGAGGCCTACTTCGCCAGTAAGAAAAGCAGAAGACATAGACCATATAATTGAAGTCCTTGAAAGCAATCCCCATCTGGATTCGGTACGGTCGGTAGCAGAAAACCTGGAAACTCCGTATAAAATGTGGTTTAGGGATGAAGAGGGTTTATTAAAGCCAATAGTGCAATGGGATTTACAAGGGAAAGTGATTGAAGAAGCCTATAATATGCCCAGGCAGAAATTGCCGGTAACCTATCTGCAGAATGCTTCCGTAGATGTGATGCGTGCTAGTACCATCCTGGAGAAAAACTCTATGACTGGCGATGCGATTTATGGTTATGTAATGGCAGATAATTTTGATATAGATTATGAAAGCCAACTGACTAGAGTAGCCACGCAGCTTGTTACAAATGGCCATCAATATCAAAACAAAAGTAAAACCTTCTGTTTTGATATTGATGGCGTAATTGCCTGCCTAACTCCAGATAATGACTATACCAAAGCTGATTGCCATACTTCTACTATCGATATTATTAATGCCTTGTATGATCAGGGGCATTATATTATTTTATTTACTGCAAGAGGCACCAAAACCGGCATAGACTGGAAAAATACCACAGAAGAGCAGTTGCAGCGTTGGGGCGTAAAACACCATGAATTAAAATTTGGAAAACCTGCAGCTGATTTTTATATAGACGACCGCATGATCAGCCTACAAGATTTAGAAAAAATAGTAAAGTTATAAGTGCATGGTGTATATGACCAAGTGCACAGAAGGTACCATATGCCAAAGTATAAATAAACGATCAGCTACTTTAGATGAATAAATTCTGTAAATGAAAGTTTGAGAGAGCATAGGCAGATTTTATGAAGTTATTTTCAAATTTTTACATCTTCAAATTTTCAAATTAACTATATGACGCAGCTATTTAAAGACCTGTTCATTTTTGAGATGGCCAATAACCACCAGGGCGATATAAACCATGGAATGGCCATTATAAAGGCAATGGGTGATATAAAACGGAAGTATAAGATAAATGCTGGTGTAAAATTCCAATACCGCCAGCTGGATACCTTTATTCATCCCGACTATAGGCATGATACAAAAGCCAAGCACATCAGCCGTTTTTTAAGTACGGAACTAAGTAAAGAGCAGTTTGCCACTTTGGTAAAAGCTACCAGAGAAGAAGGCTTGGTTACTATCTGTACCCCTTTTGATGAAGAATCTGTTGATTTGATTGTGGAGCAGGGCATAGAAATTATAAAAGTAGCTAGCTGTAGTGCAGACGATTGGCCACTGCTCAAGAAAATAGTAAAGGCTAATAAACCAGTTATTGCATCTACTGGTGGCCTGGACCTACCGAAAATCGATAACCTGGTAAGTTTCTTATCTCACAAAGCCACTAACAATTTTGCTATCCTTCATTGTGTAGGAATCTACCCAAGTCCCAATGAAGTGCTGCATTTAAATTACGTAGAGCGGTTAATCAAAAGGTACCCAGGAGTGACCATTGGTTATTCTGGCCACGAAGCTCCGGATAATTATGAAGTAGTACAGATAGCTGTGGCCAAAGGTGCCTGTATATTTGAGCGGCATGTAGGATTGCCAACCGATACAATTAAACTTAATGCCTATTCCATGAATCCTACAGAAGTAGATACCTGGATAGCTGCTGCCCTTAGGGCCAGAACTATTTGCGGAAGCCCTGATAAAGCCATTACCGAGGCAGAAGTACATTCGCTGCTTTCTCTGAAAAGAGGAGTTTTTGCCCGTCGCGAAATTAAAAAAGGACAAGAGATTACAATAGAGGATGTGTTTTTTGCTATGCCCTGTGCTGAAGGCCAACTAACTTCCGGGGAATTTGGCCAGTACCGGGCAAAATGGACCGCTACCAGAAATTATAAACCCAAGGAAGGCATTTTCGAACAATCGCAGCCAGATTTATACAAAAATATACGGGCTATTATTCACCAGGCAAAAGGCATGCTTACTGAGGCACAAATTAATCTGGGTAACGAGTTTGAAGTAGAACTTTCCCATCATTATGGCCTGGAGGAATTTTCTAAGACCGGATGCTTAATAGTTAATCTGATGAACCGGGAGTATTGTAAAAAGCTGATTGTAGTATTGCCAGGACAAACGCATCCAATACATAAACATAAACGGAAAGAGGAAACTTTTCATTTGCTGTGCGGGGATCTTACCTTAAAATTAGATGAAAAAATTTATCAATTGAAGCCAGGAGATCTGCATTTGATAGAACGGGAAACCTGGCATTCTTTCTTCTCAGAAAAAGGGGCTATCTTTGAAGAAGTATCCACAACCCATTACAGAAATGACTCCTATTATCAGGATGAACGGATTTCTGTACTGGACCCTATACAAAGAAAAACCGTACTGGATACTTTTTAACTGGAAAATTTTTATGAGTTTCCAGTTAAATTTTTGTCAATATTAAGTAATGCTCTATTAAGCCAGGAATCATCCAAAACAATTAATAAAATAAATATTGAAAATAAATGCATGATACACTTGAGTTATCTATTGTAATGCCTTGCCTAAATGAGGCAGAAACTTTAGCTGTCTGTATTGATAAAGCACAAAAATTTTTGAAAGAGAACCAAGTACGTGGTGAAATAATAATAGCAGATAATGGTAGCACTGATGGTTCACAACAGATAGCATTATCTCATGGAGCAAGAGTGGTAGATGTAAAATCTAAAGGATATGGAGCTGCATTAATGGGAGGGATAAATGGTGCATATGGTAAATACATAATAATGGGTGACTCTGATGATAGTTATGATTTTCAATCTTTGTCTGCTTTTATAGCCAAATTAAGGGATGGCTATGATTTAGTTATGGGGAATCGATTTAAAGGAGGGGTTAAAGAAGGAGCTATGCCTTTTCTGCACAAATACTTAGGCAATCCGGTGCTTTCTTTTATTGGACGGCTATTCTTTAATAGTAAAATAGGAGATTTCCATTGCGGTCTTAGAGGTTTCAGTAAAGAAGCTGTTAAAAGGATGGATTTGCGTACAACAGGTATGGAGTTTGCCTCAGAGATGGTGGTAAAAGCATCATTGATGAACATGAAAATTGCAGAAGTTCCTACAACACTTTCACCCGATGGAAGAAGCAGGCCACCGCATTTACGTACATGGCGTGACGGATGGAGGCATTTGCGTTTTTTGCTTATGTATAGCCCTAAATGGCTGTTCCTCTACCCTGGTATTTTTCTAATGGTAATAGGATTAATCATTTCTGGTACATTGATCATACAACCTATACATATATTAGGAGTACGATTAGACGTACATACACTTTTGTATACGGCTTCTTGTTTAGTAATTGGTTTTCAGGGGGTGGTTTTTTATCTTTTTACAAAAACTTTTGCTATCCGAGAGGGGCTTTTGCCTGAGGATAAGACGTTAAATTCCCTCTATAGGTATATTAACCTGGAAACAGGTTTGATTGGAGGAAGTATATTAGTTATTATAGGGATTGGCCTCACTTTTTATGCCTTTCAGGAATGGAACCAAGTAAATTTTGCCGGTTTAGATCCTGCCGTTACTTTACGTAAAGTAATTCCTGCTGTTGTTTCACTAATTTTGGGTGTACAATCAATATTATATAGTTTCTTTTTAAGTATTTTAGGATTAAGACAGTAAGCCATCATACATGAGTTCACCTATTGCCGCCAAGGAAAAAAGTATTATTAAGCAGCTTTTAATCAATTTCCATCAAAAGTCCTCTCATACCAATCGCATAGATAAATTAGCTCATCTGCTAGCTAATCATATTTCATCATATAACAAGACAAATAGGATCAAGTGTTTGGATGTTGGCTGTGGAGATATGGTGATAGCAGAAAAAATTGCTGATATAAATCCTCAAACAGACTGGACTTGTATAGATATACATGAATTGCCAGAACATTTAAAAAATGATAGTAAGTGGAAAAAATACACACAATTCGATGGGCACCATATACCCTACAAAGAAAAAAACTTTGATGTAGTTGTATTCTGTGATGTTTTGCACCATGCACAGGAAGCTACTTTCCAGTTGTTGCAAGAATCGGCTAGAGTTGGAAAGATGATTATTATTAAAGATCACTTTGAGTATAGCCTTTATTCAAGATATATGCTTAAATTGATGGATTTTGTAGGAAATTGGGGATATGGAATAGTTTTACCAGATCACTATTTCAGTGAAAAACGGTTTGAAAAACTATGCAAACAATCAAACTTGGATATTGTGCATGTACATAAAAACATAGACCTATATAGTCATTTACCAGTATTAAATAAACTCCTTAGACCTCAATGGCAATTTATAGCAATTCTCAAAGCGAAGTAATACAAGAGCATTTACCATTGAAGCTAGCAAACAAACAAAATTTTATAATTTTACTAGTTATTTTGTTTGCTGCATGGGCTCAAATTATTCTGTTGCCTAAAATCAATAATGATACAGCTTTTCAGATCAGCCAAGTACAATCTTTTTTAAAAGGCAAAGGATTCTCTATATCAAATGTTTTTGCCAATGATATTTCTATTATTGAATATAGTACGAATGGAGATTTTGCTCCGGGATATTTATGGTTAGCAGCTCCTTTAATGCAAGTGTTCAGCATTAAAACTTCTGTTGCTATAATAGATGTAATTAGTATAACTATATTTTGTTTGTCATATTTTGCGATTGCCAAGCTTTTGGTGCCATATACGCATAAATTATTTCTGCCTGTTAATTTATTAATGGTAGTTGTATTGCCTACTTTATTTGAGTTTTGTGCTGCTACAGATTTGCTTTCTTTAGCTTTTTATTTGCTGACGCTCTATATATTACTTCATACTATACTATCTATTGAAACTATAAAAACTTATAGGCTGATATATTTAACGATTGGTCTTTCCTTTTGCTGCTTTCTGACTTGTTTCTTTAGGTATGCTTACTATCCTTTTTTAGCAGTCCCCTTATTTGTTTTGCTAGTGACTAGCATAGTTTACAATAGAAAATTATACAAAGTAGGATTCTTATATATTTTCATTATTTCATCTCTTTTAGTTTTACAGTTATCTTTTCAAGGAGGAGATGCTTATATTAAAAGCAGACATAGTAACTCTGACCTTACACAAATACACTGGGGAAATTTAAAGCAGTTCGACAATTTTATCTTAAATGCTTTCATTAATGAAAGTTTCTTTACCACTTTACTTAACAAAATAGGTATTTCTACCGGTTTAGCCATTGTACTCCAAGCAAGCATTACAGCGGGATTTAGTATCGTATTAATTTGGGGTACTATTAATATTCTACGCTTCTTAAAAATATATAATAAGTTTTCAAAGAGCATAGTAATTACCCCATTAACCTTATTTTATTTTATAGGTATTGTTACTATATCAGTTAATATATTATTCCTAGTTGCATTATCATTACGGTATGAGTTATACGATTGGACGCCTCAGATAAAGTGGACCTATGTGCAAGAAACAAGATATTACTCTCCTACTATGATATTTATATTGCTGTTTACTTTAGTTATACTATTTTATAAAAAATCTGTACTTCCTTTATTTTTAAAGCTCTTTTTAATAGTATTTGTTTCCGGCTCATTTGCAGCAAATGCATTGTATCAGCCGCTACGAATATTTTCTTTATATATAAAAAATAAGGAATCTGATCAGATAGTTTTAGCACAATTACCGGATTTGATTAATAAATATAAAGACTTGCCAACTGTAATAGTCTCTTCAGATGGGTCGTCCAACTACACAGATTACGCAAGAATGAGTGGAGCTGCTTTCTGCGACGCTAGAATATTGCTTGATTCAAATGTAAAAGCATCTAGTCCTATACACCTTTTCATAGCTATTGCCGAAAAAAGCTACTATCCTGAATTAGATAATAAACTGAAGGAATTTATTGCAACGAGAAGAGCTGCTAAGATAACAGATGTAAAAGCATATGGTAATACAGAGATATATTATTTGAAATACGCTAAACAGTGAGTGGATTATTGTACTATATAATGTTCTATGAAAAGAACGCCTCGAGTATCCTGCCTACCATAAGTAGAATCTTTCTTATATAAGGCATTTAATAATACTTTTCAAAGTATAAAATATTAAAGTATTAGTAATCCGTTAGAATACACATGCAGACACAGGAAGATGTAGTCATATACCACCGGCACGTTACAGAAGTCATGCGCATAGAAGCTGAAGCTATTATGCGTGCAGTTGTTCAACTTGATCCTCAAGAAACAGGAAAAGCAATAGACTTACTAATAGCATGTAAAGGTAAGGTGGTGTTACTAGGTGTGGGTAAATCCGGAATAGTAGCTCACAAGATTGCAGCGACTTTGGCAAGTATTGGGATTACAGCTGTACATCTACATGCTGCTGATGCCATGCATGGAGATTTAGGTATCATCCACAAGAAAGATATTCTAATTACAATTAGTAATAGTGGGGAAACGGAAGAGATTATTGCCTTATTACCACACCTTTTATTAAGACATGTACCCATAATTGCCATTGTAGGAAATATTCAGTCTACGCTAGCTAATCATGCCTATGCTGTCCTAGATGCTTCTATTAATCGTGAGGCATGTCCTTTGAATCTGGCACCTACTACCAGTACTACTGTTGCTTTAGCTGTTGGCGATGCACTAGCTATGACACTAATGCAGGTGAAAAAGGTGAGCGCAGAAGATTTTGCTATAAACCATCCGGCAGGAAAGTTAGGCAAACGGCTTGCTTTACGTGTGGAAAACCTAATGCATAGTGGAGCACATAATCCAATATTACATGCAGAGGCAAGCTGGAAAACTATTGTGAATAGCATAGATCTAGGTAAGTTGGGCGCAGTAAGTATCATTGACGAGATGGGAAAATTAGTAGGTATCATCACAGATGGCGATTTGCGTAGAACAATGCAACGTACTCCTTTGGATGAACTAGAAAAGCTTTCGGCCGGAATAATTATGACGCAGCAGCCAGTAGTAGCCTATCCAGAGATGTTGGCATATGCTGCTTTGCAATTAATGGAAAAAAGAAGTTCACAGATTTCTGTATTACCCGTTGTAACCAAGTCGGGAGAAGCCATCGGATTAATACGGATACATGATATTATTGGAAAATTGTAAAATGGAATATAGTGTAGAAGAACAAAAAAATATACAAAGTAACACAACGCCTGCCAACACAGAGTCGGAAGAATGGACCATGGAAATTAAATCTAACCCAGGCTTATTTGACTTAAATTTAAGAGAGTTATGGCGTTACCGGGATTTAATTTCCTTGATCGTAAAAAGGGATTTTGTATCGGCCTATAAGCAGACTGTACTTGGACCATTATGGCATTTTGCTGAACCCATGGTTACTACCTTAACCTATGCGTTCATTTTTGGAGGAATTGCCAATATTTCTACAGATGGGCTGCCAAGGATCTTATTTTACTTATCAGGCATTATGCTTTGGACCTATTTTTCTAATTGCCTACTACATACGTCAGGGACCTTTAATGCTAATGCACATATTTTTGGGAAGGTATATTTCCCTAGATTAGTAATGCCTATTACTACCACTATCTCAGGTGTAATTGCTTTCTGTATGCAATTCGTCTTGTTTATTATACTGGTATTATTCTATTATATGCGTGGAGAAAATATACAAACTAATGTATATGCCTTACTTACACCAGTACTAGTATTAATGATTGCCGGAACAGGTTTAGGTTTGGGTATGCTGCTTTCATCGGTTACTAACAAATACCGAGATTTAGCAAAACTGGTAACTGTAAGTATGCGATTATTGATGTTTGCTACCCCGGTTATTTATCCATTATCTAAAGTGCCGGACAAGTATAAACCTATTATTATGCTAAATCCTATGACCTCTATTGTAGAGGCTTTTCGCTATAGCTGGTTAGGGACAGGTAGTTTTTATTGGAATAATTTAGTGTATAGCTTAGTTTTTATGCTAATATCTTTGTCTTTTGGAATACTTGCCTTTAATAAAGTGCAAAAAACAGCCATGGATACCATTTGATAGAAGTAAAAAGATGACAGTTGTTGTAAGAGTAGAAAACGTATCTAAGAAATACCAGTTAGGAAGCATTGGCACCCAAAGTCTGAAAGGTGACTTTAACCGCTGGTGGGCCAGAATGCGTGGCAAAGAAGACCCTTTTTCCAAAATAGGAGAGGAAAGCCAGCACCATGATGGAGATTTCTGGGCATTAAAGGATATTAATTTTGAAGTAAAGCAGGGTGAAGCGGTAGGTATAATTGGAAAAAATGGAGCAGGTAAATCAACTTTATTAAAAATTCTTTCCAGGATTACCAACCCTACCACCGGGAATGTAAAAATAAGAGGACGCATTGCCAGTTTATTAGAAGTAGGTACCGGCTTTAATCCTGACTTAACTGGTCGGGATAATATTTATCTCAATGGAGCGATCCTGGGTATGACCAAACGGGAAATTGCTGCTAAATTCGATGAAATTGTTGATTTTTCAGGAATAGAGAGATTTATTGATACGCCTGTAAAACGTTATTCTTCCGGTATGTACGTACGCTTGGCTTTTGCCGTAGCCGCTCACTTGGAATCAGAAATACTTATATTAGACGAAGTACTGGCAGTTGGAGATGCTGAATTTCAGAAGAAATGCCTGGGTAAAATGGACGATGTAGCACATAAACAAGGCCGCACTATCTTATTTGTAAGCCACAATATGGGAGCAATAAAAAGCCTATGTAACACAGGTTTGTTTTTGAAAAAAGGAAGCGTTGCTTTCTTTGATAATAATATTCAAGATCTTATAAATAAATATATTGAAACAGATAAATCTTCTGCAACCGATATAAATATTTCACAACGTACAGATAGGCAAGGCAATGGCAGCTTACGAATTGAAGCATTCGATCTTATGAATTCAATTGACAATTCTCAGATTGAACTAGGAAAACAAATTGGTTTTAGATTAATTTATCATACTTCATTAGAATCCTTCCGAGGAAAAATACTAATTAGTATAAATAATTTTAATGGCGAGTGTATTCTTTTTATAGATTCTACTACAATTAATAATTTTCCTTTGAAATTGCAGAAAAGCGGAGAGGTTGTAGTAAAGTTATCTGAAGACTTCGGACTACCTCAAGGACGGTATTTTGTGAATATTGCTTTTCTCGTTAATGATGTTATGGCTGACTATATCCAGAGTGCTTTGCTATTCAATGTTGTAGATGGCCTGTTCTATGAAGGTGGTAAAATTCCTATAGGAAAAAGCCTTTGCTATGTGAAACAAGAATGGAACTATCAAATTAATTCTTATTAAGCAAAATAAATTCTAATAATGATTATAGATGAAAATAAGCTATTAGATCAAAAAAAAGTGATCTTCTCTGAAGCTTCTTTGGTTGATGATTTCGGTAGAGTTTTTTTTTATGAGGGTAGGGTTTTTAGAGCTATATATAAAAATCAAAAAGATAATTGTTTAGCAATTATAGAATCAAATTTATATAAAGAGTTATATACGGAAAATCTGATTCCAAAAACATGGATTACCAACTATCAATTGGAGGGATTTTCATTAATTCTTGAACACGAATTTGTATATGAATCAAAGCCACATCATTGGTCGTTTACCATGTATAAAGATGCTGCATTAGCAATACTGGAAGTAAACAAAACTTGTAATAGGTATGGTTATGAGTTAAAAGATGCACATCCTTACAATATATTTTTTAAAAATAATAATCCTGTTTTTATTGATTTTGGTAGTATATCTAAAAGAGTCAATCCCTCTACATGGGTAGCATATGAACAATTTTTAACATTTTGTTATTTACAACTGTTAGTTTGGAATAAAGCAGATTTTTTTTTAGCAAGAAAGTTAATAGAAGATAGTAATTATCCGGCTCTTAGAACAATACCTATGTCTAGCATCTTTGATTCATTTTTAATGAATTTAGTCAAATATGATTTATACGATTTTAAACTTTATTTTAGAGGACGATTACTTAATATAGGCCTAAAAGAACAAAGATACGCTTTAATATTATCAAAAGGTGTAAATAGAATTGGCGGTATTTTCCTTAGAAGGAAGATTAAAATAAAAATGTTTACTCAAACCAAAGAGTTAAAAAATATAAAAACTATAGAAGAAAAGTTAAAAAGCTTTGAACGCCCAACTCATAACAGTTATTGGGAAAACTATCACAATACTTATAAAACAGGTAATAAAATTAATTCTACTCCAAGATTTGATAGAATCATAGGGTTGGTAAAACAATATGCTCTAAATATTAAATCCGCTATAGACTTGGCAGGAAATCAAGGAGTGTTCTGCTACCTATTGTCAAATTCAATGTATTTGAATAGAATTATCTTAACTGACTATGACGAAAAAGCAATTGATATTGCATATCAAACTTTCAAAGCTGATAAAATCAATATACAGCCGTATTTGTTTAATTTTATGCTACCATTAAGAGATGATGAAATAATTAGTTTAAGGTCAGATATTGTATTTGCATTAGCTATTACTCATCACCTGGTTCTTACGCAAAAGTATCAATTACAGGTAGTATTTAAAAGGATTGAAAGCTTTTCTAATAACTATGTAGTGATTGAGTTTATGCCTATAGGTTTATGGGGTGGTAAAGAAATACCAGAAGTACCAGAATGGTATACAGTAGATTGGTTCAGAACAGAGTTTAAGAAGCAATTTGTATTATTGGCTGAAGAACAGTTAGAAATTAATAGGATAGTTTTTATAGGTAAAAAGTTTAATAACTATTCTTCTTTTTTGAATAGAACAGCAGTTCAGTAAATTGTATCAATAAATCCTTGATTTCTAATTCTTAATAAATTCAATATTTAAGAGTAAATCTACTTAACAAAATCATTAAAGGTAATTTTAATCTGTGATTAAGCACTTCGTAAAGTAGTATAAAGGAATGATTAATAAAATTCGTAAAGTTTTCCAATTAATTAGTAAGATTTATCAACAAAATAGATTACTAATTAAAGAAATTGAATTACAAAATACAATCAATCAAACTCAGTTTACTAGCTTGTATAGATTACTTGAGAAACAAATGTTACTTACAGGCAAAGAAGCAGGAAATAGATTAAAAAACAAAATGCTTAAAGATATACATGAAGCAGAGTTTAAAGTGTTTTCCCAATGGGGCGATGATGGTATAATACAATATTTAATTAATCAAATTAATATACCTGTACATTCTTTTATTGAATTTGGTGTAGAGAATTATACTGAATCTAACACAAGATTTTTATTGGTAAATAATAATTGGATTGGTTTAGTAATGGATGGTTCCTCTGATAATATAGCTTATATTCAGAATGATGAGATTTACTGGCAACATGATTTAACCGCTGTATGTGCTTTTATAGATACAAATAATATTAACAACCTTATAAGTGAAGCGGGCTTTTCAGGTGAAATTGGATTACTGCATATAGACATTGATGGAAATGATTATTGGGTATGGAAGGCTATTAAAGTGGTGAGTCCGGTAGTTGTAATCGTTGAATACAACAGCTCTTTCGGTAAAGACAGGGCTATTACCATTCCTTACAATCCTACTTTCCAGCGGATGCAAGCACATTACAGTGGTTTATATGCCGGAGCTTCCTTACTAGCTTTATGCGATCTAGCCGAAGAAAAAGGTTATCATTTTATAGGTACTAACAGCGCAGGTAACAATGCTTATTTTGTAAGAAAAGATAAAATAGGAAATCTCCAAGTTTTAACTCCCTCTGAAGGATATGTAAAAGCAAAATTCAGGGAGCATCGCAATGAAGATGGGATACTAACCTATAAAATACCACAAGTAGCCATCAGAGAGTTAAAAAGACTACAAGTTTTTAACACACGTACTAATTCTTTAGAAGATTTAAGTTAACATGCCTATAATATATCCTGTTTATCAGCCATCGCTTAACGGCAACGAAAAAAAATACGTGAATGATTGCCTGGAATCCACCTGGATTTCATCTAAAGGGAAGTATATATCATTATTTGAAAATGAATTTGCTGCCTATGTGGGAGTTAAACATGCAGCAAGTGTTTGTAATGGGACAGTAGCTTTACATCTGGCTTTACTAGCTTTGGGAATTGGTACAGGAGACGAAGTAATAGTACCCACATTAACTTATATTGCTTCTGTAAATGCCATTGCTTATACTGGGGCTACTCCTGTATTTGTTGATTCTCTGCCAGACACCTGGCAGATGGATCCACAGGACATTAAAAGAAAAATTACAGAAAATACCAGAGCAGTTATGGCTGTTCACTTGTATGGCCATCCCTGCGATATAGAAGTTATTGTAGCTATTTGTAGGGAAAAAGATCTTTTTTTGATTGAGGATTGTGCTGAGGCCATAGGCTCTAGGTATAAGGGCAGACATGTGGGCACATTTGGTGATATTTCAACATTCAGCTTCTTTGGTAACAAAACAATTACTACAGGTGAAGGCGGAATGGTAGTAACGAACGACGAAACTTTGCACGATCGTGCTGTTCATTTTAAAGGCCAGGGTTTAGCCAAACACAGGCAATACTGGCACGATGTAATCGGGTATAATTACCGTATGACTAATATTTGTGCCGCTATCGGATTGGCACAGCTGGAACAAGTAGAAAAGTTCTTACATAAAAAGAAGCAAATAGCCAAATGGTATGAAGATGCTTTTATGAATACAACTATTGCATTTCATACACAAGTGGGGGAGGTAGAGCATTCTTACTGGATATGTTCTATACTTGTTCAGGATTCTGCTGACAGAGATTACCTAAGAGAACACCTAGCTGCCCAGGGTATAGAAACCCGTCCGCTGTTTTATCCTGTGCATACCATGCCTATGTATGCACAAAAATTTCAGAGGCATCCAGTTGCTGAAAACCTGGGCTGGCGCGGAATTAGTTTGCCGAGTTACCCGGAACTAACAGAAGACCAAGTCACATTTATTTGTGACAAGATCAAAGAATTTAAATGAAAACTTTTTTTGTAAAGCTGACTTTAAACAATATCCAGGCATTAGGTGAATTTTTAGAAACTGCCGGAAGTAATACGTTTCACAGCTTTAGGTATTTCAATAATCGTCCCAGAGATATAATAAATAATCACTTAAGCAGCTATCTTCTCTATGAGAAAGTAACCAATACCCCCATAGGATATGGGCATCTGGACCCTGAAGGAGGTAAAGTATGGTTAGGGATAGCAGTAGGAGAATCGAGGCAAGGACAAGGTTACGGAAAATTAATAATGCAAAGATTAATAAACGATGCAATAAAGCTCAAGGTCGATTATATTCACCTGACAGTTGATAAAAACAATTTAAATGCAGTAAAATTATACGAGAGCTTTGGTTTTGTAAGAATAAGAGAAGCAAGTCAGTATTTTGAATATAAAAAAACAGTTAACTAGTGAATATTTTATATTATATACCCAATATTACCAGAAACTGGGGAGGAGTCTATCAATACGCATTAAGCTTGCTTAAATCATTAGCAGAAGATACTACTAACAGAAACCAATTTTATGTGTATATTCTGGAGGAAAATGAAAATTATGCAGCGTTAGCTAAACAATATGAAAACATCATTTTAATCCTGCAGAAAGACAAACCAAATATTCAAGAACCATTTTTAGCAGAAGAAAAAGAGCCCTTTACCATCGCAAAGCCTTCTTTTTATCCTGTAAAAAAATCAACTACAAAAATTGTTAAATTCTTTGCTGTCAGATATAACTATCGAGTCACCCAGCGGTATAAAAAATCAGGCTACAAGCAAGTCTATTACCTGGATTGGGTAATCCGGAAAAACAACATAGCTGTTATCCATTGTCCGTTTCAATCCATATACACCATGCAGGGTATTCCTTCTATCTCTACCATACATGATGTACAGGAGTTGTATTTCCCTCAGTTTTTCTCCTCAGCAGCCAGAGCCCACAGAGCCGTACATTACAAAGAAGCAATTGATAATGCAGCAGCCGTAATTGTAAGCTATGATCATATAAAGAAGGATATAATTAGGTTTTTTTCCAAGCCAGAAGATCAGGTACATGTCTGTTTGATAGATATGAAAGATCTGTGGTTTGATAAATTTACCAAGAATGATGTATTGGATTTGAAAGAATACCATCTGCCGGATAAGTATATTCTGTACCCGGCAGCTACTTGGGAGCATAAAAATCATATCCGTCTTATAGAGGCTGTAGCTTACTTAAACAAAGAATTAAAAATGAATGTCCATCTAGTATGTACTGGCCATAAAGACGTCTATTATCAATCAATTGAAAAAAAAATCAAAGATCTTTCTGTTGGGCAACATATAAATTTCTTAGGAGTTGTTTCAGACCAGGTGCTGTACAGCCTCTATCATAAAGCATCTGGTGTAGTAGTGCCAACTCTCTATGAAGCAGGAAGTTTCCCTTTGATGGAAAGCATGCTAATGAATATCCCTGTTGTTTGTTCTAATGTTACTTCTCTGCCTGATACAATTAAAGACCTCCGTTTTATATTTGATCCTTACAACTATAAAGATATAGCAGATAAAATATACAAACTTCTTACAGAAAAAAGTTTTCTGGAAGAAAATTTGCAAAATAGTGTACAGCAAGTTTTTAAGTTGAGAGACAGCCGTGTATCTGAAAAAGTTAATGGCATATATAAAAAATTAGCAAGCTAGGTTAAAATTTATAGAGTGCAAAAACACAAAAAAGAGGAATAATTCTGATGGCAGCAATGATGTTAATTACACCAGAATTTCGATTGTTACGCCTTCTTATAATCAAGGTGAATACATCGAAGAAACTATCCTATCAATAATCAATCAGAATTACCCCAACCTGGAATATATCATTATAGATGGAGGGAGTACAGATGGTACGGTTGATATTATTCGTAAATACGAAAAACATATCAGTTACTGGGTGAGTGAACCAGATAATGGATGCAGTTAATAAATAATTAGAAAGGTTGAGAAATTGTGGTAATATTGCATTCTTTCAAATACCAAGTAAAGCAATATAATATAATCATATATTCTTATCCTTAGCTTTAATCCTTTACTTAATTTTTTAGCACACACTGCAAAAGTCGCTTTTTAAAATAATTCTGCTAAAGGATAAGAGATGTACTATTTTTTTATGTTATGCTTGACACAAAAAATAGTAATAAATTAAAAAGTTATTTTATAAAGTTTGATTAGATATTTTAGTGTAGAAGAAATGTTGAAGAGTTTCATTAAGAAATATACCCCTTTAAAAAAGCTATATAGAACAATAGATTTTTATAAGCAGCATACCAAAGACTTAAAAAATGAATTGATGAGGTATAAGACCTGGGTGCCTCCAGGTCATTATTATTCTCCTATTCCTTCTGTTTCAGAGATTCAGGAAAAAGAAGATCAACTCTTTAAGCCTCTTATTGTTGAAGAAAATGTAGTTGATTTTAACAGTGATGAGCAACTTGTTTTACTAAATCAGCTACATGAATACTATACTGAAATTCCATTTTCAGAACAAAAACATGAGCAGTTCAGGTATTATTATGATAATGATTTCTTTTCCTATGCAGACGGTATTGTATTGTATTCAATGTTAAGGTATCTAAAGCCTACGCAAGTTATTGAAATAGGGTCAGGTTTTTCTTCCGCCGTTATGTTAGATACGGCTGAACTTTTTTTAGAAAATGCTACCTCATTTACATTCATAGAACCTTATCCTGAGCGGCTTCTATCGCTGTTAAATCCTACAGATATGTCAAAAATACATTTAGTAGAGCAAAAGTTAGAAGATATTCCTTTGAGCACATTTAAAATCTTGAAGGAAAATGATATTTTATTCATTGATTCGACACATGTCTCTAAGGCTGGCAGTGATGTAAATTATTACTTATTTGATATTTTTCCTGTTCTGGAAAGCGGTGTATACATTCATATTCATGATGTTTTTTATCCCTTTGAATATCCAAAACAATGGCTCTATGAGGGAAGAGCATGGAATGAGATCTATCTTCTCAGAGCATTCTTATCTTATAACACACAGTTTAAAATTATATATTTTAACAATTATATGGGGGTAAAACATAGTCAGACAATCAGCGAGAAGCTTCCTCTGTATATGAAAAATACTGGTGGCAGTATATGGCTACAAAAGTTATAGAATTAAAGAGAGGTTTTAATTGTTGAATCTGGTAAATAAAGTCCCTCAAGGACATAGCTTTGCATAGTATACATTTATAACAGTGAAAGTATATTATTGAGTTTTATCGAAAACAAAAGACCAAAAAAACCTGATTTACAATCTATAATAGCGATGAGCCATTATCCAAAAATTTCGATTGTTACGCCTTCTTATAATCAAGGTGAATACATCGAAGAAACTATCCTATCAATAATCAATCAGAATTACCCCAACCTGGAATATATCATTATAGATGGAGGGAGTACAGATGGTACGGTTGATATTATTCGTAAATACGAAAAACATATCAGTTACTGGGTGAGTGAACCAGATAATGGGCAGAGCCATGCAATTAACAAAGGTTTGTCTAAGGCTACCGGACAAGTTTTTAACTGGCTGAATAGTGATGATCTTCTTGCGGAAAACAGTTTAAAAACGATTGGTGAAAACTTTTTAAACTCTAATATAGGGATTTTATGTGGTTATTGCCGCATTTTTGAAGACAAAACCAATAAAGAAGTTTATCATTACCGGATGGGTATTAAAAAGACTTTTGAAGAAACAATTTTAGAACATCAGGTTAATCAACCTGCTACGTTTTATAATCTTAATGTGATTAAACAATTGGGTGCAATCAATGAGGAATACACTTACGTAATGGACTTAGAGCTGTGGTTCAGATACTTGCTGAGGTTTGGACTAACTAGTATTAAATTGATTGACGATACTCTGGCTCATTTTCGCGTACATGCACAATCCAAAACAATAGGTCAGGTTTCAGAAATGGCTTTGGAGGAATGCAGACTGTATTATACACTGGCAAAAAAAACCAAACTTCCAACTGCTGTACTAAACGATTTTGCTGTTGGGCCTAAAGTAAAAAATAATTTACAGATGAAAACCATAATACTTTCAGAAGCAGAAAGAACGGGTTTGATGAAAGTTGGTCTGTATCTTACCTTACAATACCTTGAAAAAAATTATAAGAAGAATATTTATAAAGGTTCTAAGTGGGCATTACTTCACTATTTGATAAATGCTAAGCCAAACATTAACAGATATTGGGCCAAGTTAATTATAAGAGCTTCATTCAATAATCTAAAAATTATTGAGTTGTATTCTTCAATCAAAAAACGTATTAGATTAAATGCATAACAGTATCAGTACTCCTCTAGTTTCTGTAGTAATTCCCTGTTTTAATTATGGTCATTATTTGTCCGAAGCTTTGGATAGTCTAATAAGCCAGACATATTTAAACTGGGAATGCATTGTTGTAGATGATGGTTCGATTGATAATACTAAGGAGGTTGCAGCGTTTTATTGTTCAAAAGATGCCCGGATTACCTATATCTATCAAAACAATTCGGGAGTCTCAGTTGCCAGAAATTCAGGTATCAAACATAGTAAAGGAGAATATATTCTACCTTTAGATGCAGATGATATAATTGCTCCAGAATACCTCTCTAAAGCAGTTTCCATACTTAATATCCGGGCTGACATTAAATTGGTATATTGTGATGCTGAATTATTTGGTGATAAAAACGGGCCTTGGCATCTTCCGGATTTCTCCTTTGAAAATCTATTGAAAGGTAATATGATTTTCTGTTCAGCTTTATTTCGGAAATCAGATTTTGTTCAAACAAATGGCTATAATTCAGCTATGCGTTATAGGTGGGAAGACTGGGACTTCTGGATTTCGTTTTTAAAAGATGGTGGGAAAGTTCATAAAATTCCTGAAGTTTTATTCTTCTATAGAATTAAAGAAAATTCCAGGGAAAGAAATATAAATGTTGATACAAAAAGAATCACGGAAACTTATGCAGCTCTTTACAAAAACCACTATGATTTATATAAAAAGTATAATCTTCTGGTTTCAGTGTCTGTCATATTATTTAACAATAACATTCAAGAACTCCCACGACTCATTAAAAGTGTACTAAATCAATCTTTGCCTTTTTTTGAACTATTGTTAGTAAACAAGTACCATGAGAATGAGAGTAAAAAAATTGCAGATTGGTATGCTCAACAGGATGAGCGGATTAAAATACTAACTTTTTCACATGAGCAGACATGGGAAGTAGTTATCAATAAGGCCGTTGTTCAGGCAAAAGGGCAATGGCTGTGGATTGTTACACCGGAAACTTATCCAGATGAGCGCTTTCTGGAAACCTTATTACCTCATGCAGAAGGTAATGCAGGGGCAGGACTGGTTATGAGCGCTTGCCGCCTTTATCACTATAATGCATTAGTCGGGAAGTTTCCTGCTGATGATGTAAATGAAGGAACCGGTAAATGGTTAAATAATACTATAATGAATAGCGAAGATGCTATTAAATCAACTTTTGTTCATTATAACCCTATAATCAGTATCAGTACTCTATTGATAAAGCGGGATCTGTACAACCAGGCTGGTGGCGTAAAATCGTATTCATCTACTTATTGGGATTGGCTGCTGTATATAAAAATACTCCTTCATGCAAAATTGATTTATATAGCTACTGAGGTTTCCTTTGTTGTGTATTCTCAGAGATTCATTGATAAAAAGCTTGGTAAGGCTACAGAAATAATGTCTTTATCTGAATATACTCACTTTATATCTGCCCTTTTGACTATTTTCAAATCCAACAATTATATAACTTCTTTGCTTCTAAAATTATACAGTAAAGTCTGGTGTGATAATGCAAGTCAAGGACTAATTAAGCTTGGACATTTAAAGCTTATGTCACAAATGCTACAACCATTAGATACTAAAGTAAAGGGAAGTTTATATAAAAATTTATTACTTATTAATTCAAATTTTTCTTCTGTTTCTCAGTCTATTTTGAAGCAGTTATTGGAAAAAAATAATTCTGGCTTGGCTTTAAAATATAATTCAAAACAAAGTTTAGCTAATGCAGCTAAGCCATACTTGGTGAAGTTGCCAGAAGTTGCCAAGGAACGTCCACGTATACTGCATGTAATTGCCAATTTTATTACCGGTGGTTCATCGCGGTTGGTAATAGACCTAATCGAATATTTAGGTAGTGAGTATGAACAGGAAGTGGTAGTACCCTATTTATCATACCCACCTGCATATATTGGTCAGGTAATTAGACCATTAGGTGGATACCAAGCAGAAGAAATTAATAAGTATATAGCAGGTTTTAACCCGCATATCATGCATGTGCACTATTGGGGAAAAGGCGATTATAAATGGTATGAGCTTTTTTTCAGGGCAGCCGAAAAACAGCAAATACCAGTTGTTGAGAATATTAATGTACCTGTACAGCCATACTACAGTACGTCGGTAAAAAAATATGTGTATGTGAGTAAATTTGTACAAGATGAATATGCCTTGCCCGGTACAAAAGGAGTTGTTATTTACCCTGGTTCCAATTTCTCATTGTTCAACTCGGATATCCATACAAGCAATAATAGTTGTATTGGTATGGTCTACCGGTTGGATGAAGACAAATTAAATGAGAATTCTATAGATGTATTTATAAAGGTTGCTCAGCGAAAGAAAGATTCACATTGTTTAATTGTTGGTGGCGGACATTTCTACGAATTGTATAAGAACAAAGTACAAAGAGCAGGCGTAGAGAGTAATTTTGAGTTTACCGGGTATGTAGCGTACGAAACGTTGCCAGATTATTTTAAACGTATGAGCCTTTTTGTGGCACCAGTATGGGATGAGAGTTTTGGACAGGTTAGTCCTTTTGCCATGAATATGGGTTTACCTGTAGTAGGATATAATGTAGGAGCCTTAAGTGAAATAATTGACAACCCAGGTTTATTGATCACACCTGGTGATAGTGATTCTTTAGCAGATTTGATTGTGGAGTTATTACTTAATGATTCGATGAGATATAAGATTGCTAATTTAAATAAAAAAAGAGCTCAAGAATTGTTTTCTGTACAGGCTATGATACAAGGTTACAAAGAATTATACGGGTATACGCTTAAACAAGATGCGAAGTTAAAAGCCACTTGATAAACCATTTTTTAATAATTAGTAGGTAAAAAATAAAAGAATCTGTCTACATAAACCAGTATAGTGAGAATTTTATTCGTAATACATGATGCAGTCCGGGGTGGAGCTCAGTTACTTGCTTTACAGTATGTAAAGTATTTTATTAAACAGCCAAATATAGCTTTGTTAGTAGTGCTCCAACGGGAAGGCGAGTTAAAACAAGAGATTGCAAGTCTTACTACTACCATTACATGGCCAATTCATCAAAAAACACACTATAATGGTATATTAGGTAAATTTTATAAAAAGATTTCCAAGGAAGCAAAAGAGCGTGTAAGATTTTACAAAACCATCAAAGAATTTAAACCGGCTGTGATTTATGTCAATTCTGTAGCAGCTTTAAAAGGTATTTTATTATTAAAAGAATTATTACAGTGCCCACTTATTTGCCACGTACATGAGTTGAATATGTCTATCCGCTACTATTGCGGTGAGGAGAGATTCACTCATGCTACTTCCTATATATCGCATTATATTGCTGCTTCAGATGCAGTTAAAGATAATCTAGTAAATCGTTATAATATTTATCCACAAAAAGTATCTCGCATTTACGAATGTGTTTCTATTCAGGAAATTGAGCGAGCCAGACAGAATACGCTGTTTGATGCTCGCAAAGAATTAGGTATTCCTGCTGATGCTTTCATTGTGGGTTGTTCAGGAACATTTGAGTGGCGAAAAGCACCAGATATTTTCGTTCAGATTGCTATAGTTGTACAATCTAAGACTAGTTCCTTTCCGGTTTATTTTGTATGGGTTGGCGGTGATACCTCTTCAGAAGTATACAATCGCTTAGTATACGATGTTGAGCAAGGCAATGCAAAGGATTATATTAAATTTGTAGGTGCTACAGCAAAGCCATGGGAATACTTTTTAGAATTCGATATTTTCATGCTGACTTCCCGGGAGGATCCCTTTCCTGTTGTTTGCTTGGAAGCGGCGGCTATGGGCAAACCTATACTGTGTTTTGAAAGTGCAGGAGGTATACCAGAGTTTGTACAAGAGGATGCAGGTATAGTAGTACCCTATCTAGATGTAGCTAAAATGGCTAAAGCAATAGAGTTGCTTGCTGGCGATAATAAATTACGTTACAAGTTGGGCAAAAGAGCTATGTCAAAAGTAGCTGAAAAACTAGATACTGGTGTAATTGCTCCTCAGATATGGGAGACCATTGTTAAGGTAGTAAACGGAAGTCAGTAAATAATATAAAAGGTTCAAATTAGAAGGTATCAGAGAAAGTATAATTAACTGTATTTCCATTTATCTAAGGTCTAGTTACATAAGGTTTTAGTGAGTTAAGTAAAATATAATTTATACACTTCTATTATATGGTTTTTTCTTCTCCATTGTTCCTCTTCTTATTTCTTCCTATTACATTATTATTAACCTACCTCACACCTCGGAAGTATAGAAACATAACTCTATTAATAGCTAGTGTACTTTTCTATGTGTGGGGAGAGAGTGAATACTCATTAGTTATGCTCTTTTCGGCAGGTATGAATTATATCTTCGGTCAGTTGATAGAGAGAAGTTGGAACAAGCCACACAGTAAGGTTTTAATTAGTTTGTGTGTTATATTAAATTTATCACTTCTTATCTTTTTTAAGTATGCAAATTTTATAGTCGGTAATGTTAATATATTCCTCAGTTCTATTAATTTGACAAATATTTATCTGCCGCCTATCCACTTACCCTTAGGTATATCTTTTTTTACTTTTCACTCCTTATCCTATGTTATAGATGTTTATAGGAAGGAAATTGAATCACAGAAGAGCTTTGTAAATTTATTCTTGTACATTACTCTTTTTCCTCAATTAGTAGCCGGACCTATACTACGGTACCATGATATTGCTCCTCAATTAATTGATCGTTCGATGCCTGCTGATAAGTTTGCTTTTGGTATTCAACGGTTTATTTTAGGCTTTGCCAAAAAAGTAATATTAGCAAATTACTTTGCCTTAATAGCTGATGAAGTATTTAGTTTTCATTTAAAAGACGTATCTACACCTTTAGCCTGGCTTGGCATTATTTGTTATACATTACAAATCTATTTTGACTTTTCAGGATATTCAGATATGGCTATTGGTTTAGGTAGGATGTTAGGATTTGAGTTTATGGAAAACTTTAACTATCCATATATTGCAAGATCTATCCAAGAATTCTGGAGACGTTGGCATATCTCTCTATCTACTTGGTTTCGCGATTATCTATACATTCCATTAGGCGGTAGCCGTGTATCAAAATCAAGGTTATACTTTAATTTATTGACTGTATTTTTTCTTACAGGTTTATGGCATGGAGCAAGTTGGAGTTTTGTATTCTGGGGAGTGTTTCATGGAATATTCTTAGTTATAGAACGTTTAGGAGCAAAGCAAATTTTAAGTCGACTTTGGCTACCTTTGCAGCATTTGTATACATTACTAGTAGTTATGATTGCATGGGTTTTCTTTCGGGCTGATTCTCTGATGGTTGCACTAGCATATTGTAAAAGGATGTTCATACCGACAAATAATTCTGTTGCGGCAAGCAATCTTGCACTCTTTCTAACTTCAGAAACTATAATTATGATTCTAATAGGAGGACTGGTTGCTACACCGATTAGAGGCTATTTGGAGAATTGGTTTTTAAATTATACAAACACTCAAGTACGATATCAGATATTTTCAGTTGGATATACGATATGTTTATTTACACTGTTCCTATTATCTATAACATATCTAGCTGCTAATACATACAATCCTTTTATTTACTTCCGTTTTTAAGAAAATGCACTATTTATGCTATTTATATCCCGTAATATTGTCCGTGTTTGGATAATCTTATTTATCCTAATCATCTCTATACCGCTGTTAGATTCTTATTTTGGAGTTTTAGGTAGAAACTACAATACTGAGAACAGACAATTAGCGGTTGTGCCGAAAATAATTTGGAAATATCCTTTGAAGTTCTTCAAACCATTTGAAACGTACTTCAATGAAAATTTTCAAGGAAGAAGCATCTTAATCAAATGGTATGCTTATTGGAAAATATATGGATTTAACGTCTCACCATTTCCGGATAGGGTAATAATAGGTAAAAATAACTGGCTATTTTTAGGAAACCATAATGATAAAGTACTAGAAAAATACAGACATGTAAGTCCTTACACTGAGGAGCAACTTTACAGGATGTTTGAAAAACTAGAAGATAATCGAAAATGGTTGGCTAGTAAAGGTATTCGTTATTATGTTGTTATCCCTCCTAATAGTCACAGTGTATACTCAGAATTTTTACCTAATAACATTGTAAAAGCAAATTCAGGATCGCACCTTAACAGTTTAACGAGTTATATAGCAAAAAGAAAAGCAGAGTTAAATTTCTTAAATCTTCAAGATACATTATTATATCTAAAAAAAAATCAAGAAAATCTCCTGTACTATCAGACTGATACACATTGGAATAACTATGGTGCTTATGTGGGATATGTTTATTTAATGAAACGAATTCAGGAAGATTTTCCATTGATTAAGCCTTTACCAATGTCTGAGTATAAATGGGTAAATAATTCATTTAGCGGTGACTTAAGCAATTTGCTCGGTTTAGGAGAAAGCTATAAAGAGAATAATCTAAATTTTGTACGTATATCACAATTTCAAGCAAAAGATACTAAAAGAAAGTTACCTGTTCCTGCAGAGTACACTTGGGTAAAAAGCTCATACTCATCAATCCGTAGCGTAGATAATCCATTATTACCTAAAGCTATCATTTTTCGGGACAGCTTTTCTGATGCAATGATACCTTATTTGCAGGAAAATTTCAGAGAAAGTGTATTTATATGGGAGGGTAAAATAAGAAAAGATTTAATTGAAAAAGAGAAGCCAGATATTGTAATTCATGAAATAGTTGAAAGGCTTTTAGAAAATGCTTTAATATATTAAAATTTTACATTACACTTCAAATTATGCATTGACATAAATAAAATTGATGCAAATTGCTTTTTACAATGGCAAATACTTCATAGGGTGGAAATAAAGAATTATAGGAGAGAACAACTCATTTGGCTTTGAATAAGAGTGTTAGATAGGAAGTATTAGGTTTGTCAAGGGCAATTTGACTGCTAAAATGCAGGAATTACATTTTAATGGACTCCTATTTGTTAGGGCCGGAGAAAAATGCCTTCTGCCTCAACGGTTTGAAAAGATGGCTTAATAATGTAAAAAAAGATACTATATTAGAATTTCATAAGTCACTTTTATTTCATACAAAATTTGATTGAAGCTGTTATTAAATGAAAATATTGTTTATACCAACAACTGGTGGGGTTTTTTGGGGAGGTAGCGAGGTACTATGGTTTAGAACATGTAAAATAGCTTTAAAAGATGGGCATTCATGTTTAATTCTAGTGGATAATATCAACAAGGTTTCTAATCAAATTAAACATCTTCAAAAAGAAGGTGCAGTACTGATATCGAAAAATAGTTTTATCTGGAATATTTATAAATTCTTATTAAAAATTAACTATTATTCTCGTCTGAATCCTATTAAAAAATTTATCATTAGCAAAATGATACGCCAGGACATAGATTTTCTTTGTATTAGTCAAGGTGGAACTTTCAATATTATTTGGGATACATTGCTATACCAATTTGTAAACTCAACTAATAAACCCTTTTTTTTAATTTCTCAATTCAATTATGAGCATCAATATTTGAGTTATAATCAAATTAAGCGAGCGAGGTCTTTTCTTGCAAAAGCAAAAGAAATGGTATTTGTATCCGAAAAAAACAAACAAAATGCAGAAAGACAGTTGGCCCAGCCAATTAAGAACGCTTTTTTAATTACAAATCCATTAAATTTGGATAGCTATCACTACATTCCCTGGCCTCAAACAGATACAGTAACAATGGCAGTAGTAGCAAGATTAGAATGTGCGTTTAAAGGGCAAGATATTTTATTACAAGTTTTGAAGGAGGCAAAATGGATAAAAAGAAGCTGGACTGTCAATTTATTCGGAGAGGGGAAAGATGAACTTTATCTAAAAGATTTAGTGAAATATTATGGATTAGAAAGCAAAGTGAACTTTTGTGGTCATACCGGAGACATTCGTAAGTTGTGGTACAATAATCAAATATTGTTATTGCCATCGATAGGAGAGGGTACTCCATTAGCTCTCTTAGAGGCAATGGTTTGCGGACGTCCTGCTGTAGTAACAAATGTTGGGGGTAATACTGAAGTTGTTAATGAAGGGATTAATGGTTTCATTGCTGATGCACCGACACCTAAGTTATTGGATGAAGCTTTAGAAAAGGCTTGGTCTTGTCGAAAAGATTGGATGGAAATGGGAAAGCAAGCACATAGTATAGCCTTAAAAAAACTTGATTTAGACTCACCTAGAACTCTGTTAAATAATATGTTGCAAAAAGTTTAAAAGATTTATAAACAATTATTTCTATTGCTTAAATCAATTTCTTAATGATTCACAAAATAGAGAATTATTTAAACAAATTTAAAAATGGTAAACTGCCGTTCTCGTATAAGAAACTTATATAGTTAATTATGAACATGCAGCAATTATTAAAAGCCAAACAGGCACACGAAAAAAATACGTTTAACAAAAAGCTTAAATCTATTTTATGAGAGCGGATCTAATGGATACATGGATGACTGGCCATAAAACAAGAAGCAATAGGTATTTGAAGTTGTTAAATTATAGCTCTGCTGAATATGTAGATATTGCAGACTTTAGTTATGGAAATGAAGTTTTCAAACAGATAATTAAATAAAATTTACCTAAATAGAATGTAGATGAGTTCAATTTTAGGTCTGTATCTGCTAAAAATACTTGCCAAGGATTTAGCAATTACATTTTTTTTGTAGGGAGAGTAAAAAAATACAAGAAAATCAATTTCATTATCCTTTTCCACGATTTGGAGTATCATGATGATATAAAAGAAATAATATATACAAAGGCCAACTTTCTTTTTTAAGATAAATAAGATACTAAATCAACTATGAGCTATATACTAGTTTTTTAAGAGAAAGGAAACATCAAAAGCTGACTACTGTACAACTCTCGAAAAATGCGTAGGTACTGAGAAGCAGTCTAAAGTCATAGCTAGTTTTCTAGTAAACAAATTATCAGGTTATTATGGCTTATTAACTCCTTAAAGCGAAAAATATTAGATGAATAGAAATAGTATGGATAAGGGTAGTGAGATGTATTCATATTTGATAAGGTATAAGAATATATTTAGTTTATTTTCGAATAGTTTTTAAATGGAGACAATCCCTCCAAAAGTCAGCGTAGTGATGCCAGTGTATAATGGTGAAAGGTATCTTAACGAAGCCATCACTAGTATCCTTTATCAAACTTTTACTGATTTTGAATTCATTATCATCAATGATGGCTCAACGGATGCCAGTGTTCAGATAATTGAATCTTTTGAAGATAAAAGAATAAGGCTCATACATAATGATCAAAATATTGGTTTAACAGCAACACTTAATAAGGGAATTGATCTAGCTCTAGGTGAATATATTGCTCGGATGGATGCAGACGATGTAAGCTTAGAGGAACGTCTGGCAAAGCAAGTAATATTTATGGATCAGAATCCTGATATAGGCGTTTGTGGTACTTGGTTTAAAATAATTAATACCAATCAAATAATTGAACGCCCCAACTCTTTTGAGGATATTAAGCTACACATGCTAAGCAATAATGCGCTAGGACATTCCACGATAATGATGCGGAAATCATTTCTGAAAACTTTTGGACTATTTTATAATATGGATTATCGTTATGCACAGGATTATGAATTATGGGTTAGATGCTATACTTATTTCCGGTTGGCTAATATAAGTGAAGTTTTAGTACTCTATCGATTGCATAATAATCAAATGACGGAAACGTATGGAGATGTAGTAGATAATGAAAAATATACTATACAGCTTTCGCAGCTACAATATTTAAATATTGCACCTACTCTTGAAGAAGAAGCAATTCATAAAGTATTAATAAATAACTATCTCGAGGCGGATAATGTAGTTATTCAAAAGATAAGTAGCTGGATACAAAAATTGAAAGTTGCGAATAAAAAAAATAATGCATACGCAGAACCACATTTTTCGTTGATGCTTGATAGATATAAAGAGAAAGTATACAGCATGTATCGCAAAAGAAGATTTAGGAATCAAAAAAATCATAATCTTTCTTTGTTACATGAATTCTGTACATCGGCTACACAACCATATAAATGGTTTGAGTTAAGCTATCAAATTAAATTTTTTCTGAAATGTTTGATAGGATGGAAAGTCAGGGTATAAATAATAGTAACCTTCCCCTAATTTCAATAGTCATTCCATCTTTTAACTATGCCCATTTTCTGCCATTAACGTTGAATAATCTACTTGATCAGTCATATCAAAATTGGGAAGGAATAATAGTAGATGATGGGTCAACCGATAATACCAAAGAGGTAGTGGAACAGTATTTAAAAAAAGATACACGTTTAAAATACTTCTATCAAGATAATCAAGGATTATCCGCTGCTAGGAATACAGGAGTAGCTCACAGCATAGGAGACTATGTACAGTTCTTGGATGCAGATGATTTATTGGAAACCAATAAGCTGAAAATTCAGGTTAAATTCCTTCAAATGAATTCAAACATTGATGTTGTTTATGGGAAGGTAAAATTTTTTGATTTTGTCTATCCAGATAAAATTCTCATCAAAGAAGAATATGAAGTTTCAGGTTTTTCAGGTAGTGGCAAAGATCTAATTAAAGAACTAGTATATAATAATATAACAGCGGTACATGCTCCTTTACTCAGGAAAAAAATTTTCTCAAAAGTAAATAAGTTTGATACAAATTTTAAGTCTTTGGAAGATTGGGATTTCTGGTGGAGATGCTCTTTGCAAGGTATATATTTTCACTATTTACCAGCTGAACAAACGGATGCTTTGTATAGAGTTCATCCTAGTAGCATGAGTAAAGATAAATGGAAAATGCATTACGCAGAACTTCAGCTTAGGGAGAAAATGGGTAAGCAATTGGATGAGCCTGAACTTTTGAACCTTAATCTCTCAATTTTGAAAAGAATCAAGAAATCATTGAGTAGATACGCCTGGAATGATAGTATTCAGGGAAAGCCGATTCAAGGATCTGATAAATTTAAAATTTTATTTATGCATTATAAACAAGTTCCATTTTTGATTAACAGTAAATTAGTAAAATATTTGCCTACCAAGCTGGTTGTATTGTTTTATTATTTAAGTCACTTGAGTAGTTTAATCAAACTGATTAACAACAAATTAAAGGGAAATACCCTAGCAGCTAAATGAGACTAATATAATAAAATATATTAGTCTCGTAAACCTTTCTATAAAGTGCATTCATGCATGAGTAATGTAACCGTAATTCTACCAAACTATAATCACGCAGCTTATTTAAATAAACGCCTTGAAAGTATATTAAATCAAACTTACCAGGAGTTCGATATCATCTTAATGGATGATTGCTCTACTGATAACAGTAGAGAAGTATTAAATAAATATATAAATCATCCCAAAGTAACTAAGGTTCTATTTAATTCTGCTAACAGCGGTAGTACTTTTCTGCAATGGCAAAAGGGTATAGATGCAGCTCAAGGAAAATATATTTGGATTGCAGAAAGCGATGATTACGCAGATGAAACATTTTTAGAAATCCTTGTTGCTCGATTAGAACAATATCCTCAAATTGGCCTTGCTTATTGCCAATCTTTTCGTGTAGATGAGCATGATGCAATAATTTGCTCATGTAAAGATTTGTATCCTAGCCTAGCTTGCGAAAAAGAGTTTAATGGAAGAGACATCTTATTAAATCATATGGCAGGTGCCAATTTAATACCAAATGCGAGTGCAGTAGTATTCAGAAAAGAATTAGCCAGCCAGATAGATAATACCTATACCCACTTCAAGTTTTCGGGTGACTGGTGGTTCTGGTGCGAGATGCTAATGAGGTCGAATATAATTCATATATGCGAAGAGTTAAATTACTTTCGTTATCACACAAATAAAGTAACTGTATCTGCTATCAAAAACGGTTTGCATTTTGTAGAAGGTTTGCAAATTCTGGAATTACTCAAGCAAAAGGCCAATCTTCCATCAGAAATTTATATTAACAAAGTAAAAAACTATGCTAATACTATTGTTGATTTTCATGCAGCAAACAATAAAGAAGTTGTTCTTCCAACAATGGTTATGGTAAGAGTCCTTTGGGAAGGATTTAAAATAAATAAAACTTTTATCAAGCGAGTGATTTATTTATTTCTCCGGAAGAAATTATCTAAAGTCGGAATGATCTCTTAATTTAGCTTATTGTTTTCTTCTACATAATGTCCTCAGATCAAAAACATCAAACTTCCTTCATTATACCAGCTTTTAATTGCCAGCAAACCTTAGTAGAAACGGTAGATTCAATATACAATGGAAACTTTGTGGAGGGAGACGAAGTAATTATCGTAAATGATGCTTCTACTGATCACACAGTTGAAATTGCCAAAGAATTACAAACTAAATACCCTGCTATACAAATCTTTGACCACAAAATAAATAAAGGTACAGCAGCCGCCAGCCGGAATACAGGAATTGAGTATGCACAGAATGAGCTAATTTTTTGTCTTGATTCTGATAATATTCTAGTTTCAGGCAGTTTGCCCTTGCTTAAACAATTCTTACTTGAAGAGAGTGCTGATGCTGCTGCGTTTGGAGAGATACATTTTTTTAAAGATAATCCGGATGGAAGTAGGCGCCCTATTTATAAAACTATATTTAAAAGCGGGGTATTTACGCTCGCTGATGCATTATGTTCTAATTATTTCATTGGGCAAAGTGGTAACTATCTTTTTACAAAGCAAAGTTGGCTTAAGGCAGGTCGGTATTTTGAGCCAACACTTATAAACCAAACACTCGACTCCTGGACATTTGCCATAAGACAATTAGGGACTGGAGCCAAATTGGTAAAGCTGGCAGGTACTCACTACTTGCACCGCAATATGCCTGATTCTCATTGGAACCGGGAAATAAAAAAAGGTAATGTTTCCCTGGCGGCTCTTACCGGAGTTATGCCATTTCTAGATATGTTTCTAGAAGAAGACATAGAATATATATTCGGAAAAGACAAATATACATGGTTCAATGACCTGGAAAATCGCCCTATCCGTTTAAAAAACAGCAATCCAGGCACTAAAAGTGTGAGCATTTTGCAAGCAAAACAGGAAGAAACAAAACAACCTCTCATTAAACGTGTTGCTTTAGCAGTACTTAAAGAATTAAAAGGATAAAGAATTGCCAAATGATTATAATCAGGTTGAACGGGGGATTAGGTAATCAACTATTTCAATATGCTTTAGGTAGATACTTGGCTCATCTACACAAAATACAGCTCAAATTAGATATACGTTGGTTTGAAAAAGGTATTAGGGATTATGAATTAAAATATTTTAATGTTCAAGAGAGTATTGCAACACAAGAGGAAATAAACGTTACTACTAAAATGACGACCTCTTTAGTAAATAGATTTCAACGGAATATAATTGATCCTTTTTTGCCTTATTATAAGAGAAGTATTGTAGAAGAACAAACTAATTCATTTGATAAAAACCTATTTCATTCGAAAAGCGATGTATACATTAAAGGATATTGGCAAAGTGAAAAGTATTTTCTAGATATAGAAGACCAAATCCGAAGAGATTTTACCTTTAAATATGAACTTGACCATAGAAACAAAGACCTGAGTAATAAAATAAAAGCCTGTAATGCAGTAAGCGTACATATTCGTCGGGGAGATTATGTATTTAATCCAGAGTATGCAAAAAAGTATGGGGCATGTAGTATAGATTACTATCAAAAGTCGTATTCTTTATTGAAAAGTAAACTAGAACAACCATATTTTTTTATTTTCTCTGATGATATTCAGTGGGTAGAAAACAATATAAACTTTTTTCATCCATGTGTTTATGTTAGCCACAACACAGGTCAGAATAGTTACAAAGATTTACAACTGATGAGCTTATGTAAGCATAATATAATAGCTAACAGTACTTTTAGTTGGTGGGGAGCTTGGTTAAACGATAATCCTGATAAACTTGTAATAGCACCTAAGAAATGGTCTAATGATATTAATACGAATACAAAAGATATCTTTCCCAAAAGCTGGATATTATTATAAAATATTAATTGATCCCTTCATTCAGGCCAATATAATTAGATGTACTTGTTTATGTGTATCTAAATTATTATAAACTCACTATGCTACATTCTATTGCTCCAGATACTATATATCAACAAAAGATAAATAGTGTTAATGGATTAAGGGAAACAGCTATACTCATAGTATCATATACACCGTACTTGTTGAGAGAATAACTTGGCTAGTTTGTCTGATTCTGAATAATATTATGTCAACTATTTTATAATTTAATCTTTTTTGTTTTTGTTTAACATCCTGCACTTTTTTAACTAAATCTAGCTTGCATAGATTAAAATTAGTATTATTACCTTATTTACTTTATGTATGCTAAACTGTTTAGAGGTTTTGCCTTTCTATTATCGTTATACTGAGGTCATTGAATGTAGAAACATGGTTTAATATACATTTTCTTCTATTAATAAAAATATCAAATAGAATTAGCTTTTTTTATTCTACGTCAATTATATGTATTTGGCAGTTGTGTTGTGCTTAGCAGATGCTTATTTTCCGTATAGAAATCTACAGTTTAACCCCGTAAAAAATTTCTTTCTTACCAGGCTTAATGATTTTTAGGTATGATCTTCTATTAGCTGTACTATTCTAGTTTCAAGTGTAAAATCAACGCCATAGCATAACCACTAATTGCTGTTTCTTTATATTGAGGGGATTTTTTATAAAACCTTAGCGTTGGGACTAATTCACTACCAGTATGTGTGGTTCCGTTATTAAATAATATATTGTAAATTGGCATTTTTTGTTCAATGATGTCGGCATTATAAACCATATCAGTTTTCTTTAGCTTCATTTATCAACCATTTTATTAAATTCAATAAAGTGAATTCAACTAAAAAGTATTCTTAGTTGAGTAATTACAATTGAAACTATGAGTATAATCTTATCAGTTATCATTCCCACTTTTAATAGATCGTATTATCTAAAAAAAGTTTTGGAAGGTTTACAAAGGCAATCATTAAGCAATAAATTATATGAAGTTTTGGTTATTGACAATTGCTCAACTGATGATACGAAAACTATAGTATTAGATTATAGTCAAACAGTCAGTAATATTAAGTATATATATGAACCGATACAAGGACTCAACATTGCAAGAAACAGAGGATTAGATGATTCTGTAGGACAATACGTCGCTTATATTGATGATGATGCTGTGCCCCATACTAAGTGGGCTGAATCCATAATAAAAAGCTTTACTGAAGTTCAACCTCAGCCGGGTGTAGTGGGAGGCCCTACCCTGCCTGTTTGGGAGGGTAGTAAACCTACCTGGCTTGTTCCTCAATTTGAGCCTGCTATTTCAATGATTAATCATGGAACAAATAGCCGCTTTCTGCATGGCCGTGAATTTCTTGTAGGTGCGAATATGGCTTTTTTAAAGGTTCTATTAGAAAAGGCTGGAAAGTTTAGTCCAGGGCTTGACCGGATAAAAAATAATTTATTATCGGGGGGAGATACTGCTGCAATTGAAAAAGTAAAACGGCTTGGTTACGGTGTTTTTTATGAACCTCAAGTAGCAGTTGATCATTATATTTCCACTACTAGGCTTACTCGAAGCTGGTTTATAAAAAGATATTATTGGGCAGGATATTCTCAGGCTTTATTATGGCAAACCTTAGATAATCCATCCGGAATGGATTGGTTTAAAAAATTTGCATATACTATATATGGATTTATTCGTAATCCTAGTCATATTTTCTGGCTAATCCGTAATACGGAACATGTAGAGAAATTTATTTTTAAATGTAAAGTTCATGCTAGAATAGGGTACCTTGCCGGTTTGTTAAAAATAATTAGTAAATACTATTAAAAGATAATTGATACTATGTTAGATACACCTGTTTTGTTTATGATTTTTAATCGGCCCAACACTACAGCTAAAGTATTTGAAGAGATACGCAAAATAAAGCCAAAATATTTATTTATAGCTGCTGATGGCCCTAGAGCCGATCGGCAGGAAGACGCAGAAAAGTGTGAGCAAACGCGGAAGATAGCTACACAAATAGATTGGCCTTGTCAGGTGAAAACCTTATTTAGAGAAAGAAATATGGGTTGTGGACTTGCTCCAGCAGAAAATATTACCTGGTTTTTTACACATGTTGAGGAAGGTATAATTTTAGAAGATGATTGTGTGCCCCATCCAAGTTTTTTTAGCTTTTGCGAGAATTTGCTTTCGTATTATCGAGATAATTTGAAAGTTTTTCAAATATCGGGAGATAATTTTCAGCATGGCCAAAGAAGAGGAGAAGCATCTTATTATTTTTCTAAATACACCCATATTTGTGGGTGGGCTACATGGCGTAGCAGGTGGCAATATTATGATTTCTATCTAAAAAAAGCTGAGGAATATAAAAATACATTGCTTATAGAAAGAAAGTGTACACAAAAATCAGAAGTCGCTTTCTGGCATCGTAAATTAGAAATGCTTAGTGGAGGAAAACGTAACAATATATGGGATTATCAATGGATGTTTGCTTGCTGGAATATGAATGGATTATCTGCCGTATCAAACGTAAACCTCATCTCCAATATTGGTTTTGGTAGTGATGCCACACATACCGTAAATATTAATTATAAAGTAGCCAATCTCCCTGTATATGAATTAGACAATATTAGGCATGTTGAACAAGTGGAAGAAGATAGAAATGCAGACTACTATACTTTCTTTAAATCAGGTGCATTCTTTGTGCCTTCATTAAAAGATAAAATTAGATGGAAGATAAAGAGTATACTCCCTCAAAACATAAAATTATTATTGTCGAAAATTTAAATATTTGTTAAGTATATTTAATAGAAAAAAATATATAATTTAATCTTATCTTATTTATGAAAAAATTCTACAGATAAATATATTATATAGTAGTAGATTAACGGAGTTAATCTACTACTATATTAAGTATCTTGAAAATAATAATGTTTATTTATTAACAGAAATTTACAATCTAAATTTGTAATATAATTTTTTGTGTGGCAAAACAATTACTTTTATAATACATTGGTCAATTAATGTTAATGAATTCAGAAAATCTTACCTAATAAATTTTTAGATGAATAAAGTTTTACAAATTGTCTGCTTACTATGGTTTCAAACCTTGTTTGCACAAGCCCAGGCACCTCAAATAACCTCTCCTAGTAATGGATCCACAGTGCCCTCTTCCTTTAATGTGACCGTGGCTGCTTATCCTGGGGCTGCTTCCATGTGGTTAGAGTACCGCATCGCTAATTCAGGCAGTGGCTTTACTG
>JAESGR010000140.1_pt1 | contig 115497 bp, 141 predicted proteins | sample 9269771 | NCBI WGS metagenome assembly JAESGR01 (sample SAMN15739572, study PRJNA653492) | algae metagenome | isolation source: Chroococcus sp. CMT-3BRIN-NPC107 and co-occurring heterotrophs from well... | place: USA: Clark Mountains Wilderness, California | collected 2010-04-18
AGCGACCAGTGGCCGGGGTGATGCCATCGCGGGAGCGTCGCTGCTCCTTCGGGTTCGAGTTGCGGCCGTATGGGGACGAGCGATCCCCTGCGCGGCTCCCCAACCACTCCAAAAATTGGCAGCCCCGAGGCGATGTCGTCTCACCAAAAAATATCAATCGAGGCGCTATCGTCTCGGGGTCCGCACGTTCCAATGATTACCGCACTCGGGGCGGCGCTTCGGCACGCCCATAACCCGTGCAAAACCGCGTGTTTGCTGCGGATTAACCTCCAAGAACGAGCATGAACGCTATACTGGTTTCCTGATTCGTTCTCCTGGATAGCTTGCCAATGTCAGACGTTGATGCCCTTCCGCCTGCCGATGACCAGCGCGTCGTCGACCTCAAGCAGGCGCTTGAGGAGCGGTATCTGAGCTATGCGCTCTCCACCATCACGCAGCGCGCTCTGCCCGATGCGCGCGATGGCCTGAAACCGGTTCACCGCCGCATCATCCATGCGATGCGCCTGCTCAAGCTTGATCCTGGCCAAGGCTATAAGAAGTCGGCCCGCATCGTCGGCGACGTGATCGGTAAGTTCCACCCGCATGGCGACCAGTCGATCTACGACGCCTTGGTCCGCCTCGCCCAAGATTTCGCCCTGCGCTACCCGCTCGTGGATGGCCAAGGCAATTTCGGCAACATCGACGGCGATGGCGCCGCGGCCATGCGCTATACCGAATCCCGCATGACTGACGTGGCCGTTCGCCTCCTCGAAGGCATGAACGAAAATGCGATCGACTTCAAAGCGACTTACGACGGCGAAGACGAAGAGCCGGTTGTCCTGCCGTCCAACTTCCCGAACCTCTTGGCCAACGGCTCGACCGGCATCGCCGTGGGCATGGCCACCTCCATCCCGCCCCACAACGTGGCCGAGCTTTGCGATGCCGCACTACACCTTATCAACGTTAATCCAGAGGCTTCCGCCCAGGAGTTGACTCAGTTCGTCAAGGGCCCGGATTTCCCCACCGGTGGCATCATGGTGGAATCGCCGCAGTCCATAGCGCACTCCTACGCTACCGGACGCGGATCGTTCCGCCTGCGCGCAAAGTGGGAAGTTGAGGAAACCGGCCGCGGCGTTTATCTCATCGTGGTCACTGAAATCCCCTACGGCATCCAGAAGTCGCGGCTCGTTGAAAAGATCGCCGAGCTCCTGCTTGCCAAGAAGCTGCCTCTGCTCAAGGACGTCCGCGACGAAAGCTCCGACGATATCCGCCTTGTCCTTGAGCCGCGTGCCCGCACGGTGGACGCTAATATTCTCATGGAGCAATTGTTCAAGGTCACCGATCTTGAAACCCGCTTTCCGCTTAATCTGAATGTGCTTGATCGGGGTGCTGTACCCAAGGTCATGAGCCTGCCACAGGCGCTCAAGGCTTGGCTGCAACACCGCAAGGAAGTGTTGGTCCGCCGCTCCGAGCACCGGCTCGAGCAGATCGCCCATCGCCTCGAAGTGCTGGCCGGCTACATCATTGCCTATCTCAACCTTGACGAGGTTATCCGCATCATCCGTGAAGAGGATGATGCCAAGGCTTCGCTGATGAGTACTTTCGAGCTTACTGACGTCCAGGCCGAAGCCATCCTCAACATGCGCCTGCGTTCCTTGCGTAAGCTCGAAGAGATCGAACTGCGCAAGGAACATGCGAACCTCACCAAGGAACAGGGCGAGCTACAGAACCTGCTAGCCTCCGACAAGCGTCAGTGGCGCTCGATCAGCAAGGAAATCGAGGCCCTCCAGAAAGCCTATCCGCTGGTCAATGCGGACGGCACCCCCCATGCATTGGGCGCCCGCCGCACCATTCTGGGCACGGCCTCGGCTGTCGACCTTGCCGAGATGACCGAAGCCTTCATCGAACGCGAGCCAATCACTGTAATCCTTTCCGAAAAGGGCTGGATCCGTGCGCCGCGCGGCCACACGATCGATGTGACGGACGAGAAGGGCTACAAAGCCGGCGACCGGCTCAAGCGCGCTATCAAATGTGAGACCACCGACAAGCTCCTCATGCTCACCACGGGCGGCAAGGTCTATACCCTGTTCGGCGACAAGCTGCCCGGCGGCCGCGGGCAGGGCGAGCCTGTGCGCATCATGGTCGATATCGAAGAAGGTCAGGATATCGTCGACATCTTCGTTTATCGCCCGGGCCAGAAGCGCATCATCGCCTCGTCAGCCGGTTTCGGTTTCATCGTCAGCGAAGACGAACTGATCGCCAATACCCGCAAAGGCAAGCAGATCCTCAATGTCGCAGCAAACGAGGAGGCGCGGCTCCTTGTGCCGCTCTCCGGTGACCGCGTCGCCGTCATCGGCCAGAATCGCAAATTGTTGGTCTTCCCGCTGTCGCAACTCGCCGAAATGAGCCGCGGCAAGGGCGTTCGCCTGCAGCGCTACAAGGATGGCGGTATTTCCGACCTCAAAACCTTCTACGCCGCCGATGGGCTGACCTGGACGGACTCCTCCGGCCGCACATTCACCAAGCCCATGGAGGAATTGGCAGACTGGGTCGGCGACCGTGCCACCGCCGGGCGTCAACCACCAAACGGCTTCCCCCGCAACAACAGGTTCGTCGGATGATCCGCCACTGCGTTTTCGTCAAGTTCCGTCCCGAGATCAACGATGCGCAACGCGCGGACATTTATGCCGGGCTCGATGCCCTGGTCGGGCAGATCGACGGGCTTCTCTCAGCTCAGTTCGGCCCAAATGTATCACCAGAAGGTCTCGCCCAAGGCTTCAACGACGGCTTCATCATGGACCTTGCCGACGAAGCCGCCCGCGACCGCTACCTCGTCGACCCAGCCCATAAAGCTGCCGGCGCCAAGCTCGTTGCGGCGCTTGAGGGCGGACGCGACGGTCTCATCGTTTTTGACATGAAAATCTAGCCGCTCAATCGAGCGGGCACCAACCCAGCGTGCCTCTTTGCACCTGAAGCGGCCTGAATTGCGCCTTGTACGCCATCTTGGGCGAATCTTTTACCCAATAGCCAAGGTAGACATATTCTAGATCTGCCGAGCGAACCTGCTCGATATGGTCGAGAATAAGAAAGGTCCCCAGGCTGCGGTGCGCCAGTTCCGGGTCATAGAACGAGTAGACCATGGAGAGCCCGTCGGGCATCACATCGGTCAGCGCCACAGCGATCAGCCGCTGGTCCGGATCGTCGCGCAGCCGATACTCGACCAGCACCGACTGCACCGGCGTATCCTCGACCATGTATTCATAGTCGACAAAGCTCATCTGGTTCATGCCCCCACCGGCATGCCGCGACTCCAGATAGCGCTTGAAAAGATCGTACTGCTCGCTAGTCGCCGTCGTCGGCCGCACATCGACCAGCAGATCGCTGTTCTTGCCGCGCACGCGCCGGTATCGGGCGGACGGTTCGAACTGACCAGCCACGATTCGCACGGACTGGCAGGCATTACAGCCCTCGCAAGCAGGCCGGTAGATCAGGTTCTGGCTGCGCCGAAACCCGTTTTCGCTGAGCAGATGATGCAGGCTCGACGCGCGGCGCCCTGTGAGGTGCGTAAAGAGCTTACGCTCCTGCCGCCCAGGCAAATAAGGGCAGGGCATGGCTGCGGTCAGGAACAGTTGCGTCGTCTCGGGCGTCTGGTCGGTCATCAAAGACCCTTAGGTGCAATTAGCCGAATGTACTCTCACCCGGCGCAGGCGGCAACGCCTCAAAAAGCCTGGGTCGCACGAAGCTTTTGGGCCTGCCAGTGGCGTATCATGGGCGAGCGGCGTACCATCAACGTGCCCGTGACCAGATCGTGCAGCATCTGCCGGCGCGGCGTAAAGAGCGTGAACAGCAGCGACAGCGGCAAAGAAATCCAAGCGGTCAGCCAGAACACGCCGGCATGGATCAGAGCCATCCAGCCATCCAACGGCTGCCCGCGCACCGGAGTCAGCACCAGATCCATAAGCTGCATGCCGATGGTAGCGCGCCGGGCCGATCCCAGCGTTACGGCATAATAAAAGACGATGCTTGCCGGAACCACGATGAACAGGCCAAGCCAAGCCAACCCGAAGGTCAAAAAGCCGGCAATCAGCCCCAGCAACGTGAAGCCGATGATCAGCGTTCCCATCGCAACTAGGTCGATCAGGAACGCTATTGTGCGACGCGTCAGCAAGCCGTCAAACAACTCTGGCGAGCTCGTCGGGTCTGGAAGGCGGGGGCGAGCGGCGTCTGTCTCGTTCATGCGCAAGACATTGTCATGCCCATGCCCCTGCGCAAGACCTTCCGGCCAAGAAATCGCACGATGCCATGCGCGTAATTTCAGTGTTTCACCCACTGAACTCCTATTGACGACTAGGCGAAATCCTATGCACATGGCGCCACCATGAGCGATATCCAGTCTTTCCGCCAAGCCGTTGAATCCTTTATCTCCGCACGCGGCTGGACTCCAACCCGCTTTGGCCGGACTGTGGCCGGCGACCCGCTGTTCGTCTTTGACCTGCGCGAAGGCCGCGAACCGCGATCGGACACCCGCACGCGTATCCTACGGGCAATGCAGGACTTCGACGACGGCGAGTCCCATGCGCCCTTGCGCGTCGGTGTGGCAGGGCTTGGCAATGTCGGCGCAACCCTGGTGCGCATCCTGCAAAAGGATGGTCCCGAACTCACCAAGAAGCTTGGCCGTCAGCTTGTAGTCACAGCCGTCGCCGCCCGGTCCCGCTCGCGCGATCGCGGCATCGATATCTCGGGCCTTGATTGGTTCGACGATCCGGTCGCCTTGGCTAAATCGGATGGCATAGACCTCTTCGTCGAACTTATCGGCGGCGAAGATGGCCCAGCATTTGCCGCAGTGAAGGCAGCGCTTGAAATGGGCCGTCCTGTTGTCACTGCAAACAAGGCGCTGCTGGCAAAGCATGGCGTGCTGCTGGCTAAAATGGCCGAAGAATCTGGCGCCCAGCTTGGCTTTGAGGCTGCAGTGGCCGGTGGTATTCCGGTCATCAAGACCTTACGCGAAGGCCTGGGCTCCGCCCGCATCGCGAAGGTGTTCGGCATCATGAACGGCACCTGTAATTATATCCTCACCCGCATGGGCAATGAGGACATCAGCTTTGCCGATTGCCTGAAGGATGCGCAGGCCTTGGGCTACGCCGAAACCGACCCAACCTTTGACGTGGAAGGCTTTGATACCGCCCATAAACTGTCGATCCTGGCCACGCTTTGCTTCGGCTATGAAATCGCGCCAGATAAGATCCACGTAGAAGGTATTTCTCGGATCAGCCAGCACGACATCAAGGTTGCGGCGGAGCTTGGCTATAAGATCAAGCTCTTGGGAATAGCCCAGCGTACCGACGATGGCATCGAGCAGCGCGTCCATCCCACTTTCGTGCCTAAGGGCTCGGCCATTGCCGGTGTCGATGGCGTCATGAACGCGGTGGCGCTCGAAACCGACCACGTCCACGAACTGCTGCTGGCCGGTCCAGGAGCAGGCGGTCCACCCACTGCATCCTCCGTGCTGTCCGACATTCTCGATATCGCCCGCGGCACCCGCGTGCCGCCGCTCGGCGTGCCCAGTGATGAACTGCTGCCTTATCGCCAAGCGCCTATGCGCGCCCACGACGGCGGCTACTACATCCGCCTTAACGCTAAGGATGTGCCGGGTGCGCTCGCCGCCATCGCTACCCGCATGGGCGAGCGCGGCATTTCCATCGACTCTGTCATCCAGCGGTCCGATTTAGGCGCTAAAGCAACCGCGCCGGACGGGTCGACGACTCGCACGGTGGTCATGATTACCCAACAGACTTTGGAAGGCGCCGTGCGTGAATCGCTTGCGCAGATCGCGGCTGACGGGTTTATCGTTGGCGAGCCGCAATTGATCCGGATCGAAACGCTCTGATAGCCACCCGGCCAGTCAGGCTTGGGGAGGTAGAATGAAACTGAGCAAGGTCGAGGACGCCCGGTCCCCCGCCAATCTCCACCGCACCCTGACGCTCGAACTGGTGCGTGTTACCGAGCGCGCTGCGATCGCCGCCGCCGAGTGGCGCGGCAAGGGCAATGAACAGGCCGCCGATGAAGCCGCCGTTCAGGCGATGAAAGCCGAACTCGACCGTGTCGCCATATCGGGCCGCATCGTCATAGGCGAAGGCGAGGAGAACGAATGCGAGCACCTGTACATCGGCCAGCAAGTTGGCGGTGGCAACGGCCCCCAGGTCGACATCGCCGTTGACCCGCTTGAAGGCGTAACCCTCTGCGCCAAGAACCAGCCTGATTCCATCGTGGTCCTCGCCATGGCCGAGCGTGGCGGGCTGCTGAATGTTGCGCGCAACGTTTACATGCACAAGATCGCCATCGGTGCCAGCTACGCTCCGGGCACAGTCCACATCGATTGGACCGCAACCGAAAACGTCAGGGCACTAGCCAAAGCAAAAAATGTTCCCCTATCCGAAATTACGGCTATTGTGCTCGACAGGCCGCGCCACGCCGCGCTGATCGAGGAACTGCGCACGACGGGGGTGGCCGTCAAGCTGATCAGCGATGGTGATATTGCCGGCGTGATGCATGCGGTGAATACGGAGGACACGGGCGTTGACATCTATCTCGGGTCCGGCGGTGCGCCCGAAGGCGTTCTGGCTGCTGCTGCCTTGCGTTGCATAGGCGGCCAGATGCAGGGCAAGCTCATTCTTGACACTCCGGCCAAGCGCGAGCGCGCTTTCGCCATGGGCATTACCGATCCGAACCGAATCTACGACGTTGCCGAACTCGCATCGGGCGACGTTTTAGTGGCCGCAACTGGCGTAACCGACGGAACACTGCTCGAAGGCATCCGTCTCCGGCGTAATTGGGTGCAGACCAGCACTGTGGTCATGCGCTCCTGGAGCCAGACGGTGCGCTGGATCAAGGCCCAGCACGCGCGCTAGCGGCACTCGACCGCATCATGCAAATCACCTACCTCTGACCCCATGCTGGATGCGCCCCGACCATTCCTCGATGTCACCCGTTCGGTCACCAACCGGACCTGGGTGGACAGGCTCGACGGCGGCACGGCGCGAACCGCTGCCGCCATCGCCCAGAGGAGCAGCATTTCCGAGATTCTGGCGCGCATCATCGCTGCTCGCGGTGTGAGCCTCGATGATGCAGAAAAATACCTCGAACCCACCATTCGCGGGCTCATGCCAGATCCGTCCACGCTTACAGCCATGGACGAACTCGCCGAACGCCTTGCCCGCGCCATAACCAACAATGAAGCCGTAGCGCTATTTGGCGACTACGATGTCGATGGCGCGTGCTCCTGCGCACTCATGGTCCGCTTCTTGCGCCATTTCGGCATCGAGCCGCAGGTCCACATTCCTGATCGCATCTACGAGGGCTACGGTCCTAACATTCCAGCCATGGACAAACTCATCGACGCTGGCGCCAAGCTCATCATCACGCTTGATTGCGGCACCACCAGCGACGACCCGATCGCTCATGCAAAGGACAGGGGCGTCGATGTGCTCGTTATCGACCACCACCTCTCAGATCACGAGCTCCCCAAAGCGGACGCCTTGGTCAACCCGAACCGGCCTGATGACCTTTCGGCACTTGGCTACCTATGCGCCGCTGGCGTAACCTTCATGGTCATGGTTGCCGTGAACCGCGTCCTGCGCCAGCAGGGTGGCACGAACCTACCAGACCTTCTAAAGCTCCTCGACCTTGTGGCCCTCGCTACCATTTGCGACGTCGTTCCTCTCGTCGGTCTCAATCGCGCGTTTGTGGTGCGCGGGCTGGAGATCGCACGCCGCGGCGACAATCATGGCATTCAGGCTCTCGCTTTGGCCGCCCGCCTGTCGGGTCCGATCAACCCGTACCATCTCGGCTACCTCATTGGTCCTCGCATTAATGCCGGGGGCCGAATCGGCAACGCAGCCTTAGGCACCGAACTGCTGACCGTCGACAATGAGCACCATGCCCTCGCCATTGCCGCCCGGCTGGATGAACTCAATGCCGAGCGCCAGCGCATCGAGGTGGAAGCGGTCGAAGAAGCAGCGGCCGTGGCGGAAATGGAGATTGGCGCCGGGGAGGGCCCGCCGGTTTTAGTGCTTGCCTCGGCCAATTGGCACCCGGGCGTGGCAGGGCTCATAGCGGCCCGGCTGCGCGAGCGGTTCGAGCGTCCGGCGTTCGCCATCGCGCTGCAGCCGGATGGTACAGGTACGGGGTCAGGACGCTCCATGCCAGGTGTTGATCTCGGCCGTGCCGTTATCGAAGCCGTCGAAGCCGGACTAATTGCAAAGGGCGGCGGCCATGCCATGGCTGCTGGCGTTACCATTAAACCAGGCCAGTTGGGACCATTCCGGTCGTTTCTTGCTCAGGCACTCGGTGGCGACGTGGCCACTGCCCGCGCAATTACCGCGCTACCGATTGATGCTGCGGTCACCGCACGTGGCGCTAGCCTGGATCTAGTGCACGATGTCGAACGGGCAGGGCCTTTCGGTGCCGGTAATCCAAGCCCTGTGTTCGCCTTCCCGGCGCACCGAGCCAAGTTCGCACAAGTCGTCGGCAAGGGCGGTCATGTGAGTTTTGCACTGACTTCAGAAGACGGTGCCCGCCTCAAGGCCATTGCCTTCCGTGCTGCGAACTCGCCACTAGGTGATGCGCTACTCCGATCAGCCGAGACGGCGTTTCACTTTGCTGGCTCGTTGTCGATCGATCATTACCAAGGACGCGAGCAGGTGCAATTTCGCCTTATCGATATTGCTAAGCCGGGCAATTAGCAGAAACTTCGCTTTGATCCGTCACGTTCTTGCATGCGTAAACAACCCAAGACCGACGGAGACCCACTACGCCATGTCTGCAATGACTATCGCCGTGATTGGTTCCGGGATCGCGGGATTATCGGCAGCCTGGCTGCTTGGCAAAAGCCAGAATGTTTCCTTGTTCGAGAAAAGCGGCCGGATTGGTGGCCACTCGAACACCATCATGGCCAGGGTGATCGAGGGCACGGCTCCGGTCGATACGGGTTTCATCGTCTACAACGAGCAGAACTACCCTAATTTGACGGCGCTGTTTGACCATCTCGGCGTCGCCACATCCGAATCATCGATGAGCTTTGCTGTGTCCATAGAGCAGGGCCGTCGTGAATACTCCGGCCGTCATTTGAATGGTCTCTTTGGTCAGCGACGTAATATTGTCCGGCCCGAGCACTGGCAGCTTGTCGGCGATATCTTGCGCTTTTTCCGTGACGCACAACGGCAAATCGCCACATGCCCGGGTGACCTATCTATCGCCGAGTTTCTCGACCGCTTCGGTTATTCGCGTGTTTTTATAGAAGACCACATCTTGCCGATTTCGGCTGCGATCTGGTCGACGCCGTCTCGCGGCATGCTGCAATTTCCGGCAAAAACGTTCATCGAGTTTTTCGCCAATCACTCGCTGCTCCAAGTTGGCAACCGGCCTATCTGGCGTACGGTGTCCGGCGGCAGCAAGGAATATGTGCAGCGTCTACGCAAGTCAGGGCAGTTCGAGGCGATCGTTGGTTGTCCTATCCGCACTGTGGTCCGCCATGCGCAAGGCGTCGAGTTGTTTTTCGAGGACGGTTCGAGGCGCAGCTTCGATCAGGTGATTTTCGCCTGCCACCCCGACGAGGCTCTCTCCATGCTGGTAGATGCCAGTGAGCTAGAGCGTCATATATTGGGCTCGTTCCGCTTCACCACCAATCATGCCGTTTTACACACTGACGCGAGCTTCATGCCACAGCGCAAGCACCTTTGGTCTTCATGGAACTACCTGCGTGGCGAGGAGGGCGAAAACGCGCTTAGCCTGACCTATTGGATGAACCGGCTGCAGCCGCTTGGTACCAAAACCAACGTGTTCGTCACTCTCAACCCACATCGGGAATTTGCGTCGGGGTCCATACAGTACGAGATCGATTATGAGCATCCCATGTTTGATGCCCGTGCGATTACTGCACAGAAAGAGCTTTGGCAGGTGCAGGGACAACAACGCACCTGGTTTGCTGGCGCCTGGATGGGCTATGGGTTCCACGAGGATGGCCTGCAGGCAGGGCTTGAGGTAGCTGAGCGCATCGGCTCAGTGCAGCGCCCTTGGCAGGTGAGGCAGCCGCGCGCCCGCATCGCACACAACTGGGTGCAGGGAGACCAGCGCCTATGGGCAGCCCAGTAGCTCAGCGAACGGCTGGCGCTATCTATGTCGGCGACGTGGTGCACAAGCGAGCTTGGCCAAAGCGGCACGCCTTGCGTTATCGCGTCTTCTCAATGCTTGTCGATTTGGACAAGCTTGAGGAACTGTCGAAACAGCTCCGCTTTTTCTCCATCAACAAGCTCAACCTCGTTTCGCTCTTTGCCAAGGATTTCGGCCCCCGCGATGGCAGCAGCGTCTCGGCCTTTATTCGTAGCAAGGCCGCTGCGGCGGGTGTCCAAAACGTCGCGCGCATTCGCCTGCTGGCCTATCCGCGCCTGCTAGGCTTTGCGTTCAACCCAATTGCCGTCTACTTCTGCGAAGACGAGAGCGGCGCCATTACCTTTATGGCTTATGAGGTGAGCAACACCTTCGGTGAGCATCACTTCTACCAGACCCCGATCAACGCTGCGGAACCGGAGATAACGCACGAAGAAAAAAAGGCGTTCTTCGTCTCGCCGTTCAACAGCCTTGAAGGCAATTATCGGTTTTTCGTTCGGCCGCCGGCAGAGAAAGTGTTCTTGGGGATCACGCTATCGACCGAAAAGGGTGGTCTGCTCACCGCCTATTTTGAGGGCGAGCACCGCTTGCTGACCGACTCTATCCTCCTGAAACTGCTGCTTGCATATCCCTTTATGACAGCTAAAGTGGTGGCGGGCATACATTGGGAAGCATTGCTTTTGTGGCTCAAAGGTGTGCCGACAACGCTTAAATTCCGGCGGCAGCTGAAGGCTGCGGCCAAGCTTGGCGAGAAGCTGGATCCGGCAGCCTGATGAGTAAAATCGCAGTAGACCATTCCAATACCGGCGCCACGCCGTGGACGCGCTTTGCGTCCTGGGCGGTAGACACCCTTGGTCTTAAGCTAGTCGGCCAACCACGTCATGGCGGCATTACAGTCATCTTTCCCAATGGTCGCACCCGTACGGTAGGTAACCCCTCCACGGGTGAACATGCCGTTCTGCGGTTGAACAATTTTCGCGTGCTGACCGAAGCAATGCACCGCGGCACTGTTGGATTTGCCGCCGCTTATATGAACGGTGATATCGAAGTCGACGACCTGACAGCGCTGTTCAGGTTTTTCCTGCAGAACCGGGACACATTCGAAAAAGCCAATCCGGGTTTTTTCCGCAAGGCCGCTGCCGATTTTCATTACCATCTCTCTCGCCGCAATACGCTTGAGGGATCCAAGAGGAACATCGCTGAGCACTACGATCTGGGGAACGACTTTTACGGCCTATGGCTCGACCCATCCATGACCTATTCGTCGGCTCTGTTTCAATCGGGAGATCAGAGCTTGGAAGATGCCCAGCGAACAAAATACCGGCGCGTCGCAGATATGGCTGGAATCACCGAAGGATCGAGTGTCCTCGAAATTGGATGCGGCTGGGGCGGCTTTGCCGAAACCGTCGCACGGGAATACAGGGCCAAGCTGCGTGGCATTACCCTGTCGGCGGAGCAGCTCAAATATGCCAAGGAGCGGCTGGCGCGGCAGGGGCTCGACAATTGGGCGACGCTGGTTTTCGAAGACTACCGCCATACAGAAGGCCAGTTTGATCACATAGGCTCAATTGAGATGATCGAAGCGGTCGGTGAAGACAATTGGCCTAGCTACTTCCAGACCATCTACGACCGCCTCAAGCCCGGCGGAACTGCTGCAATCCAGGCGATCACTATCAATGAGGGGGATTTTGCCGGCTATCGCAGCGGACCGGATTTTATCCAGCGCTATATCTTCCCGGGCGGCATGCTGCTCACTAAGACGGTGATGCGCGAGTTCGGCGAAAAATACGGCCTAGTGCTCGAGAACGTCGACAATTTCCGACTGTCTTATGCAAAGACCCTAAGGCTTTGGCGCGAGCGCTTCCTCGAACGCTGGCCGATGATTGCACCACTTGGTTACGATGAACATTTCAAGCGCAAGTGGGTCTATTATCTAAGCTACTGCGAAGCTGGATTCACGGAAGGATCTATCGACGTCGGCATCTATCAATACCGGCGTCCGGCCTGATCTATCCTCGTTGCCTACGCGGCAGCATCTTGTTGGTTAGCCAAAAGAACACAGGATAGGGCAGCCAACGCACGGTCTTCATCAGCCAAACCATGCGCTTGGGAAAAGCGATTTCAAAGGCGTTTGATTTGGTCAGCCCATCCACAATCCTGCGAGCGGCATCATCGGTTTCCATCAAGAATGGCATAGGAAAATCGTTCTTGTCAGTGAGTTCTGATTTTACGAACCCAGGAGCGATCATCCTGACAATGATGTTCCGCGGCGCCAGTTCAGCGCGCATCGTTTCCAAAAGATTGATCAGAGCGGCTTTGGTGGACGAATAAGCGGCAGACCGGGGCAAACCGAAATAGCCAGCGACGGAGGCGATCACGGCCAGCTGCCCTCCGCCTTGCCGCTCCATTTGCGCAATCAGCGGATTGGCAATGCGTAGAAGACCTAAATAATTTGTGTCGACAATCTTGGTGAACTTGTCGAAACCGTAATCGCCCACATCCATGGGCTGCCATGCGGCCGCCCCGAAGATGAACAGGTCGATACGCCCTAGCTCAGAAATAATCTGCCGCAAGGTGCTGGTAGTGGCGGCAGCGTCGGTTACGTCGAGAATATAGGGGCGAATGGCGGCATGGTTTGCCGCCACCTCGCCGAGCTTATCAGCGCGGCGGCCCGATATGGCCACCGTCCAACCATGCTGCGCCAACAGCTTTGCCACTCCCGCCCCAATGCCTGAGCCGCCCCCGATAATCCAGGCGACACCAGGCTGCAGGCTCATAGACCAAAGAGAGGTTGCAAAGCGCGCATCAGGCGTCCACGGAACGTCAGCTTGGCATCCACCGCGACAAGGCAAATGCAATCCTCGCCTGGCTCGGCAATCGGCTGATGTTCCACGTCCTCGTCGTGATCGGCGATATCACCGGCCGCAAATACACCGAAACGATCCCTATACGCACCCTGGAGGATCAACGTCAGTTCCTGCCCCCCGTGACCATGTTCGGGCACGCGCCTGCCTGCGGCAACGCGCAAGAGCATCAGCCGCGACTTGTGATCTTGGCTCCAAGCTAAATCAGCAGTAGCAACACCGGGACCTGTCCACTTCCAGCGCACACTTTCAAGTCCACTCGGCAGATAGGACCGTAAAGGCAGGGGCAATCCGCCGCGCTCATCATGCGGCACGACTTCAATGCGATCCTCCTCCAGCGAGCCCATCAACCGATTTAGCGCACCCGAGGATAGCTTCGCTTCAGGCTCCGCCGTCAGCAGCGCTCCGCCAATCGAATTCATGTGCCGCAATGTCTCGCGGCCTCCTTCTGACATGGCCATATGAGTGGCAATCACGGCAGCATAAGGCTCGTCCAACGTCCCGGCGCTGAATGCCATCAATGTAGAAATGTCAGGGTGGTGATTGATAGTCATTGCAAGTCCTCCAGCATGGGCCGGAGCCGTTCGTAGGCGAGACGAAGTCGCGATTTCACTGTTCCCAATGGGATCCCAATTTTCGCAGCAATTTCTGCGTGCGGCAGGTCATGTATGAAGCTCAGTCGGACAACCTCTTGTTGTTCGGGTGAAAGTCTTCCCAACGCAGCGGTAACGCGATCGATCACCTGGTGTTGCTCCACCAGGAAGCTCCCGGTGGGAGCGTCGCTGGCAATCTCCATAGCCGATAAATCCTCGTAGGGCTTGTTCGACTGCCGCCGGAGCTGGTCGATGCGCAAATTGCGCGCAATCGTAAAAATCCAAGTGCTTGCTGCACCGCGCTGGCTCGAGAACAAAGCCGCCTTGCGCCAGACCGACAAAAACGTTTCCTGCACCAAATCTTCAGCAAGGGCGTCGCTTGCCCCGAGCTTGAGCATCATAGACTTGATACGCGGCCCAAAGAGATTGAAAAGCGCAGCCAACGCAGCGCGATCCTGCTTTTCAGCGATACGCAGCAACAGGCCATTCGGGTCAGAGAAGTCTAGTTGATACGGTGGTTGCCCACCTCTTTGGTCGGTCATTACTACCGCATACATCGACTGCTCCGGACCTGTCAGCCCTCTTACGAACCAAAAAGTTCGTTGGATCAACTAAGGCCAAGGCGCAGCGCTGGTTTTCTGCAGATTCAGAACTGCTGACAAGCAAACAAAGTTCGTGCAAACAGCGGTTGGTCAGGTGTTGAGAGGTTTCCTGGTACGCCCACGGGGAATCGAACCCCGCTCTGCACCGTGAGAGGGTGCCGTCCTGACCGATAGACGATGGGCGCGGACCAGAGGAAACAGCGCGTAGCTTATTGCATTCCTGCAAAGAAAGGAATGGTACGCCCTAGGGGAATCGAACCCCTCTCTGCACCGTGAAAGGGTGCCGTCCTAACCGATAGACGAAGGGCGCCTAAGCGCTGGTGGTCGTATAGTTGGGCGCTTTGGGATGCGCAACCCCCTATGTGCTCAAGTCTAATTTTTTTAACAGCCGGAGAATGTCACCGGCCGATTATAGCCGCGCGGACGATCGCGAACGTCGACATGGATGAACTGCCGGCCGGGATAACAGCCTAACCCACCCACGCTGTCGGTCCGCATGGCAAAGGCAATTAGTTCAGCTTTGTCCACACCCGGGATGTAGAAATCGGCTGCCATGCACTTGGTGTGATAGGAATTATCGGCCCCGCCTGCAGCCGTGTTGTGCTGGTTGTCCCTGTAGCCGGAGTGCATGATGACCTTGCGGCCGAAATGCCCTTCGAACTCCCAAATTACGAACCGCAACTTGGGCGCGATGCACAGCGCATTGACTTCGCGGCTGGTAACGATTGTGCCCCAATCGTTACGCTTGCCGGTGTAAGCCGAGCCGCTCGAGCTGGCGAACATTGCCATCGGGACACAAGCGGCCAGCATGGACGTGCAAAAGGCAGCGGCAACAATGGTGCGGAGTGTTCTAATCATCGCGAACTCCGATCGGCGTATGTTGCTCGGCTGCAACAAAAAGGCGCCATTCTACGAAGTCGCTAAAATACGATTGGTCTTGCTAACCGCAGCCTAATTACCACGGTTAGCAAAGCGTTAGCTTAGAGCTAATGAACTACCATTTGCCGACATTTGGCATCGAGAGCCACCGCTCTCGCGGCGGCAGCGTGCCGTCCTGAATCAGCTCGATCGATATGTTGTCGGGCGAACGGACGAAAGCCATATGCCCGTCCCGGGGTGGGCGATTGATCACGACACCCATATCGCTGAGGTGCTGACACAAAGCGTAAATGTCCTTAACACGATACGCTAAATGCCCGAAGTTACGGCCTTCTCCGTAAGTTTCCGGGTCCCAGTTGTAGGTCAGCTCAACCTCGCCGCCCTCGTCGCCAGGCGCACGCAGGAAGATCAGCGTATACCGCCCCTTCTCGTTCTCGTGGCGGCGCACTTCCTCTAGACCAAGGCCCTCGCAATAAAAACGCAGGCTTGCTTCGACATCAGTTACGCGCACCATCGTGTGCAGATATTTCACTATGCTTCTCCCAGGTTCTTATCAGCTGCTTGGGCGTAACAATTTGGCTCTGCGCAGGCAACCAGCCTCTCCGGTAACAAATTGCTAAGACATGCTTAACAATACCCGGTGAATCGGACACAGTGTGACGATCGTGTGGAGTATCTCGCGGCGGCGGGTCGAGTAAAAAGGCGTTGGGATTTATGGGGGCCAAGTACGGCGGGGATGACGATAGACCGATGAACGCGTCCATAGAGGCGGGTTCGGCGATCCATGCTGAAGCAAGCGGTGACGCAAGCCTCGACACCATTGAGGTCGCCGGTGCGATCAAGTGGTTCGATGCAGGCAAGGGCTTTGGTTTTATTGTTCCCGACAACGGCATGCCCGACGTCCTGCTGCACGTAACCTGCTTGCGGCGCGACGGGTACCAGACCGCCTATGAAGGCGCGCGCATCGTCGTTGAAGCATTAAACCGCCCAGGTGGCCTGCAGGCGTTCCGCATTGTATCAATGGACGAGTCCACCGCTCGTCACCCCTCGCAAATGCCGGCCCCACGCACCCATGTGGTGGTGGAGCCTACATCCGGCATGGTTCGGCTTGAGGTGAAATGGTTCAATCGCATTCGCGGCTTCGGCTTCCTCTCTGCTGGCGAGGGAACACCCGACATTTTCGTGCACATGGAAACCTTGCGCCGCTTCGGCATAACTGAGCTGCGCCCCGGCCAATTTGTGCTGGTTCGCTACGGCAATGGCCCAAAAGGCCTTATGGTAGCCGAAATCAGGCCTGAAGGATGGGGCGACGCGCCGTCCTCCCACTAAGGTTCAACATGCTTTCTTCACCGAACGTTTCGGCTGTCCTGCGCTTAACCGTTGCAGCCGCTATTCTCGTGACTGCGTCCATTTCCGCCCAGGCGCAAGACAACGAACTAACGCTCCGTACCGCAACCGGCGAATACCGCTTCAACGTTGAAGTCGTTGATACGCCGGAGAGCCGTGCACAAGGGCTTATGTTCCGTACGGAACTGGCAGATGACGCCGGCATGCTGTTCGACTTCAAGGAAGAGCGGGAAGTTTCGTTCTGGATGCAGAACACGCTCATTCCACTAGACATGATCTTCGTGGGCACGGACGGCATCATCGACACGATTCACGTCAACGCGCGTCCGCAGGACCCGACGTCCATTCCGTCCGAAGTCCCTGTTCAGTTCGTGCTGGAGATACCTGGCGGCCGTTCGGTGGAGATCGGATTAAAGCCCGGCGACGTGATGGTCCATGAACGGGCAGTGGCGCAGCCGGCTAAAGCCGGTGAATGACCATGCAGTCTATAACGGCCCATAGATGAAGGCTGGCGCCGGCTACAACAAAGATATGCCATAGCGCGTTTTGGAACATCAGCTTCTCCCAAAGGTGAAAGATGATGCCAAGCGAATAGGTGACCCCGCCTGCGAGCAGCAGGAGCAGCGTCGTATCCGGCAGTGTCTTGGCGAGCGATTGGAACACCAATAACCCGCTCCAGCCGATTGCCAGATAAAGCGCAATGGCCAAGCGCCCAAACCGCTCCGGAACAATCAGCTTGAGCGCTATCCCAACCAGCGACGCACCCCACACAAAGCTGGTCATGAGCATGCCGGTGGCCGTTCCGCCGATAATGGCCAGAAACGGTGTGTAAGTACCGGCGATAAAGAGGAAAATGGCTGCTTGGTCGAAACGCGCCAGATGCATCTTGATTGGAGACACCGGCCATAGATTATAGGCCAGTGAAACGCTGAAGAGCACGACGAACGTCGTTAGATAAATCGCTAGGGCAGGGACTGCCTCGGGAGCCGTCTCGAGAATGGCATAGGTCAGAAGGCCTGAGCCGGCAATCAGCGCCACCAGCAATCCTAAAACATGGACGAGCCCATCAACGACCATTTCGAGCTTTGTGTAGGGCCGCTGTTCGCGGCTCCACCAGGAATAGGTAGGTTGACGGTTTTGCATTCACATTCCTTATACTCGAGAGAAGACTTGCCTATGATTTGGTTCACCCAAAACGTTTCGGGTGACAACTCGTTGCCCGCGTTGGCGCCGCTTGACCGGTAACGCTGCCGTTACTACGACATATGCATGTTTGTGGACCTGAACATGCCGCCCGTTTCGATCTTCGTAGCGCTTGCTGATCCTACCCGCTGCCGCATTATTGAATTGCTCCGGCAGGGGCCGCAGCCGGTACATGTCCTTGCCGCTGGCTTCGATATCAGCCGGCCCGCCATTTCGCGCCATATGCGAGTGCTCAAGCATGCCAAGCTCATTAGTGAGAAAAAGATTGGCCGCGAAAATCTATACAGGCTGCACCTGAAGCGCCTCGAACCAGCACAAGAGTGGATCACCACGCTGCTACCATCAAAGCTAGTTAAGCAGTCAGACCTGGCCCTTATTGACACCAAGCCGGCTGCGCAGCCAATGAAAGCGCTCAGCACCCGCCCCAAGGCTCCTTCCATCAGCCAAATGGGTTTTGACTTCTAGCGTGCCCAACAAGCCTAAAGAGTCTCCAAACGCAGTTGCTGCGCCGGGCGCACCGACATAGCCGACCACGTCGTCAGCACTCCGGTTGCAATCGTCACCACAACTGCCCCGATGGTCACCAATGCGGCCGTTCCCCAACTGAACGTAAAGGGGATCTCCATCACAAAGGTCAGGATAGCCCAGGCTCCAGCCGTGCCCAATCCCGCGCCCATAATCGCTGCCAGAGCGCCCAGAAGTCCGTACTCGGTAACAAAGGCCGCGATCACGTTCGATCGCCGGGCCCCAAGCACCTTCATGACCATGGCATCCGCCTCGCGCTGCTTTCGGCCTACGCTCATCGCGCCTGCCAGCACTAGCACGCCCGACGCAACGGCCAGGCTGCCCACCAGCGCAACGGCGTTGGCAAGGCTCGAGAGAATAGCTGATATTCGCACCAGCGCATCCCCGATGGGCAAGAAGGTAAGGGCTGGGAAAGTCGAACTGAGCTCTGTCTCTACAGCGCTTTCAGCACCGTCGTGCACAGTGATGCTGCCCATAAAACTCTGCGGCGCGCCCTCGATGACGCCTGGAGAAAACAAGATGCGGAAGCTAAGCCCGTTTTCTCGCCAATCGATCTCGCGGAAACTGGAGATCGTTGCGGTAAGCGGACGACCCGCTATGGTCATGGTCAGTTCATCACCCAGCTGCAAGCCCAATGGCTCTTGCAATTCCGTGCTGAGCGAGACTTGCGGCGATCCGGCATAATCGCTGGGCCACCACTCTCCTTCGGTAATCACCGAAGCGTTTGGCAACTCTCGCGCCCAACTTAGAGTGGTATCGCCCTTGAACATTTCGCTAATATCGTCTGGTAGTGGTCCCACTGCCGCTGTTTCGGTTCCGCCGATGGACTGAATGGTGCCGCGCAGCATCGGAATGGTTTCGAACGCCTCAATCTGGCTGTTGCCAGTTGCAAACGCTTCCACTTCGGGAACCTGCTCGCGAGCAACATCGAGCAGCACGAAGGTCGGGATATCATCCGCTACGGCGCCGTTGATCTGCGTACGCATGCTCTGGTCCAAAAGGCTGATCATGAGCAGCAACCCCAGCCCAAGCCCCAGTGAAAGAACAACAACTGGGGCAGGGGCTCCGGGGCGATAGACCGCCCTGATAGCCTGACGCAGTGTTGCATTGGGCAGCGGCGGCAACAGTCGCAGTCCCGCCTGCAGCAGCCAGGCTGCGAAGCGCAGCGCCAGAAACGCGCCCACAGCGCCGACCGCATACCATAAAACCAACCGCGGCTCGCCGGTTGTCACGATTGCAAGACCTGCTATGGCCCCAAGCGCCAACACCAGCGGCACAGCAGTGGCAGGCGCCAACATGTCTCGCCAGCCCAGCACGTTACCCACGCCGCCAGATGCGCGGAACAAGCTCGCCGGTTTGAGTTTTTGCGCGCCGCGCAACGGCAAAAGGGCAAACGCAAACCCGATCAACAGTCCAAAACCGCCTGCGGTCAACAACGAGCCAGCATCAATCGACGGCGGCAGGTCAATCGCGAGCATGTCCGACAAAATCGGTAGGGCGATCAGGGTCGTCGCCGCGCCAAGCGCCATGCCGAGCAGCACACCGGCGAAAGTCAGCACCATGATCTGGCTCAGGAAATGAACCATGATACGGCTCGCCGTCGCCCCAAGGCTGCGCATCGTGGCAATCGACGTCTGCCGTTCGGTGATATAGGCTGTCACCGCATTGGAGACCCCCACCCCGCCCACGAGCAGTGATGAAAGACCTACAAGGGTCAGGAAACGGGAAAACAGGTCGAAGAACCGCGCCAAATTGGCCGTAGCGTCGCGTGGCAGGCGGATTTCCCAATCAGCATCGGGATAAGCCTGGCGCAGTGCCTCCGTGGCTGCTTCGACATCGCGATCGGCAAGCACGATCTTATAGCTGTACCGGCTAAGCGTACCGTTCTGGTCCAAGCCAGCCTCGGCCAGTGCTACGTCGGAGGCAAGCGCCGGCAATCCAATCTGAAACCCTTGAGCCGCCTGATCCGGCAGCCCGACCAGCGTCCCGCGCACCACAAAATCAACAATGCCGATCTCGACCACATCTCCTGAACCGACCCCCAGCCGGTTAAGAGCCTGCGGATCAAGCAAGACGCCTGGCCGTCCATCATTGTTGGCCACCAATTCTTCTATTGGCGTTCCAGCAGGCTCCGTCTCGACCGCGCCGAGCAACGGATAACCCATGCCAACGGCACGAAGACTAAGTAGAGCGCTCTGCTCCCCCGCGTTGGCCCTGGCATTTACGTCGATCACGCGTACCGTCTGGCCAAGCGCCTCTATACTGGCGCGCTGCTCCGGCGTGACGTCATGCCCGCTACTGCGAACCTCCATGTCCCCGCCCAGAATCGCTCGGGCGTCCCGGCTTACCGCACTCTGCAGCGCCGCCCCAACCGACGACACCGCAGCAATGACACCAACTCCGAGAGCAAGACATGCCAGCAGCACGGCAAAGCGCCGGAAATCGCCGCGCAGATCGATCAGTGCAACGCGCCACCAAGCAGCGAGCCGGCTCACGCTGGTACACTCTCTTTGGCCGATGAGAGTTGTCCGTGGCTCATGGTCAGTATGCGATCAGCCTTAGCCGCAAGCGCCGGATCATGGGTAATAAGGAACACGGCCGTTCCATTGTCCCTCGCCAGCGCAAACATCATTTCAATGACGCGCGCTCCAGTATCCTGATCCAGATTGCCCGTTGGCTCGTCTGCCAGCAGAAGCTTGGGCCTCATGACGATAGCACGGGCAAGCCCCACGCGCTGTTGCTCGCCGCCCGACAGAGCACTTGGCCGATGATCGAGCCGCTCTCCAAGACCCACTGCACGAAGCGCTGCCGTGGCCTCTTCCATAATCTCTTTGAAAGACCGGTTTGTCTCGGCAATTTCTAGCGCTAGAGCCACATTCTCCAGCGCCGTCATGGATGGGATCAGATGAAAATTCTGGAACAGGATTCCGAGATTCTGCCGGCGGAAAATTGCCAACTCATCTTCGCCCAAGCCCGACAATGCCGTTCCGGCGACATTTACTTCCCCATCGCTCGCCCGCTCAAGCCCGCCAAGAACCATCAGTAGCGACGTCTTGCCGCTACCCGAGGGGCCTACCACCGCCACGACCTCGCCCGGATCGATGCTGAAGCTAACATCCTTGAGGATATGCAAAGGTGTTTTACCGGACCGCAAATGCAAGTTCATGCGTTGGGTTTGAACGACTGGGCTTTGCATAGCGGCTCTTAGGTTTATCTGCGGCCCGACAGAGTTAGGTCGCCAAGTGGAAAAGAAAAGTAATGATAGGCAAAATTCTGCGTGAGGGCCTGCTGTCTATGGTCCTACTAACCATGGCTTTGACGAGCATCGTCCCGGCCAATGCCGCACCCAAATCGCTCATGCTTTATGGCGACTCATTGATGGCCGGGCTAGGTTTACCGTCCGACGACGCCTTTGCAGCGCAGCTTCGAAACGCACTCCAGAAGGACGGATACGAAGTCACTATCGTCAACGCCAGCGTCTCCGGAGACACTTCTGGCGCCGCGCTCGCTCGCCTCGATTGGACTCTGGCCGAAACTCCTGACGCGGTTCTGCTGGGTCTGGGCGGCAACGACATGCTACGGGGCCTATCGCCGCAGAGCATGCAGGAAAACCTGCGCAGCATTCTCACCCGCCTCGAAAATCAAGGCGTTCCCGTCCTGCTGCTTGGCATGCGCGCCAGCCCCAGCCTGGGCGACGATTACGTCAGCGCTTTCGACGCCGTATTCCCCAGCTTGGCTGCCGAGTTCAACGTGCCTTTTTACCCCTTCTTCCTCGAAGGCGTTGCTCTTGACCCATCGCTCAACCAATCCGACCGCATCCATCCCAATGCCCAAGGCGTCAAGCGTATGGTCGCCGGTGTTCTGCCCATGGTTGAGAAATTGCTGGACGCTGCGCCAAGCCGCTAAGGCTGAAACGAACTCGCGCATGGGCCTGGCGATCCCGACAGGATTCGAACCTGTGACCAACAGCTTAGAAGGCTGCTGCTCTATCCAGCTGAGCTACGGGACCCGCGCAGACATGTTCCATTTAGCGTATTTTCGCGCGAATGGAACTGCTTATCGATTGAACAATCCTGACGTTTCATCAGCTTACGTGACCTTCAAAAGCCTCTCTGAAGCGGTAAGTGAAGGGTTCTGACCAAATCGATCTTGACAGCGCAGCAAGAGCTAGGTGAAAGTAATGAAATCGATTGCATAGATTTTCAAACGATCGTCTGGCAGTCGACTAAACGCAGCTAGCTCGGGCCGTTTCACAAGAAGACAACCTTGCGGCTGGCCGCTTCGCGGGAGCAATTGCTCCAAGTGATCGTTGGGAGGACATCTATATGAAAAAGTTTACCGTAGTGGCCGCGATGGCTGCTGCCATGATGAGCTCGACCGCTGCAATGGCAGCTGACCTCGAAGTCACCCACTGGTGGACTTCGGGCGGTGAATCGGCTGCTGTTGCTGAATTCGCCCGTCTGTTCAATGAAACCGGCAACACCTGGGTCGATAGCGCCCTGGCTGGCTCGGGCACGGGCGCAAACCCGGTCATCATCAGCCGCATTCTTGGCGGCAACCCGATGGGTGCCACTCAAATGAACACCGGCCGCGACGCGGAAGGTCTCATCGAAGCTGGTCTCATCCGCGACCTGACACCGATTGCTGAAGAAGAGGGCTGGAAGGATTTCTACGCCGATCCAGGCCTGTTCGATGCTTGCACCTATGACGGCAAGATCTACTGCGTGCCAGTAAACATCCACTCCTGGCACTGGCTCTGGCTCTCGACCGCAGCTTATGAAAAGGCCGGCGTTCCTGTTCCAAAGGACTGGAACGAATATGTAGCTTCGTTCCCCGCGCTTCGCGAAGCCGGAATCGTTCCCTTCGGTCTGGCTGCTGGCTGGCCGCTGAACGGCATTCCGGGCGTGCTTCTGGCCGACGTGGGTGGTCCTGAGCTCTATCTCAAGGTCAACCAGGAGCACGACGCCGAGGCCGTTCGCAGCCCAGAGTTCCGCAAGGTCGCCGAAGCTTGGGCGGCCGTGCGTGATGTGGTTGATCCTGCCGAAGTCGTGCCGCAGTTTGGCGACGTCGCTAATCAGCTGCTCGCTGGCGAAGCCGGCGGCAACATTCACGGCGACTGGATTCAGGGCGAGTTCTCCGTGGCAGGCGCAACGCCTGGCGTCGAGTACGATTGCTTGCCAGGTCTTGGCCTGACCAGCCGTATCGAAGGCGGCGGCGATGCGTTCTACTTCCCGGTTCTGCCTGAAGGCACATCTCAAGACGTGCTCGATGCCCAGACCACGCTTGCCAAGCTGCTCGTCAGCAAGGAAGCTCAGGTCGCGTTCAACCTGAAGAAGGGCTCTATGCCAATCCGTACCGACATTGACCTGACCACGGCCAATGACTGCATGAAGAAGGCGATCGCAATCCTCGAAAGCCCAGAAGGCCTGCTGCCATCGGGCGAAACCCTGAACTCGAGCGACACCCAGCAGCAACTGGACGACCTCAACCAGGAATTCTTCGCTGACAAGAGCTACTCGGTTGACGACTACATCGAAGAATACGCTTCGATCATCGAATCGGCTGACTAAGCCTCTGCTTTAAGATCTCGGGGGTCGCGTTGAGCGGCCCCCATTTGGCGTTTGGGAGGGCGGTGTTATTCTGCTAGTCCGGCGCGTTTATTCTCCAAAGGAAGTACAATGACCGACATTGGGCGCACTCGCGCTATGGGTCGGCCGGTGGAAGCAGATAAGCCACCCGGTCTGCTGTACAACATCTTCGTCAGGAACCTTACGGCCAAGATCGCGGCGTCACCCATGGTGGCAATCGTGCTGATCGTCTTTATCGGCTGTACTCTGTGGAGTGTCTGGTTTTCGTTCACCGACTCCCGCTCTTTGCCAAATGGCGAGTTCGTTGGCTGGGCCCAATATGAGCGCCTGTTCGATGCGCGCCGCTGGCGTATTTCGGCCACTAATCTCCTGACCTACGGCATTTTCTCCTTGGTCTTCACCATGGTCATCGGCTTCCTTCTGGCCGTGCTGATGGACCAAAAAGTCCGTTTTGAAGACGGTTTCCGCACCATTTTTCTTTATCCTTTCGCCCTCTCGGGCATCGTGACCGGTCTGGTGTGGCAGTGGATCATGAACCCAACCTTGGGCCTGCAATCGACCTTGCGCGGCTTAGGCTGGACCAATTTCACCTTCGACTGGATCACCAACACCGACATGGTGCTCTATGCATTGCTGATCGCGGGCACGTGGCACGGCACCGGCTTTGTTATGGTCCTGATGCTTGCCGGCTTGCGCAGCATTGACGGCGAAATCTGGAAAGCTGCTCGCGTCGACGGCATCCCAACTTGGCGGACCTATCTGCAGATTGTTCTGCCGATGATGCGCGGCGTTATTGTCACCACACTGGTGATCGTGGGCTCAGGCATTGTTCGTACCTATGACCTTGTCGTGGCGCTGACCAATGGCGGCCCCGGCCTTTCGTCCGAAGTGCCGGCCAAATACGTGATCAACTACATGTTTAATGCCGGCAATCTTGGTCAGGCTCTTGCAGCCTCGACCGTAATGCTGCTCGCTGTGTTCGTCATCCTGATCCCGTGGATGATCATCGAATTCGGCCCCAAGAAGGCTCAGTAGGAGGAACTCATGGCCAATGTTTCTATGGTCGGCGAGCCCTCTGGGCCTCGTCCTCGCAAGGGTTTAGATCCCAAGCGCATCATCATCTACGGCATCATCATCGTTGCCGCGATGTACTATCTGCTACCCCTCTACGTGATGGTCACGACCTCACTAAAAGGTTTGCCGGAAATTCGGCTGGGCAACATTTTCGCTCCGCCGCTTGAGATTATTACCTTCGAACCATGGGTAAAAGCCTGGACCAGCGCTTGCACCGGCCTGACCTGCAATGGCCTTGCGCCCGGCTTTTGGAATTCGGTGAGGATAACCGTTCCGTCAACCATCGTCTCCGTACTGGTTGCTGCGGTTAGCGGCTATGCTCTGGTCAACTGGCGCTTCAAGGGTTCAGAGTTCTTCTTTACCTGCCTGCTGCTCGGCTCGTTCATCCCATATCAGGTGATGCTCTATCCGATGGTGATGATCACCGCGCAGATGAAGATCTTCGGTACGCTCTGGGCCGTCATCCTGGTACACACTGTCTTCGGCATGCCTATCTTGGTTCTCCTGTTCCGCAACTATTTTGCGTCGCTCCCTCAAGAGCTGTTCAAGGCGGCACGCGTGGATGGCGCCGGGTTCTGGCGCATCTTTTTCCAGATCATGGTGCCGATGTCCCTGCCGATTTTCGCAGTCGCAATCATCCTGCAGGTCACCGGCATCTGGAACGACTTCCTGTTCGGCGTCGTCTTTGCCGGAACCCAGAACTACCCAATGACGGTGCAGCTCAACAACATCGTCAACTCCACGCAGGGCGTGCGGGAATACAACGTCAACATGGCCGCCACGATCCTGACCGCAGCAGTTCCGCTGATCGTCTACTTCGTTTCCGGCAAATGGTTCGTGCGCGGCATCGCCGCTGGCGCGGTGAAGGGTTAAACCAATGCAAAGCAGTGTTTCCATCCGGGATGTGTCATTGAACTTCGGCAACGTGCCGGTTCTGCAGCATCTCAATCTCGAAGTGGGGCAGGGCGAGTTTATCGTTCTGCTCGGACCCTCCGGCTGCGGCAAGTCGACCCTTCTTAACTGCATTGCCGGACTGCTTGACGTGTCCGGCGGCCAGATCTTCATCGGCGGCAAGAACGTCACCTGGGCCGAACCTAAGGACCGCGGCATCGGCATGGTGTTCCAGTCCTATGCGCTCTATCCGCAAATGACGGTCGAGAAGAACCTTTCCTTCGGTCTCCGCGTCGCCGGAATGGCCAAGGAAGAGGTCAACGCCCGCGTCAAGCGGGCTGCTGAAATCCTCCAGCTCGAACCGTTCCTGCAGCGTAAGCCGGCCAATTTATCCGGCGGCCAGCGCCAGCGCGTGGCTATCGGCCGTGCACTGGTCCGCGACGTGGACGTGTTCCTGTTCGACGAGCCCTTGTCGAACCTGGATGCCAAGCTCCGCTCCGATCTGCGCGTCGAAATCAAGCGGCTGCACCAGCGGCTCAAGAACACCATGATCTACGTGACTCACGACCAGATCGAGGCGCTCACCCTTGCCGACCGCATTGCAATCATGAAAAACGGCGAGATCCAGCAGCTCAGCGATCCGCACACGATCTACAATAATCCGGTCAATCTCTACGTGGCCGGATTTATCGGCTCGCCTTCCATGAATTTCCTGCAAGGCACCCTCAACGGTACCACTTTCACGGCCGAAGACGGCACGGTTATTCCCGTGAATACCTATAAGTTCACCGCTCCGTCTTCTGGTCAGATCAAGGCGGTGCTCGGCGTGCGTCCCGAGCACATTGTCATCAACGAAGAAGCCCAGCGCATGCCGTACTCGACCGAGGTCGAGATCGAAATTGTCGAACCCATGGGCTCCGATACGCTCGCTTGGACCAAACTTGCCGGACACCCGGTCACTTTCCGTGCGGACAGCGATGTGGTGCTGACAGTCGGGCAAAAGCTTCTCGTAGGCTTTGATCCGGCACGCGGCTCTATTTTCAACGCCGACACCACCAATCGGGTTTAAGACTCAGCACACTGTCGGGGCGTTATTTCTGCCCCGGCATATCTGCTCACCTTACTTTTCCGCTGCTGTGTCTGCTCACTCCGCCAGACCTAGAACCGGCACCTACGATACTAATGCATCCACTAGATGCGACACCAAAAACTTCAAGTACAAAGAGGCCTAAATGACTGAACTGTCATTCCAGCTCTATAGCGCACGCAACACGCCATCTCTGCCCGATTTCCTCGCCAAGCTGGGTTCGCTTGGCTACAAGCAGGTCGAAGGCTATGGCGGTCTTTATGCCGACGCCACCGGCCTTGCTGCAGAGCTCAAGAAGAACGGCCTTTCTATGCCGACCGGTCACTTCGGCCCCGCCCAGGTGCAAGATGTCGAAACGACCCTCAAGACCGCTGAAACGCTCGGCATCCAGCGCATCTACTGCCCCCATATTGGTCCTGAAGGCCGCAGCGAAGACGAGTCTAAATGGCTTGAATTGGCCGAGATGCTCGCAAAGGCTGGCGAGACCTACACCAAGGAAGGTTATGGTTTCGGCTGGCATAACCACGATTTCGAATTCAAGCCAACCACTTCGGGCCGTACGCCCATGGAAATCATCCTTGAAACTGCTCCGAACATTGAATGGGAGGCTGACGTCGCCTGGATCGTGCGCGGCAATGCGGACCCCGTCGCATGGTTCGAGAGATATGGCGATCGGATCACGGCTGTTCACGTCAAGGACATCGCACCAGCAGGCGAGGCAACTGACGAGGACGGCTGGGCCGACGTTGGTCAGGGTGTTCTGAACTGGGATGATTTGATCACCAAAGTACAGAGCAAGACCAAGGCACAGTACTTTGTTGCCGAACACGACAAGCCAACCGATGAAGTGCGTTTTGCCACCCGCTCCATCGCCGCTGCCAAGAACTGGAAGTAACATTCAATGACCAAGACTTTTGGCGTTGGCATCATGGGTGCCGGCAATATCTCTGGTGCCTATCTGCGGCTCGCCCCTCTGTTCAAGGGGCTCGAAGTCCGCGCCGTGGCGGACATTGTTCCCGCAGCGGCCCAGAAGCGCGCTGACGAATTCGGCGTCCGCGCGCAGACTCCCGATGAACTGCTGAAGAACAGCGAATTGGACGTGATCGTCAACCTGACAATCCCTGCCACGCACTATGCCGTATCGATGGACATCATCTCCGCCGGCAAACACGCCTATTCCGAAAAGCCGTTCGTGCTCTCCCTGGAAGAAGGCATGGCGCTCAAGAAAGCCGCTGACGACCGAGGCCTGCGCGTCGGCAGTGCGCCCGATACCTTCCTGGGCGGTGCGCACCAGCAAGCGCGCCAGATCATAGACTCTGGCCAGCTTGGCAAGATCATGAGCGGCACTACGCATGTGATGAGCCGCGGCATGGAACATTGGCATCCGAACCCTGACTTCTTCTTCCAGGTTGGCGCTGGTCCTATCCTTGACCTTGGCCCCTATTACGTCACCGAACTGATCCACCTCTTGGGGCCAGTGAAGCGCCTGTCGGCCTTCACCAACATGGCTCGTACGGAGCGCGAGGTCACCGCCGAAGGCCCGCATAAGGGCACTTTCGTTAAGGTAGGAACGCCAACCACCATCCATGGTGTTCTCGAATTCGTCTCTGGTGCCATCATCACCATTGGCGCAAGCTGGGACGTGGCGGCACATGGCCATCACAACATCGAGCTTTACGGCACGGACGGCTCCATCTTTGTGCCCGATCCGAACTTCTTCGGCGGCGACTTGGTCACTGCCGATATCACCGGCGCCCGCCACACCGTCACCCCTTGGGATCACCCCTTCGGCAAGGCCAACCAGGATCTCGACAAGCCCAATCCGCGCGCGAACTATCGCACCGCCGGCTTGGCCGACATGATGCAGTCGATCGACGCCGGCTATCGTGCCCGCTGCGGCCTAGATGTTGCACTCCACGCGGTCGACGTCATGACTGGTCTGCTTAAGGCTGGCGAAAGCGGCCAGGTGCTGACGCTCTCCACCACGTGCGAACGTCCGTTGGCGTTAACTCCCCAGGATGCGCAGGCGCTCTTGAAGTAAGAGGTGCGTACCTCATTGACAGGCGTCATGCGCCGGTCAAGATTATAACGAAATGCAAACAGGCGGCGGCCAACTGCCGCCTGTTTTCTTACCCAGCGGCAATACACAAGGCGCAACAAGCGCCAAAGAGGAGACATTCATGCGCACCATCAAAGGGCCGGCAATCTTTCTTGCGCAGTTTGCCGGCGACGCGGCTCCATTCAATTCGCTCGACGCCATTTGTGGCTGGGCCGCCAACTACGGCTACAAGGGCGTGCAGATACCCACTTGGGTGGGTAGTTTGATCGACCTCGAAAAGGCGGCGACCTCCAAAACTTATGCCGATGAACTGACCGGCACCGCTGCCAAGCACGGCGTTGCGATTACCGAGCTTTCCACCCATTTGCAGGGCCAGCTCGTGGCTGCTCACCCCGTCTACGACACTATGCTTGACGGTTTTGCACCGGCTTCGGTCCACGGCAACCCTAAGGCTCGTCAGGAATGGGCGGTACAGCAACTACATTTAGCGGCGAAGGCATCGCAAAATCTCGGCCTTACTGAACACGCGACTTTCTCGGGCGCGTTAGCTTGGCCGTTCCTTTATCCATTTCCGCAACGCCCCGCCGGGCTCGTCGAAGAAGCGTTCGATGAGCTGGCACGCCGCTGGACGCCGATCCTCAATGCCTTCGACGAGAGCGGCGTTGACGTTTGCTATGAAATTCACCCAGGCGAGGACCTGCACGACGGCGTCACCTACGAGATGTTTCTTGAGCGTGTGAACAACCATCCTCGCGCCAATTTGCTTTACGATCCCAGCCACTTCGTGCTGCAGCAGCTCGATTATCTCGACTACATCGACATCTACCACGAGCGCATCAAGATGTTCCACGTCAAGGACGCCGAGTTCAACCCGACCGGGCGCCAGGGCGTTTATGGTGGCTACCAGAGCTGGATAAACCGGGCAGGGCGCTTCCGCTCGCTGGGCGATGGCCAAGTCGATTTCGCCTCCGTCTTCTCCAAGATGGCGCAATATGACTTTTCCGGCTGGGCTGTGCTTGAATGGGAATGCGCCATCAAGCACCCGGAAGATGGCGCACGCGAAGGCGCGGAGTTCATCAAGAACCATATCATTCGTGTAACGGAACACGCCTTCGACGATTTTGCTTCGGCCGGCACGGATCTTGCCGCCAACCGCAAGATCCTTGGTTTAAGCTAGGGAGCGATCAAATGGCAGAAAACGGCGCAAGACGCATTCGCCTTGGCATGGTCGGCGGCGGCACGGGAGCCTTCATCGGCTATGTGCACCGCGTTGCGGCTCGGATCGACGGAGACTATGAACTGATAGCCGGCGCCCTGTCGTCGCGCCCGGAGGTGGCCCAGCAATCTGGCCTCAATCTGGGGCTTGCGGAAGACCGTATCTACACATCCTACGAAGAGATGGCCCGCGCCGAAGCTGCCCGACCGGATGGTATCGAGGCCGTTTCAATCGTCACTCCAAACCACATGCACTACGGTCCGGCCAAGGCGTTCCTCGAAGCCGGCATTCACGTCATCTGCGACAAGCCCCTGACTTCTACGCTGGAAGATGCGCGCAAGCTGGCTGAAATTCAGCCCAAGAATGGCGCGAAGTTTCTTCTGACGCACAATTACACGGGCTATCCGCTGGTGCGTCAAGCGCGCGAACTTGTCGCTTCAGGTGCCCTAGGCAACATCCGTGTCGTACAGGCCGAGTATCCGCAGGATTGGCTGACTGAACCCACCAGCGACGATAACAAGCAAGCTTCCTGGCGCATCGATCCGGCGCGTTCAGGGGCAGGCGGCGCCATCGGCGATATAGGTACTCACGCCTACAATCTTGCCCGCTTCGTAACTGGCCTCAAGACGGACTCTGTTTCCGCTGATCTCACCAGTTTTGTTGAGGGCCGCCAACTCGATGACAATGTCCATATCATGTTACGTTTCGAAAATGGTGCCAAAGGCATGCTCTGGGCCAGCCAGGTAGCCGTCGGTTGCGAGAACGGCCTGCAGCTTCGCGTTTACGGCGACAAGGCAGGGCTTGAATGGCGGCAGGACAATCCGAACTACATGTGGTTCACCGAATTTGGTAAGCCGAAACAATTGCTCACTCGCGGCGGCGCTATCTCCGGCAATGCAGCATCGTCAATGAACGTCCGCATCCCGTCAGGTCACCCCGAGGGTTATCTTGAGGCTTTCGCCACGCTTTACAGCCAGTTCGCAGCCGTGATCCGTGGCGACGGTGCCGATTACGAAGCGCTGCTTCCCAGCCTCGCTGATGGCGTCGAAGGTATGCAGTTCATCATCGCTTCGGTTGAATCGAGCAAGAACGATGGAAAGTGGACCAAGCTCAGCGCCGTCTAGGTGTTAAACGCTAGCCTGTAGAAGCTCCGGAGCACCCCGGGGCTTCTTTTGCTATTGGATGCGGCTGACGGTGTATCCGGCGTCCTCGAGCAGGTCGATAACACTGCCGTCACCAATCAGATGCGCAGCCCCGACAATGACCAACGCCTCGGTATTGTCTGTCAGCATGCCTTCCAATGACGGAATCCAATTACGGTTACGCGCATAGATCAGCCGTTCGAGGAATGGTCCGCCATATCCCGCCGTCTCGGACAAGAACAGATTGCCCAAACGTTCTGGCGTTCCCTTGACCCAGCTTGAGGTCATCTTGTCGAGCATCTTGGCGATCGATCCGATCTCATCAAGGGTCGCCTCGAACATGGCCAATTGTTCATGCTCTGGCGCTGCCGCCAGAATGTCCAACTGCTGCTCCCCGCTCTCAAGGTAAACTTGCCGCTCGTTGGCCAACTCAGGCTGCAGGAGGTATTCGACACCTTCCGATGTATAGCCTTCCGCAGCCGTCGCCCCCGTCGAGATCGTCAGGGCCGCGAACCACGGCTTCATCGCCAAAAGGCTGCCCACGGGTAGGGCCAACTCTCCGGCTACTTCCCGTAGCTTGGCTTCCACCGCATCATCGATCACATCGGTCAACAAGCGACCATCGGTATAGATGCCGCGAACAAATGCTTGCGCGCCGATCTGGGCCATGGACGCTGGTCGCACATCCGCTTCAAACACGACCTTTTCCGCTTTTGCGAGCGTCTCATCGAACAAGAGTGTTCGCCACTTTAGGTTTTCGGGCAGCACGTGAAACGAGCCGAACAACCAAATGACGCTATCAGCGTCTCGCACTTCCCACATAGCTGGGGCAGCCGCTATTGGTGCCGCAGTCAAAAACCCACCCAACATACCGGCTATCGCAAGAGCAAATCGAAGCATGGCAAAATCTCCTTGCCCGAACTCTGCACCAAAACGGCCGATTTGCCAAAACTGCCTCACGGGCTTGTACAAAAACGAATGCGCCGCAATTCCTCGCAGCGCATCTTCGATTCTCTTCATGAGTTAAGGCTTAGTGCGTCCAGGGTGTCTTGCGGTCGGACCGGAAATTATCGGGATAGCTCACCCGCTTCGGTGTTGCCTCGTGCGCAGGCTGCACCTGATAAGCAATCCCATTCTTCTGGGCATAAGCTTCGGCAGCCTCAAGGCTGTCAAACGAGAGCTTGATTTGCTGGCGCATGTCACCAGAGCCCGTATAGCCCATCAGCGGCTCGATGTCTCGCGGCGCGCTTGGTTCATGCACCAAAACCCAGTTCCTGGATTTGCCCTTGCCCGATTGCATCGCGTTACGAGACGGGCGGTAGATACGGGCGGTCATGCAAACCTCAACACGATGCGCAGCGCTTGAATGTGATGGTCGGAGTACAAAGATTCGAACTTTGGACCCCCGGTTCCCAAAACCGGTGCTCTACCAGGCTGAGCTACACTCCGAGATCACAAGCCCTCCGTTACAGCGTTCGGTTGCAAAGGGCAAGCGGGCTTGAACGCTGTTTCAGCTATTCAACGCGCTTTTGCATAACGATCGAGGCCATCCGCCAGATCACGCTTCAGGTCCTCCACGCCCTCAAAGCCGATATGGAGGCGGAAAAGATTGCCTTCCTCTCCCCAAGGCTTGGCCGTGCGGTTTTTCCCCAACTTAACTGGCAAGCAAAGGCTCTCGTAACCACCCCATGAATACCCCATCGTAAATATCCGAAGCTCGTCAAGAAACGCCGCCACTGCAGACTGCGGCGCGGGAGCCAACACTACGCCAAACAGGCTGCCTGACCCAGTAAAATTGCGCCTGAACAAGGCATGATCCGGATGGCTCGGTAGAGCAGGGTGCAACACCTTAAGCACCTCCGGCTGCTCTTCCAACCAGCGCGCTACGGCAACGCTGCGCTCGCTGTGTTCCTTCATCCGGATTGCGAGTGTCCTCAACCCCCGCGCTACTAGGAACGCATCGTCACCCGATGTGAAAAAACCAAGCGCCGCGCGATTCGCTTCAACGTCGGCCCAAGCCTCTTCGGTCGTCGAAATGGTTCCCGCAAACGCATCCGAATGCCCGACGAACATCTTGGTGCCGGCATGCACCACAAGGTCTGCGCCAAGTTTGATCGGCTTTTGAAACAGCGGGCTGGCCCACGAATTGTCCACGATCAGCCGCGCCCCGCCAGCATGCGCAACCCGTGCCAGTGCCGCGATATCCTGCACCTCAAACGTCAGCGAGCCCGGACTTTCTGCCAGCACCGCGCGCGTGTTCGGCAGCATAAGGTCAGCCAACCCGGCACCAATCCGTGGATCATAATAGCGCACGCTGATTCCCATACGAGCTAGGAAACTGTCGGCGAACCGCCGGCCGGGCTCATAGGCGCTGTCAGAGATCAGCACGTCATCGCCGTTCTTTAGGCATGAAAGCAGCGCGACGGTAATCGCCGCCAGCCCGGACGGCAGCAAGCGCGTCTGGTAAGCTCCTTCCAACTGGGTAACAATCTCTTCGACACCTTGCGTCGTAGGATTGCCGGCGCGGCCATAAAGAAAGCGCTGCTCCTGTGCTTCCAAATCCGCCAGAGTTTTGAACAGAACGGTGGAGCCGCGATAAACTGGCGTGTTGACAAAGCCGAACTGGTCGTCCGGCGTGCGCCCGGCATGGGTCAGCAGGGTTTCCACTGAAGGATGTACCACGCTGCCACTTTCCTCATCATTCATCATAAGCTCTCTGCTCAATAACGCGTCAAATCAACCATCGTGGCTAATATTGAGACAGCTTTGCTGTCCCAAGCCGCGAACGCCCTTGACGTTCGGGTCAATAGGCGCTTGCATGCTTAGCAGCATCACAACCGTCATACAAAGACGGAGGTGCCACCAGGGACGAGGGCGCAAGCCTTATGAGCTCTGGGACACATGGTCAGGAAATAGAAGGCAATCTTTATGAAAAAAATGCTCGTAACCTTCGCAGCGGCGGCCTCGCTCGGCCTCGTTGCGACGGCTGCTCAAGCGGCGACGCTCGATGACGTTAAGGCAAAGGACTACCTCCAGTGCGGTGTCACTGGTGGTGTACCCGGCTTCTCCGCGCCCGACGCAAATAATGTTTGGACCGGCCTGGAAGTGGACTTCTGCCGTGCCGTTGCCGCTGCAATCTTCAACGACGCCAATAAGGTGCGCTACACGCCCTTGACCAGCCAGGAGCGCTTTGCCGCTCTGTCCGCGGGTGAAATCGACATTTTGTCGCGTACCACCACTTGGACCATGAGCCGCGATACCGATCTGGGCATCAGCTTTGTCGGCACCATGTATTATGACGGCCAGGGCTTTATGGTCCGCAAGGCCGATGAGATTGCATCTGCGCTCGATCTGTCCGGCGCTGCCATCTGCATCGAATCAGGCACCACCACTGAGCTGAACGCTGCTGACTACTTTGCTGCCAACAGCCTCGAGTTCAACACCGTGGTGTTCGTCGACCAAGATGAAGTCGTGAAGGCCTATGAAGACGGCCGTTGCGACGTCTACACAACTGACGGTTCTGCACTTGCTGCAGAACGCTCCAAGTTCGCGGTTCCGGATGATCACGTCATTCTGCCCGAGATCATTTCCAAGGAGCCGCTTGGCCCAGTAGTTCGCCAGGGCGACGACCAGTGGTTCAAGGTCAACCGTTGGGTCTATTACGCGCTGCTCGAAGCTGAAGAACTCGGCGTCTCGTCTGCAAACGTCGATGAAATGCTCGGCTCCGACAATCCGGCCATCAAGCGCCTGTTGGGCGTTGAAGGCGATTTCGGCACTCCGATCGGTCTGACCAAGGATTGGGCTTACCAAGTTATCAAGCTTGTCGGCAATTACGGCGAATCGTTCGACCGTAACGTTGGTCCATCGACCGACATTGGTCTTGAGCGTGGCCTAAACGCCTTGTGGACTAATGGTGGTCTGCAGTACGCGCCGCCGATCCGCTAACCGCACCAATAACAATCCCGGCGTCTCCTCAAGAGACGCCGGTTTTGGTTTGATCCGGTCGTAACTTTTTGTGAATAGACAAGCCGGCGCTAAAGCCGGTTGATCTGCCGTGGCGTAAGCCTGAACGTCAGACAGTTTTCATATTCGTTGCGCTGGTTCACTTTTAAGGAACGCATGCCCTATGGCGGTGCAAGACAATATAGGCGGGAGCGCCCCGCGCGCCTCGCTCCTGAATGACCCAGTCGTCCGCGGCATTATCTACCAAGTGCTGGTCGGTGCGGCGGTCGTTGGCTTTTTCGCCTGGATCGTGCTCAACACGGCGCAAAATCTCGCTGCGCAAAACAAGACGACTGGCTTTGACTTCCTCTTCCGTACGGCTGGCTTTGATATCAGCTTTACGCTGTTTCCGTGGAGCCGAACGTCCCTTTACTGGGAAGCGTTCCTCGCCGGGCTGCTAAATACGCTACTCGTCGCTGTTATCGGCATCTTCTTTGCTACTTTGCTGGGATTCGCTCTGGGTATTGCGCGCCTGTCATCCAACTGGCTGGTTGCCCGAATGGCAACGGTCTACATCGAGACTATCCGCAACATACCGCTGCTGCTCCAGCTCTTCTTTTGGTATTTCGCAGTCCTCAAGGCCATGCCGGCGGTTCGGCAATCCTTCGCGCTTCCGCTCGACATCTTCATCAATCAGCGCGGGCTGATGGTACCGCGTCCCTTACCTGATCAGGAATTCATTTGGGTAATGGTCGCCATCCTCGGAGCGCTTGTTGCGGCCATTGCGATCGGTATCTGGGCTACGCGGGTGCGCACGGCAACCGGCAAATATCCGGCGTCTGTCGTGCTCGCAGCCAAGGTTGCCGACGCGGTCGTAACTTTCCTTGTCGCTTTGATAGGCTTCTCCATTCTTGCAAACATGATCAGCGGCCTTTCTCAGCCGGTCATCTTGTTGGCGTCTCTGGTTATAGCGATACTCTCGCTGACCAAATTCGCCCCGTTTGGTCGGGCGACGTTGTCGTTCGTTTTCGGTCTCACGATTCTCTATTTCCTCATCGTCTCCATGTTCCCTGCCGTCCCGCCGTTGCTCATAGCAGCTGGATCGGCCCTGGCCGGGTTGATGATGGCGTGGGTTACGTTCGAAAAGGCTACCAACCGGCCGCCCAGCGAAGGGCGTTTCCCCTTGGCCCTGCTCGTGCTGATCGCCGTTGGCGTGCCCGCCTTCGTATATTGGAGTACCGGTGCGCAACTGGCATTTGAGCTTCCCGTTCTGGAACGCTTCAACTTCCGCGGCGGCGTGCAATTGCCGCCTGAACTCGTGGCGCTGGTGTTTGGCCTTACGGTCTACACGGCAGCGTTTATCGCCGAGAACGTCCGCGGCGGTATTCGTGCCGTCAGCAAGGGTCAAACCGAGGCCGCACAATCCTTGGGCCTAAAGGAAGGCGATCGTCTGCGTCTGGTGATCATCCCCCAGGCCATGCGGGTGATTGTTCCCCCCCTCACCAGCCAATACCTCAACCTGACCAAGAACTCGTCCCTTGGGGCGGCCATTGGCTATCCTGAACTAGTGAACGTGTTTACCGGCACCACTCTCAACCAGACCGGCAAGGCTATTGAAGTGATTGCCCTCACCATGGCGGTTTATCTCACCTTCTCCTTGCTCACCTCAGCCTTTATGAACTGGTACAATGGCCGCGTGGCCCTGGTGGAGCGGTAGACCATGACAACTGACACCGCCTACATCCGCAGCGAATTCGTTCCCGCCAAGCCGGCTCCTGGCCGAACCGGCGGCCCGATCCTGTGGCTACGCAACAATCTTTTTGCCACGCCATCAGACACGATCCTAAGCATCTTGGTGCTGGTATTCCTCTTCTGGGCCGTGCCGCCAGTTTACAACTTTATTGTTGGGCAGGCTGTGTTCCCTGGTGGCACAGTCGAGGACTGCCGTGTTGAAGGAGCAGGAGCCTGCTGGGCATATATCCATGCCCGCTTTAGCTTCTTCATCTACGGCTTCTATCCCATCGATCAGTACTGGCGTCCCAACACCGTTTTCATCCTGGGCGCTGCGCTGATACTGCCGCTCCTGATCCCCTCTGCGCCGTTCAAGCGAACCAATGCCGTGCTGTTCTTCCTGGTTTTCCCCATCGTCAGCTTTTATCTGCTGAATGGCGGCGTCTTCGGGATGAGCTATGTGCCAACAGGACAGTGGGGTGGCCTTCTGGTGACCCTGATCATCTCGCTTGTGGGTATCATCTGCTCCATTCCGCTCGGCATCCTGCTGGCGCTCGGGCGCCAATCGAACCTGCCGATCATCAAGACGCTCTGCGTGATGTTCATCGAGCTATGGCGCGCCGTGCCGTTGATCACTGTTCTCTTTATGGCGTCCATTATGCTGCCCTTGTTCATGCCCACCGGCACGAACGTGGACAAGCTTCTGCGCGCCCTTGTGGGTGTAACGCTCTTCTCGTCGGCCTATCTTGCCGAAACGATCCGCGGCGGGCTCCAGGCTCTGCCGCGCGGCCAGTACGAAGCAGGAGCCTCCCTAGGCTTAGGCTATTGGAAGCGCACCTATTTCATCATCTTGCCCCAGGCGCTAAAGCACGTGATCCCGGGCATTGTGAACAACTTTATCGCGCTCTTTAAGGATACATCACTCGTATCCATCGTCGGCATCTTCGATCTGCTTAATACCGTGCAGGCGGCAAGTGCCGATATCGAGTGGGCGTCTCCCACCCAGGCTGTCACCGGCTATGTCTTCGCCGGCTTCATGTTCTGGATTTTCTGTTTCGCCATGTCCCGCTATTCGCTCTGGATGGAGCGGCGCCTGGACACTGGGCACAAGAGGTAATCAATGAGCCAAATTTCCGAAACTGTGGCCCAAAGCACTGTGCCTCAAACCGGCATGAAAATCTCCAAGACCGACGTCGCCATAGACGTCGTGGGCATGCACAAATGGTACGCCGATTTCCATGTGCTCCGCGATATTGATCTGCGCGTCATGCGAGGCGAGCGCATCGTCATCGCTGGCCCTTCCGGGTCTGGTAAATCCACCCTGATTCGCTGCATCAACCGGCTTGAGGAGCATCAGGAAGGCCAGATCATCGTCAATGGCACCGAACTGACCGCTGACCTCAAGCGCATTGACGAAGTCCGGCGCGAAGTCGGCATGGTGTTCCAACACTTCAATCTCTTTCCGCATCTAACAATTCTGCAGAACCTGACGCTAGCGCCGATCTGGGTGCGCGGCATTCCGAAGGCTGAAGCCGAAGCAACGGCAATGCACTATCTTGAGCGCGTCAAGATTCCGGAGCAGGCGAACAAATTCCCCGGCCAACTCTCTGGCGGTCAGCAGCAGCGCGTCGCCATTGCGCGTTCGCTCTGCATGCAGCCACGCATCATGCTCTTCGATGAACCCACTTCCGCTCTCGATCCCGAAATGGTCAAGGAAGTGCTCGAGGTGATGATCAGCCTAGCCGAAGACGGCATGACCATGATCTGCGTGACGCATGAAATGGGATTTGCCCGCCAAGTTGCTAATCGGGTGATCTTCATGGATCAGGGTCAGATCGTCGAGCAGAACGATCCGGAGAATTTCTTCTCCAATCCCCAGCACGAACGCACCAAGCTCTTCCTGAGCCAGATCTTGCATTAACGTCATTGTGCGCTGCTTACCGGTGCGAAAAGCAATCAGCAAGCGGCCCATCGGCTTGACCAAGTAGCCGTGGACGGCATTATGAGTGGTCACAGCGGGCAATGGTAGGACTGAGTATCGTGAGAAAATTGCTGACCCTATGGGCAGCTGTTCTGGCTTGCCTTCTCGCTCCCGCGGTGCCGGTCTATGCGCAATCGACGCTCGAAACAGTTCGCGAGCGCGGCTTCCTGATTTGCGGTGCGAGCAATCCGATACCTGGATTTGCCCAGCAGGATGCCGAGGGGAGATGGTCCGGTTTTGACGTCGACTTCTGTCGTGCAGTTGCTGCCGCGGCTTTGGGAGATGCAAACCTTTATCAGTTCCGTACTCTGCGCGGCGAAACCCGGTTTGCGCCTCTTCAAACTGGAATAGTCGACATTCTCACCCGCAGCGGTCCTTGGACTGGAAGGCGTGACACGCTCTATGGCGCAAGCTATGTCGCCACCGCATTCTTTGATGGCCAAGCATTCCTTGTGCCCGAAACCCTCGGCGTTGTCTCAGCCTTTGAGCTCGACGATATTCGGGTCTGCGTAACCGATTTGGGCGAAGAACTTGAGCGTATTCAAGAGTTCTTCTTCTCCAATCAAGCGCGCTATACAGAAGTACCTTATGAGGACGTAAGCGACCTATCCGTCGCCTATCAGGCTGGCTTGTGCGATGTTGTTTCTGCATCCGGCCGTAATTTGCAGGCTATCCGCCGCGCTTTGCCCGATCCGAATGCCCACCGCATTCTTCCTGAACGCATTTCAAAGGAACTAATGGGTCCGCTGGTCCGGGAAGGCGACCAGCAATGGTTCAACATCGTCCGCTGGACCTTTTTCGCGCTGATCAATGCCGAAGAAGTCGGCATTACGTCTCTGAACACCGAGTCGCTATCCGCCTCGCGTAACCCCGCTATACGCCGCATTTTGGGTGTCGAGGGCGACTACGGCTCTCCTCTTGGCTTGAAGGCAAGCTTCATGGCCGATACTATCCGCGCAGTGGGTAACTATTCCGAGCTTTACGACCGCCATTTTGGCCCCCAAACCGGCGCCGCGCTGCTGCGCGGCCAAAACGCCCTATGGACGAACGGCGGCCTACTCTATGCTCCCCCGGTTCGTTGATCTCTCATAGCGGATTAGCGCCAGATCGCTGCTGCCAATTTGATAGTGCAAGCGGCTCGCTGCGAGCAGGCCATCGCCGAGCCAAACCACATCCTTCCAAGGTGCCCGCCATGTCGGCACGATTGTCGCGACCTTCTGGGTTTCGATTTCCCAAACCACCAGTGCTGAATTGGTTTGTCCCCATTCATCGCTGCTGTCGAATGACGCGGCTACATGCCGGCCATCGGGGCTGATAAAAACATAGGGCAACATTTGACTGAGCCAAGCGCCGACATTGGCTAGCATCAGCTTGCCTACCCAATCAAGGTAAGGCATATCGACCAGCCGCAAAGCCACAACATTGGTGTCGGCTCGCGTCATCTCATGCTGCACCATGAATTTGCCGTCTACTGTCAGCGCAGAACTAGTTCCCGTTTGATAGATCGGCCACGTCTCTTCTCCCGTGACCTTGCCGACCAACGTTCCATTCAATTGGTACTTTGACGCAGTTAACGCCACCGGCCGATCGAAACTCCCATATTCGATGTCGATCAGCACATGCTGCTCATCCCGGGAAAAGCCGAACCGCCCGACATTGTACTTGCCGTCGAAGATAGCCAAGCGTCTTCCTGTTGCCCGCTCCAGAAGCCAAACGCGCTCCTGATAAAAGCTCGCTAAAACGGTGCGCCCTTGACTGTCGGCTTTGGCTCCAATCCAGTCGATACTGGGTGGCACATCAGCTAGTGTAATACCCTGGCCAGTAGCGCCGCCACTCACAGCGATTTCGACCAATTGCTGCGGAACAGTCGGCTCCCGCCCGGCACCGCGGAGGACCACATCTATCGATGTATCTTCTGCCCTGGTGAGCACCGCTTCGATCTCGGTGTTCTCCCAATGCGCCAAGATCCTGCAATTGCTGGTGTTGATGAACCGGTCGAGCGGCCCGCACGGAAAGAACAGTCCCGTACCCCAGCCATAAACCAGCCCGCCTATCGCAGCGACGCACAAGAAACCAATTGCTGTCTTGACGGAAAAACCCATGCCTATTCCCAAGTTGCTTTCGGCAAACCGACCAGCGCATATGACAAGACAGGAAAGCCGCTAGGACGCGAACAGCAGGTTTACCCGCCGGTTCTGCTTGCCCTTGTTCTCGATCTTGCCCAAAGCCAACCGGCCGATTTCGCTTGTATTGCGTACATGCGTGCCCCCGCACGGCTGCAGGTCAATATCGCCGATCCGGATCAGTCGCACACGGCCTTGCCCCATCGGTGGCTTGACGTTCATGGTCTTGATCAAATCTGGACTGGCCGCCATCTCCGCATCCGTGATCCATTCCGCGCTGACCAGATGAGCCGAGTCCACCATCTCGTTAAGCTGCAATTCCACCGCTGCAAGATCCTCCGGCACTTCGGGCATGTTGAAGTCCAGGCGTCCCTTGTCCTCGCCGATTGATCCGCCGGTCACCGGAAAAGGCAGCACGACCGAGAGCAGATGCAGCGCTGTATGCATTCGCATCAACCGGTAACGCCGCTCCCAATCCACTCGGACGGTGACCTGCTCGCCCACCGCCGGAACTGCCTCACCTTCCACCGGAACATGAACGATCTCCGCCTTGTCGCCATTGGGATGAATAGTATTGACGATCGGCAGCGCTGAACCATCGGCCCGCATGATTTCCCCGACATCGCCAGGCTGCCCGCCCGAAGCGGCATACAAAACCGTTCGGTCAAGCAGGATTCCACCCTCCAGCGTCACGCCCGTGACAATGGCAAGTGTTGATTGCAGATAGCTGTCTTCGCGAAACAGGAACTCGGTCATGTCTTTGGTCTCATAGAAGGGGCGATAGCAGGCGCGCAGCCTGAGTGACAAAGCGCATATGCAGCCGCCGGCCTTTGACCTCATCGATATCGACCTGCCGGCACATTTTAAAATCAGCAAGCAACATCGCCACCACTCCATCAATGGTCGCCTTGTCGGTGAACCACAGTGTAATCTCGAAATTGATGGCGAAGGACCTGTTGTCGAAATTGACGCTGCCGATCGAGGCGATCTGATCGTCCATCAACACGACCTTCTGGTGCAGGAACCCATCGGCAAACCGGTACACATCGACCCCATGCTCAACCATATTGTCAGCATGCGCGATGCTCGCCAGCCATACCATGATATGGTCCGGCCGGTCCGGTAGCATAATGCGGACGTCTACGCCCCGGAGTTTCGCCGCAAACAGGGCGGTACGGATATCAGTGTCTGGCACGAAGTAGGGGCTCACGATCCAGAGCCGTTCCCGCGCGCGCCCGATGATGTCGGTGAACGCGATCGCACATTCCTCAAGCCTGTCAGCAGGTCCGCTGCCCATCACCAAGACGGATTGATCGCCAGGTGTCGCAACCGTCTCCGGCGGTGTTGCCGGAAGGATCTCGCCTGTGGCCCATTCCCAGTCTTCGCGGAATAGCAAGGCGCAACTGAGCGTCGCGGGGCCTGATATGCGCACATGCGTGTCACGCCACCGGCCATATTTTGGATCCGCACCGAGATATTCCATGCCCACATTGTGCCCGCCCACCCAGGCATGCTCGCCATCCACCACTACAATCTTGCGGTGATTGCGATAGTTGATCCGCGTCGGCCCATAGATTCGCAGGAATTTGTGCCGCTGGTTGAACCCAGCCACTTTCACCCCGGCGTCCCTCAGCTGCTTGCGATAGCGCTTCGGCATGCCGGTGCTGCCCACATCGTCATAGAGCAGGTAAACCTGCACGCCGGCATTGGCCCGCTCGATCAGCCGTTCGGCCAGTTCCTTGCCCAGGGCATCATCGCGCACAATATAAAACTGCACCAAAAGGTAGCGCTGCGCCTTAGCAATCCCGGCAAAGATTGAGTCGAACGTCGCCTGTCCGTCGACGAGAATCTCCACCTTATTACCGTTGAGAAACGGCACCTCGGAAACCTTGACCTGCACCGGCCAGAGATGGCTCGTCTCCCGGTCGATTAGCGCAAGGTCTTTCGCCTTGAGCGGTCGCGCCGCGCGTCCATTGCGGATGCGGTCCGTGGCATAATCGTCGAAGGCCTTCCAGCCAAAGATCACATACAAGAACGCCGTTGGAAACGGCAGCAGTGCGAGGGACAAGAGCCACGCAATTGATCCCTGCGATGTGCGGGAGATCATGATTTCCCGCACCGCACATACGCCCGCCAGCAAATAGATAAGCCCGGTAACGGCCGCCAAAAGGCTGAAATCGGCGATGATGGATCTAAGAATATCGTCTATACCGAACAATGCGCCCGCCCTGAGTTTTGCGTGCGCACCTTACCAGCCCATAGCATTGTCACAATGGCTGCTGACGTCTCGGCTCAAACGGGTTCTGGTTCGATAATGCCCGAGATATCGAGCGGCGTGCGCCCCTCCATCCATTTCGGCACGGGAAGGTTCTTGGAATGGAGAAACTCCGGGTTATAGATCTTGCTGGCATAGCGATTGCCATAATCGCAAAGGATGGTCACGATGGTTTTGCCAGGTCCCATCTGCTGCGCCATTCGCACCGCTCCTGCGATGTTGATTGCGCTCGACCCGCCCAGGCACAAGCCTTCATGCTCCAGTAGGTCGAAAATGTAGGGCAGGGCCTCCGCATCGGATATCTGGAACGGATAATCGACCTTCAGCCCTTCGAGATTGGCCGTGATCCGCCCCTGACCAATGCCTTCGCTGATCGAATTCCCCGATGATTTGAGCTCGCCATGCGCATAGTAATTGTAAAGCGCCGCGCCCTCCGGATCAGCCAGGCCAATCTTCACATCCGAATTCCGCGCTCGTAGTGCCTCGGCGACGCCAGCCAGCGTTCCCCCCGACCCAACCGCACAAATAAACCCGTCCACACGCCCATTCGTCTGCTGCCAGATTTCCGGTCCCGTGGTCTCCACATGCGCACGCCGGTTCGAGACATTGTCGAATTGGTTCGCCCAGATGGCGCCGCCCGGCAGCTCGCGGTTTAGCTTCTCGGCCAACCGGCCCGAAATCTTGATGTAGTTGTTGGGGTTCTTATAAGGCTTGGCCGGCACTTCGATCAGTTCCGCCCCGTAAAGCCGAAGCGCGTCCTTTTTCTCCTGGCTCTGCGTCTCGGGAATAACGATTACTGATTTGAAGCCCAGCGCATTGGCCACCAGCGTCAGCCCGATGCCCGTATTCCCAGCTGTTCCTTCTACGATCGTGCCACCCGGCTTCAGCGCTCCAGACTTTACTGCATCGTGGATGATGAACAGCGCCGCCCGGTCCTTCACCGACTGGCCAGGATTAAGGAACTCCGCCTTGCCCCAGATGTCGCAGCCCGTCAGCTCGGACACGCGATTGAGCCTGATCAGCGCTGTGTTGCCGATTGCGGAAAGGATGTCTTTGTGCTTAGGCATGAGCTCGATCTATGTGCGCGGCGGGACTGCAAACCTAAGTGCCGGCAGCGCTGTCAGCAAGAGATAACCTGCTGATCAGGCACACCGTTCTCCCAAGAACAGTTCGCGCGCAAGCGTCAAGCGCGAAAGCGGACGCGGAAAGATAGCTTTCCTAAAGCGCCGCCATTGCCTCAAGCGCCCGCTCGCGAGACTCCTTAAGATCAACGATCGGCCTTGGATAATTCTTCCCGATGTTCACGCCAGCGGCTACTAGTACCTCTCGCGGGGCCTCGCTTGGCCTATGCACCCATTTGTCCGGCAGTTTGGCCAATTCCGGCACCCACTGGCGTACATATGAGCCGTCTGTATCGAACTTCTCGCCTTGGGTCACCGGGTTGAAAATTCGGAAGAACGGCGCGGCATCGAGCCCCGATCCCGCCACCCATTGCCAATTGCCCGGATTGTTCGCCATGTCGGCATCCATCAGGCAATCCCAGAACCATGCCTCCCCAAGCCGCCAGTCAACCAGCAGGTTCTTGGTCAAAAACGAAGCCGTCAGCATTCGAACCCGGTTCTGCATGAACCCGGTCTCCCACATCTCGCGCATGCCCGCATCGACAATGGGAACCCCAGTTTGCCCCATTTTCCAGGCAGCAAGCTCCACAGGCGCCTCGCGCCAACCCATGCCTTCGTATCTGGGCTGCATGGATTTGGTGACGATATCGTCTCGGTGAAACAATTGATGGTAGTTGAAATCGCGCCAGGCGAGTTCGGACAGGAACTTGTCGACGAAAGCCTGCTTGCCAGGGTCGGCATGGGCCACAGCAAGCGCTGCGTGCCACGCCCGCCGGGGGCTCATTTCCCCAAACCGCAGATGCGGCGATAGCCGCGACGTCGCCGATTGCCCCGGTATATCCCGGCCAAGAGGATAGGCGGACAGCTTCTGCTCAAGAAAATCACTCAACGCCTTTTCGGCCGCCGCCTCGCCGATCTGCCAATAAGGGGTAAGCTTCTGCGCCCATCGGGGCTTGCGATAATCGGCGTCCACCGGCTTTGCTTCCAAAGCTTTGAGCGCTTTTGGCATACGCTCCGGCGTTGGAATGGAACTGGCCTTTAGCGCTTTCAGGAACGGCGAATAAACCGAATAAGGCCGCCCTTGTCCTGTCGCAATGTCCCACGGCTCGACGAGCACATTGGCGCCAAACGCCTCGACATATAAGCCACGTTGCCGCAGCTCGGCCTCTAAGGCCTCATCAACAGTCCGTTCACCCGGAGCATAGCGCCGGTTCCAAAACACGGCCTCGGCTTTGCTGCGTTTTACCAGCTTATCGATCGCCTGCCGCGTCTCTCCAGACGCCACTTCCAGCTCAATGCCGCGCTCTGCAAGTGCAGCGCCAAGCACCACAAGGCTCTGATGCAGCCACCAGCGACCGGCACCGCCAATTCGGCGTATGCCAGTGGTCTTCTCATGGACGTAGAAAGCAATTACCCTGTCACCGTGCGTCACGGCTGCGCTAAGCGCAGGATTGTCCGCAATCCGCAGATCGTTGCGCAACCAGACGAGAGATGTTTTTGCCATAGGGACCCTCCACTGCGTTTACGCGTCAGGGCAGTGGAAGGTTCAAACTATTCCATGACTTCGGCGAGGTGTTCCAGCGCCGCGCTCCAAGCTTCCATGGAAAAGATGCGCGATTCGGGATCGGTATGAGCCAGCCCGCGCTCGGTTAGCGTGATCTGCGTTCTCTCTTCGCCCAACGCCTTGAAGCCAATTTCGAGCACGAAGATCAAGTCCTCCTCGCCCTCTTCTTCGTCCTTGTGCACCCAGGACATAACGAGCTTTTCATTCTCGACGAACTGTAAGATTTCGCCGCTGACAGTATGATCCTCCGGGTCGTCATCATCGCCAAAGGTGGTGAACTTGTATTCCCCGCCTTCGAAAGCATCCAATTCGGCTTCGTCCGCCTGCCATTGCTCGATGAGCGCCGGATCGGTCCAGGCGGCAAATACGTCGTCGATATGCGCGTTGATCGTACGGGTTAGCGAGATCTGGCTTGCGCCATCTGCATCCATGCCATCGCTCATGCTGGCTCCTTAAGATTTGGGGTGCAATTCACGCGCCCGAGGCAGAAAGATAGTGAGAAACCCCAAGAACGGCAGGAATGCGGTCAATTGAAAGACGCTGACAATGCCGATCCGGTCGGCCAGCGCACCGATCACCGCCGCGCCGATTGCCCCCATGCCGAAGGCAAAGCCAAACACGAAGCCCGCCACCATGCCTACTTTGCCCGGCACCAATTCTTGTGCATAGACCACGATCGCCGAGAAAGCCGAGGACAGGATCAGCCCCACAGCAACGCTGACGATGGCGGTTCCAGGGAGGTTCATATGCGGCAGCAGCAGCGTAAATGGCAGGGCGCCCACGATCGATCCCCAAATCACCGTCAGGCGCCCGAACCGGTCGCCAACAGGGCCGCCGATAAACGTACCGGCGGCGATAGCGCCCAGGAACAGAAACAAGTAGAGTTGCGCTTCCTGTGCCGTCAGGTTGAACTTTTCGATGAGATAGAAGCTGTAATAGCTCGTGATCGAAGAAATATAGACATATTTGCTCAGCAGCAGCGCGCCGATCACAAGAAACGCCGCAAGCAATCGGCGGCGCGACAGCACCTGCTGTACCGCCTTAATCACTTTCGTGCCGCTCTGGGCACGCTGATGCGCCGCATACCATCGCCCGACCCCCGCCAGGATCACCAAGGCCGTCACAGCAACAATGGCAAACCAGGCAACGCTCCCTTGTCCACGCGGCAATAGAAAATAGGCAGCCGCCAGTGGTCCTATCGAGGTTCCTAGATTTCCGCCCACCTGGAACAGCGATTGCGCAAAGCCCAGCCGCCCGCCCGACGCCAGTCGCGCAACCCGCGAAGCCTCCGGGTGAAATATCGCAGAACCGATCCCGCCGATCATTGCGGCTAAGACAAGAAGGGCAAAGCTATTGGCACTCGCTAGCAGTAACACGCCGACAAGGGCGAAAACCATCGAGACAGCCAGCGCATAGGGCTTGGGGCGCAAGTCGGTATATAAGCCCACCAGCGGCTGCAGGATTGACGCCGTCATCTGCTGCGCCAGGGTAATCAGCCCGATCTGAACATAATCTAGCCCATAAGCTTCCTTCAACAGCGGATAAAGCGCTGGCAGGAGGAACTGCATCAGGTCATTGAGCAAGTGTGAGGCGCTGACGGCTAGGATAATGACGAGCGAAGTGCGCTGCACAGCCGCCGGAGACTGCGCGGAAACGGCGTCCATGTCGAGAGATCCGGATGCGAAAGAATTCTGCACCCGTACCGCGACCGATCCCGGCTGGCAATGGCCACGGCTAAGATCATGAGGCTAGGGGAAATCCGATTGGCTCCGCGAGCTGGACTCGAACCAGCGACCATTCGATTAACAGTCGAACGCTCTACCAACTGAGCTATCGCGGAACACACATCGGGCACCCCCGGGACCGGAGGCGAGGTCCATGTAGCGAACTTGATTTGCTTTGCCAAGCCCCAATTGCCCCACGTGTGAATAACCCGTCACAAGTCCGCTTGGCACTTGGCTCTTTCCTCCAGCGCAAGAAGGTCCGCCGGAGTATTGACGTTGTCGAACGGATTGTCCGGCATCTCGTCCCAGCTGACGCTTTCCCCGTCCAGATCGCGCTGCAATCCCTTTAAGCTCCCAACATCAGCTATACGCTCCGGTAAATCGAGAATAGCTTCGATCTGCCAAGCTGCATTCGGCGGATAAAACGCTTCACGCCATGCTGAAAACGCCACCGGAGCATGCTCCAGTCCCTGTACCAAGCGAGCTACATAATCCCTGGGCAAGAACGGCGTATCCACCGCCGCAGAAATTAGAATGCCTTCCCGCACTTGCCTGTCCCGCAATCTCGCCACCGCTGCAACCAGCCCAGCCAGCGGCCCACCTAGATTGCCCCCAAGATCTGGCACTGCTTCAAACCCTACCCGCAACAACCACTCTGCCGCTACTGGTCCTGTCGACACCAGAACAGGCGAAGCAACCCCCTCCAGCCGTGCTGCCACCCTCTCGATGAGCCGCACCCCGCCGATTTCAATATCCGCCTTTCGCACGCCACCCAGCCGCCGCCCTTGGCCGCCAGCTATGATCACGCCATGGATCATCCTGCCGTGCCGAACCGCTCGGTCCGCAACAAGAGAAGGATCGCTACCCCGCCCAGCAATCCCCAGAACGGCGCCCCCACGCTGAACATCGTGATCCCCGATGCCGTGGTCACGAACGTGAAGATCGCCGGCAACCGCACTTCCTCCTGCGCCAAAGCGCCCGACAACGCAGCTGCTAGGCTCGACAATAGCGCAAGACCAGCCACAGCCTGGATCAGCACGGGCGGCGAAGCTGCAATGAACGCCGCAGCAAGGCTCGCGCCACCCGCCAGCAACAGGTAAACTACCCCGGCCGCGATGGGCGCAGGCCAACGCTGTGCAGGGTCAGGGTGCGCCTCCGGGCCCGCACAAATGGCCGCCGTAATCGCGGCGAGGTTGCTCGCATGCCCCCCGAACAGCGCGGTCACCGCACTGGCGATGCCGGTCAGCACAAACAACGGGGCAGGGCTGAGCACATAGCCATTCGCCTGCATCACCGCGAGCCCCGGCAAATTCTGCGACGCCATCGTCACCACATAGATCGGCAGCCCGATCCGGATGATCGCATCAAGCGTAAACACTGGCACGACAGGCACGAACGCCGGCCAGCTTCCGTCCAGCGCCCCGGCTGGCAAATGCGTCGTCAATGCCAGCACAATTCCTGTCACCAGCACCGCAACCGGCACTGCATAGCGCCGCGCAAAGCGTAGCCCGATCACCCATGCTCCGAGGATCGGCAGCGCAAGCGCCGGCACCTCCGCTACCGCAGTAATTGGCGCCAGGCACAGCGTTAGCAGCATACCCGCCAACATTGCATTGGCAATCGATGCCGGTATCGCCGCCACCAGCCGCGCCAGGGGCCTGATCAGCCCAGTCAGCAGAATCAATCCGGCCGCTACCAGGAACGCCCCCGCCACGGCCGGAAAACCCCCCACCGGTTCACCCACTGTCAACAAGAACGCCGCTCCTGGCGTGGACCACGCAAAACTAACCGGCAGCCGCACCCGGGCGCTCACGGCAATGTTGAGCAGGCCAATAGAAATACACACTGTCATTAGTCCGGAACCGGCCTGCTGTGGCGAAGCCCCCGCCGCTGTCAGCGCAGCCAGTACCAGCGTGAACGTGCTGGCATAGCCCACCACCGCCGCCAGCGCTCCTGCCATCGCCGGCTGCAAATAATCCCGCCGCTTTCCTGCCTGCTCCAGCACAATCTCCGCCACCACGACTCCCCAGCTTGCGTGCGCCAACCTACGCGACGTCCACCCTGCAAGTGAACCCCGCATCCACCTCCTCACCGATCGGGTGAAAAACAATTCAACCCATCACACGATCTTGCATAAGGACTGCCGCTGTCATAGAACCCGGCTCAGAGGCCACGTGGCGGAGTGGTGACGCAGCGGATTGCAAATCCCCTGACGCCTTTGCCAATCAACACCTTTCCTGCACACACCATATTCTGCCGAGGCTCAAAAATGCCTCGATATCGGCTGTTTTGCACACACCTAAACGGCGCGTTTCTGGTGGACCCGAACGCTGGTTTTGCGCATCTGGGCGCCGCGGCTGTAGCGCTTGCCCATGCCTTCGGACAGATCGCCTAGCATGTCCGCAACCTCCCGATCGGAAAAGCCTTGCTCGCGTAGTTCGCTGCTGAAGGTGACGCGAAGTCCGTGCAGGGTCAGTTCGCGAGCTACTAGAACGCCGGTATCGTCCCCGTCTTCCGTCAGGACATTACTTTTGAACGCTGCTTCGAAGGCCTTAGACGCCTTCATGTCCTGCCATGCTTTTCGCATGGCGTTCTCAGTCGGGTATTTCTTGCCCAGGCTGTTCCTGCAGATCGGCGCATTGCTTGCCGGCTGCACCACACCATCACCGGCCTTCATTGCGTCGAGCACGCTCCGCAATGCCTCTGGCACGCCGATGGTCAATTCTCCCACCTTGTTGCCGTTCTTCTTCGGGACGAACGCCAAGACCTTCCCCATGTCGGGATCGTCGCGGTAGTTGTCCCAGGTCAGCGCGGCTATGTCCTGGCCTCGCAGACCGCAATGGCGGGCAATGAGTAGAACCGTGCGCAGATTGGCAGGGGCGAGGCGGTAGGCCGTTTGCCACTCTTCTGTGGACCAACGACGGTTCGCATCGGCGCTGGCCTTGTAGAGCCTCCGCACGCCCCGGGCAGGGTTCGTCTTCATCAGCCCAGCTTCACAACCGAATCGGAACACGGCCGACATTACGGCTATGATGAAATCCGAGAACTTAGCGTTCCGCTCTTCTGCAGCCTGGTCGCGAAGTTCTACGACGTCGGCAAGCTCGATCTCGGCAGCGTTGTAAGTGTAAGCCGTCTCGAGGAAATTGAGGGCGCCCTGATAGTCCGAGCGGGTGCGAGGGGCTAGCGAAAGCCAATCCTGGCTCTTTTGATATCGAGCTACCAAAGCGCCGAATGTGCCGGCGGCATAGCTGCGCTCTTTCTTCTGCTGAGCATTGGCGTAGGCGCTCAGGAACGCCGGCGTGTCCATCAGCTTTTGCAGCGTAGCTCTATCAGGCGCCTTGCCCAACAGCGTGCCATTGGACCGCAGCGAGACATACCAGACGCCCGCTTTGTTCTGGCGAGTGTTAAGCCCTTTGAGCTTCACGGTTGGCAAGCCTCAATGCTCCCATGCCCTGGCGTTTCGCCGGGGCGGGATTGTCTAGGGACAGCAGCCATTCGTCCAGCCGGACCCGAAGGTATCTTTTACCTGCGTTTGAGCTGGTGATAACTACGGGGACAACCGGACAATGAGCGGAGAACGTCTCAACCGAGATCCCGCAATACGCCGCGGCAAGTTGCTGGTTCATGGCGGCCGGCCAGTCGGGCAGGGAGGCTGCGGGGAGCTTAGCCATCAGCGCCTCCTTGACGGCCGTTGCGACCAGGATCAATCATCGGCAGATGAAACCCCGTGATCGCCTGAAACTCAGCATGGACACCCTGCGCAAGTACGAAGCCGGCGGCGTGGCCAGCTTGGAGAACTTGACGCTCATCCGTGACGAGATGGTGCACGTCGAGACGATCGGCATGGCTCATACCGAACTTGCCGTCGATGCTGCTCAGATCATCGCCAAATGGCAGGGATACGTGAACCGGCTTAAGCTGGGGCTGCATTAGATATCCTCCATCTTGTTCGCCAGATCGAGCAAGACGTCTCCAGTTCTTCAGCCTGTTCAATCCTCCCATTTGCTTCGCAATCTTATCATGCGAACTGCCGATGGCGACAGATCATGGCGAGCGGCAAGTGCCGCAGAGGTCTCATTGCTTTCGCGGATGAAGTCGTCACGAAAGTTCTTTAACATCTCGGAAGCACCATTTTTTGCTTTGTCATGTATGGCTTTGAGTTGCCGTTTATGAATGCGGTCGGGATGTTCGCCGTGTAGGACGGAACGCTTACCAAGAGCCATGACCATCCCCCATCTGAGACAGCGCCAGTATTGCAAGACCATGTGGGGAGGTCATGAGCGGGGCTCCGATAGAGCGCGTTCAAACAGAAGGCGCGGGATCAAGTCGGTTTTGTCCTTGCGTGGTCGGCTTGGGACGGACCAGGAGCGACCGGGCGTTTCCGCAACAACTTGCCAGCCAGCAGCTGCAAGCGATGTTCCCGGCTCATCCTTGCGAATGTAAGTGCCGACGCGGCGATAGCCCAAGGCGAACGCAGCGCGGGCAACAGCCCCATAGAGGAACGAACAGGCGTTGGGTGTGCCATCCGAGCAAAGCCGGGTTACTTCCAAGGTATCGCCATCGTCTCGGTGGCGCGACACTGGACGCCCAACTATAGCCACGGCGACTAGAGCGCCTTCAAGAGCGGCTCCGATTGAAAACTTATGCCCGACGACAGGCTGGTGGTGGCGATGGTGGCGGGCAACGAACTCGTTTGCGCCTTCAAGGTCCATCGGGACAGCGGCAAGCTTGCTCATGGCTTGGCTCCCTGTTGGAGGGTGGCTCGGGCGATCTCTGCTCCGCGAGTAGGCCAAGGCCCGAATGTAGTGTTTGACGTGTCTTGCGCGATCTTCTCCAGCGCCTCGGCATACGCCCGGTTTTTGGCCTCTGCGGCTTGGACATAAGCGCGCACAGGTTCAGCGCCATTCCAGTTTCCCGGCTCGCCTTTGCCGCCGCTGATGACCTGATAAATCTCGTAGATCGTGCTGTTGGCCGTCCGGGCTTCTGAGGCGTGAGCTTGAGCTTCAAGCTTTAGCCGCTCTACAAGGGCCTCTGCGGCTTGGAGACGGTCCTCTAGGTCTATCCAGTCCTCATCCGTCTTGAGGATCAATCCTAGCCCTATGGACCAGTCTTTCCAGCCGCCTTCATCGTGATCGTACTGGCGGCAATAGAACTCACCGTTCTCATCACGCAACGGGATTGTGTAGCTATCGAATGGCCCGCCATAGGTTGGCTCGCCGTCAATCCACATGAAGAAACGCCTACCAGTTATCGGGCAAAAATCAGGACACCACGGTTCATCCGAAGCTTCCCGCAGCTTATCCTCCCCCATTGCTTCTAGCGCAGGGATGGGGCGGGAGGCGGCTAGATATGCTATGATTGTCTTTGTAACCAGATCAGCCCCTGAATATGTGCCGTTGAACTCGTCCTCGAACACAACTATTGCGGCTTTCAGCCCGTTGGAATTTGGCTCCACGCTCATCTCTGGCTACCTTCTGGCTGGGCGGCGATGGCGCGGTCAGTTCCACGCTTGCGGATGGCAGTGGCTATCTCGACAGACTGGTGATGAACGGCTCGGCCAATATCAGTAGCCTGAGCAAGCGCGTGATCGTTCCATACATACTCGTCTGCAAGAGCAGCACATGCCTCGCGCTCCTCTGCCTTCGCAGCCATTATGGCGCCAGCGATGCATTCGCGAGCCTCATCTTTCTCGCTATCGGAAAGTTCGTCAGCCCAGAAAGCGTCTATCCATTTCATGACTGGATCGGCGGCGTCCCAAGCCTCTTGGCTGATATCGTCCGGTTTAGCGCTCATGGCGTCTCGCTCCCATGTGTGGAGGAAATGGATGGGGTTGCCGAACGCCAGATGTCACCGGGAACAATCCGGTGCTTAGGCCAGCACTGTTCGCAGTAGAGTTTTTCGCTTGCGTTGTTGCCATCAACGTCGAGCAAGACGGCGTCTAGAAGGTCGATGTGGGTTGGCCTTTTGCAGTCGTCGCACTTGCTCATGGTGTCTCGCTCCTATTAGTGCTGAGAGCGGCGGTGAGGGCTTGGCGGATGTAGCCCCTGACTTCGGGTTCGTCCCAATCCGACCACTCGCAGGCCGCTACGAACGCCTCGTAAGCCCGTTCCACCATCTCATCGCTAACCGCTTCGGGCTTCGGGGATGGTGGGGTGGTGAGGATAGAGCGAATACCGTCCGCCATGCGCCCACAGTCCTTGCCCAGAGCATAGGTCTGCTCAAGATCGTAATCGGCTGGATTGCGCAGGCGCTTTTCTATCTCTCGCAAGCGAACTTCCGCATCGCGTAAAGCATCCACCATGGGGATCGCCACCGTCTCTGCTATCGGCTCTGGCGCGGCAAGGCAGGACAGAATGCGGGCGTTGAAGTCGGTCTGAGCTGCGGCTTTGGCTTCGTCTTTAGTCTCGCCTACTCGTTTTCCCGCGGTTTCATCCGGTGCTCGATAATATGCGCTGCCTTGAATTTCCCACACAGCCCATTGCCCAACAGGGCTTTCAGCGTATTCAGTGTAGTGTCCACGCGGACCATCGACCCATTCCAGCGCCTTCACCTCTCCCTGAATTGGAGAGCGCAGACCCAAGTCTTTGAGCAGAAAATCGCGTTCGGCCTGCTTCTCCACATCGAAAGCAACCATCACCCAATGAAGGCCAGGGCCATGCCACTCGCTTTCCTTGTGCTCGATGCGCAGCGGGATGGCGGTTCGCTCAGCATATTCGCCGCGCCAATTCGTGTAACCAAACACCAGCAGATCATCACTGACCGCCTCTATGCTGTTCATGGGGTTTCCTTCGCGATCAGGGCTGCGAGAAGTGCATGGAGGATGGCAAGCGGGAGAGTGGCTGCGTAGAAGCACTCTCCGGTGTACTTTGGCCACCGATATCCAAGCGCGTCTGGTTTGGATTTGGTGGGTGACTGCAGTTGAACGCGCCATCCCTCGGGAGATTTACGCGCCGTCAGATGATTGCCGTAGACGCTAATGCGCCACTTTGGGAGGTACTGGTCCACTAGGTAAAGGGCGACATCTGCCGAGCCAGTTACCTCGGCTATCCCAAGCCATCTATCTGCTACAATAGTGACCCCGAAATCGTTCTTTGTGCCGAACTGTTCGGACAAAGCCTGGTCCAACTCCCGATCCGGTCCCGTCGCACTCCGAACCCGTTCCAGCAGCCCTCGTAGCGCATCAACTGATAAAGGGGTGGGGGTCAACGTTGGGGTCATGGCGCACCAACCATTCCAATGAAGACCAAGGCGAACAGTGGTGCGGTCGATAGGACGAGTACGCCGAACACGTTGTCGCCTTGAGCCAGCCAAAGGGATGCTCGAGTGATGATCATATTCATAGCGTCACCTGCTTGTGCTTCGGTGCCGGTTTTTCGGCTGCCAAGATGCGCTGAACAGTGCGGCGATGCATGCCGGTGCGGCGAGCAGTTTCGCTGACGTTACGCCCGCTGGCACGAAAGGCGGCTCGAACGTAGAGCCGAGATACATCGTGAGCGCTGAGGTTGAACTCGGTGCAAGCGGTGAGCAGCTGCTCGGCTGCCGTGGGTGGGAGGAAGGGCTTGTTCATGCCACCTGTTCCTTCTGCTTGGGCATAGCGCCGGTTTTGAGAAATCTGTGCGTCTCAAACTGCGTCATCGGCCCTGTTATCGTGGGCAATGGCTGGAGAGGCTTGGTTGCGTAGATGAAGCGGCCTTGAGGCAGGGCGAACAGGGCGAGGCCGGAGCCGATTTGGTGAATGATCATTCGGCGGCCTGCATGGTTTGCCCGTACCAAACCGCATCGGAGTACATGGGCGGCACAACACCAGCTGCGCACATCACACGGCGGCGAAGGTCGGTACTATCAATCCACGTCCCGCAGCGCTGATAAGCGACCATCAGGTCAAGCTCGGCTGCGCGGTTCAGAGGATAGAGGCGGTCGAGCAAAGCCTCGTCGCGGTAGTCATCCAAAGCGGAATGCTCAGCCAGCTCATCCTGAGCGGCTTCGATTGATCCCAGCCGGTTAGCAGCACTGGCGAGCAATGAACCAAATGCATTGGAGTAGCTGTAGCCCGATGCAAAGGCTGGCTTGCCTTCCACCAGATTGACCGCAGCATCTTCATCGCGGTTCGCGTCGGCGCAGTGGAACCCGAGTTCACGCTGCACAGACTGCACTTCGCGGAGTGCGTCACAATGGCTTGGGTTGGTTGGGTCGAAGGACATTTTCTGCCTCAGAGGGGTTCGCTTGCTGAGACTGAATGTAGCATGTCTTGTTACACTGTCAACAGTGTGTAACAATAAATGCGACATGTGGAAAACGTCGCATTTGACGAATCAAAAGACTCGACTCTTCGTTCTGCCGGAGTCTTAATAAGAACAGAACGGGAACAACACGGACCTGCCCCATGTGCGACCAGATCGATGTTGTGCTCCATGTGCGATGCGCAGGATGCACGAAGCTATATCAGCAGTCAGTTGCACTGCCGGCCGGTCATGGCGCACCGTCGGATGGTGATGAGCTGATGGAGTACCCTGAAATTCGGGCAATGGCGTTCAAGTGCCCTAAGTGCGAAGCGCCTTACGCAGAGATTGTGGCGTTCAAAGTCCGGGAGAGAAGAGCCGCTTAACCGGGCATCTTATACAGGACATCGCGTACTAGGGCCGCGACAGCTATCTCCATGCCATCGTCTTCCCAGTTGTCGTGCTCGATCACTATTGGCTTATGACGCGGATTTGTAGATCGAGGCCTGAACTCGATACGATCCTCAAAGAAGTGTACTTCTTTCACAGACAGCTCGCGAATATGTCCGCCGTCCCTGGTGCGCTGCACAACCACAATTAGGCCGTCTGTAAGGGGAGTTCTGCCGGCTATGTCGTCGTAGCGGACGCATAAAAGGCGAGCGCCTGGCATTATAGGCGTTGGCTTCAGATCGTTCATGCTGTCGCCGGAGACGATATAGAGTTCCTGCGTTGCGTCGGGGTATTTGTCGTCTGGCGGAACTGCAACCCAGTCAGCTTCCGACTGGTCGAACTCATCTACTTCACGCCATGCCCCAGCCTCGACCGTCGCTCTGACTACCGCGGCATTGAGTGGCCGTTTCGACTTGGTCACCTCTGCCGCCCCGGGTGCAATGTTCGTCGCGTCGAGCCACGGCAGGCGGTTTAGCATTAAATCCTCTGGAGTGACACCGAGCAGCGGCGCCAGTTCCTCGGCTCGATCCCTCTTGAGCTTCGCATGGTCATTGGCCAGGCGGTTGACAGTTGCGCGTGAAATTCCCAGCGCATCTGCCAGCCTTTCCTGCGAGCCAACAGACGAGTGCTTGATGAATGGGTCGAGCCAATTTGCCATGCGACATCTATCGATCATGGCGATTGTCGCATCTATGCCATAAAATGTTACACATGGCTTGACAGGTGCGAGTGAGTGTAGCAGATATTGTTACATGCAACTCGAAACCTACATCCGCGAAAACACCACCGTGACGGCTTTCGCCAAGCGACTTGGGAAGAGCCGTGCGCAGGTTCATCGGTACATCCGGGGTGAGAACCTCACCAAGTCAGTGATCGAAGAGATTTGCAAAGAGACTGGCGGGCAAGTTGCGCCATCAGACTTCTTCGGCTCTCCGCATGAGGTGGCTGCATGACCTGGCTCGCCGTCATCATCATTTCCGCACCCGTCCTTCTGCTCCTCGTTGCCGCAACAAAAAAGGGCGGCCACGAATGACCGCCCCTGTTTTCCTTCATGACCATTCGTCAAGGCGCAGCTCGCGCCGGGCAGTGCGCGTGGGTACCCGCCGCGCCTTGGCCAATGGCCACCATCCATTTCTGGCTCGTCATCACATCGCCGTCCAAAGCTTTGATGCCGTGCCATTCCATCGCTCTTCGTCCCTCGCTGGTGCCCCGGTCTCGATGACCAAACCACTAGCAAAGGACATCGAGCACCATGTCACCCAATTCAGAGCATTCGGTACCTGAGATGAGCGCCACAGCCGCCACCGAACTGGTTCGGAAAATGGTCTACGAAGAGACCAGGAACATCGGAGATACCCAGCTTGCCATGCAGGGCTTGGCCCGTCGCATTGGCATTGGGTTTTGGACCCTCGACCATCTGCGCAAGGGCAGGGCGAAAAGCTGCGATGCCACTCTGATGAGCCGCATCCGCGCCGCTTACGTCGACCTATGCGCTCGGCAAATCGAACATCTGCAAAACGAAATCGAAATCGAGAAGGCGGTCTCTAACGATGACACTTTGGCAGATCTGGAGCTGGAGATTGCGTCTCTGGCTAAGAAAATTCAGGCGCGGAGGGCGGCCCGATGAACGCTCTCGCGACCATGACAGATACTGACCGCCGGGCAGGACGGTCAGGGCAGGGGATCGGTGGGGAGGTAAATGTTCCCTCCCCCTCCTCACCGGTTACCTTTACGATGCCAGTCCCGCCGTCCGTGAACCAGATGTTCAAGAACGTCCGGGGCAAGGGCAGAGTTAAGAGTGAGGCATACGATCAGTGGCGGGCTGCAGCCGCTACCAGCCTCCGGCTCCAACATGTGCCCGCCATCCCGGGGCGAGTGGTCGCCGTCTTCGGTGTCGAGCGCGGTAGCCTCGCAGCTGACATCGATAATCGGATCAAGGCCATGCTGGACGCCATCGTCGCGGCCAAGATCATTCGTGACGATAACCAGGTAACAGCATTCGCGGCAGCTTGGCTGCCATCAGCGAACGGCTTGGCCCATGTCCAGATTTTCCCAGCCGATCGGCTTGGGATCGAGTTCCACCCGTCAAAAGATCGCGCCACGGGCGGGTGGTTTCCGGCGCTTTCAACAGATGGAGAGCCTGATGGCCCTATCGATTTCTGACCTTAAGCGGACCACGGCGATAACTCCGCCCCGCATCCTGATCTATGGCCCGCCAGGGATCGGCAAAACGACTCTGGCCGCAGAATTCCCTAATGCTGCATTCCTGCAGTTGGAGGATGGCACGCCTGGTGATGTGGAGCTGATGAGCTTTGGCAAGATCGAGAGCTTCGAAGCCTTCATGGAGGCCATGGGCGTGCTCTATACCGAAGACCACGACTTCCGAACCGTCGTGATCGACTCAGTCACAGAACTGGAGCGCCTCGTTTTCGCCGAAACCTGCCGACGCGGCGACGACAAGGGTAACGCCAAGGCCAACATCGAGGACTTTGGCTATGGCAAGGGTTACGTCTACGCCAAGCGCGTATGGCAAGAAGTTCTCGACGGCATCAACGCCCTGCGCCGGGATCGCAACATGACAACGATCATGATTGCTCACTCCAGCGTCGAGCGCTTCGATGATCCTGAGACGGTCTCTTATGACCGCTACGAGATCGACCTGCACAAGCATTCAGTCGGCGCAATCGAGCGCGAGATGGATTGCATCTTCCTCCTGAAATCACCCGTCAACGTGAAGAAGGAAGAGCAGGGCTTCAACAAAGAACGGGCCATCGCCGACGGTTCGTCCGTTGTCCTGGTGCACACCACTGGCCGGCCAGCGTTCGTGGCTAAGAACCGTTACTCCATGCCCGCCACTGTGCGGTTTGATCGCGGTCAGGGCTATGCAGCCCTCGCTCCATACTTCCCCGGTCACCAACAAGCCGCTCCAGCGGCGAAACAGAAGGCAGCATAACCATGGGCGTTGATCTCGTTCAGCAGTACGATACCGAGGCCGAAAGCAGCAGCTTCGACGATCTGCCAGCCGGCACATATGAGGCTCAGATCGTTGAGAACGATCGCGTGCCATTCTCCAAAAAAGAGGACAAGGGCGACTGCCTTACCCTATGCTGGCAAGTGACCAGCGGGCCCTACGAAAAGCGCTTGTTCTGGCAACGCCTCGCGTTGTGGTTCCAAGGTTCTGAGAAGACGCCGGGCCAGACGGTGCAAATTGCCAATCAGCAGTTCGCGGCAGTTCGCAAGGCTACTGGTCAGAACATCGTCAACAATGCCGATGAGCTGATGTTCATTCCATGCTCGGTCACGTATGGCCCGCAGAAGAACAATCCAGAATACTCCGAGGTCAAGAAGGTGATGCCGCTCGGTGGTAATGTTCGCCAGATCGGAAGCGCCGCCCCAGTTCAAGGGAATGCTCAACAGGCGAGGGCGTCAACCCATGCACCTGCCAACCAAGGCACCCGTGCTCCGTGGCCCCGGCCCGCAGCTTAGCGTAGCAGCCGGGGTGGGATCCAGTTTGGCGACTTAGGCCCACCCCGACACCCCAACAGCAATAGACCAATCCGTCACTCTCAGGAGCATGGACGATGCCCGATACCGCTTTGCGCGGCAATAGCCGCAACCGCCACCCCGTCGATCAGCTGGCTGATGTTCGGCAGCAGATCAAAGACCTGCAGGCGCAGGAATCCGACCTCAAGGCCCTAATCAGTATGGAGATGGGCTCCAGCGACAGCCTGGGCGGCGATGAGTTCATCTGCCGACAGAAAATTCAGGAGCGCAAAGGCGGCCTTGACGAAGCAAAGTTGAAAGCTGCGGGGATCAAGGTCGACTTGTACCGCAAGCCTCCCAGTGTTGCGCATGTCCTATTGGTTGAACGCCGCGCCGCCGAGGCCGCGTAATGGTCGCCCTCACTCTCCCACACCCAACCGTTGACGCGATCGATGCTCACTATGCGGCGAACCAACGGCCCGATTACCCGGTCCGCTTGACCGCTCGCCTCCTGTCAGGCTGCGAGCGCGCCGGTTGGTACGCCTTCCGGTGGGCCCATGAACCGAAAACCTTCGCTCCACACCACGCGAGAGCTAACATCGCCCGAACGGCGACAATGGATGAGTTGGCGTCATGCCTGTCCGATATCGGCGTGCAGGTCCAACGGGTCGATCCAAAGACGTTCATGACCCGCGACTTGACCGCCCTAGACGGCCACTACCGTCAGAAGATAGCCGCCACGGCCACGGGCTTATTGGAAGCGCCGAAAACGGAGCACCTTCTCTATCTCGACCAGCAGCCGGCCAAAGTCGTGGCGCAGATCAAGAAGCACGGTCTAGCAATCGGCAAGCCAGATCGCATCGCGCCGATCCAGATCGGTATGCATCTGCTGTCGCTCAGCCGGACATTCTACCTGGTCAAGAACAAGGACACGGATGAGCTCTGGTCGGAACGGATCGAGTATGACGCGGCACACTCTGCCGCCTTGCTGGCCAAGGGTGAGAGGGTCCGCGATTACACCAATCCGCCCGCTCGCATCAGCGATGATCCGTCCTATTTCCAGTGCTCCGGTTGCGCGGCTCTAGCGCAGTGCCACCAAAACCAGTTCGCCAAGCGGAACTGCCGTACCTGCTTGCATTCCACTCCCATCACCGATGGCTGGCATTGCGCCCGCCATGACCATGTCCTGTCCATCGATGACCAACAGATGGGTTGTCCCAACCATCTCTACTTGCCCGGCTTAGTACCTGGCACGCCCGACGATGCCGACGAAACTGCAGAGACCGTGACGTACGTTTTGCCAAATGGTCGGCTGTGGATTGATGGCGAGGGGATGGCGGCATGAAGAACCGTCTCTCCGACCTCAACAATCACCTGTTCGCTCAACTTGAGCGATTGGCTGACGAAGACCTCACCCCAGAACAGATCGATCAGGAAGCGAAGCGTGGTGAAGCCATCGTCGCGGTAGCAGATCAGGTCATCCGCAATGCCGCCCTTCAGATCAGGGCTGCAGAACTGGCTGCCGAGTATGGGTCCAACCCCGAGCCATACCTGCCTCAAATCGAAGGGAAGGCATCATGAAGCCAAGAGCAATCCCGTACTCGGCGATTGAAATGCAGTGGCTTGAGACCAACCGCATGATGGTCATCAGCGACTACCATGCCGCGTTTTTCGCCCAGTTTGCACGAACTGATGTTTCAGCGGCAAACCTGCATGGACTTCGCAAGCGTAAGGGATGGAAGGTTGGCCGCACACCAGGCCGCACGGCTGGTCGCCACTTGAAATACTCCAAAACCGAAATCGCATGGCTGCGTGACAATGCGACCTTGGTCATCAGCGATTATCATTCTGCGTTCTGTGCAGAGTTCAGCCGCCAAGACGTTACGGCGCAGCAGTTGAATGGACTGCGCAAACGACAAGGCTGGAAAACTGGCCGCACCGGCCACTTCGGAAAGGGGCATGTGTCCCACAACAAGGGCAAGAAGATGCCCTTCAACCCGAATACGGCGGCGACCCAGTTCAAGAAGGGTCAGGTATCGCCCACCTATCGCGGTCCGGGGCATGAGTCCGTTGATGAGCATGGTTACGTCTGGATAGTCACAGACCGGCGCAACCCATGGACCGGGGCATCAACATGGCGCGTCCACAAGCACCGGTGGCTTTGGGAACAGGCGAACGGACCTGTGCCGGTAGGCATGGTGCTCAAATGCCTAGGCGACAAGCAAAATACCGACCCATCCAATTGGGAATTGGTGCCGCAAGGTTTGTTGCCTCGCCTCAATGGCAAGTCAGGCCGCCAATACGACAAAGCACCTGCCGAGCTGAAGCCCGCCATCATGGCTGTGGCAAAGATTGAGCATCATGTCCGCCAAAAGCGGAGGACAGAGGCATGACCAGCTACTCCGATCTCCTAGACCGAAAACGAGTTTCGTTCACGCCCCGTGGCTTTGACGAGATTCCACCGCTCCACTCCGACCTATTCCCCCATCAGCGAGCCGTAACCGAGTTCGCCTTGCGAGCAGGCGCCGCCGCCATGTTCCTCGACACCGGCCTGGGCAAATCCTTTTCCGCACTGGAATGGGGCAGGGTTGTTGTCGAAAAGACTGGCAAGCCAGTGATCATGCTCGCGCCTCTAGCCGTGGGTCCGCAGCACCAGCGTGAGGCTGCCCGGTTCGGCATCGACGCACTCTATGTCCGCGACGGGTCCGAAATAACTACCCCTCGCATCTACATCACCAACTATGAGCGGATCGACAACTTCGTCGTTAGCCAGTTCGCGGGCGTCATCCTTGATGAGAGTTCGGTACTAAAGTCCTTCTCTGGCCAGACCACTAAGAAGCTAATCCATGAGTTCCGCAACACTCCATATCGGCTCTGTTGCACTGCAACGCCAGCACCCAACGACCACACAGAGCTAGGCACCCATGCCGAGTTCCTGGGCGTCATGCGCCGCGATGAGATGCTGCCCCGGTGGTTCATCAATGACACGGCAAACACCGGTACGTGGCGGATCAAGGGACATGCAGCGGGTGACTTCTGGAGGTGGGTCGCTAGTTGGGCGCGCTGTGTTTCGCTCCCATCAGATCTCGGCTTCGATGATGGCGGATATGCCCTGCCGCCGATCACCGTAACGGAGCACATGGTCAGGGCAGACCGGACCATCGATGCGGGGGCGGAAGAGCGTGGCAAGCTGATCGGTCAGCAACGACTGTTCCGCATGCCGGATACAAGCGCGACTAGCATCCACAAAGAGAAGCGCCTCACTATCGATGATCGGGCCGATCTGGTTGCCGAATGCATCGACAGTGATCCGGAACAGTCGTGGGTAGTTTGGTGCGATACAGACTACGAGGCCGACGAGATCCTAAAGCGGGTCGATGGCGCGGAGGAAGTCCGCGGGTCGATGCTCCTCGCCACAAAGGAAGCCCGGCTCGATGCATTCAGCCGGGGCGATCTTCGCGTCCTAGTCACCAAGCCAACGATCGCCGGCTATGGCCTCAACTGGCAGCACTGCAGCCGAATGGCTTTTGCTGGTCTCTCATTCTCATACGAGAACTACTATCAGGCCGTCCGTCGGTGCTGGCGCTTTGGTCAAACCTCACCAGTCGAGGTCCACATCGCCATGGCCGATACCGAGGCAGCCATCAAACGAGTGATCGACCGCAAGGCCGATGATCACGGCGCCATGAAGCGCGAGATGGCCAACGCCATGCGGCTCGCCGTCAACGCTGAGCGAGCCAAGGCGGCATACGTCCCCACCCGAAATGTTGAAATCCCCAGCTGGATGAAGGCGGCATCATGAAAACCGTATTGGACCAAATTCAAGGCGACAACTTCGTTGCCATTCACGGCGACTGCGTCGAAGCGACCAAGGAGCTGCCTACCGAAAGTGTCGGGTTTTCCATCTTCTCCCCTCCATTCTCTCACCTGTTTATCTACAGCGACAGCGAACGGGACATGGGTAATGCGGCCAATGACCAGGAATTCCTAGATCACTACCGCTTCCTTGTCCGCGAGCTCTATCGGGTCACTAAACCCGGTCGGCTTTGCGCGGTCCATTGCAGTGATCTGCCCAAGACCAAGGCCATGACTGGCACTGTTGGTCTATACGACCTGCCCGGCGAGATAAGAGCCGTGCATGAGGCGGAGGGCTGGACCTACCATAGCAGGGTGACGATCTGGAAAGACCCGGTTGTCGAGATGACCCGGACCAAGGCGATCGGTCTGCTGCACAAGCAACTGCTCAAAGACTCAACCCGTAGCAGGGTCGGCATGCCCGATTATGTACTGGTGTTCCGTAAGACGCCTGGTGATGAGAAGTCGGCCGATCCCGTTGGCCATGATCGCTCAGAGTTCCCAGTGAACCTTTGGCAGAAGTGGGCCAGCCCAGTGTGGATGGATATTGATCAAACCGACGTTTTGAACGTCCGTATCGCCCGCGATGACAAAGATGAAAAGCACCTTTGCCCACTCCAGCTTGATCTAATCGAGCGAGCCATAAGGCTCTGGTCGAACCCTGGGGATGTGGTGTTGAGCCCATTCCTCGGGGTCGGCTCAGAGGGATACGTGGCGTTGAAGGCAGGCCGGAAGTTCGTCGGCATTGAATTGAAGCGCCAGTATTTCGACCAAGCATGCCGGAATTTGGCCGAGTCCGCATCGATCGGTGCCAACGACCTGTTCCGCGAGATGACGCCGGAGGTCGCGGCCGAATGACCACGATCGATCAATTCCCCAACCTAACCTCCACCCTCTTCGACAGCATCCGGATTACGCCACGGCTCAGCGCCAAGCTGATGGGCGACACGATGTGCCAAACGGCTGGCATGGACCCGGACGTTGTGCGTAAGCAGCAATATCGCGGCCCCGTTGGAAACCGGGACGTAGAGGCCATGCGGGTCAAGATCGCGGCTCGGATGGTGGCAAGCGGCCTCTTGATAGCGGACATATTAAGCTGGTTCGACGGTTTCTCGGCTGAAACCATCTATCGTTGGGCTCGCTCCGCCAAGCACCGGGAGGACGCCGATGCTTAGCCTCCGTCCTTATCAGCGTGAAAGCTTGAATTCTCTATATCATTACTGGTCCAACGGCGGCGGCAATGGCCTCCTGGTCCTGCCGACTGGCGCGGGTAAATCTCTGGTCCTTGCCTCATTGGTGAAAGAACTACTTGAGCAGTTCCCAATGTTCCGCATCGCCGTGGTTACCCACAGCCGCGAGTTAATCGTCCAGAACTTTGGCGAGATCCTCCGGATTTGGCCTGCTGCTCCGGCTGGCATTTACAGTGCTGGAGTAGGGCGCAGGGATGCAAGGGCGAAGGTTCTGTTCTGTGGCGTCCAATCCGTGTTCGCTAAAACAGACGTGGTCGGGCCATTCGACCTCCTGATCGTGGATGAAGCGCACCTTATTCCGCGGAACGCCGCAACAATGTATGGCCGGTTCATCCGAGATCTGCTCGCCATGACACCCGACATGCGGATCGTGGGGCTTACCGCTACGCCATACCGGCTCGACAGCGGGCGCCTCGATGAGGGCGAAGGCTCCATGTTTGACGACATCGTCTATGAGGCACCGGTCACCGACTTGATCGACCAGGGGTACCTCTCCCCCTTGATTAGCAGAGCTGGAGCTAGCCAGATCGACACCAGCCAGGTTCACACCCGCGCCGGCGACTTTATCCAGTCTGAGTTGGAAACGGCCGCCATGAAAGTGGTGAAGGAAGCCGTGGCGGAGCTAGTGAGTTTTGGCCAAGACCGGCGCGCCTGGCTGGCGTTCTGTTCTGGTGTTGCGCATTCGGAGGCAGTCGCGGCCGAGATCAGGAGCCACGGGATCGAAGCCCAGTCGGTAGACGGATCGATGGATAAGGGGACCAGAGATGGCCTGATCAGCAGGTTCCGCAATGGCTCGATCCGATGCCTCACAAGCGTCAATGTCCTTTCGATCGGCTTTAACGTCCCTCACGTCGACCTCGTAGCGCTGATGCGGCCGACGAAGAGCACTGGGCTATATGTCCAGCAAGTCGGCCGTGGATTTCGTACCGCGCCGGGCAAGGAAAATGCCCTGATCCTCGACTATGCCGGGGTTGTTCGCCGCCATGGCCCGGTGGATGCAGTCATTGGCGAGAACGCCGGCGGCGGTAAAGGCAAGAAGTCGGATGGAGAGGCGGAGATCAGGGCAAAGGAGTGCCCTGAGTGCCAAACTCTCGCAGCGCTAAACCAGCGCGAGTGCAAAGTATGCGGCCATGAGTGGAAGGTGGAGGAAAAGCCCAAGCACGACGCCCATGCTGATGACGCAACGCCTGTTCTCAGCACTGAACGCGTCGCGCCCAAGATGCTGCCGGTTGTAGAGTGGGATTTCCGCAGGTGGGCAAAGGCGGGGTCTCCGGACTCAGTTCGGGTCACCTTCTATGCCGGTGTCCAATCGTTCCATGAGTGGTTGGCGTTCGAGCTTCCGGGTCGCGGCCGTGAACGCGCTTGCTCCTGGTGGGCGCAGCATGGCGGGGCAACTCCATTCCCCAAGACAATCGATGAGGCTTTAGATCGCAAAGCAGAACTCAGCATGCCCGCCACAATCTCGGTGAAACCCGCTGGCAAGTTCTTCGAGATAACGCATCGGCAGTTCGCACAAAGGGAGAAGGCCGTTGCCTAACCCCTTCATCAGCCAATCCGAACGCGACATTCGCCAAGCCGTTGTGCAACGCGCCCGCCAGCTATGGCCCGACGCTCGGATAATCCACGAGCTCAATGTCGAGCATGGGCAATGCAGGGCGGATGTTGCGGCTGTCACGTCCGATACCATTGTGCTTTTCGAGATCAAGTCGGAGCGGGATACTCTCAGCCGACTATCGAACCAGCTCCGCCATTTTCAACCTGTTTGCCACGGCATCATCGTTGCTGCTCACGAACGGTGGTGCAGCGGCAGCAAGTATCCTAACTGCGACATCGATCCAATCCTGCGCCACGCCCGCTGCGGTGACCTGTGGCGCTATCCTGAGCCAGAGGCGAAATGGGGCATCCGGGCTTGGCGCGAGCCAATCACTACTTGCCGACCATGGCCTCATCGTATGCTACGCCTACTCTGGACTGAAGAACTTCAAGCACTGGCTTCGTTGCGTGGCCTGAAAGCCAAACGGACGGCTGGATACAAACTCGCAGATGAGTTGGCCCTACTGCTGACGGGTCAGCAGGTCGAGAAGGCTGTTTGCAGCGCGTTGAGAGCCAGGCCATTCGCAGAGGCGGATGATCCCATTTTGGACGCCTCCCATGCAGCATGACCGTCACTCCGACCGCGTCTGCGGCGTCTGTGCCAGGCCGGCCATTGGCATTGGTGTCGCACCTTCAAATGCCCGCCGCCTGCAGGACCTGATCTGGCTCTGCAATGACCCTGAATGTATCGAGATAGGGAACAAAACCATGGGGCTGAAACAACTCGAATTCTCTCGTCTCGACAGCCTTGCCACAATGGAAGCTGGCAGCGATGTGGAGCGTTATTGCGATGAGATCGGAAAGACCGACCTTCGCGAATTCACGCAGCAAGAATGGGACAACCTCTGCCGCCGCTTCGTGGCTGGCTACCGTGACGCGCTGCAGACGAAGCTCCGCGACGAGGCCCCGTTCTGATGGACACGGTCACAACTAACAACGCCAGGGTCGCGATAGATCTAGCATCGGCTGGATTTTCCGTATTCCCCTGTCATGCTGGTGGATCCAGTGCCAAAAGGCCGATGCCGAACGTGTTCTGGCGATCAGCTTCGACATCGGATCGGGTTAAAGTGACGGGGTGGTGGCGCAAGTGGCCTGATGCGGCTGTCGGCCTTGATCTGTCCAAATCGGGCCTCCTGGTCATCGACGCCGATCGGCATGGCGCGGACCATGACGGCGTCGCGGCGATTGCCGAGCTAATGCATGAGCACGGTTTCGATCCCAATCCTGTCCCGACGGTCGCCACTCCCAACCAGGGCACACACTTCTACTTTCGCCAGCCCGACGGAGACCCGCTCGGCAATGGCCGTGGCTCACTGCCTGCAGGAATCGATGTCCGTGGCGCCGGCGGATATGTCATTGCGCCAGGCACTGTCATGGAGGATGGCAGAGCGTATGAGGCGTTCGGCTTGGTCAAGGATGCGCCAGTCCTGCCGGAGTGGTTGCGCGACGTGATAACCGGGCCGAAGCACCAGGTCGTTGTTTCGCCCACCATCACGCGCACCATCCCATCCGACAGCCGCATTGCCTCTTACCTCGACCGCGCCCTGGCCGAGGAGCTCGACAACGTCCGCTATGCGCCAAAGGGTCAGCGAAACCACCAGCTGAACGTCTCGTCCATGAAGCTTGGCCAAATGGTCGGGGCAGGGTGGTTGAACGAATTGGAGGCAACCACCCTGATCGAGGATGCGGCCGCTGGTTTGACCCAGGACGATGGCCCGGCCCAAACTAAGAAGACGATCCGATCCGGCATGGCGAAGGGGAAGTCAGAGCCAAGAGAATTGCCGGACGATGATTATCCCGTCGTCACCGCCGAGGACTTCGAAGCGTCAGAGCGGCTTAGACGGTCGTTCGACACAAAAACTCAGAGCACCAGCCCAAACGCCAGCCTTCCCGCATCTGTCAGCTCGGATGCAGACCCAGCCGACACCACCTCAACAGCCCCCCAATTCGACCTGCCCGACCAGTTTCTCCACCCGACCGGGATCGTTGGCGAGATTGCTGACTGGATCTGCGACTGGACAGCCGAGCCAATCCGGATACACGCCATAGGCGCGGCATTGGTTATCGTCGGGACGCTAATAGGGAGAAAAATTTACACTCGCCAGCGCCCTACGTCCGCAGCCCTCTACATCGGCGCGATAGCGCCATCAGGCATGGGCAAGCAGCACCCGCAGGATGCAATCAGGCTGGCACTGGATGAAGTGGTTGGGAACGGCACCCTTCATTGCGGGTGGAACGTCTCCCTCCCATCGCTGGTCATGGCGCTGCACACGAACGCGTCGAAGGTGATGGTGGCTGATGAGTTCGCCGACAAGCTGATTGGGCTCAGGAGTAAAAATGCGTCAACGAGTCAGGCAGCGATCTCAGAAGGATTGCGCAGTCTATGGGGCACGAATACGGGCACCTACTCGCCCGACGTGTCACTAGCTCGAGGCGATGCAAAGATCATGCGACCGCACCTATCGTTCTACGGCGCCTCGACGGTAAAAGATTTCACCAGGTCGTTGATCAGCAAGGACGTCACCAACGGGCTGTTCAACCGGTTCCTGATCTTGCCGCGGTATCAAGCCGTGGAACGAGGCGAGGATCGGCACGACATAATGTCATTGCCTCCCCATTTGAAGGACGCCCTGCAATGGCTCTCCGGTTGTTTAGCTCCTATGCAATTGACCATGGCGGCACGCGGGGATGGATATCCATCAGAGCCCATATTGGTCCCATTTTCACCTGATGCATCCGACCTGAACGACGCGAACCAAGCCCATCAGCGTGCTATGCTCCTGGCGAGTGAACAAGACGATGCCCTAATGCTATGGGGCCGGTTCGCAGAGCAGGTGAAACGGGTTGCGATGATTGTGGCTGTTGGCCGTTGCCCTGGTGATCCAGCGAGTATTCGGATTGAAGCCAGTGACATGGATTTCGCCACATCTCTCGTCACCTACTCGATTGAGCAGTTCATCGGTATGGTGCGCCGGGACATGGTGGAGAGCTGGGTGCAGGCTCAGCACAAATTAGTTTTAGGGATCGTCAGGGCTGCGGGGACGATCTCAAGGAACGAACTGGTCCGGAAAGTGGATGGGCGGATCCAGCGCAAGCCGCTCGATGACGTCATCGCCCAGTTAGTCGACGGGCAAAACATGGAAGCGTTGAAGGTAGAGCCTGGGCCGAAGGGTGGGCCATCTAAAACGGTGTTTAGGTGGGTGCAGGACTGAGTGAAACGTTCTGGCAAGTTAGGTATTGTTATGGTACATGAACGTGACCTGTTCCTGTTGACAAGGGCCCCTGGGCACTTCGAAAGATAGGCAGAGTAACAGGTCGCAAAAGGCTGCTTGTGGGAAACCGCAGAGCGGCCTTTTCTTTGTTAGTAGTAGTGCTTGGCCCCGTGCTGCCACAGGTCACGCTCACGGGTTATGCGGTCAGCGATAAGGGCATAGGATCTGGAATCATCGCGTTCCCATTTCCGTTGAATTGCCCAGGTGCAGTAATCAGCAACCTGAAGGCATGGGTCAGAGGCAGACGGCCAAAAAGAAGTTGCCCACTGGTGTCTTGGGACATGTTGCTGCACGACATCGTTGACCGACTTGGTGAATGCCTTTTGGGCCGCTTTAGTACCGATTGTGGCAGCCGTTATTAGTAGTTCGTCGTCCTTCTCGATGTGCGGCGCAAAGGCATGCTGGAAATGATAGAACCAGCCATATTTGTACATCGACGCCTCGCTTTCACGGACGCGTGGCATGGCCTTTGACTTCTCCATGATTGTTGCCTGGATCTTAAAGTCGTGCTTGCAGATCGTGGCAAATACAGCGTCACGGACCGACTGCGCGTCGGTTGTCGCGTGGAAATAGTGCCCAACTTTCTCTTTGCGCCAAATAAGATCGCGTCTTAGCTCGTGCAGAGCATGGGCGCAGTCGCAATCATCCATAGAGACGGTGCAGACGATGAAGTAACGGCTGATGTTGTCACCTCGGCGAAAGGTGAAGTCACCTGCTTCGTCAGCAAAGATGTATCGACGGGTCATGCAACGTGGATGAGGCACTTAACGCGCTCGGTCAACTGTCCCCGTACTTATCCACACTGTCCACAGGCCAGTTACGTCGGAAATATGCCCCGATGCAACCCAGTTACGTCGGGTCCGGCTTTGGCAAAAATGGACGATTTTGCACATTTCTGACCACGTTACGTCGGGTTACGTCGGGGTTACGTCGGGTGCGTTTTCCGACGTAACTGACGCCTTTTTATATAATAATAACAAAGATATAGAAGGGTATATATAGTTACGTCGGTTATATCGGTAGGGAGGGTATCATTGGGGCTATTTAGGGGTGGTCTCTATATACCCCTCCGACGTAACCGACGTAACCTCCCCAGCTTGAATTCACTCCCCCGATTCGTATTCTGATCCAGCCCTGACCCCACCCTGTTCGGCTCCCTGCCCATGGAGCCGATGATTGACCAAAGTAAACCTACGTGACCAATCCCGTTGGTACGTCGTCGGGACCAATCCGACCTGTGAAGAACGAGCACGAGCCAGCCTCTCCCGCGCCGGATATGGCCCATATGTCCCTGTTCGCCGCATCGAGAAGTTTAACGCCCGGAAGGGTGAGTGGGTGACCAGGGATCGGTCGCTGATGCCGGGGTACCTGTTCGTCCAAATGCCCTATGGCCCGCTAGATTTCTGGGCCCTGCGCCGCTGTGACGGGGTCAAGAAGGTGTTGGGAAAGTACAACGAAGACCATGACATCGTCCCAACCGCAATCCCATCTCGGCTGGTTGAACGCTTAATGGCTGCTCAGCTAAACATGGAGTTTGACGACACTCGCGAGGCTAAGAAACGCCGGGGTGAACGAGTGGTCAGCATTTACCAGCCAGGAGTGAAGATCAGCGTGACCAAGGGGCCATTCGCTAGCTTTGGTGCTGAGATCGACATGGTTCGCGCGAATGGAACGATTGCTGCTTTGATCGAGATATTCGGCCGCATGACGCCGGTAGAACTGACGCCGGATCAGGTGGAGTTGGCGGCTTAGGGTGTCCCCAATTTTGGGGAGACCCCTTAGCGGTTCAGATATTGTTCGATCTGTTCAAGACTGGCGCTGAAAGCGTGAGGATCGCCACCGAAAACGACGAAGTTTCTCTGCAAGTCAACTAGCATGTATCCGCCGAAGTCTATTGCCCTAGGGTCTCGACGTTTAGATTTTTGGAGCTCAAGGCCTTGGCGGATTGCCGCACGACGAGCCTTGTTCTCGCGAACCTTATCTGCGGTGTCCATCGGCATTTCGATGATGCTCATAACTATGCTCCAAGCTGTACTTGACGTGATGCTGGAAGCTATGCCATAACAATCGGGCCGAAGCAAGAGTTCGCACCTCTGGCAACGGCCCTAACCGAAAACCAGTCCCAAGGAGACAGGTCATGGCTAAGCGCCAGCATATACCCCTTTCCGCGATTCCGCGCGACCCCGCCGTTGCTGCATTTCTTGCCCGTGGTGAACGCGACAATGGCAATCAGTTCGCCGTCCCTGTTTATCCAAAACCTTCGCTGATCGGCGGAGAGGTGGTGCTGGCATGACCGCGTTGAAGGATCAGCCAGATCAAACCCGCCGATCCATGTTCCGTGGTCTGCCCTTAGCTGCAGTGGCGGCTGCAATTCCCTCGATGGCTGGCGACATACGCACCGCTAATGAACGTGTCGAGTTCCATATTGCGGAGTTGCAAAAGGCGCTCGCTGATTTGGCGATTGGACCACTGGAAGTTAGGCTCCAGTCCGATCAGGGCGCGGTGATCGATACCGTTGCTGGCGCGCCAATGAACAAGGGTGTGCCCCGTACTCTCTGGAGGGTTCAGGCATGAACGCACTTGTAGAAATCCATGATGGTGGCGCTTTCGCCAATAGCCGCGACGTTGCAATGAAGTTCGGGAAGCGGCACGATCATGTCGTGCGCGACATAGACGATCTGATCCGCCAAGACGTGCCGGGTTTCCGGCAGACCCAGTTCATTGAACCTCAGAACGGCCAATCATACCGCGCATTCGACATGAACCGGGATGCGTTCATGCTCCTGGCCATGGGCTTCACTGGGCCAAAAGCGCTGCGTTGGAAGCTCCGCTACATCGAAGCGTTCAATGCGATGGAAGATCGCCTACGGAACCACCCTGCATTGCCAGACGCATCGATCAGGGCCGAGCTGGAGCACCTGCGAGCAGAAATCGCATCACTCCGGCTCGCCCTGCCCAAGCCCCGATACGCTGATAAGCCCGATCGCCTAGTCCTGCGCTTCATTCGGTCTCGCGATATCATGCCGCGTGGTGTGTTGAGCCGAAAAGTCGATGGCCGTTTGTCACCCGACGAATTGGATGATGTTTGCGAGCGGCTGGAGGAAGAGGGCGAGATCGAGATTATCCGCCGCCCGAGCGATCCAGTCAGAGGTGGTCGCCCCGGCACTTGGTACGTGCCTGTTTGATTTCTCTTGACCGCAGGTTTCCGTTTCGCATTATGCCGTTAGCAAATCAGAGCCGTGAGCCCAGCTGGGCCGGCTCATTTTGCAGAGAATAGCTACTCTGCCGCAAGCCATAATCATGTTCAGAATAGCGAGGCGCACACCATGTCTAGCGCCGGCAAAACTTTAACACCCAAGCAGCGCGCGTTCGTTGACCAATACCTTATCGACCTGAACGGCACCGCTGCTGCTATTCGGGCCGGGTTTAGTGCCAAGAGCGCAAAGGCAAAAGCCTCTCAACTGTTGGCAATGGATCATGTTGCTGAAGCCATAGCGGCACGGCAGGTTGTGATTTCTAACCGTTTGCACGTCACCCAAGAACGCGTCGTCGCTGAACTGGCCAAGATTGGGTTCTCCGACATCCGCAAAGCCATCTCTTGGAAGCCATTCGTTACCGAAATGGACTTCGATGACGATACCGGTGAGCAACGCCTGTCCGTTACTAACCAGGTCCAAATTGTTGGCAGCGACGACATCGATGACGATACCGCGGCTGCAATCGCTGAGATCAGCCAGACCGACAAGGGCGGGCTCAAGATCAAGCTCCATGACAAGCGGGCTGCGCTAGTCGACTTGGGCAAGCACCTGGGCATGTTCGTGGACAAGGTCGAGCATTCCGGCAGCATGAACTTGGTTATATCGCCAGAGGATGCCGAACTGTGATCGATGCAACCAGTCCAACTAACGGCCAAGCAGAGGGAAGCTAACCGCTTACTCGCCGGTCCAGCCCGTAACGTCATGCTGCGTGGCGGGTCTCGATCGGGCAAAACGTTCGTATTGGTCAGGGCGCTGATCCAAAGAGCCATCAATGCCCCTGGTTCGCGTCATGTCATCTTCCGGTTTCGCTTCAACCACGCGAAAACATCGGTATGGTCAGACACCATACCGAAGGTCTTGAAGCTGTGCTTCCCCACTCTACGCGTCCGGTTCGATAAGACCGACTTCTATGTCGAGCTGCCAAACGGATCGCAGATTTGGATTGCCGGCCTGGACGACAAAGAGCGGGTCGAGAAGATCCTGGGGCAGGAGTATGCGACCCTTTATTTCAACGAAAGCAGCCAGATCCCATGGGGTTCAGTCGAGACGGCGATGTCGCGCTTGGCTCAACTGGTTGAACTGGATGTTTCAATTGCTGTCGCGACGGGCCGTCAGCACTTAGCTCTAAAAGCTTATTTCGACTGCAACCCTCCATCTAAGCTCCACTGGTCGTACCAATTATTCCGCGCCGGAGTGAAGCCCGGTACGAAAGAGGCGCTACCTAATCCCGGCGACTACGCTGAGATGAAGGTAAATCCCGGCGATAATGCCAAAAACCTGCCGGCTGAGTATTTCGACGTCTTGGCCAGCATGTCCGCTGCCAAGCGTCTGCGCTTTGAAGCCGGGGAATGGGCCAGCGAGGTCAATGGGGCGCTTTGGTCGTTGGAAGATCGTGTTGCTCCTGACGGCAAGATAATGCCGGGGATCGATGCGGCTCGTGTTGGTAAAGCTCCTGAGTTGCAGCGCATTGTTGTGGCGGTTGATCCGTCCGGCACCCGTGGTGACGGAGGCGGTGACGACATCGGCATTGTGGTTGTCGGCAGAGGTTTCGATGGCCACGGCTATGTCCTCGAGGACGGCACGTGCCAGATGTCTCCAGAGGGCTGGGGCAGGCGAGCCGTCGATCTTTACCACCGCCACAACGCAGACCGGATCGTTGCAGAACGGAACTTCGGCGGCGATATGGTCAGGTTTACCGTGGCGACCGCCGACAAGAAGGCCGCGTTTAAAGAGGTCGTGGCCAGCCGCGGCAAAGCCGTTCGAGCAGAGCCAGTGTCGGCACTTTATGAGCAGGGCAAGGTACACCACGTCGGCCACTTCGCCGACCTAGAAGACCAGATGTGCAACTTCACTGCGTCTGGCTATGTCGGGGATAATAGTCCCGATAGGGCCGACGCCCTGGTCTGGGCCCTAACTGAACTGCTCGTCGATGGCGAGCCGATCTACAACATCGATGCCATGGGATAACCAATGCCCTGCCAGACTTGCATGAAACTGCGCCGCAAGGCCGTAGAGGCGATCGGGCAGGGTGACGGGGTTGAAGTGACAAAGGTAGCGACACAAGCCGCTGGACACACGCTTAAGCAGATGATCAGCAGAATAAAGGGAGAGCGCCGTTGAATCCTCTCCGCCTGCTGGCAGACGGTCTGCTGAACGCTGTTTCTGGGTTGGGGACCGCTCGCGACAAGCGCATTGCCAGCACTTATTCGCTCAATATCCTGGACGATGCCGCCATCGCTGCGGCGTACCGTTCGAGCTGGCTGCCCCGTAAGATCGTGGACGTGCCAGCGCTCGATAGTTGCCGCGCCTGGCGAAACTGGCAGGCAAGCTCGGACGAGATCGAGAAGATCGAGGCCGAAGAAAAACGACTGAATGTTAAGGGCAAGGTTCTTCGCGCTCGTAAGCTGGCCCGCCTGCATGGCGGATCGGCCATCATGATCGGCGACGGCACGGATCGACCCGATTTGCCTTTAGCACCAGACAGCATGCGTGCGGGCAAGCTCAAGTACCTCACGGTGCTGAAGCGGCGAGAGCTGCAGTGCAGAGAGAACGAACTTGACGCTGCCAGCGAGTTCTTTGGCCGTCCGCACATGTACGTGCTGCGCGGCAAGAACGGCGTCGAGACGCTGATCCACCCATCGCGGCTTGTTCTGTTCTTTGGCGACGATAACCCAGACGATGATATCGTCTCGCCCACGATGCAAGGCTGGGGTGAGAGCGTGCTGCAGGCCATCTATGAGGCTATTCAGAACGCCGATAGCACCGCAGCGAACATCGCCAGCCTCATATTCGAAGGCAAGATCGACGTCATAAAGATCCCTGGCCTCTCCGAACTGCTCGCCACCGATGCAGGGGAGCAGCGGTTCCAGAAACGACTGCTTGCCGCATCTACGGCAAAGGGCAACCATGGCACGTTCGTCATGGATGGCGGGGAAGAGTACGACCAGAAGACAATGAGCTTCGGTGGCCTTACCGACATCCTCATGGCCTTCATGCAGATCGTGTCGGGCGCGGCTGATATCCCCGTGACCCGTTTGCTCGGCCAATCACCGGCCGGCATGAACGCCACGGGCGAAAGCGACATCCGCAACTATTACGACCGGATCGGCGCCACGCAGAACGTCGAGATGACGCCCGCCATGGCTCGCATGGATGAGTGTCTGATCCGCTCGGCATTAGGTTCAAGGCCGCCAGAGGTCCACTACATCTGGGCACCACTTTGGCAGATCACGAGCAGTGAACGGGCTGAGATTGGCGACAAGATCGCTGGGACGATTGAGAAGCTGAACAACACTGGCCTGTTCCCGCGTGAAGCCTTGCAGAAGGTCGCGGCCAACACGTTGGTCGAGCATTCGGTATTGCCTGGGCTGGAAGATGCTCTGGAAGAGTTCGGGACCGAGGTTCCGGAGGTCGATCTTGGTCAGGACGACATAGACGATCCGGCGTCCAATGTTGTGCCATTGCGTCGTGCTCAGCAAGATGCTGCGCCCCGCACGCTCTATGTGCAACGCAAGGTCAAGAACGCCGCCGACATCATTGCTTGGGCCAAGGGGCAGGGGTTCACAACCACCCTTGATGCCTCGGATTTGCACGTCACCATAGCGTATTCGAGAACACCAGTTGACTGGTTCAAAGTCGGGGAATCGTGGTCGCCAGAACTGAAGATCGGTGCTGGCGGACCACGTCAGATGGAGCAGTTCGGCGAAGCAACGGTATTGCTGTTCACCGCGTCTGAGCTTCGTTGGCGTCACAGCGAAATACGGGAGGCTGGCGCGTCATGGGATCATGACGAGTATCAGCCTCATATAACTGTGTCGTACGGGTTCGACGGCGATCTCAGCGCAGTGGAGCCGTACCAAGGCGAGATCATCCTTGGTCCGGAACTGTTTGCCGAAGTTGATGAGGATTGGAAATCGGGAGCGACTGAAAAATGACTACTGTCAATAGCGCATCGGACGATCGCACCGCCAACAACGCTGTGCGCCATAAGTACCGTGTCCTGTCCGATGTTGAAAAGGCTCAGATGGTCGCTATCAAGGACAAAGGCGCTGAGCTACTGGACTTAATTGAAGGTCTCGGCGGCAGCCGTGAGCTGAGTATCGCCAAGACCAAGACCGAAGAAGCGGTGATGTGGGCTGTGAAGCACATCACTGCATAGGCTTATCCTTGCTGCGCGTAGACCAGCAGTTTCCAGCGGATATCCCCTTGAGCGATACCGTGTTGCTTATGGTTTTGGGATGGAAGCTGGACGCCTTTATTTGAAGCGATTTCGTCGCCGCATCCTGCACAGCGGTAAATGCCGGCGTGCGGCGGTGTCTGCCCGGGTTTGTATTCTTTCTCGAATGCGTCTAGGCCGGTCCCAGCCTTCACAACCAATTTTTCGTCCTTGTAGATCGCCACTGGTGTCCTCCCGTTGGCAGGCCAGCGAATGTGCTGGGCAGGGCGAATTTAATACAAACTATTGCGGCTGTAACCTGCCTCAAGTGCCGAGGAATGGAAGAGGAATTTATGACCTCCTACTCTCTCGCCAAGTTGGCAAAGAAGCCCAAGGGCACCGTTGTTGATCTGCCCGCCATCCAGGAGAGCATCGGCTCCGTCCAGTCCTTCCTGAAGGCTGAACGGGAAATGCTGCGGAGCATGCAGCAGCATGTTCGGGAAGTAATCCTGCCGCAAGCCGAGGCAGAGATGGCACGGAACAGGTCACGCCTGACCCATGACATCGGCGAAGACACCACTTCGTTCTTCGCCACATACGCTCGTCAATTGGCTGGCGTGGCAAACGGTATCGTGCAGCGCGTCCTCTCCATAGAGGCCAAGCGGCATACGACGCAATTCCGCCAAGCTGCGAAGCGAGCATTGGGCATCGATCTATCGGCTGTAGTCCGAGATGAAGACCTCGCCGGCTACCTCCGCACCGCATCGACCCGGGCGGCCGGTTTGATCACCGGCTTGGCAGACGAGACGGTCAAGCGGATAGCAAACAGCATAACAACCGCCATCATCAATGGTGTGCCGGTGAAAACGCTGCGGAAGACGTTGGTCGATGACTTCGGCATATCGGACCGCCGCGCACAGCTAATCGCCCGTGACCAAGTGGCAAAGCTGAACTCCGACCTGAACCGCGAGCGGCAAGTCCAAGCGGGCGTGACGGAATACAAGTGGCTGACCAGCCATGACGAGCGGGTCAGATCACGGCATAGGGCCCTTGAGGGCAAGGTTTACAAGTACGGCGAAGCGACGGGCGCTGAAGGTGGTTTGCCGCCGGGTCAGCCGATCCAGTGCCGCTGCGTGGCGCGGGGGATAGTGAGGTTCTGATGGCTGTTGATCGTGAAGCGCTCCGCAAGATCGTCGCTGGTGATCCCAATGCCAAGATAGCCGTGCGCCGCCAATGGTTAGCGGAGGTGATGAAGGAATTGGATGATCTCGATGCCCTTCGCAAGAAGGGCAGTTACGCGGACCGCATCGAAAAGGTAGTCGAGACCCTGACGGGTAAACGCGCTGCCTAATCCCGTTCAAGTATCTGCCTGATGTCCTCATGCAGATCGACCTCAACCGCGCCCATAGCATCCATGCGGTTCTGGTCGCGGCTTGGCTTCGGCCGATCAACTGACAGCTTCAAAGCAGCGAGCTCCTGCCGAACCTCATAGAGGCTCTGGCGCATCGCATGCATCTCTTTGAGCAAGGTTTTGAACTGTTCGTCGGTCATCGGGCCGAACCATAGTAGATTTTGGCGCTTTGTGCTAAAAGAAACGGGCCGATTTGGTGCTTGCAACACCGCATCGGCCCTGACCTTGAACATGGAGTTAAGCCATGCCTAAGGCTGCAAAGCCCCTAACAGAATTGCTTGCCGGTCGAAAGGTGTTTGGACGCCTTACAGTGATCGGCGAAGGCCTTATTGAGCTTGTCGGGAAGCGCCAACAGCGCATCCGTCGAGTGCATTGCCGGTGTGAGTGCGGCGTCGAGCGAGATATCCGCTACACGTCGCTGCTGACTGGCGTAACCACCAGTTGCGGTTGCCTTGCATCAGAAGTCAGCGTGCAGAAAACAGTGTTGATGGCGGAAGCCAGAACCAAGCACAGCCATGCTGTCCGATCAAAGATGACGCCCGAATACAAGGCGTGGATCGATATGACCTATCGGTGCACTAACCCGAACGCTTCTCAGTTCGCCGACTATGGTGGGAGAGGCATATCGGTGTGCGAACGATGGGCTGAATTTTCAGTCTTCCTCGAAGACCTGGGGTCGAGGCCAAGCGACGAACACTCGCTGGACCGCTATCCAGACAACGACGGGAACTATGAGCCGTCGAATTGCAGGTGGGCGACACCCACAGAGCAGGCCAACAATCGAAGGCCTCGATCTCGCTGACACCAAGCCGCCTCCGGGCGGCTTTATCTTTGAGGCCATCATGAAAATCACCGACAGCCTGACGCTTGATGCGTCGGGGCTTACCCTCACGCGGGATGGTTTCCTCGTCGGCGAGGCTAAGGTCTCACGCGCCGGAAATGTGCAGCAATACTACGGGTCCGAACTAGGACTGACAGGCGACGAAGCCAAGAAGATGTTCGGCGTCTATCGCGACCCTGATGTTGTGTTTGACGAACAGAGCATGATGTCGCTGGCGGGACGTCCTGTCACTCGCGGGCACCCACCAGGCGGTGTGAACGCCGACAATTGGGCCACGCTAGTCAAAGGCCAGATGGGCGGCGTCATCCGCCGGGATGGCGAGCATGTTGTTGCTCCAATGGCCATTATGGACGCCGCTGCTGCCAAAGAGGTCGCGGGAGGCGCTCGGGCCCTTTCCGCCGGCTACACCGTCGATGTTGTGGCCGATGAAGGCACCGCCGCCGACGGCACACCCTATCAGTTTCGACAGGCTGGGGCGCTTCGCTTCAACCACGTCGCATACCTGCCGGACAATAACCCCCGCGCAGGCAACACCCGCATCGGCGACGATGCTCAACCGGGCCTTGCGCCCAACACCCTGGAGAAAGACGCAATGTCTGATGCTCTCAAGACGGTGGTTCTGGGCGACAAAGCTGTCCAGGTTGCCGTTGCCGATGTGGCAGCCATCGAAGCCTTCAAGGCTGACGCTGCCAAGACTATCGCCGATGCCAATACTGCCCACCAGACCGCCATTGCGGCCAAGGATAGCGAACTCGCAAAGAAGGATGCCGAGATCGACGCGCTCAAGGCCAAGATCGTTGATGGCGCTGCCCTCGACAAGCTTGTTGCCGATCGCGCCGCGCTCTGCGCCGTCGCAACCAAGATTGCTCCAGCCGTAAAGCTAGATGGTCTGGCCGATGCCGACATCAAGAAGGCCGTGGTCACTGCCAAGCTTGGCGATGCAGCGGTCAAGGACAAATCGGCCGACTACATCAATGCCCGTTTCGACATCCTTGCCGAAGATGCCGGCAAAACTGTCGACCCATTCGCCCAGACGCTGAAGGACGGCATCCAGCAGCCCACCAACACCAATGATGCCTACAACCAGATGCTGGAGCGTGACCGCAACGCCTGGCAGGGCCAGAAGGAGCGCGCATAATGGCTATCCCTCCCGTCTCCTATAGCCGCGACACGGCGCGGGGCTATCCCGGCATGATCGCAACCACCGAACCTCACCACATCACGTCGATGATCGTGGCAGCGGGTTCTGGCGACGTACCGTTCGGCCGTGGCGTCATCTATGGCACGGTCGAAGACACCGTCGCTCTGCCTGCCGCTCTCGGCAAGTTCGCTGGCATCGCTGTTGCGGACCGCACCGTTCCTGCTGCTCAGGGCGAGGTCTTCAAGCCTTACGACCAGCTTAGCGTCATGAAGAATGGCTCGATCTGGGTCACGGCGCTTGTCGCTGTTGCGCAGGGCGATCCGGTCTACATGACACCCACGGGCACCTTCACCAACGTGTCCAACTCCAATGCCAACCAGCTGATCGAAAACGCCGAATGGGCAACCGTCACCTCGACGACCAACCAGCTGGCGCGCGTTCGTCTCGGCGTTACCAAGTAAGGGCCACACCCATGTTCACTCAGGATGCGCCCGCCTTGGCGCTGAACTTCCTGCGCACCGCGCAGAACTACATCGAGCCGGGCATCTACGCCCGCCAGTATCCCGACTTTCAGTACCGCGAGCTCGTCCCCGTAGACAATTCCGCGCCGGAATGGACCACGGCCATCGATTTCTTCTCGATGGGTGACGATGTTGGCGAGGCCCGCGAATTCGCCCCTGATGGCGATGATGTGCCGTTTGTTGACTTCAAGCTCGACCAGGGCAACAGCCGTGTGTGGATGGCCTCGATCGGCTATCGCTACAACCTGCAGGAGCTGGCGCACGCCCAAGCTTATGGCATTCGCCTGACCGACGATCGTGCTGATGCGGCTCGCCGCAAGTATGAGCAGTACGTCGACAATGTCGCCTTCTTGGGCCGCTCCAAGCTGGGCATGACGGGCCTGCTGAATTCGACCAGCGTCACCGCCCTGACCGCGCCTAACGGGGCGGCTAGCACTGCAACCTGGCCAACCAAGACGGTCGATGAGATCGTCAAGGACGTGAATGACGTCTTGGGCGTGATCTTCACCGCCTCCAATGGCATTGAACAGGCCGATACGCTTCTGCTCAGTCAGGACCGCTACGCCTACATTGCCACCAAGCGGATCGACGTGACATCGCAGGTCACGATTCTCGAACACATCATGCGGGTGAACATCTACACCATCCGCACGGGCCGCCCACTCACCATCCGAGCCGTGTTTGGCCTTGAGACGGCGGGCGCCGGCGCCACACAGCGCATGGTTGCCTATCGCCGCACGCCTGACGTGGTGAAAATGCACGTGCCAATGCCGCTCCGGTGGCTCCAGGCTGAGCAGCGCCTCCTCAAGTACGAAGTGCCCGGCATCTTCCGTCTTGGCGGGGTCGAGTTCCGCCGTCCTGGCGCTGTTCGCTATCTGGATGGGATCTAAGCCATGGCCAAGCAAATCACACTCGAAAACACCCTTGCGGGGGGCTTTGGCCTCCCAACAGGTCAGGTCGTGCCGGGTACCGGCTCCATTGTTCTAGAGCCAGAAGTTTGGGACGCCGCCAAGGACCATCCCGTGGTGAAGGCCCGAATTGACGCCGGCACATTGATCGTGGACGGCAAGGGCAAGAAGTCGGCGGAAACCTCTGCCGATGTCACCGTGCTTCAGGCTCGCGTCACCGAACTCGAATCTCTGCTCAAGACGGCGAATGACGAAATCACCGCGCTGAAGGCCGGTAATGGTTCAGGCAGTGCGGAAACCGACGTCGAGAAGATGACGGTTGAAGAGCTCAAGGCTTTTCTCACGTCTAAGTCCGTTGCATTCACCGACGAGAAGAAGCCCGAACTGCTTGAGCTGGCCCGCGAGGCGGCCAAGTGAGCACCGCCCGCGTCACAAACAACACTGAAGTCCCGCTGCTTGTCGGCGGGGTTTCGGTTCAGCCCGGCCGGTCCGTGAAGATCAAGGATTGGCACCAGCACGAGGGTAGCGACAACGTTGTTGCCTGGCTCGCTGCCGAGGCCATCACGGTCGAGGTGCTGAACGCAAAGGGCAAGGTTGTCGAAACCCTGCCTGCAGAACCGGCGGAGACCAAGGATGCCGTACAGCCAGCCAAGCGCAGCTGATTTCAAGGTTCGGTTTCCGGGCTTTGGCTCGGTAGCCGATACCACCATCAATGCCGTTCTGGACGAGGCAATTGCCCAGATCGGCGAAAGCTGGATCGAAGACGACAGGCGGGCCGCTCAACTTTATCTGACCGCACACCTGCTGATTATGGAAGGTCAGCCAGCGGCCTCGGCTGCGGCCGCATTGGGGGTCGTTTCACAGGGGCAGGTGAAGCGGGTCAAAGTTGGTGATGTCGAGACAGAGTTCACCGGCGGCGGGTCCAACAGTGGCTCTACCGGCCAAGGCTCCGGTCTATCGTCCACCGAATACGGCCGGCGCTATTTGCAAATGCTGCGGCGGAGCTTCCCTAGCCCTTTGGTGGTGTGATGGTCGTTTCGGTCAGGATCAAGCGGCGAGGGCCGAACCTCTCGGCTTTGGCCGGCAAGATAGCGACTGCCATCCGCGGGCCCAAGAAAGTCAAAGTCGGCTTCCCTCAAGGCGCAGATGGCGGAGTTCTGGACCGCGCGTTCTACAACGAGTTCGGCACTACCGACATTCCCGAACGCCCGTTCATTCGCGAGGGCATTCGGGGAGCCAAGGGCACATTGCAAGCCATCGCCCGATCGGACGCCAAGCAGCTCGTTCACGGTACCATGAACATGCGCCAGGCTCTCAGCAGGCTCGGCGTAGAAGGGCAGGGTGCGGTGCAGGAGAGCATCACTGCAGGCTCATGGCCCGCCAATTCGCCCTCCACGGTTCGCCAGAAGGGCAGCAGCCAGCCGCTAATTGATACAGGGGAAATGCGCCAGGCAGTGACGTGGAAGGTGGATGAATGAGCCCCGCTGCAGCCATCGACTATTTTGCCAAAGAATACACCCTGCGCCGATCAGCAGCGGGGTCTTACGTGAACGGCCGGCATGTCGACGGCGAACACACAGACACCGCCATCATGGTCGCTGTATTCGCGCCGTCGTCGCAGGATGTGTTCGAACTTGCCGAGGGCCAGCGAACGAACGTGGTCTGGACGATCTGGACCCGCGCCGAATTGCGGGCCGTGGATGAAGACACCCAGACTGAGGCCGACATGATCCTCGTCAACGGGGACTGGTTTCAGGTCTTCAAGCTCTGGCCCCGCACCGAGGGCGATTACTTCAAGGCATTGCTGGAGAGAGACGTTGCGCGAGGTCGATCTGTTCACAGCACTGCGCCCGTGGTTAGCGGAGGCGACTGGCATTGAGGTCATCGAGGCCTATGCCGATGGCGCTCGCGCCTCAGGAGCATACATAAGCGTCAACCTGATCGCCTCCGAGCGTTTAGGTTTGGCCGTGACGACCGTCTATGAGGAAGGTGCCGAGGGAGTGGATGGGATCAAGGACCTGTTCCAGATCCCGGTACTGCCGATGGAATGGCGGTATTCAATCAACGTCTTTGCGCCGGATCCAATTGATATCGCAAACCGCATCCTGATGTGGTCGCAAAGCGATGGCGCTGCTCTGCGGCTCTGGCCACTGCTCATTCAGCCAATCACAGGCGCCAAAAGGCTGCCGGTTGAAGTCGATGGACAGTTCGAGGGCAGGGCGCAGATGGACATCGCCATTCGCGGCTACATAAAGCGCGGCACCATCACTGACGGCGCTGGCAATGAAATCCTGATCGGCCGCGTGCCGGTGGACGACATCATCGAGGGCACGATCACGCTCGGCCCTGACACCAATCCCGATCTTGTTTCGGGCGACTACTTCAAACCGTAAGGAGGCCATTCAATGGCTGTACTGCCTATCAGCCGTGCGGTGGAAGTCACCGTCACGCGCCAGGATAACTTTCCCACCATCACCGGTTTTGGAACGCCGCTGATCGTGACGACAGAAACGACAGGGCCGCTGAGCCAGTCTGTTCGGACCAAGGTTTATGGCAGCATGGATGAGGTTGCGGCCGATTGGGACGATACCGAACAGGCATATATCGCTGCCGAAGCGGCCTTCAGCCAGAACCCACGTCCGTTGCAGGTAAAGATCGGCTATCGCCACAAGCCCGAATCCAATCCGCCCACTCTGGTTGCCGAGCTCAATGCCATCGTGGCAGCCGATAATGACTGGTATCAGTTGGTCTTCACCAACCACATCCGCGGCGTGACCGCCGATGAAGACGCCGCCATTAATTGGGTCGAGAGCCGCAATAAGCTGCTGTTTCTCGACAGCAACGAAGTCGGCATGGAAGATGCGGCCAACACGACTAACGTGGCGGCTCGCAACAAGGTCGCGGTCCATGACCGCACCATGGTCATCTACAACCCTGTCGTAGCCGAGTACGGGTCAGCGGCCATTGCTGCATACAGCGCGACCCGCAATTTTGATCGCCCGAACAGCGCCTACACGGCGAAGTTCAAGAAGCTCCGGGGCCTCACCACCCTGAACAAGGGTTCCGCCGTAGTGCAGGCCATTACGGGCTTTGTGCCCGCTCTTGGCGCCGATCCGACTACCGGCCACATGGCCAACGTCTTCGTCAACATCGGCGGCTCGCCCATGTTGGTTGAGGGCAACATGCTTAGCGGTGCGTTCCTGGACGAAATCCACGCCAGCGATTGGCTGATAGCGCGGACCCAAGAAGAAATTCTTGGCATCTTGGCCACTAATGATCGCGTGCCGATGACCGACCCTGGCACGCAGATCCTCGCTTCTGGCGTAGAAGCAGTCATGAACCGCGCCGTATCGGCCGGCCTCATCGCTGAAGACTTCGATGACGAGGGCAATCTGGTTCCGGCCTACACCATCGTTCCGACGCGGGTGCGCAACATTAGTCAGGCGCAGCGCCGCAAGCGCGTCGCCCCGCCGATCCTAGCCACTTTCCGCTATTCCGGCGCGGCACATTACGCATCCGTAGCCGCGACCATGACATTCTGAGGAGCCTGACAAATGGCAGGAAACACCAATCTAACGATGTATTCGTTCCTCAATGTCCAAGCGACACTGAACGGGAACCCTGTCACCGGACTCTGGGAAGGTGACGACACGATCGAGATCGAGGAGCGTAGCGCTGTCTCCAATCCACTGGTTGGTGCCGACGGCGCGGCCATTGTTTCGGTCACGGCGGATCAATCGGTGATGATCCGGTTGCGGCTCCAGCCAAACTCGCCCATCCACACCTATTTGGATCGTAAGTATCGCGCCCTGAAGACTGGCCAGCTCGATCCTATGACCTTTTCGGTCCGCGATACCGGCAATGGTGAGGGTGGGTCGTCTAGCCAAGTTGTCATCACGGCAATGGCCACCAAGAACTTCGGCGTGAATGCCGATGTGCGTGAATGGGAACTGTTTGCCCAGGGCTGGCTATGGGATAGCCGGGAGTATGCATAATGCCTGAAAAGAAGATCGGCAGCCGAACCTATAAGGTCGAAAAGCTTCCTGCCACCGAGGCGACCCGCACGCTCTTGAAACTGACCAAGATCATTGGCCCTGCCTTGCCTAAACTGTCTGCAGCGATTGCCGATAAGGATGGCCAAGACGGAGCTGCGCTCGAGGCCATTGCCGAACTGCTGATGTTCAGCGATGCGGACGGCCTGACCAAGTTCCTGGTCGAAATTGCCGAGCATGCCGAGGTTCAAACGGACAAGGGCGGGTCATACGATCCTGTCGTCTACGACCTAGTACCCGATCTGATGGAAGGCTTTCAGCTAGTTGCCTTCGTGTTACAGGTCCAGTACCGCGATTTTTTCGGCGGCAAGCTGGGCAGCGTACTCAGCGCGGCGGCCAAGAAGGCGGCTTAAGCCACAATGATGTGGCGCGGGTTGCCCCCAACCTGACGCCGGAAATCTACTTGTGGCGGCCGATCCTAGCCGATCCGCCGCTCTGCTCGATCTACGAGTTGAAGACCATCCTCACCATCGACGACCTTGCCGACCTGCACGAAGCCATGGACCTCAAAGAGGCTACGGCAGAGCGGGCCCGCGCCAACGCAGAAAGGAAGAACCGGCATGGTCGTTGAAGAACTCATCGCCCTGCTGGGCTTCGATCTTCGTGGCGAGGGCGATCTGCGCAAGTTCCAGTCTGGTCTGGACAACGCCACGCGCAGTCTGGGGAACTTCGCCCGGACGGCCGGCGTATTCGCCGCCGCCGCTGGTACAGCGATCGTGGCGGGCACGGCTGCCATGGCTAAGTCTGTGGTGAACGTCGGTTCTCAGTTCGAGAACATGGCTGCCACGCTGGAAGTCATGGAGGGCTCCGCTGCCAAGGCAGAAGAGAGCCTGAAGTGGGTTCAGCAGTTCGCCACTACAACACCGTATGATCTGGCACAGGTTAGCCAGGCGTTCGTGCGCATGCGCGCCTATGGCATAGATCCGACCACCGGACTGCTGCGGTCTGTTGGCGACGCAAGTTCGGCGATGGGCAAGGACCTCATGTCTGGCGTCGAGGCCGTTGCCGATGCGATGACGGGCGAGAACGAGCGCCTGAAGGAATTCGGCATTCGCGCCTCTGTGGCAGGCGACCAAATAACCTATGCCTGGACGCAAAATGGCCAGGAGATGAAGCGGACCGTCAACAAGGACGCCTCGGAGATCCAGGCGGCTCTGATGGGCATCTTTGACGCCAAGTTCGCCGGGTCAATGGAGAAAGCTTCCACGACCCTGACAGGCATCCTCAGCAATCTCGGCGATCAGTGGACAGGATTCCTCAAAGAAGTCGGGGATGCTGGCTTCTACGATTGGGTAAAGCAACAGTTTCGAGGACTGCTCGACACGTTCGACCAGTTCCGCAAAGACGGAACTCTGGCCAAAGTCGCGACGGCCATTTCGGATTCGCTTGTGCGAGTTGGAGAAGAGCTCAAGGGCCTTTTCAGCGGCATCACAATCGACGACATCACTGCCGGCATCAATGGCGTGGTCAATGCAGCCAAGGGGCTGATCGAATTCGGCCGCAACATGGTTGTGGCGGCAAAGGCCATCGGTGAGTTCGTCTCCGAGATATTGGGCCTCGAAAGCCCACTTGCCGGTCTCGCCGTACTGATCGGCGGCGTTGCGGCGCTGTTCAATCCTTGGATCGCGGGCTTTGCCCTGCTGTTCCTGTTTCTCGATGACCTCGCCGCCTACCTGGACGGGCGCAGCAGCGCCATAGGCGCAGGCATTCAGGCTCTGAACGATTTGCTGGCTAGTCTGGGCATCAACGTCGACCTGACCGCCGTGGGTGACTTCTTCAAGGCCATAGCCAAGACTGACGCTGGCAAGTTGATCGCCATTGCCGGTGGCGTTGCGTTGTTGGCAGGGCGCATGTTCGGCTTGGCTGGAGCGCTTTGGGTTCTACGCATCGGCGTGCTGATCGAGTTTGCCAAGGCAGTGAGCAAGCTGGTTACTGCCTTGCAGGGTGTCGATAGCTTCGATGAGCTGTTGACGGCATTGCAGAGCTTGAGTGCGTTCGACTGGGCCATGTTAGCCGGTGGGTTCCTGCTGCTGCTGGGGCCCATTCGCCAGGTTCTAGGTGCGGTGCGCGGCCTCATTGCTGCATTTGGCTCGCTGAAAGGCGCTGCCAAGGTCCCTAACTTGCCTGACCAAGGCCCTGCAGGACCAGCCGAAGTAGGAGGGCGCACCGCTCGTCCAAAAGGCGTGGGGTTCTTCGGCTTGGACGCCGAGATTGCTGAAGCTGTGGGCGGATGGCTATGGGACCGCATGGCTGGGGAAGGGTCGTGGACGCAGGAACATCAGGATAACCTGAGCGGTGCCGGCGGTCGGGTAATGGATCGTGCTGGTGAGTGGCTATCGAACTTCACCAAGCCCACTGAAACGGTCACGCCGCGGCCTGGTGCGCCATCCGACCTCGTGAGCCAAAGCCATGTGCAGGCAAACGGGACGAAAGACCTAGACCTTGCCGCCCAACTTGGCCCCATTCTGGAACGTATGCGTGCCGTTTCTGGGCCAGAAGCTACCGAAGCTGCTATGGAGACGATCGACAACTCGTCAACGATCACAAACATCACCAACACTGTTAATGCGCCCGTTACGGTCAATGCCACAACGAACGCTAGTCCTGCCCAGATCGGTGCATCGGTTCGGGACGGCGTGACTAGCGCTGGGCTAAACACCACTCGGCGAATGGGCGTAGTAGGGAGTTCGGGAGGCGCTGCGCCCTAAGTCGGAATAACAGGATCGTACACAATCCACCACTGATCCGCTTCGACGTATGCTCTGTACTTTATTTCGCCTCTCAGACCGTTGGATAGCATTGCCGTCCCCACGCATTCTACCCGATCTTTGGTAGAACTGATGGTGCGGTGCTCCAACACGCCAGCAAGCTTTGTCGGGAGAAGCGCAGAAGCGTTGTCCGCAGATAGAGCGACGATTTCGGGCACCAAATTGGAGCATGAGTATGCGTTGAATGCTCCGCCGGGGCGCATTTCCGTCCATATGCCATAGGCAACGGCGACCAGAAGGCCGGCACCTAACACTTTAATCAGCAGCGGCTTCGTCTTCGTAGGATCTTTGGTGTGACTATCGTCGATCAAGATTCGTGGCTCAAAACGGGGTTTCGTCCGCACGAACATAGAGGCTGCAAGGCATGATCGCAATCAGTCGCGCAATCGGGCCTGTGCCCGTCGACATCGTGGTCAAGGAATCGGTCACGTCCGAGCTCAAGATCACTCAACAGCCGGTCGAGTTCGGTGCCGACATCACCGACCACGCCTACGTCATGCCGAAACGCATCGTCATGGATTGCATCATCGGTGGTTCGCTCAGCCGATCAGGCAATGGCCGTCTGGAGATGATGGCGGGATGGCAAGCCATGAAGGCTTTGCAGGAAACGCGCCAGCCATTCACGCTGGTGTCCGGTCTCGACGTTCACCGGGACATCTTGATCGAGAAGCTGGAAGCCGAGCGCGACCAGGACTGGTCATCGGTTCTGAAATTCACTGCCACATGTCTCCAGGTCATTATAGTCGGCACCGCCTATGTGCAGGGGCAGGCGCAGGGCCCTTCAGGCGGGCAGTCGCAGCAGGTTGGACAAGCAGGAGCGACAACGCCGGGCAGCCTGGATGCGCAGCGAGCCGCCGGTGATGCCGTTCAAGGCGATGCGGCGGTGCAAGTGGTGCCAACCAACACATCGAGTGCAGCGGGCCGTCAGAATGGCTCCATGCTGGCCGGTATTCTGGGGGTCAATTGATGCTCTCCGAAATCCAAGTCACAAGCGATCCGGGCCAGATATTCTCGCTGGTCGTGGACGGTCAAAAGGTCAGCCTTCGTCTGCGCTACAACACCCACTCAGAGCGGTTCTCTATGGACCTCTCAATTGATGAAACGCCGCGATTGACCGGCCGCAAGGTAGTGACAAATGTCGATCTACTGAAGCCGTTCGATTTCGGCATCGGCTCCATCTTCGCCGCGGCGCCCGATGGCTCGCCTGTCAAGCCGACCATTGACGCGTTCGCCGCTCGTCAGGTTCGCCTTTATCATTACGCAGCGCCATGAGCCGCAAGTATATAAGGCAAGTCCGCGCCACCTTCTCTGGCAGCAGCGGCGGTTCATTGGTCGTGGAAGACCTGCGCATCGAGTTCGATGTCGAGAAAACCATTTCGAGCATTCCAAATGCTGGCGAGGTGCGAGTCTACAATCTGAACAGCAAGCACCGCTATGCCGTAGGCAAGGAACTTGATCACGTCGTCTTGGAGGCTGGTTATGTCGAAGGCGGCATGGGCATCATCCTGACGGGCGACATCAGCGACGTCTTTCACGAACGCAGCGATGTCGACATCATCTCCAAGGTGACGGTTGGCGATGGGGACAAGGCTGATCGACAGGGATATGTCGCAAAGACCTACCCGGCCGGCACCGAGATCAAAGACATCGTCAAGGATATCCAAAAGGGCATGCCTGGCGTGTCCCTGGGCGAGTTGAAGGGTCTGGACGAGATCCCTCCCACTCGCAGACCAGTCACCCTGGTTAGCTCGTCGCGCCGTGCACTCGACACGTTAGGTAGGTCGAACGACTTCTACTGGTCAGTGCAGAACGAAACGCTGGAGACGATCCCCTTTGATGGGTTCCTGAACCAGCGAACCTTAATCACGCCGCAAACCGGCATGATTGGCGTCCCGACTATTACTGACAATGGCATCATCGTCAAAGCCCTGCTCGATCCGTCCATCCGGCCCAACCGGCTCATCGAAGTGCATAGCGAAACGCTAGACATGAACGGCGAGAAGAGCGGCACTTATCGAGTGTCAGGTGTCGCCTTTGGCGGCGACAACATGGATGGCGACTTCTACGTCGAGGCAGAGGGCCAGTTGGTCCAGGGCGGTAAGGTGGTTGGATGACTGGTGTGTTCCGCAAGCCTAACCGTGGCGTTCAGCATGATGTGGTGGGCAACCTCGCTCAAGACGAGCGTTTCGATATCGCGACTAAACTGCCCGTTCAGGTGGTCAGCTTTGACCCAGCAACCCAGACTGCCGAACTGAAGGTGCTCTACAAGCCACGGTTTGCGGGGAAAGAGGTGGACTTCCCGAACCTTATAGAGGTGCCGGTTGACCAGCCTCGTGCTTCTGGCTTTGCAGTGACGCAGCCGATCAAGCCAGGCACGCAGGGCATCGTAGAGTTTACCGGCCGGGACCAGGACAACTGGTATCTGGAAGACGGGGCACAGCCATCGGCTACGGCCCGGTCCCATAGCTATAGCGACGGTCGGTTTGTGCCTGGTGCCCATCCCAAGCCGAAAGCCATGGGGAACTACGACAATGAGAATGCTTTCTTCGGCACCGACGACCACAAGAATGGCGTTCGGGTCAGCCCAGACGGTACTGTAGCTATCGAAGGGCAGGGGGAAAGCCTCATGGCTATCCTGTCGGAGCTACTGAGCATCCTTTCTGGCGAAGACACGAACGTTCAATCCGGCTCATCGGCCGGTTTACACCCGCTAGTGCATCAGCCCGAATATGCGGCTCTGCTGGCCCGCCTGAACAAGATGAAGCTGAGGTAGGCATGTTCGCCATATCGATCGACAGCAGCCACGACCTTCATCTGGTCGGGGGGCGCCTTGCCACGGTCACAGACGCTGCCGCTGTGGCGCAGCGTGTCAAACAGCACCTGAAGTTCTGGCATGGCGAGTGGTTCCTGAACCGCTCTGCCGGCGTGCAATGGGTGGAGTTCGTTTTTGTTCGGCCGTTCGACCAGGGCATTGCTGAAGCGGTGCTCAAAGAGGCGGTTCTTGGCGTTCCCGGTGTCGCCAGCATCGAGAGCTTCGACGTCGAGTTCCAGCCCGAGCGCCGCGGCTGGATCATCCATGAAATGCAGTTGCGAACAACCTTTGACGAGACGGTGACCCTCAATGGCTGATCAGTACGGCGTTGTGCCGACCGGGTTCGCCCGCAAGACCCTTGGCGTCAATCTGGCAGAGATCGAAACTGCCATGGTGGATGTGTTTGGCGAAGGTGTTGTCCAGGATGCACAGTCCCCCTTAGGTCAACTGAATGGTCTGTTCGCCGACCTCATCACCGACATTTGGGAGCTTGGCGAGGACGTCTACCAGTCCTTCGACATCGACCAAGCCGGCGGGCCACGCCTCGATATGCTGGGCAAACTGCGCAGAGCAGTGAGGCCAGATGGTGAAGCGGACGCGGATTATCAGTATAGGCTTACGAACCAGGGCCAGACTGATATCTCGCTGACCGAGAACCTGAACCGCATCCGCGCCATAGAGGGCGTCACCTGGGCCAGTGTTCGGGTGAACAGCGCCGATGTGCCAGACAGTCTCGGCTTGCCTGCCCACGCTGTCGCCTATGCCGTTGTTGGCGGTGATGATGATGCGGTGGGCCTAGCGATCTACCAGCAGACCGTTCCGGGGATTACGCTTTATGGCAATACGACCATCGAGGTCGTTGCAGACGGGTTCTGCCAGAAGGTCAAATTCATCCGGCCAGCTGACGTCAAGATCCGCGTCGAGCTAGACGTGCAGCACATCGCAGACAATGATGATTGTGCCCCGCCTTCAATCAGCGCTGTGGTGAATACAGTTTTGGCAGCCTTCATCGGTCAAGCCGGGTACCGCAACGGCGATACCGTGTCTGCTGATCGGCTTGCCATGGAAGCGGCAAGGGCAGGGGACCTGAAGATCGTTGATGTCCGAATTGCTCGCTACCCGGCTTTAGCAGTCGACGAAACAATCGAGACGACGCTCTTTGAGCGGGCCGTCATCGTCAGCCCGTTTGTTGCGGCAAGGTATGTGTGATGCAGTGCCCCGACATTGATGCTCTGGTTGAGAGCAAGATTGACCGGGTAGCGACCCAATACCGCGAAAGTCCAAAGCTCTTAGGGTTGATACGGGCGTACCTTCGTCCGGCTGCTGAAGCATACGATGCACTCTGTGAAACCCTAGACAAGTTCGACATCGACAATGCTGTCGGTGACCAGCTGACGATCTTGGGTAAAGCTCTTGGCTGGCCCAGAACGCACTGCAAGGGTCAAAAGCGGCCCGTTTTCGGCTTCTCATGTGAGGGCTTTGACGAATGCTCAATTCCGGTTCGCCCTGTTGCTGGCTTCTGCTTTGCGGAGTGGAACTGCGACGGTCCAGACTTCGTGGAATTCACCTTTCGCGATGACGAGCTTTATCGTGGGTTTCTCAAGGCCCGCGTCGTAACCCTGTTGGGCGATTACACCCGCAAGGGGCTTACCGAAGCCGCTCGCGCCATGTTCGGCCAAGACGCCGTGATCTATCGCGAGCGCCCAGCGGTCGTCTCAGTGGCCACCGGTCGGCTCATGACCAACGTCGAGATATCTATCGTCCACCTCTACGCGCAGGTCCTGCCTGTCGCGCCAGGGCTCCGGCTGGAGCTTTGGCACAGCAAGGGTCGGCCTTTCGGCTTTGGTGCTGGCTGGGGCGGCTTCTGCTCTGGCCGCTTTCCGCGGCAAATTCCCCTAAACTGACGAGGCTCATCAATGCCACTCTTTGATCCGCTCTGGGCATCTGATGACCAGGCGCCCATCACCACGCCTAGTGCCGACCAGATCGAGGCAGGGTTCTCCTGTGGTGAAGCCGACCCCGGCCTGTTCAACTGGCTGTTCCAGAACATTCAGAGCACTATCAATGCCCTGAATATCGGCGACATGGCCAGTAAGTTCCGGCTGGTCAATACCACAGAGGGCATCGCGGGCGGCGGTAACTTGGAAGCAGACCGGACGCTGCGCCTCGACTTCCCCGGACTGCAACCCATTTCCGACATCGCCAATGACGATCTGATCGCCGTTTTCGACTCGTCCGTCGGAGCGCACCGCTATGCCACCCGTTCTGAATTTACTGCCGGCCTTGGCGGTGGAGAAGGGGGAGGCATCACGGCCGGCGCAAATATCGGCACCGGAGCTGGCCTGTCCTACTCCGGCCTAAGCGGGACAGAACTGCGCTTTCGCTCGATTGCAGATGGCGACGGCATCAACGTCTCCACTGTAGGCGACACCATCGTCATTGCGCTTGCCGATATGGGCAGCCAGCTCACTTTCGCCTGAAGGATAAGCCATGCCCGCTTTCGCGCCCGGAACGCATAAATTCATCACGTCCGCTTCAGAAAATCTGAACGATGCCTTGCCAGTGGATGCAAGGGATGCAATCGCGCGTCTGTTCCTCGACCTTGGCGTATACGCCATCAGTGCTGCCAACTCACCGCCGTCAGACAAGGACGTGCTCTGGTGGCATATGGACGTGCGGACCTTCAAGCGATGGGACGGCGTGCAGGGAAATTGGTTTCCGCTCACCGGCAATCAAATGGCGCTGCACATCCTGCGCCGCGCCGTCCTCGGCAGCGTGCAGGAGATCAACCTAGAGACAGGCGATCTGTTTCTGTTCTGGGATGTGTCGGCTGGCGAGCTAAAGAAAATCAGCAAGGACGACCTAAGCGCCAACATTGTTCGGGACGCAATGGCGGCGCTGAGTAGCGAGCGGTTGTACGTCGATACATCTATCTCGGCGCAGATCATCACCCTGCCGGCCTCACCTGCCAACAATGATCGACGCCGGGTTTATGACCGGAAGGGCACGTTCTCGTCAGCGAAGTCCGCAACGATTGCCCGCAACGGCAAAACCATCAACCTATCCGCGACCAACCTCATCTTGGACTTGCCCGATATTGGCGTCGAGCTGACTTACAACGCCACCACCAATGATTGGCAAATTACCGAATTTTTCCGGAGCAACGTACGATGACCACGGCCTCTGAACTTCTCGTTGGGGCCAGTGGCGGCGCCCGTTTCCTGACCGACCCGCGCGACTTTCATCGGTATGCGCCATCAAGTGGTTTGTTCTTCTACAACAAGGCCGCCGACAATTGGGGCTTGTCCTATCCTGGGTCATTCGGCAATGCAGGCGTGCCGGCGCAATTTTGGGCGCATTACGAGGCGCTTGGTGGCGCAGTCGTGAAAACCGCATGGCTCGCTGACACCTGGAAAACCATTCTGGACGTTCCTACAGGTCGAGGCTTTTTGTACAACGTCTATGGTTCGCGAAACAACGTCGGGGGCGACCCGAATTTGGTTTATGGTTCTAGTCTGCGCATCACTGTCGATGGCTTCCCCTATACGATTGAGACCAGCCTAGGCACCGGTGAATTCCCGTTTTTGGGTGCTTTGCTGCCTGCGCCTGTCGGCACCGTCACAGTCGATACCGTTAGGCAAGCCTCCGAAGTTAACCTCTTCGGCTGGGGCAACAATGCGACCCCTGTCATGCGGGCAAACGGATTCCTGAAGAACAATGCAGATGGAACGCTGCCCAGCCGCAACAAGTGCGAAGAGGTCGGGCAGGTGCTGAAGTTCAACCAGTCGATCAAGGTTGAGATGAAACAGCAGACGGCACTGACCACCGCTGACACACAAAACCTCACGCACTATGCGGGTGCAATGTACCGACTGGCCAACTAGCCATGTCCCTCACCACCGTCAATTATCTGGTCCTGACCAATGAAGATTGGCGGGACACGCTGGAACTCGAGAACAATGGCGATCCGGTTGATCTGACCGGCTCCGCATTTCGCGCCCAGCTCCGTACCACGGCTGATACCCTGGCCGTGGCCTTGGATGCGAGCACTTCCAATGGTCGCATGGTCATCGCCGATGCACCTGGCGGCATTCTTAGCTGGAACGTGGCGCCAGAGGTTCTGGAAGACATGGAGCCCGGCACTTACGTCTACGACATTGTTTGGACTACCCCAGGCGGCGTTGAAGACACCATTGTCGATGGCACAATAACCCTGAAGCGTGGGGTCACCCGTTCATGACTATCATATCTGTAACCCCACATCCGGCAGCGGGTGTGGGGGTGACCCGTGCTGGCCCTCGTGGCAAGGGCTGGGTGTTTGGAGAAGGTCCGCCTACCGACGATCTAGGCTTCGACGGCGAGATGTATCTCGATGTCCTGACCTACGTCGGGTACGGGCCGAAGGAAAATGGATCTTGGGACGGCACTCCGGAGGTCGATCTTAAAGCCCAGGCCAATGCTGCCTTAGCAGCTGCCGCTGCGGCTGCGCTGTCTGCTTCGGATGCTGCGGCAAAGGCAGTATTAACCGCCGCAGACCGGGTCCAAACGAATCTTGACCGCATTGCTGCGGCCGCTTCATCGGCTACCGCCAGCACCAAAGCAGCACAGGCTTCGGATGATGCTGACGCCACTGCAGCGGACAGGGTGCAAACGGGAGCTGATAAGGTCGCTGCGGCCGCCTCGGCGACCAATGCTGCTACGTCAGCGTCCGGCGCTTCCGGTTCTGCCACTGCAGCTGCCACGAGCGCGTCCAATGCAGCGACCTCCGCCACCACGGCCACGACCAAGGCAGGAGAGGCGTCAACCAGTGCCACCACGGCTTCTGGCGCGGCTACCACTGCGACGACCAAGGCAGGGGAAGCCGCGACCAGCGCTGCGGATGCCCTTGCTGCAAAGAATGCCGCAGAAGCAGCGGCCGGGTCTATGACCACCGTGCCGGCTCAAATCGTTGCAGCAGCAGCCAAAACGACGCCTGTCGACGCTGACTTGGTAGGGCTGGTAGATAGCGCCGCCAGCAATGCCCTCAAGAAGCTGACTTGGGCGAATGTCAAAGCAACGCTCAAGACCTATTTCGACACGCTCTACCAGGCCACGAGTACCAAGCTGACGACCCTTGCAGGCCAGACATGGGCAGCAGATCGCTTCACCTACTACACAAGCGCCAGTGCAGCCGCGATCGGCACCATTACGGCCTTTGGCCGGTCACTGATCGATGACGCAGATGCTTCAGCGGCCCGCACAACACTGGGGCTAGGGTCGGCAGCAACGACTGCTTCAACCGCCTATGCAACCGCGGCACAAGGCACCAAGGCTGACGCGGCGCAACCAGCTTTGACCCGCAGCGTGATCACCACGGCGCAGACGCTGGCCTCGGGCATCATCTACTTCGTCAACACTGCAGGCGGGGCTTTCACGGTGACCCTTCCCGCCTCCCCAACAGATGGCATGCGGCTTCTGATCGTGCCCGACAGTAGCGTCGAGACCAATGCGCTCACCATCAACACGAACGGCGCAACGCTCGACGGTTCGACAGCAGATGTCGTGGTTCGCCAGCCGATCGGCTTGGAATTTGTCTATCAGTCATCGGCCTGGAGGGTCATCTAATGACGTTGCGATCACTACTTGCTGGGACTGGCGGCGGTAACCCAACGATGCTTGATGAACAAACCTTTACCGTTTCTGGTACATGGACCCCGCCTGCTGGTATCTTGCCTGAAGACACAGTCGAGTTCGAACTGATCGGCGGTGGCGGAAGTGGTGCTCATGCGACTAGCGGCACGGCCAACGGTGGTTTAGGCGGCACATTTCTAAAAGGCCGCTTGCGTTATCGTGAAATGGGGTCTCCAGCAACATCGCCTGTTACAATCGGAGGCGGTTCAGGACCTCGTTCGAATGCTGGTAATGGCAGTTTAGGTGGTCAAACTATATTCAACGGGTTTATTGCCGCGGGTGGTCAAGGTGGTGTGGCGGGCACGCAAACAGCCAATACTATCGACCCCCGAATGATCGCGTTAGCAACCCAAGCAACAGCGCCATCATCTATGCTTATTGCCGGTGCGATAGGAGCCGAAACGCCCACTACAAATCAGCCGCCGCGTTTCGGCGGTCCTTCTGGCGGGAGCGCTTCGGCCGCAAATAATAGCGTGACAAACCCATTTACCGGAGCAGTTAGCGGATCGGGCACAAATACAGGAACCGCGACTGGCGGTGAAGGTACGGGCCCGGGTGCTGGCGGCGGTGGAAAAATGAACGCCACGCTTTCGGGTTCTTATGGCGGCGGCGCTGCAGGCCGCGCAATCATTCGTGTCTACAGGGGCCTGTGATGAAAGCTGCGATTGTTCAAAACAGCACCATTATTAATATCGTTGAGGCGTCGAACCTTGCCGATGCTAGAGCTTTGTTTGGTAGCGGGGCAGATGTGATTACTCTCCCTTCAGGTGCGGCCATTGGATGGGTAAGGAGTGCGGGCGAGTGGTCGGCCTCGAACACAACCCAAACATACCGCTCCATCGACAAGGTTGAGGCGATGGGCCTGATCCGCGCGGTAACGAGCATGACGCCTGCGCAGGAACTCGCCTTCCGAGACGATCCGAACCTCGCCTTGTTCTGGCGTATCTGGCGCGAAGACGTGGGCAACGTCATTCACCGCGACCATCCGCTCACCGCAACCATCCTCGGGGCGCTCAAGTCCGCTGGCTATCTGTCGCAGGCGCAAAGCCAAGCCGTTCTGGACAACTGGCCAACTGCTTGAATGGATCACTGCACGGGGTGGCTGGACCGGCTGATGTGGTGGGACTGGTCGGCCTGTTGCGCTGTCCATGACCGCGATTATGCCCTCGGCATCGTCAAGGACGTCGCAGATGATTTTCTCTCGATCTGCGTGAATTCAGTCTTGCCCGGGATGGGCGATCTCATGTGGGTTGGATTGGTTGTCGTCTTTGGATGGGCTAGTCGGTGGCTTTACGCACGGGCGCAGACAAAAAAGGCGGGGTTTCAAGAAGTGTCACTGGAAATCGCGCAAGAGAAGATACAGAATTTCCGTGCTGGAGAGCCTGACACTCTAGAAAGCCTGACGGCTCGAATCACCAAGATCGAAGCCAAGCTGATGTCGCGCTTGCGTAGGCCCAGCTAGTTACCTTCCGTCACCTGATCCCATGCAATTAGCCCCGCCACTGTGCGGGGCTTTTTCATGACTAAACGCCTAGCGCCACCCAGACCAAGACGGCTGCCAGATAGGCCGCAACGCCCCAGACTAGCCAGATCCACCAACCATCCATGCTGAGCCTCCTGGCCGCTGCCACACCGGATCTAGGGGAGCATTTCGATTTGGTCGCCAGTCTTCGGAAATGCGCGAGCAAACATCCTCTTAAAGTTAGGCCAATCTTCCGCAGCGCGCATAAGTGTCGTGGTAGCTGCAATCTGCCGCTCCAGATGTGGATGCCCAACTTCATCGGTTAAAAACTGATGGTGACGGTTCTTTCGCCGGCCATGATCATCCTTAGGATTCACCGACCGCAGTTCATCGATCACCCCGGGAGGCAGCTGCTCGTAAACATAAGTGTTCGTGAACTTGCCGACGACAGCAGGACGGGCGACAGACTCAGGGTCATATTCCCAGCCATGAAGGCGGAACATTTCCTCATAGAATGAGTCGGGAAAGCGTTTTGCCCAAGTCATCAACTCAGGCGCAATGTAGGCCTCCAAGATCTTGTGGAGGGCATCGCGCTTGCGAACTTCTTGGAAGCCCGTAACTTCGTCAACAAGGGCAACAATACCGACGCGCGCCAAGCCGCGAATGATGATTTCGCAGCTTTGAGCAATGGGCAATTGTTGCTTTTGCAGGACCCCAGCTGCACGAGCAGCCAATACAGCTTCGCAGAGTTCAACGAGTACTTCAGCCTCATAACCCTGGGCTCTGCCACCTGTCGGTGTGATGAAGTGAATAGGGTTGTGGATTCGCTCAGCTAAGTCGTTGAGAACATACGGCTTAATCCGCTCACGGGTAGTGAAAAGCTCGAAACGATTCATCCCGGCGATCATGCTGCCGCCTTGGGCCATGCTCATGGCCCCGAGCATGCCGGAGATGGTCAAGACCCGCCGTTCGTCATCCAACACATAGCAAGGTATTTCCATGTTCCCGATCCGCAGCGGGCGATCATCTGCTCCAAACAAGGCACTCGGCAGTTTAGCCCTGTCTGGGTCAGCTTTCGCCCACCTGGCCGCCGCTCCTGCGCTGGCAATGGCCCTGCGCTTTGCTGGTGCAATTTTTTCTAGTCGAGCCTTGCCTGCCTTCGAATGCTGATCAGTCATTGTCTAAGCCTTCTGCTATCAACCGATAGCATCACCTTATGCTAACGACCGATAGCATGTAAATTCCTTAACAAGAGGTTTCCACATGAACACCGCGTTCTTCGCGTCGGTGCGCAATGCCCTTTACGGCGGCGCAATGAACCAGACGCAGGTCGATAGCCTCAACGCCATCGGTCAAGCTTGGGAGCAGTACGGGGACGGTGATGTCCGCAAGCTTGCATACATACTCGGCACGGCTCACCACGAAACCGGCGCCTTCAAGTACATGCGCGAGATCTGGGGACCAACTGCGGCCCAGAACCGGTACGAGGGCAGGGCCGATCTGGGCAATGTCCAGCCGGGCGACGGCAAGAAGTTCATGGGTCGCGGTTTTGTCCAGCTCACCGGCCGGCGCAACTATCAGGATTGGTCCAAGCGAACTGGTCTCGACCTGATTAAAGAGCCGCAGCTTGTCCAAGAGCCTGCTGTCGCAGCTCGCATCCTCGTTCAAGGCTCTATGCTCGGCACGTTCACCGGCAGGAAGCTCGGTGACTTCGCCACGTTCAAGGACATGCGCCGCGTCATCAACGGCACCGATCGTGCCGATATGATTGCCGGTTATGCCAGCAAGTTCCTAGCTGCGCTGCAGGCGTCAGAGATGGGGGTCACGCTGCCTCCGCCACCAGACGTTGACCACCATCCCGGACCTCAGCCGCAACCAGACGCAAAAGCCAGACAGCGGCTGCTACTATGGCTCTGGGGCGTGCTCGCGGTTCTGGCCGCCGGTGCCATCTGGCTTCTTTCCACACAAGTCCACATTTTCTGAAAGGTCCTGCCATGCTGAACAACGTCGCCACTCAATGGATCATCCGCCGCATCCCTGAGTTCTCGGGCATCATCATCACTCTGATCACCTTCTACAATTCCATGCCTCCGGAGCATCGCCAGTTCGTTACCGATGTGCTGTCGGGGCAGGGCGGTGGACTGACGATCGGCGCCGCTATTGGCTTCGCCCTGTGGGTCTATGCCCAGGTGGTTAGCTATCGCTCAACGGTTAAGCCGAAAGAGGTGGCAAAGGTTGACGGCAAGGCTATCGAGGTCACAGCGCCGCGCAAGTCCCTATGGGACATCCTCAAGGGCAAGTGAGCCATGTTTCTTCGCGTCGTCACCGGCATTCATCGTCACTTTGATGATCGCGTTGTCGAGTGGGCCATGGCTGGAATAGGCATGTACTGGGGCTGGACCATTGCCCAGCCCGGTCAAGCCTGGACCAATGCTGCAGCTTGGGCCGGCATGGTCAGAATGGCCGATTGGCTCGGCATACCTGCTGAAGCAGCTGAGGACTCCTGGGGCATCATAAGTATGCTCTCAGGTGGCTTCTGGCTCATCGCTCTCACCGTCAACGGCACCTTTGCAGATACCATCTACTCCCGCATATCACCTTATGTGCGATGCGCCGCAGCGCTTGGCGCGTGCTTCGTCTGGGGTCAGGTCTGGATGTCCGTGTCTGCTGTTCAAACATCAGGATCGGGGATCTACCCGCTCCCCTTCGTTCTCAGCATTTGGTGTGTCAGGACAACTCTGGGCACTCTCGGTGACGAAAGGCGTAAGAGCCGTGCCCACGATCGAAGGACTTGACCCCACCTTTCAGGCTGTCGGCACAGCGATCTTCGTGATCATCGTAGCCGTCTATTCTGCATTCTCCTACTTGAGCGGGCGTAAGCCCAATACCCAGACCACCACGACTAAAGAGTTTGCCGTTGCTGGCCAGCTTGCCGACATGGGGCCGGTCAAGGCTCTGATCGAGCAAACCGGGCTTTTGGTCCAGCAACAGGTGCGAACGAACATGCATCTCGAGGCCACTGCCAAGGCGCAGGAAGAGGCAGCCAAGGCCCTGACCAAGTTTGCCGATACCTACGAGCATCGAATGGAAGACGAGCAGCGAGAGAAGGAGATCGCCGAAGAAGTAGAGCGTCGGCTTCGCGAAAAGGCAGGGAAATGATCATCCCGTGCCTATCGTGTGGCGCGCCAAAGGACTGGGAACTGCAGCGCGTTAGCTCTGTGGCGATGCTGATGTCCAAATGCCCACGCTGCGACGGGGCAGGGCCTTGGCATCAGGAATTGGTCGAGATCATCCGCAAGCCGGCCGGGAAAGCATCGCTCTGGCCCGCACCCACTGATGCTCTTACTTCAGAGCACGAGCCACAACAGCCAAATCCTCTTCCCTAGTCCAAGACAGAACGCTGTCCTTCGTAAATTTGGCGCGGCAAATGTCGGAGTTGTTGCCCACGTTCTTGCAACCACCATCACGGGCTATGTGGTTCTTGACATCGGGCAGCACAGCGTCCGCGCCATGCTTGGCAATGAGGGACGCGACGGAGATCAGGCCGTGGCGATTGCAAGGCTCGCAAACGATCTCGATCTTATCGGCCCTGACATGGGCTAGGGTATAGGCGCCGGTCATGGCGGCTACTTAGCGCGACCTCGGCTTGTCCTTCAATTCACGATCCCATGAAGGCCAGTCCACGATGTCCATGTTAGAACCTCTCTAGAACAGATTTTGCACACACATCGGATAGTGTGTGCAAACTCAATCTTGACTTACACCCGCAAACCTCAGAAAACCCGCGCCAGAGGCCACGTGGCGGAGTGGTGACGCAGCGGATTGCAAATCCGTGTACTCCGGTTCAATTCCGGACGTGGCCTCCAGGTAATCCTACATCATTGTTTAACTGTGTTCTTGCTGCGTGGCTCTCATTGCCGCTGCTAATCGCACTTGTGATGGGGCATGCGGGAAACCCCCAATTGTCCGCCAGTGCGGTGCTGCCCATTGTGCCCACGAATTTAAGGGACATTCGATGGCTTTCGTACGCAACTACACGGCGCTGATCTCCAACAGCAGCAGCTGGAACCAGCCTGTCGGCGGCACCTACGTGCCCAAGCCCGTCATCCTCACCTATTCCTTCGCGCAACAGCGCCCGCAGATTGCATCGAGCGAGAACTTCGAGAACAACTATTTTCGCCCGCTCGACGCAGGCGAGCGCCAGCTGTTCCGGCAAGCGCTGGACGCATGGGCTTCAGTCAGCGGCATTACCTTCTTGGAAGCGCCTTCGGGCATGGGTGACATCGAAGCCGGCATATATGATCTAGACTCTGATATTGCAGGCCTCGGCTCCTTACCCAGCTCGGGCTTTTTTAGCTCAGCCAATGGTCTGAGCATGTATTCGCCCGGCAGCAACAGCTATCGGGGCGTGTTCCTCGACCGCGATTACAGTGCAAACCTGCACGTCATGCTTCACGAAATCGGCCACGCGCTTGGGCTCGAACATCCTCACGACGGCACCGACCCCCATCTCGATCCGAGCCTGGACAATGGCCTGAACACCGTCATGACCTATAACGGCTTCCCAACCAAGCTCGGCACGTTTGATTTGCAGGCTATTCGCGCTCTTTATGGTCCCGCTAATGCCGACGGCACCCAGGTGTCCTCATGGAACTGGAACGCATCGACAAGCACCTTGACTCAGCGGGGCTCGGCCGCAACCGAAGCCATTAACGGCACGAATGCTCATGACATCATCTACAGCCAGGGCGGCGATGACATCATCATCATGCGCGGCGGCAATGATCGGGCCTTCGTATCTGGCCAAAATTTTTCGGTAGCAGGAGGACAGGGCTTTGACCGTGTCCAGCTGGATTTCGGTCGCAACGTGTTGCGTGACACCTATGTCGAAGGTCCCAACGTATTCCTCGCCGGCTCTGACAACGCCTACGACATGTACCTGACCGAAGTGGAGCGCATCCACTTCACAGACTCAACGCTCGCCTTCGATATCGGCGGACTCGCCGGTCAAGCCTACCGCCTCTATCAAGCCGCTTTCGACCGCGCACCCGATCTGCAAGGCCTTGGCTATTGGATCCGCGAACTCGATGCCGGCCTAGGCGATCTAGCTTGGATGGCTAACAATTTCATTATCTCCAATGAATTCCGCGACACTTACGGCTCACCCTCTACTGTCAGCAACAGTGCCTTTCTGAATCTAATTTACGACAACGTCCTCAATCGCGCTCCTGATGCTGCTGGCTTTGCCTATTGGATGGCAGAACTGGAGCGTGGCTTCGGCCGAGAACGCGTGCTCGCTTCCTTCTCCGAAAGCCTCGAAAACCAGGCGAATGTTATCGGCAACATCCAGGAGGGCATCTGGTACATTTAACCAGATGCCGGCGCCGCTTACGCTTTAACAGAAGTTCTGGAACCCCACGAACATCCGGCCTTCCTGGACGAAGTGCTTCGATGCCCAGCCTTCTTGGATCCCGGACCCGGCTTTGATGTGGCAGCGAACGCCTTCATTGGTGTTGGTGCACTGGTCGATGACGAAGCATTGGCCCTCGGCGATCTGCCCCAGACTAGCACTTTGCGACGTGGGCTGCTGGCGGATGTTCAGAGGGTGCAATGCTTTGACCGTTACCGGAAAAGCGGTGGGCACAGCCACTTCGCCAGCATCGGCACAATAGCCGCTCTCTGGGTTGTAGATGCAATTGCCCGTTGGCTGGCTGGCAAGAGTCTGCCCACTCATTGGCGTCATACTGATGATCGTACCATCAGCCATGCGCCCCTGCAGCTTGCCGCCACTGACGCTCAGCGTGCCCAGCAAGCTGCCATTGAGCCCAAGCAATGTCACGCCGTTGCTGTCAGGCTGCCAGCCATTGAGAAACATCAGCTGCCCCATGCAGAACTGACTTGCAGCGCTCAGCCCGGACATGCCGGTGGCATTGCGCAACTCGACTGTGCAAGGTCCTGTCATGCTGCCAGTGTCCGCCTGCCAACTGCCCACTAGTTGCGCCGGCTGCACTTGCGCGAACGCTGTTCCCATCAAAATTACAGACCAAGCTGCTCCAACAAAGCCAAGCCGCATTCTTCCCTCCATTTGCCCTGGTAGTAGTACTTAGCAGTCCGATTTCGTCTTCGGGAAGTACCGAGCATTAAGAAATGTCATTGCTGTAGTGGACCCCCAGTCTTGCAGCGGCGGTTAAGGATGAACTACGCACTACTACGGCTTGCGAGCACAGGCTCGCGAGAGGCAGAAAGGCCGAATGATTTAGAGTAAGTTAGGTCACGAAGTACCTTGCTAACCCACACTCACCCGCCCCAGCATGAGAGCTATGCTGCGGCCTTTTTGCGAATCCGTACGATGCCCGCTTGCCATTCTACTCAAGGCATTGATATTCACGTCCAGCATATGAAAATGGGGCGGCAACTTTTCGATGACTGACTTTGCACGCGCGCGAGCGTACATGATCGACAGCCAGTTGCGCAGCAGCGGCGTCATCAACAAGCGTGTTCTGGCCCGCATGGGCGCTGTACCGCGCGAGCCGTTTGTACCGGCCAATCGCCAAGCCACCGCGTATATCGATAGCGTGCAATGGCTTGGCAAGCCAGGCTCCGGGCGCTTCATTGCGCCGCCTGCTGTTTTTGCCAAGCTCCTGCAGCTGGCCGATATCAAAGCCGAGGACCATGTCCTCGATATCGGCGCTGCCACCGGCTATTCCACTACCGTTATCGCTGGACTGGCCGGCACAGTTTCCGGTTTCGAGAGCGACTCCGAGCTCGCCGCAACGGCAAAGGCCAATCTGGCTTCACTTGGTCTGACCAACGCCAGCATAGTCGCCGAAATTGGCAAGAACCTCTACGACGTCGTTTTAGTTGAAGGTTCTCTGGAAACCGTTCCGGAACCTTACTTCGCTGCGCTCAAGGACGGGGGCCGTTTGGTTGCGCTGGTCTGGACCGGCGGCGTGTCTGTAGCAAAGGTGTTTGTCAAAACCGGCAAGACCATCTCATCCCGCAGTGAATTCAATGCGTCTTTGCCGCCTTTGCTTGGAGCGCGGCAGCAGCAGGATTTTGTTTTCTAAAGCATTCAGAGACTTGGGTGTTGCCCGTTGGGTACGCTTTTTAATGATTTTCAGTACTATAGTTCAAAGCGCTTGCGTCTGAAGGTTTTGGCTTCATTGCCGCATGTCGCGTTTAAAAAGTGGAGCAGGCTATGAGTTTTCGCACCAATATGGCCGCCAGCGTCTTGGCGCTCAGCCTGGCTGCAGTGTCTGTCTCGGGCGTACAGGCGCAGTCGATCACTCAGGCACTCACCCGCGCCTATGATTATGCGCCCGATCTCCAATCAGCGCTGCTTTCAGCCAAGTCTGCGGCCGAACAGGTGGCGTTGGCCAAGGCCGGGCAGCGGCCCACCATTGGCGCCTCTATCGGGGGCACCTATTCCGGTTCATTGACCGACTTCGGGTTTAGCGGCGGCAGTGCCCTGACAACCGGCATCACCTACAACCAAACCATCTTCGACAATTTCCGCACCGACGCCGAAATAGAATCTGCGCGTGCTGGCGCCGAGGCGGCTGAATTTCAAATCCGCAACACAGAGCAGAACGTCTTGCTATCGGTAGTACAGGCTTACATGTCGGTTCTGTCCGATCGCCAGCTTGTCGCCTTGAGGCAGGAAAACGTCAACTTCTTTACCGCGCAATTGCAATCCTCTGAGGATCGGCTCGAAGTAGGCGAGGGCACCCGTATCGACGTCGCCCAAGCCCGTGCGCGGCTTGCCCAGGGTCAGGCAACTTTCGAAGCAGCCGCCAACAGCCTCGAAATCAGCGAAGCAACGTTCCAGCGCTACGTCGGCGTGCCGCCACAGAACCTTGATGCCTCTCACAATTACGGCCGCCTAATCCCACCCAATCTTCAGGCCGCAATCAGCGAAGCCGAAGCTGGACATCCTGCTATCCTCGGGGCCAAGGCAGCTATCCGTGCCGCGCAGGCGCAGTCCGATGGTGCTCAGGCTGAGTTTGGTCCGGAAGCGACGGTAACGGGGCAGGTGGGTTCCCGCTGGAGTCAGCCGAACAGCCCTGGCGATGGCTTCTCGGCCTCGGTCGGTTTCCAGATCACTGTTCCCATTTATGCCGGTGGCGCCATCGGCGCTTCGGTGCGCCGCGCCAATATCGAGCAAATCCGCTCCGAGGTGGACGCCATGTCCGCCTATGACCAGATTCGCGAGGCCGTGATCTCCGCCTGGGCCGGTATCCAGAGCGCCGACGCACAAATTACTGCTGCCAACGCTGCTGTTTCCGCCGGTCGAGAAGTTGTGGAAGGCGTGATCCAGGAACGCGATCTGGGCACGCGCACAACGTTGGATGTGCTTAACGCGCAAGCCGAACTCACGACGGCCCGGGAAGGGCTGATCACCGCATCATCAAACAAGGTGGTCGCCACCTTTTCGCTGCTCGCCTCCATCGGCAATTTGACCGCGCCCGATCTGGCCCTGCCGGTCGAGGTCAAGTCCGCCGTCCAGTACAACCAGGCCGTCGAAGACGTTTGGCAGGAGCTGCGCACGATCGCCGAGTAACATTTCCTCAAGCGATGGCTGTGTATTGTGGCTGGGCAATGCCCGGCCACAAGTTTTAGTGGAAGACGGGTCTAGGCATTGCACGCGCGATTCACAGGCAAGCGCGCCAGCGTTAAGGTGTTGTCTACGAATCAGGCAGCAACCAAGGCGGTTGGTTGCTCAGATTTCAGCGCGCATGAGTAAGAGGCAGCGATGAACAAGCCGGCACCCAAAGAACCTTCCATGGACGAAATCCTGTCGTCCATCCGGCAAATCATTGCCGATGACGATGCAGCAGGTGCGCCGCGCCGCCCTTCGATCCAGGCCGCGCCACCTCCGATGCAGGCCGCGCCGGTACGCGCCGTGGACAATCCGCTGGATCGTGATTTGAGTGACATGCTCGATGATATTGAGCCGCTGGCCCTATCACCCTCGCAGATTGTCGAGCGGCCCGACGACAATGACGACGTCGGTGGCTTCAGTTTCGATTCTATCCTCAATGACACGACTGCCGAGGAAGAGCCTGCAGCGAGCCTTGTCGATCCGGAGGACATCAGCTTCGCTGGCGATGACGGTGATGATGACGATCTGCCGTCCTTTGATCCACCACCGATGCGTGCCCCCATTCCCGAAGTGCGGCCAGAGCCGAAACCCGTCACTGCCTTCCGCTTGTCCGAGCCACAGCCGGAACCGGAGCCCGAGCCGATCCGCACGGCACCCCGTCCCCAACCCAGCGTTGCCCAAGCAGCGCCTCTGCCCGATCCCAAGCTCACCAGCGACATCGCCGATCAATTGCTGGAGCCGGCTACACAAGCGGCAGTGCGCAGTTCCATCACCAAGCTCAACGGCATTGGCTTGGGCAATTCCGGCGCCACCATCGAATCGCTGATGCGCGACATGCTGCGCCCCATGCTCAAGGAATGGCTCGACGAAAACCTGCCCTCCGTTGTCGAGCGCATGGTCGAAAAAGAAATCGCCCGCATTGCTCGCGGCGACTGATAGTTTGGCTTCGTGCATAGAACTGAACCGATCACACCCACAATATCACCCCGGCCTAGAGCCGGGACACATCCCGAGATCGAGCCAAAGCCGCAAGGTCGCTAAATCGCCGAGCTGGCCTTCGCTCGCGCCGGGTTGACCCGCACCCCCGCATTTGCTTGAAGTCTGCCCAAACTTTTATCCGGCCCGCCATGTCCAGCTTGGCGGGTTGCTGCTGTTGGAATTGATCTATGCTTGAAAAGACCTATGAGCCCGGCGCCGTTGAAACGCGCATCTTTGCCGACTGGCTCAAGTCCAACGCTTTCGCGGCCGGCGCTGGCGCAGGCCCTGGCGCCGAGCCCTTCACCATCGTCATTCCGCCGCCCAACGTCACCGGCTCCCTCCACATCGGGCATGCTCTTAACAACACGATACAGGACATCCTTGTTCGTTTTAACCGCATGCTGAAAAAGGACGTCCTCTGGCAACCCGGCATGGACCACGCGGGCATTGCTACCCAGATGATTGTCGAGCGCCAGCTTGCCGAACGGCAGATGAACCGCCGCGACATGGGCCGCGAAAAATTCATCGAGCGGGTCTGGGAATGGAAGGGTGAATCGGGCGGTACCATCATGAACCAGCTCAAGCGCCTCGGTGCTTCCGCTGATTTCTCCCGCGAACGGTTCACGATGGGCGACAATGGCGCCGCCGGCGACCAGATGGTGCGCGCCGTCACCAAGGTCTTTGTCGAACTCCACAAGCGCGGGTTGATCTATCGCGCCAAGCGCCTCGTCAACTGGCACCCGGGCCTTGAAACCGCCATCTCCGATCTTGAAGTCGAGAACATCGAGATCAAGGGCCACATGTGGCACCTGCGCTATCCCTTGGCCGATGGCGTGACCTATCAGTTCCCGATCGCCCACGACGAAGAGGGCAAGCCCAGCGAATGGGAAACCCGCGACTTCATCATCGTCGCCACCACGCGCCCGGAAACCATGCTGGGCGATAGCGGCATCGCCGTCCATCCTGAAGACCCGCGCTACGCCGCGCTGGTTGGCAAGTTCGTCGACCTTCCACTGGTCGGCCGCCGCATCCCCATTGTGGCCGACGAATACGCCGATCCAGCCTTGGGCACAGGCGCAGTGAAAATCACACCAGCTCACGATTTCAACGACTTCGAAGTCGGCGTTCGCAATCAGCTTGAACAGATCAACGTCTTCACCACCCGCGGCTCCATCGTTCTCGACGAGTTCGTCCCTGCCGCTTATCGCGGCTTGGACCGCTTCGAAGCCCGTAAGCGCATCGTCGCTGACCTGACCGCGTTGGCGGAGGAGAACCCCAACCGCGGCGTCGATCACATCGAGGACAAGAAGATCATGGTGCCGCACGACGAGAAATCCAAACTCGTCGTCATCGAGCCATTCCTGACCGACCAATGGTGGGTCAAGGCGGATGTGCTGGCCCAGCCCGCCATGGCCTCCATCCGCGAAGGCCGCACTAAATTCGTGCCCCAACAATACGAAAACACCTATTTCGCTTGGCTCGAAAACATTAAGCCCTGGTGCATTTCGCGCCAGCTCTGGTGGGGCCACCAGATCCCGGCCTGGTACGGCCCGGACAACGAAGCGTTCGTCGCCTTTGACGAGGCCCAAGCCCAGGCACTGGCAGATGCCCATTACGGCAAACCAGTCGAACTCAAGCGCGATGAAGACGTGCTCGACACCTGGTTCTCGTCCGCCCTCTGGCCGTTCTCGACCATGGGCTGGCCCGACGAGACGCCCGAGCTCAATCGCTATTATCCGACGAGCGTCCTCGTCACCGGTTTTGACATCATCTTCTTCTGGGTTGCTCGCATGATGATGATGGGCCTGGAATTCCTTGATGAAGAGCCCTTCCACACCGTCTACATGCACGCCCTGGTCCGTGACGAAAAGGGCCAGAAGATGAGCAAGACCAAGGGAAACGTCATCGACCCGCTGGCGCTCATCGACCAATACGGCGCCGACGCAACCCGCTTCACCTTGGCCGCGATGGCCGCGCAGGGCCGCGATCTCAAGCTTTCCATGTCCCGCGTCGAGGGCTACCGCAACTTCGTCACCAAGCTTTGGAACGCCGCGCGCTTCCTTGAGATGAACGAGTGCCGCCGCGTCGCGGGCTATGATCCCAAAGCCAACACCCTTTCACTCAACCGCTGGATCGTCGGCGCCACCGCCCGCGCGGCTGCAGCCGTTACACAAGGCATCACCGACTACAAGTTCAACGAAGCCGCCAACTCAGCCTACGACTTCGTCTGGGGCACCTTCTGCGACTGGTATGTAGAGTTCGCCAAGCCCGTCTTCATGGGCGCGGACGACGTGGCCAAGGCCGAGACCCGCGCCACCGCTGCCTGGGCACTTGACCAGATACTGCTCGTTCTCCACCCGTTCATGCCCTTCGTCACCGAAGAGCTCTGGGCAGAAACCGGCAAGTTCGGTCCAGCCCGCGAGAACATGCTTGTCCTCAGCGAATGGCCAAACCTCTCCGGCCTCGAAGACGCCGCCGCCGATGCCGAGCTCAATTGGCTGATCGATGTCATTACCAATGTCCGCTCTGTCCGCAGCGAAATGAACGTCCCCGCCAGCGCCAAGCTGCCGCTCGTAGTCGTCGGGGCAGGGGAGCAGACCTTGGCCCGCCTAGTCGCCGGCACGTCTCTCATTACCCGCCTCGCGCGCCTCGAAAACATCTCGCCGCAGACACACGTGCCCGGCGAATCGGCACAGTTCGTTGTCGGCGAAGCCACTTGGGCACTGCCGCTCGCCGAGTTCATCGACATTCCCACCGAGCGCACGCGCCTCGAAAAGGAGGTCGGCAAGCTCGATGCCGAGATCAGCCAGATCGACAAAAAGCTTGGCAACGAGCAATTCGTCGCCAAGGCGCCCGAAGAAGTCATCGAGGAACAAAAAACCCGCCGCGAAGCCGCCTTCGACCGCCGCACCCGCATCGCCGAAGCCCTCGAACGGCTGAAGTAGCTGCATCGGCCTGTCCCGGTCTAGCGCCTGGACAGGCAGAGAGACCACTTCATCAACGCAAGCTGTTGGTCACAGACTTGCGCCATACTAGGCCACCGCAGCCACTTGCCTGCCAAAACACCGCTCCCCAAGAGACACAGTATGGATGACATTCCCCGCGAGCCGCCTGCCCGAGCCCTGGCCAACGGCATGGTTGGCGTGGGTGCCGTCTTGGTGTTCGATGGCAAGGGCGGTGTAACGCGCCATGAACCCAGTGCCGAAAAGCCGGCCGTGCCCGTACGCGGCTTCAAGCTCGTCTGCGGCAACAGCAAGGCGCCCGAATTCAAGGTCTGGCTCAAGGAGGAACTGGGCGCCTTCAACGCTGACCTCCTCACCGTGCCGTCCACCCGCTCCCGCTGCACTGTTATCGAAGACCGCGCGATGATCGTCCTGCGCGTCGCCCGTCCTGGCGCCGAGCCTGAGGACGTTGGCCGCCAACTGCTGACGCTCTGGATCGAGAAAGGCCGCGTCATCATCGCCTCCGAACTGAACATCCTCGATTTTCTAGGCATCACTCGCTGGGAAGTCTCTCATCATGCGCCGGTTTCGCCCGCCGATCTCGTCGCCCGTCTGGGCCTGCGCGCCGCCGACCGGCTGGAGCCATTGGTGGAGCGCCTCGGCGACCGGCTCGACGAGATCGAGGAATCGTTGATCGTGCAGAACACCACGCGTGCCCAAGGCAAGCTCAGCCATCTCCGCCGCACGCTGATCAACTTCCGCCGCCTCGTCTGGCCGCAGCGCGACGTGCTCAACACGCTCGAGATCGAAGACCTGTCGTTTTTTACCGCTCGCGATCGCCTGCGCCTGCGTGAAGCCTCAGCCCGCTCTGCCCGGATCGGCGACGAACTTCAGGCTCTGTCTGAACGCGCCGTCCTGGTCCACGAACAGATTATCGATGCCCGCTCCGAACAAATGAACCGCACTATGCTGATCCTCGCAGCAGTGACGGTCATCTTCATGCCGCTGACGCTGATCACCGGTGCCTTGGGCATGAATGTCGCCGGCATTCCGCTGGCCGATAGCTCCCATGCTTTCTTCACAGTGTGCCTGGGCTTGATGTTGCTGAGCCTTGCCATCATCTATTGGATGCGTGGTCGCCGCTGGCTGTGAACAATACGCATGTGCTGATTTCGCAACAGCGCTAGTGAATCAATTCAGCGGCTGCTTCCAGCAACTATTTGGCGATGTTTTACGCCACAATCTCACCCTAAACGAGACGTCATAGGCATCTGGGGGCGGATCGCCGCGAGCACTTTGGTTTTGCCACAAGTGCACATGCGTACTTCGCTCTATTTGCCAGAAGCCAGCACTCTGGCCGCACTGCTCTGCACCATTATGCAGACGCCGTGGCGATTGGCGTGCGGGTGAAAGGTAGGACCTGAACGTGACTACAGCGATTGTCAGAAAGCTCGGGTTGCCGGGCTGCGGCATAGGCGGAAGCAGGCGCAATCTCGTGATGGCGTCAGCTTCAATGCGGTCACAAACCAGGTCTACCGCTTTCTTAATAGAAACTGTCCGAAGGCCCTTACTTCCGGAAAGCTTGCCGAAATACCTCGTGGGCGCCGCTGCTCTTGCAAGCGCGCTTCAGCGGAACCTGTATGGCCAGGCCCGCACATTCATGTTCGTTCGCTTCGATGCGGACAAAAGGAGTATGATGCGGACCATTAGGGGACATTCCCTGATTTCCGTGGCTTTGGCAGGTTTGATCGGGCTTTCCAGCCTCAGCCTCCCGGCCTATGCCCAAACGGCCGCAGATGCCGCGCTCAACATGGCCAATATGCTCGACGGGGCAGGCGGCGGCGTATCCAGCGGCGACTTGCTCGCAGCGCTTCAAAACGCAGCCGATGCCGGCCAGCCCATGGCCATGTGGCAGCTTGGCACCATGTACGAAAACGGCGAAGGTGTTACAAAGGATCCGGTCAAGGCCTTTGGCTATTTCGCCCAAATCGCCAACCAACATGCCGATGCGGCTCCCAAGGGCGTCGAAGCCGACATTGTCGCGCGCTCCTTTGTCAAGGTAGGCGACTACTACAAGCAAGGCTTGCCAGATGCCGGCATTCCCGCCGATGCCGAACGCTCCCACGCCTTGCTGCTGCATGCCGCCACCTATTTCGGCGATGCCGACGCGCAATATCGCGTTGGCCTGCTTTACACCGAGCAAGGCGAACTTGGCGTCAATCCGCTGCAAAGCGCCCGCTGGTTCTCCTTAGCCGCTCGTAAAGGCCATTGCCCGGCTCAGGCCCAACTCGGTCACCTCATCTTCGGTGGCGTCGAAGGCATCGAACCACAGCCTACCGAAGGCCTGATGTGGCTGACCATCGCTCACCAGCGCTGCGCCGGCACATCCGATGCCGCATGGATCGACCAGATGCTCAACACCGCTCTCGGCGTCTCTTCCACCGAAGAACACGCCGAAGCCCAAGCTTTGGCCCAAAGCATAGCCCCGCAATTTACGGGCTTCTGAGGCGGGATTCACCCCGTATCTCGCAGTGGATACCCTCCCCCTTGCGGGGCGGGATCAAGAGTTGTGGTTCCGCCTCGGGGCACTCAGCTCCAGCTCCACCACCTTCACAGACTAAACTGCCCCTCAACCGGCACATGATCGCTCGGTTTGTCCCAGCCACGCACATCCTTGTGCACCGTTACGCCGTCCAACCGATCGGCTGCCTGAGGCGATAAAAGCAGATGATCGATGCGAATGCCTGCATTCCGCCGCCAGGCACCCGCCTGAAAATCCCAGAACGTGTAGGAGGGCTCCGGCGTTGTTGCCCGTAGCGCATCAGTCAGCCCCAAATTCACCAGCGTGCGCCAGCGCTCCAGGCTCTCCGGCCGATAAAGCGCATCGCCCCACCAATTCTCCGGCTTATAGGCGTCGATTGGTTCTGGAATGAGATTGAAGTCACCGAGAAGAACAAACGGCTCCTCTAGCGCCAGTCGCCCCTCAACGAAACTCTCCAGCCGCCGCATCCACGCCAGCTTGTAAGGAAACTTCTCGGAATCGACGGGATTGCCGTTCGGCAGATAGATGCCACACACCCGCACCACGCCGCTTTCTACCGAGAACACGCCCTCTATCAGCCGCGCCTGCTCATCGCTTTCATCGCCTGGCAGACCACGCCAAACCTCATCGAACGGCAGCAGCGACAGAATGGCCACGCCATTCCAGCTCTTTTGCCCATGCGTTTCGACATTGTACCCAAGTGCCTCGATCTCTGCGCGCGGAAAGGCCTCGTCGACCGACTTGATCTCCTGCAGCACGACGATATCGGGCTTCTCCTGTGCCAGCCACGTCAGCAGAATTTCAAGCCGCGCCTTGATGCCGTTGATATTCCAGGTTGCAATGCGCATTGGATTTCTCCGTTCTCAGGCAAGGCTACAGAAGCCATCTGCCCCGGGCAATTGCTAGACGCTAGAATAAACAGCATCACGCACCTCGTCCTTGTAGGAACCATCACAACCTTCCATGCCGGTATTGCTCATCGAAACGACGCTTAAGCCGTTCTGCGCATCAAGAAACCAGTTGTGCCCGTAGACGCCGCCCCAACGATTTGTGCTGCGGGCAGCTGGCGAGCCAGCCAGTTGCGGACTATCAAGCCAAGCGCCGAAATAGCTGAAGCCCCAACCGGGGGCCTGCGTCTGTACTAGCTGACTTGTCTGGTTCGCCAAGCTTATGGTGACAGTGCCCGGCTTCAGGATCGCCTCGCCGCCTCTGCGGAGCGTCTCAAGCAATTTCATGAAATCGGGGCCGGTACCCGCCATGCCACCGCCGCCTGATTGAAATGCTTCCGCGTCAAAAATCCTGCCAGGATCATACGTGGTAAAGCCGCCAAAATGATTGGGCACGATATGGGGATCGCCCATCAACACCGCGCCATTTTTCCCGTCCGCATACGCAGCCGCCAACCGAAAAGGGTCCGCCACCGAAAACCGCGTATCCCTCATGTCGAGCGGGCCCGTCACATACTGCCTAATTGCGTCTTCAGGTCTTCCGCCCATCAGATTACCCGCAATCATCTGTGGACGCCCCGTAAGACGCAAGCGGTTTCTTGAAGATTGCACGTAGTCGGATGCTGCCATCTGTCCGGCCTCTAATGCAGCACCAGAGGCTGCGGGCCCGTATGGGAGTTCGCGGACCGGA